>Ga0209512_1002112_pt1 | contig 22081 bp, 14 predicted proteins | sample frozenSSSSmetaG_FD_184142 | JGI IMG/M metagenome (GOLD analysis project Ga0209512, IMG submission 184142) | Glacier valley bacterial and archeal communities from Borup Fiord, Nunavut, Canada, to study Microbial Dark Matter (Phase II) -... | ecosystem: Environmental > Aquatic > Freshwater > Ice >...
CAGCGCCAATCGAACAGCACCCGCGATGTTGGTATTCAGGCGGATCGGCGCAGAGCTGATCACGCCCAATTCTTTAGACGCCGACAACGGACGCTCGACCAGCGCGTTTTGGCCGAACACGATCAAAGCGGCGCGGTCTTCCGGTGACATATGACTCAGCGCGTCGCGGATATACGCTTCGGCTTGCGTGCGTGCGGTTTGATCGATGCTGTCGGAAGCATCCAATAAAAAGACAACGGCCAATTTATCGGCGGCGCGCACTACTTGTACCCCCGCCAACGCCAAAATCAGCGAGAGCACGATCACGATACGCGCGATCAAACTGGCAAGGTCACGCCGCCGCCGATAGGCCAGGCGTGGCCGTCCGAGCCAGAGAAAATACGGGATCACCAACAGTAGTACAAGCGCAAGCGGATTCGCAAAAGTCATGACAATAAAACCATGTTAACTAAGCCTATCTTACCATTTTTCATGGCGATCGGCATGTGTCGTCAGGCTTGAAATGATTTTCTCAGCAAACGCCTACCAAATTGGTTTACACGACGGGTCAACGATCAGAGGGGTAGAAAAAACGTATCATTGAGCGCGTTCCGCTAATGAATATGTTCGATTGGTGTGGGGTGCTTATGCTTCGCAACACGAAATTGCGCACAATTTGCTTGAGGCAATGCAGACAAAGCGGTTTAGAGCACTAAAACTTTCTAAGCATGAATAGCCTGCTCAAATTGTTGACCAAAAAGCACAAAAATAAATGCACAGCCTCGGCCATGTTAAGGTTTATGAGCGCATCGTGTGCTATAAACAGGCGTGAGAGAGTGTTTGATTTTGCAGATGACGACAACAAAAGGGAACTGATTATGCGGATCGGCTTACAATTACCTTTTTTCAACTTCGCGGGTGGAACTGCCCAAATAGGGGCAACGCTCAAGCGCATTGCCCAAACTGCCGATGCAGGCGGGTTCTACAGTTTATGGGTTATGGATCACTTCTTTCAAATGGAAATGATGGGTTCGGCAGAACTCAACATGCTGGAGTCATACAGCACGCTCAGCTATCTGGCCGCCGCTACCGAACGTGTCAAACTGGGTGCGATGGTGACAGGCGTTATCTATCGGTATCCGGGCCTTCTGATAAAAACCGTCTCAACCTTGGATGTGCTGTCCGGCGGGCGTGCCTATCTGGGGATCGGCGCGGCCTGGTACGAACGTGAAGCGCGTGGTCTGGGCGTACCTTACCCCGAAACCAAAGAGCGCTTTGAGCAGCTTGAGGAAACACTGCAAATCGCCCATCAGATGTGGGCAGAACAGATTGCGCCATTCGACGGCAAACATTATCACCTGAACGAAACGCTGAACCATCCACAGCCGCTCAGCCAACCGCATCCACCCATCCTGATCGGCGGCGTGGGCGAAAAGAAGACGCTTCGCTTTGTGGCGCAATATGGCGATGCGTGTAACCTGTTTGCGCAAATGGGTACTGACGTCCTACGCGAGAAATTGGCCGTCCTGAAGCAACATTGCGACGACCTTGGCCGTCCTTACGAGCAGATCGAAAAAACGACGTTAGAGACGGTCACATTATCTAAGACAACTCCCACGGCGGTCATTGCTCATCTGCGTGAGCTTGCTGATCTAGGCGTTCAACACGCCATTTTCAACATGCCCGATGTTGAAACGATCACGCCGCTGGATACATTCGTTCGTGAGATCATTCCAGCGGTCAAGGATTTCTAGCGACAAACAGATTGGATGAGCTTATATTGAGGCGCAAATGAAAATTCTAGGCGTGTCTGGCAGTTTGAAAGCCAGTTCAACCAACACGAACCTTATTCGCGCGGCAGCGGCGTTGGCACCTGTCGAGGTGCAGATTGACCTTTACGGCGGATTGGCCGACCTGCCGCATTTCAGCCCGGATTTGGATGGCGACGATCCGCCTAATGCAGTGCAGCAGTGGCGTAAAGCCTTACAGAGCGCCGACGCGGTACTGATCAGCACGCCTGAGTACGCTTATGGGATGCCGGGATCGCTCAAAAATGCGCTCGACTGGACAGTTTCTTCGGGTGAGTTCGTCGCGAAGCCGGTCGCCACGTTGAGCGCTTCGCCCACTGCAAGCGGCGGCGCACGGGCGCACAGTTCACTGGTGCTGACCTTGACGGCACTGTCTGCCGTCATTGTCGAAGGCGCTCAATTGATGGTACCGTTGGTGCGTACCAAGTTGGACGAGAACGGTCACGTACACGATCCATTGCTTGCGGAAGCGCTGAAAGTGGTGATCGATGCACTGCTGCGCTCAGTCGCCCCATGATCCCGTAACGCCGCGATTGAGTCCAAGCAATGTGACGATCCGCCAGCGGTTGGGTAGACAAAACGAACCAGCAGTTGAAGTCGCTGACTAACGCGCTTTGTTGAACGGTAGTCATCAACGGGGACGCAGCATTAGACCAGCGGATAATTGGCAGTTTTAAGCAAGAATGTGGCCGAATTGCGAATGAAATGCCCTCCTCATCCACGTAAAGTGAGTGCATTACCCGTCCTGAGAGAGGTCTCTGATGAAACTCAAAGTGGATACGATAGCGCCTGAATTTGAAACCGAAGACGTATTTGGGAAGCCGATTTCGCTCAAAACATACGCTGGAAAGCTGCTGCTGCTTTCTTTCTTCCGTAATGGCGCGTGCGCAATGTGCAACTTGCGGCTGCATCACTTAATCCAACGATATCCCGATTATCACAGTCGGGGCTTGGAACTGCTCGCCATTTTTGAAACGCCGCGCGCGAATATTTTGACAAACGTTACGAAGCAAAATGCGCCGTTTCCAATCGTGGCCGACGATTTCCCAGGCGATTCATGTGTCTCCGCGAACGCTTGCACGGCGTTTCATGGAAGAAACGCACCTGCCCTGTGGACAGTTCATTAGTCGAGCGCGTATGCTGCGCGCTATGGAACTTCTGGTGACACAAGATATGGCCGTTATAGACATTGCATATGCGGTTGGCTTTGAGAGCGTCAGCGCATTCAATCACGGTTTTCGCCGATTTACGCAAGAGACGCCTACAAACTACCGAAGGCGCTACAAGCCTCGTTGAGCGCCACATTCAGACAACCGGCACAGCAAGACCGTTTGCCTTTAGCCCATACCGCCCGCGCGTTGCCGTCGGCGGCCAAGTCCCGCAATCCACACTTTATTTGTGCGCTACTCAATAGCACTGGAATAGCTGAAAGAACAATTGGCGCGTTATCCGACAAGCGCGGTAAAATATGCGCGACTAACGGGATCGCACAAGTCCGAACTTATGTGAGGTTACCAATCGGCTTAATGCCCAAACGGGAACCCATTCGCAGTGCCCCTGGTTCGTGGCATCACCTGACGCTGTTCACGGCAAATCGGCAAACACTGTTCCAACGCCCTATTCTGACCACTACTTTGCAATCCACGCTCAACGCGATTCGCGAACGGCATGGCCTGCGTGTCGTTGCCTATTGCATCATGCCGAATCACCTGACGTGGGCTGTGCAGGTCACCGAATATTCGTTGGAGGTATTCGCGCTGCACAACTTGCGGCGTGGCAGCCGTTCTGCTGAAAATCCCGCCGATCATTTCATTGATCGCATGATGGTTGATTTGCGTGCTCTATCAGCATCCGCGCTGCGCCGTACCGATCCAAACCTACCGCATGAGGTGTGGCAAAAAGATTTCTGGCATGACGCGATTGCTGATTCGGCGGCGCTGGCAACATCAATGGCGGCCATTCATGGGCTGCCGATCCGCTGGAACTTATGCCAATCGCCCGCCGAATATGCGTATAGCAGCTACGCGCATGTGGTGTACGGGCGTTCATCACTGGTGCAGCTCGATCGGGTACCGCGCAGCATGATGTTTAATCAGGGGTGATTTTGCGCATTAGTAGTCCGCTACGTTGATTTCGAGGGCTGCGGACACGGCAGGCCATGTCCCTACCGGCAATCCGCCGTTCTACTAGATTGCCCTATCCCTTCAGGGCGGGGCACGTTGCACGTAAAATGATGATTGATGATGTTGGAAACGAAAGGAAAACTACTTATGCGGCTTGATTTGCATATGCACAGCACTGCCTCGGATGGTGCTTTTGCGCCCGCCGATGTGGTGCGCCTCGCTTTAGACAAACAATTGGATGTGATCGCGCTGACCGATCATGATAACACCGATGGCGTCCTGCCTGCTCGGCGTGCGGCGGAAGGGACTCCGCTCACGGTGATTGCAGGGGTCGAGCTGAGCGCCGAAGATGCTACCCGCGATACGCATTTGCTCGGCTATCTGTTGGATGTGACGTATACGCCGTTTCAAGCGTCACTGGCTGAGATGCGCGATGCGCGCGTGAATCGCTCCGAACATATTGTCGCGAAACTGCGCGCGCTCGGCGTGAACATTTCCAATGAGCGTGTGCGCGAGATTGCGGGTGATGGTGCGGTCGGGCGTCCGCATATCGCGAAGGCCATGCTGGAAAAAGGCTATGTGCGCAGTTTACAAGAGGCATTCGATCGCTATATCAATAACGGCGGACCGGCTTACGTGCCGCGTTATCAGCTTGCACCGGAACGCGCGATCGAGTGGATTCACGGAGCGGGTGGCCTTGCAGTATTGGCACATCCCGGCCATTATGAGGATTACGAGTTCGCGCTCCGCTCACTGGCCGCTCAAGGCCTCGATGGGGTCGAAGTATTCTATCCCGATCATAGCCCGGACTTGATCACACGGTTGACCGGATTGGCGCGCGAACTGAATCTGGTGACGACGGGTGGCAGCGACTTTCACCGCCGCGATCAAGATGGCAACATTCGGATGGGGTCGGTCAACGTTCCGGTGGAGACACTGGCACAGTTGCAGCAGCGCCAGACGGACGTTCATCGATCCGCGTGATAGCAGCGGCGCTCAGCAGAAACAGGACGGCAGCTAATCCGAACAACACATAATAGCCGTTGAAAGTGCCCGTTACATGGTTGATCCCATCGATCAACGGCCCGCCCAACTGCCCTAGCGCAAAGCCGAGCGTGGTTGCCATGTTCGCAATGCCCAGAAAAAGCGCGGCGTCCTGTACTGGCACCAGCGTAGTCACCAGCGCCCAATTCACGCTGAAATACATGCCTACTCCGCAGCCTGCTAAAAATGCGGCAATCCGCAGCGAGTCGGCTTCATGCGCAAAGATCAACAGCAGCGCACCGACACATGCCACCAGACTCGACAATGCAATAATCCGCGTGCGCCCCACTCGATCAGAGAGCAAACCAGCGGGCAGCGTTACGACCAGCACGCCCAACCCCAACAGCGTGATGAAATCGCCGCTGAGCGCTTGCGCCGCACTCTCGTTGTAGCGTCCCACGTCTTCCAGATAACCTAATATGAAGCCCCGAATCGCGATTAGCCCCGCCCAAAACAAAAAGCGATTGAGCAGCCACCAACCCATCGCACGATGTTCGCGCAAATTGATGCGTCGCAGCGTAACCGCTAGATCAACCCGGCCATTATCCGGCATACTGCTGTCTGGCATAGAACGATCAGGCACGGTCACGACAGGCAGCAGCGCCGTCAGGATGCTCACGATACTCAGGATGAGCACCAATAGCGCCAATTGATCATTTGCCAGTAATCTGCTGATGACGATCCCGCTGATGATCACTCCGGCCAATTCAGCGATCGTCTTGAAGCTGGCAGACGCGCCTTTCTGCGAATCAGGCACACTATCCGGGCTGAGCGCTTGCCACGGGCCTTGAATGGCATTGCTGGCGACTTGTCCGAACAAGACTGCTGCGAATAAAGCCGCGATGCTCGGAGCACCGGCAATCGCGATCAGCGCCGCGCAAACGCCAAACGCACCCCCAATCAGAAATGGCGCACGGCGTCCTAATGGGCTGCGCGTCCGATCACTGAGCAGGCCGAGCAGCGGCTGCGCAAAAGTAGCGACTAACAGGCCACCGATCACCACCACGCTCAGCAGTGTATTGACGATTTCGTGCGGGACGAGTCGCGTCAATTTGTATTGATAAAGATTCGGGTTGGTGACGTTTGACCACAGCGTTACCCCGAACGGCGTTATGTTGAGTGCTAATAAAAATGGGATCGAACGGCGCTTGTTCAGCATGTGATCACGACTCGGCACTATTCGCAATGGTCACCGATTGAAAAGTTAAAATGACGGTGCGCGCCCTGTTCGCTTCATCTTTGCCATCGATGATGATCCGCTCGACAAGTAGCGACTGATCACGTTGCAGGCACAGTGCAAACAATTCGTCGAGATTGCTGAAGCGACGCGCGATTTCGTTCATGCCTGCGGTAGTGTCCCAATGGCGAAAAATAACCGTCCCCTGTTTGACCTGTGGCGGCACGCTGAACTTCCTTTGTTTGACTGTGAGTGTTGATAGTGTGGGCTTAACTGTAACGTGTTTTTGCGCTGCCACAAACAAAACACACAGTCATTGACCCCTAACCCCCAATTACAGGGCAAGGGAATCAAAGCTGTGTGAAAGTTCGCTTTGCCTATACCACGGTCACCCGTGAACCATTATCGCCCTTGGCAATGCGAATGTGTACTGGAAACGCCTCGCGCAGTTCGTCAATGTGCGTCACGACCAGGATCAGATCGAAGCGATCGCGAATGATGTTGATCGCCTCTAGCAGGCGTTCGCGCCCCACTTCATCCTGTGAGCCAAAGCCTTCATCGATGAACAGCGTTTTGAGTTCCGCACCCGCTCGCCGCGCCAGAAATTGACTCAGCGCCACCCGGATCGCGAAGTTTACGCGGAAACCTTCGCCGCCGCTGTACATGGCGTAATCGCGCGTGCCCAACTCATCGCTGATCAATATATCGAGCGTCTCGGAAACCGTGCCCGATTTATTTTCTTTTTGCGTGTCGAAGCGGACATTCATCCGACCATCGCTGATGCGCGACAACAGCTCATTGGCGGTGCTTTCCAGTTCGGGCACGGCGGCATCGATAATCATGGCAGGCACGCCGTTTTTGCTGAACGCTTCGCGCAGCTGCTGATACTGCGTACAAGTGAGCGTCAGCGCTTCGCGAGTGGCGATCAGCGCTTGTTTGTGTTGGCGTGCGTCAATGATCGCTTTGAGGCGCTGTTCGACAACGATTTTGTCATCATCGGCCTCGCGCTGTTCGATGCGGCGTCTTTTCACTTCGGCAAACCAGCGCGCTTCTTCTTTGGCCTGCGCTTCGCAATCGGCTAACGCGCGGCGCTGATCCTGCTCGTCGCTGCCGAGCTGTACCCATTCGGCCTGCCACTGTTCGCGCCGCTCGTAATAGGTGACCAGCAGCGCTTCAATTTGCGGCAGCCCCTCAGCAGCCGAATCGAGCGCGTGTTTGTGATGCTCGTATTCGCCTAGCTCGCGAACGCGGGCGCGCACGTCGTCATGTTCGGTTTGATCGTAGCCGATCGCCAGACGGTCAGTATGCGCCATATCGATTTGGGCGCGCAAATCCGACTCGTAAGCGTCTGAGTCGAGCACTTCCGTGATCGTTTGCAAGGCGTGCGCAATCTCATCGACGCGAACGGCGCTGTCCTGCGCATTTTTCAGCTTTTCAGTCGTTTGCCCGCGCTCAGTCCTGAGTTTATCCAGACGGCGCAAATCTTTTTCAAAGTTCAAAACGGCTTGTTTGATTTGCGTGACTTGCCCGGTGAGCAGCTTGATTTGCCGTTCATTGCTGCGGAATTGATCGCCGCGCGTTTTACCGTCGGCTTGATATTGCATCAGAATATCAGCTTTATGAGCAGCATTGAGCGGTTGGCCGCAAACCGGACATTGTGCATGACCGTCCGCCGCTTCCAGCATTTTGAGCCGCTTATTGAGCGCGTCCATATCATTTTTAAGCGTCTGATTGACCGTGCTCAGGCCGCTGATCTCACCTTCATGCGCGCCGATTTGCATTTGCAGCGCGTCATGTTCGACTTGTTGTTTTTCAAGCTTAGCGATTTGTTCGTTCAATTCGGCCAATTCGCTGTCGAACTGTTCACTTTGTGCGGCCAGTCGCTCCACATCCTGCAAATTTTCACGATGACGGGCGGCGTCTCGTTCTAATTGTTGGCGCGCATTTTCTAAACGGCGATCCAAGGTGTCAAGCTGCTTCTGAGCTTCCGCCGCTTGTTTGGATCGCTCGTAAAGCGCTTCATCCCATTCGCGCGCGCGCAAAAGTTCGGTATAGTCTTGTTCGATCGATTCGGCATTTGCCAGCACATCCCACGCTTTGGCGCGTTTACCTTCCTGATTCTGAATATCGATCGCTAATCCGGCCAGATCGCGCTGGCGCTGCTGAATACTGCGCTGAACATCCAATAAACGGGTTTGCGCCGCCTTTTGACGATCGGCAGCGCCGCGCACTTGATCGAACTGCTGATTAGCGGCGTCATAACGGACGGCGGCATCCTGCGCAATGACGGTCACGCGGTCAAGCTGCTCTCGCAAGTGCGGCTCAGTCTTTTCTTCCGCTTCGTAGCGCTGAATTTCGCGCTGGTTGACTTCCAGATCGTTTTTGAGGCCGTCAACTTTTTCTTTGGCCGCTTTCTCGTAATCTTCCCAGGCTTTCAAGCCCAGAATTTCGGCTAAAATCTTTTTGCGCTCACCGGGTGTTTTCAGCGTGAACGAGTCGGCTTTGCCCTGCTGCAAAAACGCGGAATTGATGAACGTCTCATAGTCGAGGCGCAGCAGTTGGATGATCTTTTGCTGCGTTTCGCGCATTGTCGATTCGCTGATCGCGTGTTGGCCGCTGCCATCCGCTGCCAGCGTGTGCAAATGCAGTTCAGCGCCCTTTTTGTTGCGCTTACGAGTGACACGATAACGCGCGTTCATATGCGCAAACTCGACGCTGACGCTCATTTCGATCTCGCCTGAATGGATCAACTCGTCATCGGAGCGCGCGCGCGCTTTACCCCATAACGCCCAGGTGACCGCATCCAGCAGCGATGTTTTGCCCGCGCCGTTCGGTCCGCTGAGGGCGGCCAAACCGATCCCCTGAAAATCAATCGTTTGCTCAGCCTGGTACGCCAGAAAATTACGTAGGACGAGGCGTGTCAACAGCATAATTCAGAAAACCCGTTCTAATCGATAAACGGCAAGTATAAGCACGCCACAACACTTTTGCCAGCGTATCCTGATTAATTTGTCGCAACACTTGTGCTTGCGCTATACTGAGTCCACGCAGACAGGTTTTTCCGAAGGCGGGTCAACGGAATGCAACAAACGCAACGGGTTTTCGTCCCTCATAATGCCCCGATCAAAGACGCTAAATTGCTGCCAGTGCAAGCGCCCTCGCAGATGTTCGGGCGCAACCGCGAATTGGGCGGCGGTCATGTGGCGCTCAAAGCAGGTACCGCGATCTTACTGCATGGGCCAGCAGGCGTCGGCAAGACAGCGATCGCGGCAGTGCTGGCGGCGGCCTATACCGCGCAAAGTCCGGGCGGCGTGTTGTGGTTCACAATGACCGAAGACGACGCTGATTTATTGTTGGCGCGGGTTGGACGTGCTTACGGTGTCAATTCGCTCACCACCGACGACGATACGGCTGAACGGCTGCGCGTGGTGCGATCATTATTGGAACGTAATCGCCCGTTGATCGTGTTGGATGGCCTGACTGATACCGACGCCGTTCGCGAATTTGCGCGCAGCGCGGCGGCAGGCATTCCGCTTTTGGTGACCAACGATAAGCAAGCTGCCGGGCCGTGGACGCCCACCCCGATCCGCCCATTAGCGGCGGCGGATAGCGTCTCCATGCTGCGCACACTGTCGAATCATCAGGAAGCTTCCTACGCTGAAGATTTCGATGGGTTGGCACGTTTACTGGATGGTAATCTGCTGGCTCTCGATCTGGCCGGGCGGCATATGGCCGGTAACGATGTGAAGCCCGCCGAATTGTTGACCGCTTTGTTATCCGCCATACCGCAAGGGGTGGCACGACCTGATCCACAGCAAATGATCCTGAGCGTGGTATATAAACAGCTAGCGTCTTCCACGCAAGCGGTTTTACTGGTGATGGGCGGCGCATTCAGCGGCAGCGCGAGCGCCGAACTGCTGTCCGACATGAGCGGGATGCCCGCCGCCCAACTGGTGCCGACTATGCGCCAACTCGTCGCGCGCGGCCTGCTGCACGAGTCATTCTCATATGGGCAGGTGCGCTATACGCTGCACGAGAGCGTGCAAAGCTATGTGCGCCAACTGTTATCGGGCAATCAGCGCTTGATTCCGGTTGAAAATCGCGCGTTGCAAGCTGTTGTTGCCTATACACTCCGTCACGCGCGCCCGGACACTGCCAATCATGATCGGTTGGCCGCTGAGATTGACAATATTGTAGGGGCAGCGGCTTTTGCGACTTCCATGCAGCAAGAGCCGCCCGTTCGTCAATTGGTGCAGGCGCTCACGCAGCAGTCCGGCGATTTTGTAACCTTGCGCGGCTTCCAAACCGAAGTCGGCCAACTGCGCAAACTGTTATCACTACTCGGACGCACTGCCATACCAGACGCCGCGCCGACTAATACAGCCGCGCCGACTCCAGCAGCACAGGCAATGGCCGCTGGTGTTACGATGGTCACCCCGATCGCAACGCCACCTGCCAGCATACCAGCAGCTGCACCACCTATCACGGCATCACCGATGGCTTCGACCTTCTCGTTCGCTAACGTACCGACGCCGTCCGCGCCGCCAGCAGTACCGGACAATTTGCCGGATGAGCCGCCGCCCGACGCAACGCCGATCGCGCCGGATTGGTTCATCACTGACCCTGAAACGCTGCCGACCGCGCCCGATAGTGAGCCAGAACCGGACGTACTGCCGGACGTGCCAACTGCTGCGCCGTCTAATACAACATTCACTGACGCAACACTCCTTGCACCGCCGATCGATAGCGACGCCACGCTGATTTCGCAGACTACTCGGCCTATCGCTGTTTCTCCTTTGCCGTCTACATCCGTTGCACTACAACCTTCCGCGCTGCCACCCAATTTGCCCGATGAAACGCGCGACTCGCTGCCTATTGAGCGTGCTTACGAGTCTGCGCCATTGGTCACAGCATCCGCCAATGCAGTTGTCGGGCAATCCACCACACCGCCGCCTGTTGTCGGTACTACTACCGTCGCTGAACTGCAAAGTAAGGCGGATGATGCCAAAACGAGCGGTGATTTCCAGACGCAAGCCGCCTATTTGCAGCAGTTAGGCGATGCGTATCTGGCGGACAACGATGCCCCGCGCGCTGTCACCGCTTACATGCAGGCGATCGAGTCGATGCGCGGCGGTGAAAATTGGGTGGCGATCGCGCTGGCAATGGAAAAGCTCGGCGGCGCGTATCTGGTTGCGGGCAACCCATCCGATGCGGCTACCATGCTGGAACAGGCGCTCGTGATCTTCCGGCGCGAACGTCAGGAGGATCATGAAGCGCGCGTTCTGACCACGCTCGGCAGCACCTATGAACTGCTGCGCGATTGGCCGAAAGCGCAAGAAGATTATGAGCAGGCGTTGTATTTGATCCGCGAAAAAGGCGATCAACCCGAAGAAGCGGCGCTGCTTGGCGATATTGCCTATGCTCATGACATGCAGAGCAATCGAGACGGCGCGATCCTGTCTTATCGGCAGGCGCTGCACATGGCCTACACGCTGAACGATACGGTGCTCGTCAGTGATTACGAATATCAGCTTGGCCGTTTGCTGTTGGAGGACGGGCACACGCTGTCACAGGCGGTGCAACTGTTGAGCGACGCGCACGACCACGCGCCCGATCGGGACGATGTGACGCGCTTGCTCAAACGTGGGCACAGTCGGCTCGATCACTTGCGCGCAGGTGGTGTCGATATTCCAGAGGCGATCGATAACGCACAGTACGCCGCCGACTCGTATCCATCGCAGACGACGCCGACGGGTGCGCCGCTGACCATGCCCACGGGCGCAGCGGGCTGAGTGCCTCGGCAAATCATCCTATGTTGACGCGCAACCCGCAGCTTGCCGCGTGGTATCGTGCCGCACGTCCGCGCAGCCTGACGGCAACTTATGTACCTTTGGTGCTGGCTGCCACGATCGCGCTCGGTGATAATGCGTTCCATGTGCTCGCGTTTATCCTGTCCTTGATCGCCGCGCTGCTGTTGCAAATCGGCGCGAACCTGATCAACGAATATTATGATTATGTGCGTGGTTCGGATATTGATAAAGTGGCAGGCATGGGCATGGTGATCAAAGACGCCAGCCTGACGCCGCGCGCTGTGCTGATCGGCGCGATTGTGACGGTGACGCTCGGCGTGTTGATCGGTCTGTTTCTGGTGACGCAAAGCGGGCCGCTGCTGATCTGGATCGGCTTGGGCGGCGTGTTGGTCGTGATTTTGTACACGGCGGGACCTGTACCATTAGCGTACATCGGGCTAGGTGAGATCGCGGTATTCATCTTTATGGGGCCGCTGATGGTGCTCGGCGCGTATTACGTCATGGCAAAGCAAGTCACGCCGACGCCACTCTTGGCCGGGCTGCCGATCGCATTTTTGGTGGCCGCCATTTTGCACGCCAACAATCTGCGCGATCTGGACGCCGATCGCGCTGCCAGAAAGCGGACGCTTGCCGTATTGTTCGGACGACGGTTCGCGCGCATAGAATATTTTGTGCTGATCGCAGGCGCTTATCTGACGTTGATCGTGCTGGTCGCGGCGGGCTGGATTCCGTGGTTAGGGCTGGTGGCGCTGGTCACTTTACAAGAGGCGCGGCGGCTGCTGGAATTGGCGCTGAGCAGTGAAGATGCGCTGGTACTGCATGGCGTGCAGGGGCGAACGGCGCGGCTGCATCGAGATTTTGGTGCATCGCTGATCATCGGTTGGTTGGCGGCACTGCTGATCAACGCACTGTTGGCGGCGATGCGTTGATGGGCGTTTTGTACAGGCAGGAGTCAGCTTAATTGACCGCACAAATTATCGACGGAAAAGCGATCGCCGCACACATTCGCGCTGCATTGACCGACAAGGTGCGCGATCTCAAGGAACAGCACGGCATCGTACCAGGGTTGGCGGCGGTTCTGGTAGGTGATGATCTGGCCTCAGCAGCCTACGTGCGCAGCAAACGTAAAGCGTGCGCCGAAGTCGGGATCGCGTCGTTTGGCTTTGAGCTGCCCGTTGATGTATCACAAGCCGAACTTGACGCCTTAATCGCTGATCTGAACGCGCGGCCAGACGTTCACGGGATTCTCGTGCAGCTTCCGCTTCCACCGCATCTGGATGAAGCGCGCATCCTGAATGCGGTCAGCCTCAATAAAGATGTGGACGGCTTCCACCCGATCAATATTGGCCGATTAGCGATGAAAAATCGCGCGCCCCTATTTGCGCCAGCTACTCCGTCCGGCGTGATTCGGCTGCTGGATGAAAGCCAGGTGCCGATCAGCGGGGCACGCGCGGTCGTGTTAGGGCGCAGTAACATCGTTGGGATGCCGGTTGCGCTGTTACTCATCAGCCGCGATGCCACCGTAACGATCTGCCACAGCCGCACACCGGATTTGCCGTCGATCACCCGTCAGGCGGATATTCTGGTGGCGGCGATCGGGCGTCCGCACATGGTCAAAGCCGATTGGGTCAAGCCGGGCGCTGTCGTGATCGATGTGGGCACGAATCGAATCGATGATCCATCTGCGCCGAAAGGATCACGGTTGGTAGGCGATGTCGATTTTGAGGCCGTCCGTGAAGTGGCGGGCATGATCACGCCGGTGCCCGGTGGCGTCGGCCCTATGACGATCGCCATGCTGCTTGAAAATACCTTTCGCGCTGCACAGTTGACGCTCGCTCTTTAACCGCATATCTCAAGGATACCCCAACTGATGAGCACCTTGCTTGCTAAAAATATTCGCGCGCTGGCGACGATGGACGATCAGCGCCGCGAACTGACTGACGCTGCGATTTTCGTGCGTGACAACGTGATCGAAGCGATCGGCGCAATGGCAGAACTTCCCCAAAGTGCCGATGAAGTGCTCGATCTACGCGGGCATGTTGTGCTGCCGGGGCTGGTCAATACGCATCATCACCTGTATCAGAGTTTGACGCGCGCCGTGCCCGCTGCTCAGAATGTGGAGCTGTTCGATTGGCTGCGCGTGTTGTATCCGATTTGGGCACGCCTCACGCCGGATATGATTTACACATCGGCATTATTAGGCATGGCGGAATTGATCTTGTCGGGATGCACCAGCGCCAGCGATCACCTCTATTTGTTCCCGAACGGTGCGCGGCTCGACGATGAAATCCGGGCGGCGCAAGAAATCGGCCTGCGCTTTTGCGCGACGCGGGGTTCGATGAGTTTGGGTGAAAGTGCGGGCGGCTTACCCCCTGACTCGTTGGTCGAAAACGAGGAATTTATCTTGCGCGACAGCCGCCGCCTGATCGAAACCTATCACGACCCAAAACGCTGCGCCATGCTGCAAATTGCGGTAGCGCCATGTTCGCCGTTCTCAGTGACGCAAGCGCTCATGCGCGAGTCGGCGGCATTGGCGCGCAGTTACGGCGTACGGATGCATACACATCTGGCCGAAACGCGCGGCGATGTACAGTTCAGCCTTGAGAAGTTCGGCATGACGCCTGCCGATTACGCACAAGATGTCGGTTGGGTCGGGGCGGATGTGTGGCACGCGCATTGCGTTCACCTGAGCGACGCGGGGATCGGCCTGTTTGCGCGGACGGGCACGGGTGTTGCGCATTGCCCAAGCTCAAATATGCGGCTGGCGTCAGGGATCGCGCCCATTCGTCAGATGGTGGCGGCGGGCGTCAAGGTAGGATTAGGCGTCGATGGATCAGCTTCTAACGACAGCGGTCACTTACTCGCTGAGGCACGACAGGCCATGCTCTTACAGCGCGTGACAGGCGATCCGGGCGCGTTGACAGCACGGCAAGCGCTTGAGTTGGGGACACGCGGCGGGGCGGCGGTACTCGGTCGCGACGATGTGGGAATACTCGCGCCGGGCATGGCGGCAGATTTCATCGCAATCGATAGCGATACGGCAGCGTTCGCAGGCGCTTTACATGACCCGATCGGCGCGACCGTTTTTTGTGCGCCGCAAACGGTCGCGTACAGCGTAATCAATGGGCGCGTAATTGTGCGCGAAGGGCATCTTACTACGCTTGAACTGCCGCCATTGATCGCCCGCCATAATGAGTTTGCCCGGCAGTTGATGCGCGCCGAAACGTAGGATGTTGTTAGTATGAGGATCGTCAGATTTTGCAAGTCGCTCTCTTGTAGGAGAGGAAATGCTTCCACACTATCTCGCCCATATCCGCGATTTCGTGCCTGGTCTTAGACACTCCCTGAGCTAAAGCGCCGCAGACCGATCAGCCCGTGTAATCGGTGCCAATTTTCGGAACATCGGCCTGTGCATCATCAGCACTCTTGACCGGATCGGTTTCGCTGTCGCTGCTGTAATCGATCTTCATCTTGCCAATGTATTCGCTGAATTCTTCAAGCCGCAAGATTTGCTTGGGGCTTGGCGAAATGAATGGACGACGCTTGACCAGAAAATCAATGGCCGAGTCGCGGGTGTAGCCGCGCGTCATCATATAAGCGATTACCTGCGTCGGTGAACGGCCTAAGCCTGCTGCGCAGTGGACATAAATCGGACGGCGAGCGCGGGTTTGTTCGTGAATGAACTTTGCGCCGCGCGCTAACTGCTCAACGGTCGGCGGCGTCCCGTCAATGGTCGGTAGCCATAGATAATAAGGCGTTTGAATGCCCGATTTGCGATCATCCCACTCGACGCGCATATTGACAATCGCCTGAACTCCCCACTGTTGAAGCACGTGCCAGCCGCTCAAGCTGATCTGGCCGCCCAAATAAATGAAGCCTGTGATGTGCGTCAATCGCCTGAAAGGGCGCAGCCGCCCATGATCGCCTGCGCGTGACACGAGATACCAGACTGCGAGCAGCGGACGACGCAGTGCCCAGGGTGGCAGCGGATCGGGATCGGGCATAGGCGATGTCGGCGGTGTGAGCGTGGGCAGTTTGGCGTTGGCGATCACAGGGTTGGGAACCGTTTGTTTGAGCGTGTCATTTTCAGTCAAAACGCATTATTCCTGATTATTGTTACTGGCAGGGCTTAAACGAACTTGGCAACGGTAAAGGCTGGTCACCTTACTTGCTAAGCAAAAAAGCGACCAGCCCCATTAAAAACAGCGCATTGGCTGCATGTTAGTTCGGTGGCAAACCCTCCCCAAAAGAGAGGGCTTGTTTGACAAAATATGCTTTATGCTTAGCCGTCCATCGAGCCGCCACCAATGGGCGTGCCGCGCGGCATAGTGGAGGGCGATGGACTAGGCGATGCCAGGCCAGTCGGTGACACCAGAATATTCGGGTTCGGCTTGCCGACGCTTTGCGGCATGGCACCCGCCAACCAGTGTCCGGCGACGGGCATATCCCCTGGAATTCCAAAGGTGAAAGCGAAGTCTGGATTAGTGGGCGGCGCATTATCAGGAATAGCGGCATCGTTCTTCAGATAAAACGTCCCGGTTGATTGGCGGAACACGCCCAGACCGTCATGACTAAAACCATTCCAGTCACCGACGACGGGCAAATCGCCCACATTACCGAAAGTTTGTTCCTTATCGCCAAATTGTGAACATTGGTTGGTCGCACAAGTGCTGAGCGTCATGTAAAAACGGCTGTTCGGCGGACGGTAAACAGCCATCGTGTCGTTCGTGTCGTGTACCGCTGGATCGTACAGCCAGTAGCCTGCAACACCAATGTCGCCCGGAATGCCTAGCACGATCACGTAATCGGCGAATCCGGTGTCCAGACTGGTCCTCAGGTAAATCAAACCGTTGGAGGGTCGGAAGACACCTGGACCATCATGCTGATCATTTTTGTGCCAGCGCCCGGCCAGCGGCTGATCATTTGGATAGCCTAAAACGAAATAAACATCGGTTTGAAGCGTCGTGTTGTCATTATTGGCGTTGCTCAGGTGGAATTCGCCCGTCGCCTGATTGTACATGCCAACCGTGTCAATACCGTCGCCGTTCCAGTCACCTACGATCGGGTAGCCATACGGGCCGCCCCAATCCGGACTGATGTGCAGCGTAAGATTAGGCGCACCAGTGCTGTTTGACGTGCGCAGATAGAAGGTCAAATCTTGTGGGCGGTAGATGCCGACGGTTTGAACCTTGAGCGGGTCACTCACTGGCGTAGGCGGCGGTGTCGGTGATTGTGCCAACGTTGGAGGGGGTGTGGGCGTGCGCGTATCGATCCCAGTCGGCAGCAGCGTCGCAGTGCCGTTGTTGGTACCGGGCGGGTCACCCATCCAGGCAAAGCCGCCGCCGATACCAATCTGGTTCGCAGGCGCGTTCGGATTCAAGTTGCTCTTGATGTAGGCTTGGGTTTCTGCCGAGCCAACCGACGGGTTTTTGGTACCGCGCTGCCAGCCCCACCAGAGCGCCGCTTCACCGGCGATGTGCGGCGCTGCGGAAACAGTGCCGGAAAAGCCGGTCGAACAACCGCTGGCCGAGCCGAACGAAGTACTGACGCTGGAGGGTCCCAGGATGTCTGGCTTGGCTTTGTTGGCAGGCATTGGAGTTGGCGCATCATTTGGATTGTTGAGCACGCCATAGCTGCTGTGCGGATCAACGGTCAGCGATGAGTAACAATAAGCGCCCACATCGAACGCGTTTTCTTCGCTGTGTACGCTGCCCTGCGGCGTATTGTACTGCAATGTCACCAGTGGGGAGAGCACGAACAAATCAATCCAGACTTGAGCTGCGGCGTTCGAATTTACGCGAAACAGGCTGATCCCGCAGTTGAGATCGGTTGTTGGCTGCACAGCGTTGGGATCGGGGAAGATCACTGATTGCCGTGGGTACGGATAGCTTTTCAGTGTTGCGTTCTCACTTTTAACTTCAGTGTTGACTCCCTTGGAATCCTTACAGTCGACTACCAGGTCGAACTCGGTGTTATGCGAGAGCAAAGGCCACTCGCCCGTCCAGCGAGCAGTGATGGCAACCGGGCCGCCCGCTTTTGTCCAGGTAAAATTGTTCAATGTATTCAGGCTGCGGGTTAGTCCGTCGAACGGCTCAGGTTGCGGGAGTGTGCTGCCGTTGCCCAGTACATCTAACCCTGACCAGTGCGCCATGCGGAAATCACCTACGGCGTTGATCCACAAAATGCCTTTTGATTGCGCATATGCGATCGCCTGGTTCGAGCCATCCGGGGCTACCTGTTCAGCACCGCTGTTGAGCGCTGGCGCACTGCCATCACCAGGGCTTTGCGGGCGCGACGCGGTGAGCGACGAGCTGATAATGTCGAGCTTTTTCGGCGCAAACTGGCCGGTGAGCAGATAATCAATGGCAGGCTGCATGTCTTCGGCGTCACGCAAACGGACGACGTACACGCTGGCGAGCGGCGCTACCGCGCAAATGACCTGCACTGCCTGAAGCCCTGTGGTACGTGCGGTGTGACCCTGAATAGTGCCGTCGGGCGTGAAGGTGTGCGTATCGTGCACGCACGAATAATAGGGAGCAAGACCCGTATAGTTGTCTTCGATGCCCGTGAAGTCAAGGTCGAAAACGGCAATGTTTATACCAGCGCCTTGCCAGTTTTTGGCAGTCCACTTATCAGCACGAAGCGCTTGTACGCCTTCTTCAAGCGCTTGTGGGCTAAGCCCGGCTTGCGGAGGCATGGGGGCGAAGGCGGTCGGCTCTTCCAACAGCGCAACTTGAGCGTTGTTCGACAGGTTCACAATCGCCGGTGCGGATAAATCGACGCTAAGCGTGCTGGTCAATTGATGGTCGATGGTGCCGCCCGCCTGCGTGATCAGGTTGGCAAGCTGTGCCAGGCTAACGCCCGACGCTGGCGTTGCAATCACGCGCATTGGTGCTAACGCGCTCATGACGCTGAGGCCACCCCGCGCAATTTGCTGAGTGCGCGCCTGTGTAATGTCATACAGATGGGAAGACATATGCCCATAGTTAGGGCGAGTGGCAGGTGGAACGGCGGTTGGGTTGCCGTTAAGGGCAACGACCTTGCCGCTATCAAAGCTTGAGTGGCTAGGGGGCTGCGTCAGCCCGCCCGGTTGGGCAACTTCTGCCCGTGCTTGCACCGCGCTCAACGCCAGCGCGACGGCCAGCACAAGTGCCAATGCTCCTAAAACGCGAAAACGCATACCAATTCTCCTGATCTAAATTGTATTGCTCACATCAGCGTTATAAAGAGAGAGATCGACGTGCTGAAATCCGTACGACACTGCACAAAGCGCTGCCACGTTGCACCGCGATGGATAACAATGCCACCCCCATTGTAATCGAAAAATGTAGTTTTGTTGTCTAGATAGCGTTAAAAACTAGAACATGTGATGTATCTGTGATACCGCTGATGGGTGAGTGATGCAGGATAGTCAGATACTCAGACGGGCGCTTTATCGGCTGCCGTTGCCACCGGCAGTACAAAGGTGAATGCGCTGCCATGCCCTAATGTGCTTTCGACCCAGATGCGCCCGCCCATCATTTCGAGCAGCTTTTTGGTGATCGCCAGCCCCAGACCAGTGCCTCCATATTCGCGGGTCGCGCCGCCATCCACCTGTCGAAATTCATCAAAGATAATGTCTTGATCCTCAGCGCGAATGCCGATTCCGGTATCAATGACGCGCGTGTAAAGCATCGCCCGTCCAGCCTCCTCTTTAACGCGCGATTCGATCGTGATCCCACCCGTTTTAGTGAACTTGATAGCATTGCCAACCAGGTTGGTGATCACCTGTCGCAAGCGCATCGAATCGGCGCGTACCAGTGGCAAGTCGTCGGGCGCATCGTTACGCAGGTACAATCCGCGCGTAGCAGCCTGCGATTCCAGCACTTCGATGGCGGCGTTCAGTTCGATACGCAAGCTTACGGGTTGAATGCGCAAATCCATTTTGTCCGCATCGATCTTGCTGATGTCCAGCAGATCGTCGATCAAGGCCAGCAAGTTGCGGCCATTGCGCAAAATACGCTCCAGCCGATCGCCCTGCTTCTCGTTGACTTCACCGTAAATGTGATTCAGCAGCATTTCGCTATAGCCGTTGATGCTGTTCATGGGCGTCCGCAGCTCATGGCTCACGCGCGCCAAAAACTCCGATTTGAGTTTATTGGCTTTGGCAAGCTCAATCGCACGCGCTTCCAACTCTGCGAACAAGCGTGCGTTTTCGAGCGCAACGGCGGCTTGCCCAACGTACAATTGCGCCAATTCGATTTCTTCCTCGAACCACGTTTGCGCGTATCCCTTGCTGTAAAAGATCAACATGCCCAGGTGTTGATCGCCTTTATTGATCGGCACTAACAAAACGCTTCGGATATTTTCGCCCCTGATCAAATCTACCTGAGCGCCCACCGCACGCGGTAAATCGTCAATATAGGTCGGGCTATTTTTATCGCTGTACACGATCTCAACTTGCCGTTCGTTCAAATAGTTTGCCGAAAGGCCGATCGACGCGCGGCTTATGTATTGTGACGCAAACGGTGTCGGCACCACCAGATTGACGGCGGGCATATTGAAAATTGCCGCCGCCTCGCTCACAATCATGCCCATCAGCGTTTCGATTTTGAGCTGTCCGCTCAACAAACGGCTGCTCACTTGCACTTTTTCCAACTGACGCAAGCGGCGCTGCTCGCGTTCATTCAGTGCTACGTTATCGATGGCGACCGATCCCTGATTGGTGAGCGCCTCAAGCAATACAAGTTCCTGCGCATCGAAGCGAGCGCTCGCATCATCGCGCGCGACTTCAATCAGGCCAATGATCTCAGTGCGCAGAATGATGGGCAGCATGACCAGGCTGTACGATAGATCGCCCATCAATGCTTGAATGTCGTGCTGCGCCGTGCCCACATTGATCGATAACGATGAAGCCTGCAACACGATTCCATCGTTCACCGCTGCCCAAAGTCCTGGCGCTGCGTGCTGCAAACGTCCGAGCGCGAGCTGATCAACAATGCGGGTTGTCAACGCGGAAGCCTTAACGCGAAAAATTCCGTCGGCATCATGCAACAAAATGAGCACATTATCAGCATCCATCGCCTGTTGAACTTCGCTGGCAAAATGCTTGAGCAAAGTTTCAGTGTCGCTGAGCGCATTCATGCTGACAGTCACCCGCCGCAGCAGCGCTTGTTCGCGTGCCTGCCGCCGTGCCTGCCGATACAGCCGCGCATTCTCGATCGCGATGGCAGCTTGTGCGGTCAACGTTTGCGCCAATCGCGTATCATCATCCGAAAACTGACGCGGCACACGCGTTTCGATCCACATCATGCAGCCCGTGACGCGGTCACCGGCAACCATGGGCAGCGCCATTTCCGCTGTGATCCCAAAAGTGTGCGCGTGGTCGCTGAACGCTTGTGACTCAGTCGCGTCGTCTTCATATACGATCACTTGCCGCCGCGTCTCAATGGCACGCATGATCAACGCGCGCTCAACGTCACCCGGCGGCTGGCCGATGACGCGGGGCATGGGGTGGTTGACAACTTCAGCCGCGCGGTATTCGCCTTCTACCAATATCTCCGCATCCTCTGGACTATAGCTGACCAGCCAGCACATAGCGGTATCCAACGCGCGCGTCATATGGCGCACAATGGCGCTGACCAGTTCGCTGTAATCCAGGATTGACGACAGGTCTTGCCCGATCTGATGCACGATGCTTTGCTCCAGCAGGCGGCGCTGTGCCTGATCCCACAGGCGCGCATTTTCGGTGACTGTTGACACTTGCGTAGCCAGCGTTTCAAGCGCGGTGCGATCGGCTTCCTGGAAGCTGTCTATCCGCAGTGATATGATTTCGATTGCGCCGATCACGCGCTCGCGATGCCGCAGCAGCACGACCAGATCGCTGACGGCACGATCGGCGTAGCTCGGCCAGAAAAAATCTGGGTCCTCATACGCGTCCGCTGCAAGTTGTGTCTCCTGCGTGCGAATGGCACGTCCCACAATACCCTGTGTCACCGGAAAACTGAAGCCTTCAACCATCGCCATGTCAGGCAACGTCGCGACTGACGTTTGAACGGTAACGATGCTGTCCGTATCGTCCAACAAATAAATGGTCGCCATATCATAACCGAGCAAATCGTGAATAGCTTTAGCCGCTTTGCGCATCAAGCCACCCAGATC
>Ga0209512_1002113_pt1 | contig 22075 bp, 18 predicted proteins | sample frozenSSSSmetaG_FD_184142 | JGI IMG/M metagenome (GOLD analysis project Ga0209512, IMG submission 184142) | Glacier valley bacterial and archeal communities from Borup Fiord, Nunavut, Canada, to study Microbial Dark Matter (Phase II) -... | ecosystem: Environmental > Aquatic > Freshwater > Ice >...
GCAATACTGCTTGCCGCCGCGCTATTCATCGTTCGACAGCAGGTGGCGACGACCCTGACCGATGCTGACACCGCGCTCGCGCGCAGCGACCTCGTCGGTTTCGAGAAAGACATCATCGCTCATCCCACGGAGGGAGTCGACAACCCGGGTACGGGAGTGTTGGTGTACATCCGTAATCCCGCCGGGCTAGTGCAAGTCAATACCGTTCCGCGCGACGTCGAGATTCTCGTCGAGCAGAAGATTCCCGCGGACGAGCAATACTCGATCCGCGATGACGAGGGGCGCTCATTCGTCATCGTCGGTCAAATCGTCGAGACATCGGCGGGCGATTGGGCACTGTGGTCGGCTCGAAGCACGAACTCGAGCGAACTCGCGCTTGAGGGCCTCGATAGAGTGCTGATCGTCGCGGGCGTCGCACTTATGGTGGGGTTCGGGTTGGCGTCCTGGCTCTTGGCCACCGCGGCACTTCGCCCGGTGGCGCGGATGAGAAAGCGCGCGGAAGAACTCGGAGCCGAGCCGGGCGATGGTGACCTCCCGGTCGGTCCCGCGCAAGACGAACTCGCTCAGCTCGCACGAACCCTCAACTCGCTCTTGCACCGAGTGCGCCGTTCGAGCGAGCACGAGAAGCGGATGGTCTCGGATGCCGCGCACGAGTTGCGTACGCCGCTTGCCGCTCTCAAGACTCAGCTTGAACTCGCACACAACGACTTCGCCGACGCCGATGCACTCGCGGCGCGAGTGGTGCTCGCCGAGACTTCGGTGAATCGGCTTGCGTCGCTCGCAAACAATCTGCTCGAACTGAGCCGCGTCGAGGCGGCCAAGAATCAATGGGTCACGTCCACCACTTCGCAACTTGTGACCGAACTCATGGGCAGTATCGACCGCGCCCGGATGCTCGCTCTTGCCAAGTCCGTGGACGTCGGCTTTGATCTCATCGGCATCGACACCGAACTCGGCTTTGCCCTCGATGCCCAGTCGTTTGGGCGTCTGACGGACAACGTGCTCTCGAACGCCGTTTCGGCCGTCGAGCACGGCGGGACCGTCGCCCTGACAATGACCCAAGACGAGGAGGGGATCGCTGTTGAGGTCGCCGACGACGGCCCGGGGGTTCCCGAGTCGTTCATTCCGCGGGCTTTTGAGCGTTTCACTCGCCCGGACCCGGCTCGCAGCGAGGGCGTGGGGGGCAGCGGGCTGGGGCTCGCCCTCGTCCGTGCGATCGCGACGTCGGCCGGAGGAGAGGCCGCGCTCCACAACACGTATCCGGGCCTGACAGTCGTGGTGGTTATCCCGAAGATGTGAGAACTCTCACGCCAGAAGGCCGTGGCTCAGAGGGCGCACAGAGTTTTCGCGGCCACTGTGAGAACATGACAACCCAGACTCAGGTGCGACCGGTCCCGCCGCGGCAGTATCCGCGCGGTCCCCATATCAACCGGCGCAGGCAATACGCGCGCAGGGCGCGAATGGCCGACTTCCTGGTGACGCTGATGTGGTCGTCCGGCGCCGCTGCGGTTGCGCTGTTTCTGGCCAATGGTGGGGCGGGGCGGTTCACGAACTTCGCGCAGACCATCACGAGTCTCGGAATCATCTCTGGGCTCATCGGCACCGACTTCGTCCTCGTGATGATCGTGCTGGCTGCGCGCATCCCGCTCATCGACCGCACGGTCGGCCACGATCGCGCCGTCGCGACGCACCGCCAACTCGGCAAGCCAGCACTCTACTTGCTGCTGGGCCATGCGGCGCTCCTGCTGATCGGCTACGGCGCGGCCTCGGGGCTCAATCCGATTGCCGAAATCTGGCCGATGCTTACCCTCCCCGACATGCTTCTCGCCTTTGCCGGGCTCGGGCTGCTGATTCTCGTGGTTGTGACCTCGCTCGTTGCCGTGCGTCGCGCGTTCAGCTATGAGGCGTGGCACCTGATCCACCTGCTCAGCTACGCCGCCGTGCTGGTCGCGGTACCCCACCAATTGAGCGTGGGCGCCCTGCTCGCAAACGGCACCTGGCAGCGCGGGTACTGGATCGCACTCTACGTGCTCGCTCTCGGGAGCATTGGCATTTATCGCGTCATCGCGCCCGTCGTCTCTAGCCTGCGCCACCGCATCACCGTTGCGGGGGTGACCGAGATTTCGCCCGGTGTCACGTCGATCCACTTGCGCGGACAGAACCTGCGCGCGCTTGGCACCGCGGGCGGCCAGTTCATCATCTGGCGATTTTGGACGGGCAAGACCTGGTGGCACTCGCACCCGATCTCGCTCTCTGCGATGCCAACCGACACAACAGTGCGCATCACCGTTCGTGACCTCGGTGCTGGCAGCTCGCGAATCAGCAGTGTGCCGGTAGGAACCCGGGTCTCGATGCAGGGCCCATACGGCCTTTTCACGGACGTGGCTCGCACCGCGCCGCGACTGGCAATCGCCGCGGCCGGGATTGGTGTGACCCCGATCCGCGCCCTACTCGAGCACTCGAAATTCGCCCCGGGCGAGGCAACGATTCTGCTCCGCGCGAGCACCGACGACGAAACCTATCTGTGGGACGAGATCGCCGAAATCGCCGAAGCCAAAGGCGCGACCGTGTACACGATGGTCGGTCGTCGGTCTCCGGTCGGGCCGGCATGGATGCCCGAGCGCGATGCCCGCCGGGGCGTCACGATCTCGAGCGTCTTCCCCCAGCTCGCAGACTCCGACCTCTATTTGTGCGGCCCGACCGCTTGGCTTGATCAGGTTGAAGCCGACGCCAAGGGCACGGGCATGCCCGCCCACCAGATTCACTCGGAACGGTTCGACTGGTGAGAAAGCGCGCTGTACTAGCAAGCATTTTTGCCTCCGCTGGCGTTCTCGTCATCGGTTGGCAGCTCGGGGCGGCGACCACGGCGCACGACACCGCTTCGACGCCCCTCACGACCGCGAAGGCGACCGGCTCGGCGACGTCGTCGGCCACCGTCGGCGGAACGGCAACGCCAACCGCTTCGGCGGCCGCCCCAGCAGCAGCAGCAGCAGCAGCAGCGGCCGCGCCCACCGACGGAACCTGGCAGGGCTCGACGGTCGGCACGCCGTACGGAAACATGCAGGTTCAGGTCACGATCTCGGGTGGGAAGATCACCGACGTCACGCCACTGCAATTGACCGGGCCGGGAGGACGCTCGGTGCAAATCTCTAACCAGGCCGCACCGATGCTGTTGCAAGAGGTTCTCGCCGCTCAGTCGGCAAACGTTTCAAGCATCGGTGGGGCGACCTACACGAGCGACGGGTACCTGCAGTCCCTGCAGTCCGCGCTCAGTCAAGCCGGGTTCTAAGTGGCTCATGTCTTCGATGCGATGGGCACCGTCGTCTCCTTGATCAGTCGGGCGGATGACGCAACGCGGTCGGCGGTCGAGGACCTGTTTTCCGCGGCCGATGAACGGTTCAGCCTGTACCGACCCGAGTCGGAACTGAGCCAGGTCGCAGCCGGGACCATCACGCTCGTGAATGCGAGCCCCGAATTGCGTGAGACCTATGCGGCGGCGCTTGACTGGCGACACCGCACAGCTGGCGCGTTCACCCCGAACCGGCCGGACGGCGTCGTCGATCTCAACGGCATCGTCAAGGCCGCAGCGATGCGTGATGCCGCGACGGTGCTTAAGCTCGCCGGATGCCGCGACTTCTGCCTGAACGTCGGCGGCGACATCCTCGTGGCCGGCGCGCAGCCCGACGGTAACCCCTGGACGGTTGGACTCGTGGACCCCCGGAATTCCGGCGCGCTTGTCTGCTCGATCGTCATCGATGGAGCACGCCGAGCGGTCGCGACATCGGGGAGCGCAGAACGCGGTGACCACATCTGGCTCGGCGGGAGCGGCGGGCCAGCCGAATTCCTGCAGGCAAGCGTCGTCGCCAACGACATCGTCACGGCAGACGTGCTCGCGACCTCGATCATTGCCGGTGGGTGGGCGACCCTTGACGACATCACGAGCCGCTGGGATGTCGACGTCCTCACTGTCGATCGTGCGGGAGAGTTGCTTGCCACACCGGGCCTGCGCCAGTCGCTCGCCGCCTGAGCGTCGTTCGCGGCGGGGAGGAATGGGCCGGCTGATACGCCGGGTTCTGTTGAGGCACCGAAGCGCCCTGGACGGCCATCTATCTACGATGTACGTTGCCGCACACCTCTAGCGGTCTACCCGGGAACTGGGCGAGCAGCCCGTAACGCTCCCTGTCTGACCTTGCTCCGAGCGAGGTTTACCTAGCCGACCGAGTCACCCCGGCCGCTGGTGGTCTCTTACACCACCGTTTCACCCTTACCCGAGACCTAGGTCTCGGGCGGTTTACTTTCTGTTGCACTGTTCTCGCGGGTTACCCCGGGTGGGTGTTACCCACCGCTCTGCTCTGCGGAGCCCGGACGTTCCTCGACCGTGGGTTCCTCAGAAAGGAAGACACGGGCGCGGCCGTCTTGCCGACCCATTCGAGTCGTAAGCTTACTCGGTGGGGTTTCTAGAGCCCCGACTCGTTCGTCCGAACGAGAATCGCCTCGCTCGACGCACACATGATCACGTCGTCCGGGGCCGCAGCGCGGATCGCGTGCATTTCGTTCTCGAGCAACTTCACGCCGGAGGCGAGAGAGACGCCGCCCCGCAGTAGGGACGCGCCCGCGCCATAGCGGGCGCGCTGACGCTCATAGAGCGCGAGGAGATCGGCGGGGACCTTAGCCTCGATCGTGCGGCGCCCCGCGGCCGCGGTCGTGCGTTCGGCCGCGATCGACGCGAGCGCGGCATCCCGCTGCGCGGTGGCCTCGGCGATCTTCTCGGCGATCCCGGCCTGTTCAGCGGCGGTCGCACGCTCGGCCGCTTGCTGCTCGTCGAGCCGTTCCATGACCGTCAACTCGATTTCTTCGAGGTCTCCGAGGCGTTTGCGGAGCGCTGTCAGTTCCTGCTCGAGCGCCGCAACGTCTTTGACGGACGAGCTGGTCGCGACGCGTTCGGAGTCACGCGCGATGCGGGCCTCAACGACCGCGACGTCTGACTCGATGCGCCCGAGCTCGAGCGAGATGTCCTCGAGCGCGCCGGACTGCTCGGCGTGGGTGAGGCGCACACCCTCGGCCTGCGCGGCGAGAACGTGGAGAGCGGCGTGCTCGGGAAGACTCTTCGCACGATGGTCAAGCTGGGAGATTTTGGTGTCGAGCGCCTGCAGATCAAGCAGCAACGCCTGATCATCTGGGCTGGCTTTCAGTGCCATGGTTCCGCTTTCTTGCTAGTGGAGCTCATTGGGTGACCACGAAGTCCCAGGGGTCGGTGCGAAGCTCGCTCACGGCAACGGTCACGCCCGGCAACGCCTCACGCAATTCGCCCGCCGCGGCATCGAGCCAGAGCCACTCGCTGGCCCAGTGTGACACGTCGATGAGCGCAGGTCCGCTGCCGGCCCTCGCATTCTCGCGCGCTTCGGAAGCGGGGTGATGGCGGAGATCGCTCGTGATGAAAACGTCGGCCGCGAGCACATCCGGGTTGCCCAGATACGCGTCGCCTGCGCCTGCGCACAGCGCGATCGTCGAGACGACGGCATCGAAATCTCCCGACACTCGGACCCCGGTGGCTGTCGCCGGGAGGAGCTCCGCGAGTTGCCGCGCAAGTCGACCGAGCGTTGTGGCACTCGGGAGCGTTCCGACGCGTCCGATGCCGCTGATGCCGTCTACGGCGGGAGCGAGGGGCCGCGAGTCGAGCAGGCCGAGCGCTGTCGCGAACGTGCCCGAGGTTCCGGTCTCGACGACATCCGCGTTGGTGTGTGCAGCGATAAGTGCGCAGTTCGCGCGAATCAACCGCGTGAGCGCCGCACCCTTGTAGCGGTCGGTGGCGACTGTTGTAACGCCTCTCAACAGCAGCGGGTGATGCACGAGAAGGAGGTCGGCGCCGGAAAAGATGGCCTCGTCGACCGTGTCGAGCACGGCGTCGACCGCGAGAAGAATCGAGCTCACCCGCCCGTCGAGGTCGCCCGCGATGAGTCCGACCGCATCCCAAGCCTCCGCGCCGGAGATCGGCCACAGTCGTTCGACAACGGCATTGACCTCGGCGACGGTGACAGACACGGTGCAAGTCTACGAGTTAGGCGCGCGCGGCTTCCTGCCGGCGGATTGCGGGCACTCCTGCAACAAGCGGAGTCAGAATCCCGAACGCAAGCGCAACGAGAACTCCGAGGTCACTTGCAGCGAGCGGGCTGTCGAGCGGCATGCCGAGCAGAGTAAACGCGTACCCCTGCCACGAGAGCCAGGTCACGGTCGCCGTCGTGAGGCCGTAGCCGATTGCGCTGATCAGAACGAGAGCGACGAGATTCACCCATCGCACGTCGGCATAGATCCCGCCGCGACGCACAAGCGAGTCGGACTCGAAGCGGCGGTTGCGGATCATCATTTCTGCCCCGAAGATTCCGGCCCACGCCGCCGTTGGCACGGCAAGAGTCGTCGCGAGATCGCGGAACAGCTCGGACATGCCGCCCGTGACACCGAACGTCAACACGAGGGCAAGGGCACCGAGCAAGACAGCCACGATCACGATCGACCACTGACGACGCACCCGAACCCCGATCGCTTGAAGCGCAAAGCCACCGGAATAGAGCGTGAGCACGACGCCTGAGAGAAGGCTCAGCACAGTCGCGGCGATGAGCGGAAACGGATACCACGCAGGGAGCATGCGGGCGATGGTATCCAGCGGCGCGAGCACGAAGCCCTTCGCAATTCCCGGGTCGGAGGCGGCGAGCAGCGCCCCGTATCCGATGAGCGCGAAGGTCGGCAGGGTGGTTCCGAACGTAGCCCACAGCATCGATGCCGCCCCGCTCGTTCCGGGCCGCTGGTAGCGCGCAAGGTCCGCGCCACTATGTGCCCACACGAGTCCGACGAAGCTAAACACGAGCACCGCACCCGAGATTGTCAGCACCCAAGACCCGTCCGGGGTAGACAAAGCCGTGCCAATGTTCACGTATTTCCAGGTGAATGCGATAAGGCCGACGATCAGCGCCCCCGAGACGATGCTCAAGACGAGTTGCACCCGCGAGAACAACGGGTAGCCCGCGAACGCCACGAGAAGAGCCACGAGGAAGGCGATCGCGACGGAGATAAGCAGGAGCTGGCGCTCGCCAATGGCGGTGTCAAGGCCTGACCCCACGAGCACGATGGCAACGGACGACGCCAGCAGCCACAGCAACACCGCTCCCCAGTACACCCTAGTGACAAGCGCGAGGACGGCGGGAACAACGTTCCCCACCACCCCAAACGTCGCGCGGGAGACCACCATCGTCGGTTGACCGCTGCGCTTTCCCGCGAGGGTTGTGAGTCCTAGCGGAATGAATGACAGCGCGACACCAGCGAGCACCGCAACGATGGACTGACGAAGACTCATCCCGACCGCGAATACGGTCGCACCGAGTCCGATGCTCAAGATCGATGAGTTGGACGCAAACCAAAGCCAAAACAATCGAGCGGATCGCCCTACGCGATGATCGACCAGCGTGGGCTCCGGCCCGCTCTCCTCGAGGCTGAATGCGCGCATCCGCACTGGCTCATTGTCGACGAGCACGACTTCGTCGTCCGGGATCCGGACGGTCGAAATCGGCCCGGACGGGGGATGGATCGGGCCGGGAACGACAGCGACACCCGATGTGTCGACGCTGACCGGTCCGAGATCGGCAAAAGCACGATCGGTCTCATCGACATCGTCGGGTAGTTCCTCCTCGTAGGACTGGTCGACGATGGTGATCGACCCAGTGTCAGTGGGAACGGGCTCCCCCGCGGCGAGCGGCAACGGCTCGATCAGCAGAGGGACGCTTGCCGCGATTGCGGGTGCTACCGCGCGAAACGGTTGGGCATCGTCTTCGGCGGTCGCGGCATCCGGGGGTCCGACTAACAGGTCGTCAAAACTAAACACCGCGCCGGCGACAACCGCGTTGTCTCGGGACTCCGGTTGTGGCTCATGCGGCAGCACCGCCTGCGGGTCATTGTCGTCACCACTAGGCGGGACCTCGACCGGGACGACCATCGGTGCGCCATAAAAGTCCGCGGGAGCGTCCTTGACCTCGGGCCGTTCGGGGGTATCGCCGGCGCTGGGGGTCTGCGAAATTTCCGCCGGTGGCGGCCAGCCGACCGCGGCTGCCCCGTAAAGGCCGGGCTCGATGAGGGGCGGAATCTGCTCGATGACGGGCGTCGGTGAGGTATCCGCGAACACCACCGCGTCGAACCGAGGATCGGTGAGGATCTCGGGCGGCGTGCCTGCTGCGTCCTTATCGGCAATCTCGTCACTCACCGCCGGCGCGGGCTCGGGGTCAAAATCAAACTCCGGCCCCGGAGCCCAATTACGTCCGGGAGCTGGCACCTCCCACGTCGGCAATGGGGGCGTGCTGGCGATGACAATCGGTGCGGCGCTGTCCAACTGGGCACGCGTCTGGGTGCCGCCCTCGAGTGGAGGAGCGTCGTCGCGCGGAGGTGCGTCGTCATCCGCTGCGGGGACGGGCCACGGGGCAAGCGAGGCATCTGGATCAACGAATGCGTCAGTCGGCGTGATCGGCGCGACGACCGCGGCGCCCGCAACCACATCAAAGAACTCGGGTCGCGCTTCCTCGACAGCGGCAATCGCGTCTGGGGTCCCCAGCACGCGCATGGTGCTCTCCCATTCCTGGAATTCTCGAGCCTCCTGCTCGCGCAGCCGCAACTGGGCCTCGAGCTGCTGAATCGCGTCGAGTGTCGACCCGGGATGCTCTGCCGCGTCGTCGGCAATGTGGAGAAGCTCCTCGTCGGGTAGCGATCGGCGCACGGGGCGATCGGGGGGCACCGGCAGTTCGACCGCCTGCGCGGGATCGGGTGCGGGGAGCGAGCTCCACGGGGCAGAACCCGGCCAATCCGATTCGGCGCTCGAGAGGGCAGGCGCGGCAGGCGTCCCGGCAGGCGAAGGCGCAGGCAAAGGCACAGAGGTGATGAGCGGCGGAACCGCGCCAGCCTCGGGATTGCGCGCCGAGGGTGTGGGCAGACTGCTCACCGGCGGCTCGACAGCGAATGGCGCGGTGACCGGATCTCCGACGGGCGGCGGGAACATGGGTCCCGCTGGGTCGGGCTCGGCTTCAGGGACTCGCATCCGTTCCGGAGCCGCTTCGTGCGGTGGCTCGGGCGCCAGCGCTCTCACTGGCGTTGGTTCAGGTTCTGGCTGGAGCTCCGGTTCTGGCAGTGGACTTGTCGACACCGGCGGGTGCGGCGCAATGCGGGTCAGATCGGCCGCGAGCGCCGCCGCGAGCTCGTCATCATCGTGCTCGCTCGGCGCCGACACGGCTGCCGCATCAGCTGTATGACCCTCGCCGGAGGTGCTCGACGTTGGCGCCGTAAAGGTTGACCGCCGCGGCCCCGCCGTGGCGAACGTGGGGTCGAATGAGATTTGATCGTCAACCTCGTCGTCGTCTGCCATGCAGAAATACTATGGCGAGCCGCTCCCAGCAGGCGATTGACGGGCCGTAGACAGCAAGCCCACTGCGGCGACAATAGCGGCCAGCCCGAGCCAACCGAGCGGGGGGAGGCGCTCCCCCACGACGAGAACTGCGAGCACCGTAGCCACCGCGGGCTCAAGCAGAGTGAGTGTTGTCGCGGTGCTGCTACTGAGGGATCGCATCCCGATTCCGAACAATAGGTATGCCACAAACATCGGACCAATGGCCAAATACAGGGCGATCCCCACCGTCGTCCACGACTGCAGAAGGGGCGCTCCGAAGACGATGAGCACGGGGACGAGCCCTGCGGCTCCGAGCCCGAACATGCCGCCCATCACACCGGATGAGCCGTGCCCGGTGCGAATCGCGCGACTCGAGCTGTAGGTGTACAGCGCGTAGGAGAAGCCAGCGACGACGCCGAGTGCAACCCCAACCACGGTGCGAGACGAGCCTGCGGAGTCCGCCGTGCGCCCGCCGGTGGCCGCCAACAGTGCAACTCCGACTACGGCGAGCGCCGTGCATCCGATCCAGAATCGTGACAACGGCCGACGCTCAAGCATCCATTCGAGGAGCGCCGCGAATACCGGTCCCGTCCCCAGCGCGACGACGTTGCCGACGGCGACGCCCGCGAGATTCATGGCCGAGTAGAACGCGAGCGGGTAAACGAACACCCCGAGTGCGCCGACCAGTAGCCACCGTCGGCTCGCGGCGTCCCGAATCGCGGCGAGCGCACCCCGCGCACTGAACACGAACAGCAGGGTTCCGCCGAGGCCCATCGTGCACGCGCCGATCGCAAGCGGACTCACGCTCGGCGGGAAGAAGCTCGCCGCGGTTCCCGTGGTTCCCCACAACACACTCGCGAGAATGAGCGCCCACGCGCCGGGAGCCCGGCGAGCAGAAAATTGATCGCCGGTCACGCGCATAGTTTGAGGCTAGCGCCAGTAGATCCTGATCGTGAACGAGGGTTTGACCACACATGAGCAGATGCGCGCGGCCGTTTTCTTTGACGCAAGCGCGCCAGTCGGCCGCCACTGACGATTCTGGATGCTCCTCGTCCTCGCCGTGGTCATTACTGTGGCCGGCGTTGGCGGTGAGCCCGCGAAGCTGGGTGTCGCCCAAGCCGTAGCTGTGATGACGGGAAGACCGACTACGACGGCGCAGGCGCCGGCAATGGCGATAACCCGAGTTCTCACCATTGGTCCACCGCGGCCACTGCGGCCGCAATCGACGACCATGCTCAACCGACACCTGTGGGCCCTACCGGGCTCGAACCGATGACATCCACGGTGTAAACGTGGCGCTCTACCAACTGAGCTAAAGGCCCGTCGTCCGGTATGCCGGATGACGCGGGTCAATCGTACAGGCTTACACTTCCGCCATGAGCGCATCCCCAACCCCGATTCGCAGCGAGCATCGTTGGCCCGTGCTGCTCTTCACCATCGGTGCACTCACGGTGTACTTCCTGCTTCCGAGCACGATCACGTTCCTGCCCTCATGGATAATCCCCGCCGTTGGCATTCTCGTGCTCGTGCCGCTCGTGCTCATCAATCCGCGACACCTCAATCGCGAGACGACGTGGTCGCGATGGATCGGCCTTGGCTTCGCGCTAGGGCTCGCTGTGATCAATCAGGTGTACATCGTGCTGATTGTTCGCGATCTCGTCGCGGGGTCGATCACCGGCCCGGGAATCCTACTCACGGCGCTGGGCGTCTGGATCACCAACGTCGTGGCCTTCGCGCTTGTCTACTGGGAGATCGACGAGGGCGGCCCGGTCGCCCGCCGCCTGGAGGGGCTCAACGACGACTCACAGCAGGACTTTCGGTTTCCCCAGCAAGACAACACAATCGGAGTAAAGGGATGGATGCCCCAGTTTTTCGACTACGCGTACTTCTCGCTCACGAACATGATGGCCTTCAGCCCTACCGATGTCATGCCGCTGTCACTTCGCGCGAAGGGGCTCATGGCCTATCAGGCGCTCACCGGGTTTGTGATTCTGGCGCTCGTGATCTCGCGCGCCGTGAACATCCTGACCCCCTAGGGGTCAGACGCGAGCGGCGTGCAGTTCAGCGAGCGCGGCCGTGTATTCGTCAAGCGAGCGAGCCTGGCCGGGCGCCGTCACGAAGCTCGCACGGATGACACCATCGATGTCGATGAGGAAGGTCGCGCGATTCGCGAACCCCTTTTCGTCGATGAACACGCCGTACTCCTTGGCGACATCCCCGTGCGGCCAGAAATCCGCGAGCAGAGTGAAGTCGTAGCCCTGAGCCTCAGCGAAGGCCCTCAGGGTCGCTTTCGAGTCGACCGAGATGCCGATGAGTTCAATCCCGTCTGCGGCAAACAACGACAGGTTGTCGCGGAGCACGCACAGCTCCGTCGTACAGGTGCTCGAGAACGCGAGCGGGAAAAACACGAGGGCTACGGCCTTCTTGCCGCGGAAGTCGTGAAGTCGAATGTGCTCGCCGAACTGATTGGGTAGTTCGAAGTCGGGAGCCGTCGTGTCGTTCTCGAGAGCCATGTGGAGGAAATCCTTTCGTGCCCGGCCGCATGTCAGGCAAACACGATGCGTAACTCTACGCCTGTGCCGACCATCACGAAACCGACAACTAGAATCGATTCGCGTAGTCGATCACGTCACAGTCGTAACCCGACGGTCGTGGTCTCAGCACTCAACCTGTTCTCTACAAGAAAGAGGTCAACGGTGACGGTAAACGACCAGGACCCGTACTCGGTGAACCACACTGATCGGGACCCTGACGAAACGGCCGAGTGGAATGAATCACTCGGCTCGCTCGTCGAGTCGCAAGGCCACGAGCGCGGGCGCGAGATCATGCTCAGCCTGCTCAAGCACTCCAAGGACCTCCACTTGGGCGTGCCGATGGTGCCGACCACCGACTACATCAACACGATCGCTCCGGAGAACGAGCCGGGGTTTCCCGGCGACGAGGAGATCGAGCGGCGTTACCGCGCCTGGATACGCTGGAACGCCGCGATCACGGTGCACCGCGCTCAGCGGCCCGGCATCGGGGTCGGCGGTCACATCTCGACCTACGCGGGTGCGGCATCGCTCTACGAAGTCGGACACAACCACTTCTTCCGGGGCCACGATCATCCGGGCGGCGGCGACCAGGTCTTCTACCAGGGCCATGCGTCACCCGGGATGTACGCGCGCGCCTTCATGGAAGGTCGCCTGACCGAGGATCACCTCAAAGGCTTCCGACAGGAGAAGTCGCAAGCGCCCTTCGGCCTCTCCAGCTACCCGCATCCGCGGCTCATGCCCGAGTTCTGGCAGTTCCCGACCGTCTCGATGGGCCTCGGCCCGATCAACGCGATCTATCAGGCGCAGTCCAACCGCTACCTGACCAATCGCGGCATCAAGGATGCGTCTGACCAGCAGGTCTGGGCATTCCTCGGTGACGGCGAAATGGACGAGGTCGAGAGCCGCGGAGCACTGCAGTGGGCGGCCAACGACGGCCTCGACAACCTCAACTTCGTGATCAACTGCAACCTGCAGCGCCTCGACGGTCCCGTGCGCGGCAACGGCAAGATCATCCAGGAGCTCGAGAGCTTCTTCCGTGGCGCGGGCTGGAACGTCATCAAGGTCATCTGGGGGCGCGAGTGGGACATTCTGCTCGCGGGCGACACCGAGGGCGCCTTGCGCGACCTCATGAACCGCACCCCTGACGGCGACTACCAGACCTACAAGGCCGAGTCGGGCGCGTACGTCCGCGAGAACTTCTTCGGTCGCGACCCGCGCACCCTCGACATGGTCAAGGACTACACCGACGACCAGATCTGGGGCCTCAAGCGCGGCGGCCACGACTACCGCAAAGTGTACGCGGCATTCAAGGCCGCCTCGGAACACAAAGGCCAGCCCACGGTGATTCTCGCCAAGACAGTCAAGGGGTACGGCCTGGGGCCGAGTTTCGAGGGACGCAATGCGACCCATCAGATGAAGAAACTCACGCTCGACAACCTCAAGCAGTTCCGCGATGTGATGCGCATCCCGATTACGGATGCCGTGCTCGAGGCCGACCCGTACCAGCCGCCGTTCTACCACCCCGGCGACAACGACGAAGCGATCCAGTACTTGCACGAGCGTCGCCGCGCACTCGGCGGTTACGTGCCGGAGCGGCGGTCGCGCTTTACTCAGATCGCCATGCCCGATGACTCCGCATACGACATCTCGCGGAAGGGATCGGGCAAGCAGGAGATCGCGAGCACGATGGCGTTCGCGCGATTGCTCAAGGATCTGCTGCGCGACAAGGGACTGGGCAATCGGATCGTGCCGATCATCCCGGATGAAGCGCGCACGTTCGGAATGGACGCGTACTTCCCGACGGCCAAGATCTACAACCCCGCCGGCCAGCAGTACACGGCAGTCGACCGCGAGCAGCTCCTGGCCTACAAGGAGAGCCCTCAAGGGCAGATCGTGCACGTCGGAATCAACGAGGCCGGAGCATTCGCGGCCTTCACCGCTGCCGGAACGGCCTATGCCACGCAGGGCGAGCCCCTGATCCCGATCTACGTGTTTTACTCGATGTTCGGGTTCCAGCGCACCGGGGACGCGATGTGGGCGGCGGGCGACCAGATGGCGCGCGGCTTCATCATTGGCGCGACTGCGGGCCGCACGACCCTCACCGGGGAGGGCCTGCAGCACGCTGACGGGCACTCACCGCTGCTCGCGTCGACGAACCCGGCGGTCGTGTGTTACGACCCCGCGTACGGGTATGAAATCGGCCACATCGTCAAAGACGGCATCGAGCGCATGTACAGCGGCAACCACCCGCTGCCGAACGTCATGTACTACATCACCGTCTATAACGAACCCATCGTTCAGCCCGCCGAGCCCGAGAACCTCGACCTCGACGGAGTGTTACGCGGGATTTACCACCTCAAGTCCGCCACGGTGCAGGGGCCGCGAGCCCAGCTGCTTGCGTCGGGGGTCGCCGTTCCGTGGGCTTTGGAAGCGCAACAGTTGCTCGCCGATGACTGGGGTATCGCCGCCGATGTCTGGTCGGTGACCTCGTGGACCGAGCTGCGGCGAGACGGGATCGCCGCGGAGGAGCACAACATGCTTCACCCGACCGACGCCCCGGTCGTGCCATATGTGACCCAGAAGCTCTCCGGGTCCGACGGGCCCTTCATCGCGGTCACCGACTTCGCCCACTCGATTCCCGATCAGATTCGGCAGTTCGTGCCCGGTGACTACGCGACCCTCGGTGCTGACGACTTCGGGTTCTCGGACACTCGTGCCGCGGCACGTCGCTTCTTCACGATCGACGGGCCGTCCCTCGTGGTGCGCACCCTGCAATCGCTCGCGAATCGTGGCGTGGTTGAGCGATCGCTCGTGGCCCACGCGATCGAGAAGTATCAGATCCACGACGTCGCGGCCGGCACGACTGGCTCCGCAGGCGGAGAGAGCTAGGCGAGGCTGATCGCAACGGTGCAGAGAACCAAGGAGCAGACGCTCGCGTGGCTGCGCACGATCTCGGGAGAGCTGGCGACAGCGACAATCAAGCGACTGGATGACACGCTGCCGTGGTACGGCAACATGCCTCCTGGGCGCCGCAGCGCGGTCGGGCTCGTCGCTCAGGCCGGAATTACGAGCTTCATCAGTTGGTTCGAGGATCCGACCTCCACTCCGTGGATCGCCGCCGACGTGTTTGGCGCCGCGCCGCGCGAATTGCTGCGCTCGGTCTCGCTGCAACAGACTCTGCAACTCATCCGCATCACGGTCGAGGTCGTTGAGGACCGCGTCAAGGATGGCGATAGCGTCCTCCGCGAGGCGATCCTGCTGTATTCGCGGGAGATCGCATTCGCCGCGGCCGATGTCTACGCGAGAGCGGCCGAGGCGCGTGGGCTGTGGGATGCCCGCCTCGAGGCGCTCGTCGTCGACTCGATCCTCTCCGGCGAGTACGACAACGAACTCCCGAGTCGCATCGCGGCGCTGGGGTGGAACGGCCACGGCGAGGTCTGCGTGCTTGTGGGCACCGCACCCAAGATGCTCGACGTCGATCAATTGCGGCGCACAGCGCGACACCTCGACGCGGATGTCCTCATCGGTGTTCAGGGCAGTCGACTCGTGCTCGTGATCGGGCGGGCGAGCCCTGCCGCATCCGAGAACCCGGATGCGCCCGTGCCGATGCCATTCCTCGAGATTGCGCGCCACCTCGAACCCGGCTTCGGTGCCGGGCACCTTGTCCTCGGCCACGAAGTGCCGTCTCTTGTCGACGCATCCAAGAGTGCGAAAGCCGCCCTGGCCGGCTTCGCGGTCGCGAAGTCGTGGCGAAACGCCCCGCGGCCCACCCTTGCCGACGACCTCTTGCCCGAACGTGCGTTCGCGGGTGACCCGCTCGCGCGCTCGACGCTCGTCAACAAGATCTACCGTCCGCTTCAGGCCCACTCGACTGACTTGCTCGCGACGCTGTGGTGCTACCTAGACAACGGTCGATCACTCGAGGCGACGGCCCGTGAGTTGTTCGTGCATCCCAACACCGTCCGTTATCGGCTCAAGCGCGTGAGCGACGTCATTGGCTGGGATGCCACGGGCGCGCGCGAAGCGCTGATCCTCCAGTCGGCGCTCATCGTGGGCTCGATCGCCGACCCAGACAATCCCAAGAAGCGCTGACCCGATACCGGAATGTGAACGCATCGCACAACGATTCGTCCGGTTCTTGGGACTCTTCCCCCCGCAGCGCGTCTCAAGAGTTGGCAGACTAGACCAGTGATCGTCATCGTCGCGCCCGGACAGGGCTCCCAAACCCCCGGTTTTCTCGAACCGTGGCTCGAGGTCCCGGGCGCGCGGGAACAACTCGGTGGGATCTCCGAGGGCGCAGGCATCGACCTCATCGCGCACGGCACGACGAGCGACGCCGACACGATTCGAGACACCAAGATTGCGCAGCCGCTCATCGTCGCGGCGGGGATCCTGACCCTGAACGCGCTCTTCACCGACGGGCGGCGCGAGAAGGTCGGCGGAGTCGCGGGCCACTCGGTCGGTGAGGTGACTGCCGCGGCCGCCGCTGGCATCCTCGGCGAAGGCGACGCGGTTGCCTTCGTGAGCGAACGCGGTCGCGCCATGGCGGATGCCGCGGCTCTCGAGCCCACGGGAATGTCTGCCGTCATCGGGGGCGACGAGACCGAACTGCTTGCGCGCCTCGATGAGCTCGGCCTGCAGCCCGCGAACTTCAATGGTGGAGGCCAAATCGTGGTCGCGGGTGCCTTGCCCGCGCTCGCGGAACTCGCGGCGAACCCCGTCGCCGGCACGCGCGTGATCCCGTTACAAGTGGCTGGGGCTTTCCACACGCGCTACATGCAGCCCGCCGTTGCGCGGCTCGAAGCCTTCGCGACCGGCCTCGACAAGCGCGATCCCACGCTGGAAATCTGGACCAACCGTGACGGAACTCCCGTCACCAGCGGAGCGGACTTCGTCGACCTCATGGTCGGGCAGGTCTGCTCCCCCGTACGCTGGGATCGCACGATGGAGTCGCTCGCGGCTGCCGGAGTGACCGGAATCATCGAGTTGGCGCCCGCCGGTGCCCTGGTCGGCCTCGCCAAACGGGGGCTCAAGGGCATCCCGACCGTCGCCATGAAGACTCCGGACGATCTTGACGCGGCTTTTGCCCTCATCGACGGGACGCACGAATGACCCACCCCACGCTCACTCAGTCGCGCGGTGCCGAGTTCACCCGGATCTACAGCTACGGTGCCGCGCGCGGCGACCTCGTCGTCCCGAACGATGACCTCATCGGTCCGATCGACTCGAGCGACGAGTGGATCCAGCAGCGCACGGGCATCATCACGCGCACGCGCGCATCGGCCGACATCCTTGCCGTCGACCTGGCGACGGATGCCGCTGCCGAGGCGATCGCAAAGTCGGGAATTGCTCCCGAACTCATCGACCTCGTCATCGTCGCAACGATTAGTAACGTGCAGCAGACCCCGTCAATGGCCGCGGTTGTCGCGGATCGCGTGGGTTCCAGTCCGGCCGCCGCATACGACACCAACGCGGCCTGTGCCGGATTCAGCTACGGCATCACGCAAGCCGACGCGCTCATCCGCTCGGGAGCAGCCCACTATGCCCTTGTCATCGGGGCGGAGAAGCTCTCCGACATCGTCGACCCCACGGACCGGTCGATCTCGTTCCTTCTGGGCGATGGCGCGGGGGCCGTCGTCGTTGGCCCAAGCGACTTCCCCGGGATCGGGGCGCCGGTCTGGGGCTCCGACGGATCGAAGGCGGATGCGGTGGGCATGAACGCGACACTCACCGAATTCCGCGACGGCTCGGCCGAGTGGCCAACGCTGCGCCAGGAGGGTCAGACCGTGTTCCGATGGGCCGTGTGGGACATGGCCAAGGTCGCGAAGAAAGCCCTTGAGGTCGCAGGCGTCACGGTGGATGACCTCGCGGCGTTCATCCCGCATCAAGCCAACATGCGCATCATCGACGAGTTCGCGAAGCAGCTCAAACTCCCCGAGAGCGTCGTCATCGGTCGGGATATCGCGACGACCGGCAACACGAGTGCCGCATCAATCCCGCTCGCAACGCACCGGCTGCTCCAGGAGCATCCAGAACTCAGCGGCGGACTGGCTCTGCAGATCGGCTTTGGCGCTGGGCTCGTGTTCGGCGCCCAGGTCGTCGTTCTTCCCTAGTTAGCCCGACCGCTGGCCTAAACTGGGCAGCGATAAAAATACATCCCCAAGGAGAAAACACAATGGCATTGTCCACCGAAGAAGTCCTGGCCGGTTTGGCCGAACTCATCAACGACGAGACCGGCATCGCGACGGACACCGTCGAACTGGACAAGTCGTTCACTGACGACCTGGACATCGACTCGATCTCGATGATGACGATCGTCGTCAACGCCGAAGAGAAGTTCGACGTGAAGATCCCAGACGAAGAGGTCAAGAACCTTAAGACCGTCGGTGACGCCGTGAGCTTCATCACCGCAGCACAGGGTTAGTCGACTCAGGACTCAAGTAATACACCGCAGGTGGGCCGGCCCGCCTCAGAATTGGCCGGCCCGCTGCGGTGACGTGTGATCCGACAGGAATGTGTAATGAGCCCCAAGAAGATTGTTGTTACAGGAATCGGCGCGACCTCTCCGTTGGGCGGCACGGCGATGAGCTCGTGGGAGGCCCTGCTCGCGGGTGAGTCGGGCGTTCACACCCTCGACCACGAGTGGGTGGCCAAGTACGACCTCCCCGTCACCTTCGCGGCCGAGGCCAAAGTGCGGCCCGAGGAAGTCCTCGAACGCGTCGAATATAAGCGTCTCGACCCCTCGGCGCAATTCGCCCTGATCTCCGCACGCGAAGCGTGGGCGGATGCCGGCACTCCGGACGATGACCCGCTGCGCGTCGGAGTCGACTATTCGACCGGTATCGGCGGACTGTGGACGCTCATCGACGCGTGGGACACCCTTCGTGAGAAGGGGCCGCGGCGCGTGCTCCCCATGACCATACCGATGCTCATGCCCAATGCCGCGGCCGCAGCCATCAGCATGTCGATTCCAGCTCGTGCCTATGCGCGCACAGACGTGTCGGCATGTGCGTCAAGCACCGAGGCCATCGCGAACGCGTACGAGCACCTCCAGCGGGGGCTCGCGGATGTCGTGATCGCGGGAGGCACGGAGGCTGTCGTTCACCCACTGCCCATCGCCTCATTCGCGGCGATGCAGGCACTCTCCAAGCGCAACGATGACCCGGCGACCGCCTCCCGTCCGTATGACGTCTCTCGCGACGGATTTGTGCTCGGCGAGGGCGCGGCAACGATCGTGCTCGAGACCGAAGAGCACGCTCTCGCCCGCGGCGCAAAGATCTACGCCGAACTCGCCGGGGGCGCGGTCACGAGCGACTCCTACCACATCACGGCTCCAGACCCGGAGGGCTCGGCAGCCGCGCGAGCGATGCTCGCTGCAATCGAGCAAGCGGGCGCGACTCCCGCAGACGTGCGACACATTAACGCTCACGCGACGAGCACGCCCGTGGGCGATATCGCCGAGTACAACGCGCTGCTGCGAGTCTTCGGGGACTTGCTGCCGGGCATCCCCGTGTCGGCGACCAAGGCAGCTACGGGCCACCTCCTGGGCGGCACGGGCGCGCTCGAGGCGATTTTCACGATCCTCGCACTCAAGCACCGCACGGCTCCCCCGACGATCAATCTGACGTCTCAGGATCCAGCAATCCTCTTGGATGTCGTCACCTCGCCGCGGGCTCTCGGCGATGGACCCCTGCTCGCGATCAGCAACTCGTTCGGTTTCGGCGGCCACAACGCCGTCGCGGCCTTCCGCACCTACGGCGACTGAACGCCGCAGCTCCGGTCAGCGGATCGGGCGGCAGGAGTCGTGGACGGTGCACTCGCCGTCGAACAGCAGCAGGTCGTCTTGCGTGACGAGCCGCTCCAACTGCTCAATGTTGATGAGCGGCGGCGCCAACTCCGTAGTCAGCGTGTCGAGTTCGCGATCGAGAGTGTCCATGGTCAACCCACCTTGTGCAGCCACACGACTGCCGAGTCTTGGCTCGCATGGCGGAATGCCTCGAGCTCGTCATCCCAGGCCTGCCCGAGAGCCAGTCGCAGCTCACGGTGCAGTTCCGTGGCGTTAGCGCCCGCGATATCCATCGCGAAGCGAATTCGATCCTCCGGGATCACCAGATTGCCCACAGTGTCGGTCTGGGCGAAGAAGATGCCCAAATCCGGCGTGTGCATCCAACGGCCGCCGTCAGTGCCGAGCCCGGCATCCTCGGTGACCTCGAAGCGCAGGTGTTCCCACCCACGTAACGCCGAAGCGAGCGTCGCTCCCGCGCCTCGCGGGCCCTCCCAGTAGAACTCTGCGCGTTGAGCGCCTTTCAGTACGGGTTGCACGTCCCAGTCAAAATTGACGGCGCGGCCCAGCGCTCGACCCGCTGCCCACTCAATGTGTGGGCACAGCGCACGAGGAGCGGAGTGCACAAACAGCACTCCGCGAGCAATTGGTGCAGTCACATGCAGGTTAGACAAAATTGCCTCCGTTCCGTTTGGGTGCGACTTCCCCATCGACCCACGGAACGACTGCTGCTGCGATCTATGAACTTGTGCGCCTCAGCGCTAAGCACATTATGTCCGAAAGCGCGGCGGAATCACAAGCGTGCGACGAGACTCACCTAAAGTGCTCGCGAAATGGGGTGCGTGCCTCATGTGCTAAATGCTCGCGAAATGTCGGCTGTCGTGTGGGTGCTGCGGTCTGCTTGGCGGATGGGTCAGTCGTTGTCGATGAGTGCGCGTCGGGAGATCACGAAGAAGCATGCGGCCGAGTATCGGCAGGCTTCGAAGAAGGCCAAGGGGGTGATTTTGGATCGGCTGGTCGCGGTCACGGGGTGGTCGAGGGCGAACGCACGTCGGGCGTTGGCTGCTGCGGGCAAGCGGCGGGGTCCGGCCAGAGCGGTGAAGCGCACGCCCCGGCTGCGAACGTATGGTTACGACACTCTGAAACTGCTGATCCAAATCTGGAATTTGGCGGGCCGGCCGAGTGGGAAGTATTTGGCTGCGACGATGCCGATCTGGCTGCCGAAGTTGGAGCAGCATCACGAACTCGATGCGACACGGCTCACCGAGCAGACTCGGGCGCAGCTGATGATGGTGTCTGGGGCGACGATCGACCGGCTGCTGAAGCCCACCCGCGACGGCAACCGTCTGGTGGGCCTGTCGGGCACGAAACCGGGCCCACTGTTGCGCAACTCGATCAAGGTTCGCAAGGCAGGTGACGAACATGAACAAGCCCCCGGGTTTGTTGAGGCCGATCTGGTGTTGCACTGTGGGCCGAACCTGCAGGGCGAGTTCGTGCACTCGCTGACCGTGACGGATGTGTTCACCGGCTGGACCGAGAACATGGCGTTGAAGAACGGCGCCCACCGGTGGGTGATCGAGGCGATGACGATGATCGAGACCCGACTGCCGTTTCCGCTGGTCGGTTTGGATACCGACAACGGGGGCGAGTTCATCAACCATGCCCTGATCAAGTGGGCGGGCGACCGGGCCTTGTTCTTCACGAGAGCCAGGCCATACAAGTCCAACGACAACGCCCATGTTGAACAGAAGAACGCTGACGTGGTGCGCCGTCACACCTTCCACTACCGCTACGACACTGCCCTCGAGTTGGAGCTGCTGAACGAGCTCTACCAACTCGTGCGCATCCGACTGAACATGTTCACCGCAACGACGAAAGCGATCGGATGGCGCTCCAATAAGAACGGCAAGAACACCCGCGTTTATGACAAACCGCGCACCCCATACCGGCGAGTCATGGACTCGCGCGTGATGAACGCCGAGAGCACGGCCAAGTTTGCCGCGCTGTTCGAAGGCACCAACCCTGCCGACCTCACCCGCCAAATCACCACAATCCAGACCGAACTCATCCGCTTGGCAGCAGCCAAGACGATGGCTCTCATCGCAAACATTTCGCGAGCAAAAACAGATGAGGCACGCACACACATTTCGCGAGCATCTTGACATGAGGCATTACGGCGTGTCATTCCGCGTGTTTCTGGGACTCACTTAGCGTCGGCGTACGTGTCAACGATTGCGACGGTCACAGGGAACGCAGCGGGGAGCGCGCCGAACAGCAACCGGCCCGCCTCGCCTGCGGCCTCACGCACCTCGAGGGCGACACCCTCCGCCTCGTCGAGAG
>Ga0209512_1002114_pt1 | contig 22057 bp, 21 predicted proteins | sample frozenSSSSmetaG_FD_184142 | JGI IMG/M metagenome (GOLD analysis project Ga0209512, IMG submission 184142) | Glacier valley bacterial and archeal communities from Borup Fiord, Nunavut, Canada, to study Microbial Dark Matter (Phase II) -... | ecosystem: Environmental > Aquatic > Freshwater > Ice >...
CAGGTCGCTGACAGGGTGAAAGGGAGTATTGCCGAGAGCCTGGGGAGTTTGGGAGAGAAGCAGGTAGCTAGTGATTTAATCAAACTCCTGACTAACCCACAGGTTGATGACAGTGTGAAAGGGAGGATTGCCTTAAGCCTGGGGAGATTGGGAGAGAAGCAGGTAGCCAGTGATTTAGTCAAACTCCTGACTAACCCACAGGTCGCTGACAGTGTGAAAGGGAGGATTGCCTTAAGCCTGGGGAGTTTGGGAGAGAAGCAGGTAGCTAATGATTTAGTCAAACTCCTGACTAACCCACAGGTCGATGACGCTGTGAAATGGAGTATTGCCTCAAGCCTGGGGAGTTTGGGAGAGAAGCAGATAGCCAGTGATTTAGTCAAACTCCTGACTAACCCACAGGTCGATGACGCTGTGAAAAGGAGTATTGCCGAAAGCTTGGGAGATTTAGTTGCCGACTCCAAGCAATTGCTAGAGTTCGCTCAAATTGCGGTTGACCAAGAGCTATTATATGAGAGTTATTCCTCCTTGCAAAAAATTGCGGAACGGCTACAGGTGCGGCTGTTCCGGGATGATAGTATCAAACCGCCAACTTTTTACGTAAAGGATTTGCCAAAATAAGCCTTATACTTTGGTTACGGGCAGGGGCGTTCGGCGGCGATTGTGGCGGCCCTCTTAACCCGACAAGAAAAATTAACAAGGATGGGCAGGATTAACAGGATAATGAAAAGTGCTGAGTTATAAATGTTGAGTGTTGAGTTACATACACTCTTTATTCTTACTCCTTTATTCTTTGTACTTTATTCTGACTTTTGACCTTCGACTTTTGACTTCAGATTTTGATTTTGCTAAAAGCTGACGGCGGATAGCTGACAGCTTCACTAATAACTGCTTAATTTTTAGAGAGAGGGATTATATTAAAAATGGACGCTAAAGATACGATTTTGGTTTATGGTGCGGACTGGTGCGGGGATTGTCGCCGCTCCAAGAAATTTCTGGATGCCAATCAGGTGAACTACACCTACGTTGACGTGGAGACTAACCCCGACCAGCTTGCGATTATGCAGCAGTACAATGGTGGGTTGCAGAGTATCCCGACGATTGTTTTCCCGGATGGTCGGGTGTTGGTCGAGCCGTCCAACCCGTTACTAGCCGAAAATTTGGGTTTACGCTAGGTTAGTTGGCCCGAAGTTGTTGCAAACGCGGCAACAAACTATCCGGGCCATAAATCTCCAGTATTTCTGGCGGTGGCGACTTTTTAGCACATTCGGTTTTAATTAACTCAAGCGAAACGGTCCCCACCCCACCCCCAATTGCCACCACCTGAAAAGTTTCGTTCTGAATAGCGGTTATGGCCTCCTCGTCAGTCAGGCAACCCTTAACCTCAAAACCCGCCCCTGCCAGTTCCGCCAAAACACTCTGCATCATTCCGGCATGACGCCCCAGAATCAATACGCGCATAAAATTTCCCTTGTTATTGATTAAACCTTCTACTTCAAATATAATCTATAGAGCGTAAAAATGAAAAGTAATCAAATTATTCAATATCCAACACAATGGCGAGAAGCGAAAGCTTAGGCAAATGAACAATCTACTCAATGGTTTTTTAATAATTGTACTACTAGGCTTATGGCTTTTGTATCTTACGGCCTTTATCAAAAAGGTTCCAGTTTTTGGCAAGAGTCGTGTTGGTAATTTACTTATTCTGATAGCCCAAACGACTTTTACTATATCTTCTATACTTTCGTTGGTAGGTATTGGTATTGAATATTTCTCTCTGGAAAATACCTTAAATTTGCTAAGTCTGGTTTTAGCTGTAATTGCCGTAATTATATTTGTTCGGGAGAAAATAAAATAGCGCAGTTATACAGGCTAACCAATAATCCTATATCCGTGCGTATAAACATTCATATGGTGGTCGCGGAGGAAGCCAATCAAGCTGATGCCCGTTTCCTCGGCGAGTTCCAGGGCTAGACTGCTAGGGGCTGAGACCGCCGCAATCACTGGGATTTGGGCTGCTAACGCCTTTTGCACAATTTCAAAGGAGACGCGCCCACTAACCAGCAAAACATATCCCGGCAACGGGAAATGCCCGTCCAGTGCCATTCGACCTATCAGCTTATCTACAGCGTTATGGCGGCCTATATCCTCCCGTAGCAAAAGCAATTGCCCCTCGGCGGTAAAAAGCCCTGCACCATGTAAGCCGCCCGTCCGCTCGAAAACAGCTTGAGCCTGTCGTAAGCTGTCTGGCATGCTGTAGATAGTTTGGACGGAAACCTTGAAATTATCGGCGGGAAGCGATGGAATCCGGCGACAAACCTCCTCAATTGAGTTTTTGCCGCACAGCCCGCAACTTGAGGCTACGGTAAAACGCCGCTCAAAACGACCCCCTTCGTCGGCTTTATCATCAAACAGGCCGGGGGGTAGGGTGTCCATCAATACATCTAGCACATTTTCTTCGGGCAGACCGTCTTTGTCCTTAGCCCTAACTATTGCCCGCACCTGGGCTGGATTGGTAATAATTCCCTCGGCTAATAAAAAACCCATTGCTAATTCCTGGTCAGTTTGCAAACCGGGAGTACGCATTATCGCCGCCAGACTCCGCCCGTTGACGCGCACCTCGAATGGCTCCTCCATCACGATGCGGTCTTCCTGCTCGGTAAGCTGACCGTCACGCCATTGCTGCACTGTCCAGGTGGCGATGGGCAAAGCCTCACTCTTATTCAAACGTTTGGTAGTCAATTTTTTCCTGATTCTGTCTTTATAATGATTTTTGAAGAAGATTGACCACAGAGACACAGAGGATTTTAAGTAATAATACATTACAAAGGTTAGTGAGTATTTACAGAAAATCCTTAAATTTCTCTGTGTCCTCTGTGTCTCTGTGGTGAAAATTGAATTACCTAAAACCTATTCCTACGGGACGGACTCCACAAACTCCACCCTGGCGATAAAGGTTGCTTCGCCGCTCAGGTTTACTCCGGCGGAAAGGGAAGTACAGATGGAGTAACCAGGGGCGGAAAGCACCACCGTCTCCCATCGTGCGCGGCCTAACCCACTAATGCGGTAGTTGCCGCCGCCATCGGTAGTAGTGGTGAAAGTAAATGTGCCACTACTGGCCCGAATAACTGCTCCAGCGATGGGCTGGTTGGTTTTATTTAGCACCCGGCCCTCTACTTTGCTCGAACCTTTGTCTGGCACATTCGGGACGGTTGGCTGGGCCACGTTAAAAGCAAAGAAATTGCTCCGGCAAGTTGGGGTGGGAGAAGGAGTAGGGGCGGGAGTAGGACGAGGGGTGGCGGTGGGACGGGCTGCCGTTTGGGTTTGACGTTGGCGTTGGTCAATATCGGCAAGTTTCGTTTGTGCCACAGATTTATCGGCAACATCCAGAGTTTGGGCTTGTTGATACTTATTCCTGGCATCGTCTAGCTGGTTTTGGGCAAGTTGTATATCGCCAAGTTGAATCAGGCTGTTATAAAGCATTTCCGCCGTATCCCGATATTTAGCGGTAGGGCTGGTGGCTTTGATGTTGCTATAAAGCGTATTCAGGGTGTTAAAAGCGTCCTGCCATTGCCGAGAGTCGAAAAAAGTCCGCCCTTTGAGATAATTATCCGCAATATCCTTTGCGCTGGATATATCGGTGTTATTGGAGTCAAGGGCTAGAGCTTTATTGTATAAATCAAGAGTACGTTTGGCGTTATCCTGGCTATTATCCTGACCATCTATCAAGGACTGTGCCAAGTTGGCATAAGATTTAACTAATAAGGGCTTGGCAGCAACATAAGGCCCATCGCTGGGGCTAAGTTTCTCCAGATTAGCAATAACCTCATCCCACTTTCCAGCATTAAAAGCGACATTTCCAGCGTTGAAAATAGTATCGGGGTCGCTGCTGGCGTTAGTGGTAACAGGGGCGGTGGTAAAAGGCGCGGTAGTGGTGTCGGTAGCGACTGCTGGCGTAGAGGTCGGGACAGGGGCAAAGGTGGTTACGCTAGTGGTGGGGCGGGGCACAAAGACACTGGCGGTGGTAGGTTCGGCTGTAGGTGTAGCAAAAATAACCACCGTTTTGTTACCTGGAGCATTGAAAAAGCCCGTTACCAGCAAAGTTACCAATACCGTCAGAGTTATCGCTAGAATCACCACCAACACTATCAAACCAACCAATAGACCCGTACTGACTCCACCGGGGTTACGGCGGGGAGGTGGGGGAGGAGCATAATAACCTGTTGGAGGCATCCCTTTTTCGCGATAGAAATCGTCATAATCGTCCGGAGGATAATTGCCGGGCTGCCGCCCAACTTTTTCCCGGTAATGATCGGCCTCGTTATCTGGATAGTCGCTGTTATAGCTCATAAACTCCTGACGGAAAAAAGAGAAAAACGGGTTATTTACACTTTGTCCCGGCGAAGTTTAACAAAAAAAGCTGCATCTTGCAGAATTATTGCCTCGTGGGTTTAGTAACAATACAAAGATTGCGCGAAAGGTTTACTCTCCCGCGCAAAAGGGGTTAGTTTCATAGTGCCAGTGTTAAAAATGCCTAAACCATATCCACGTTGGCAACATTTTGTTTCTCGGTGCGGACCCCCTCCGCCAGACTTTTGTAGAATTTCTCTACCTGGGCGGTGGCTTCGGTAAATATGCCGTCGGCCTTAGTACGGAGCGCGTCGCCCCGGTTCGCAATAAAAAAGGATTTGCTGCCGACCACAATCTTATCCTTAATGGCCTGTAGCTCCTTCGCCACTGCCATACCACTGGTCTCGATGCTATTGGCGGTAGTATCAAAGCCGCCCAAATTCGCCCTTAACTCTGCCATGTGTTTCTCCTGTATATAAAAATCTAAAATCGAATGTTTAAAATCCAAAATCTAAGGTCGAAGGTTGGGAGTAAGAATTTTGTAGGAGGATGCTCCGTCATCCGATAATCATCGCAGGACAGAGCCTGCTCCTACAATACCTCCTGTCCATCCTTGCTAATATATTTCCGACAACCAACAACCAACAACTGACAATTGCCTACGACTTGGAAACGGCGGCCTTGCTGGTGGCAAAAGTGCGCCAGTGGCTGGCCTCCTCCTGAGCCACTTTGGAGAACTCCTTGCAAACTGGCTCTACTTCCGCCATCACCTGATTAACAATTTGCTTGAGTTGAGTAATCAAGTCGCGAGCACGGTCGGCCTCGTAATAATTGCCAAGCGAAGCTACCGCCGCCTCAAGCTCGTGAAAATTATTCAACAACGCCTGGAGGTCTGGCCCGCCCACCTCTTCGGCCATCTGCTCAAGCTGGATATAATTAACTCGTTTTTCGTCTGCCATCTAAACCTCCATTTTGTATACCACGAAAAAATCAGGGACACAAAAATTGCGCCTGTTCAAGCTAATGCATGTTGGGTCTGTTAAAAAAAACAGCCCGGTTATATCCCGAATTTTTGATAACTGCCTTTACCAGCGCGGCGGTGGATTGGAGAGGTTTTACGAATAGGCTGATAAATTTTGACAACCAGTGTGACACATTTTCTGACACTGGTTATTTTTATACTGACCTCATTATAATAGAGGTTAGCAAATTCTGCCAGTCCTTTTCCGACTCAATTTAGGTTAAATCCCTAATCTATATCTCTGTAATTAGACAATATTTTACGGGATGGTAAAATAAAAGCCTGATAAAATCCCTCTCGCGAGCGGCAGAGAATATAGCCTATTAGATTCAAAAGAAAGAGATTAAATTATGACAGTGTGGTCTGAAGGATTTATTGAGGCTAATGGCCTTAAAGTTTTCTATCACCGTAGTGGTTCCGGCAGCAACAAGCCCGCTATTTTGCTTTTGCATGGTTTTAGCGATAACGGTGCGTGTTGGTCGCCAGTGGCTCACGACCTGCAAGAAACTTACGATGTAATAATGCCGGATGCACGCGGTCACGGACGCACGGAAGGGCCTATTAATGACTTGGGAACAAACCTTTTAGCCGCCGATGCCGCCGCGATTATCCAGGCTTTGAGTCTGAAAAAACCTTATTTATTCGGACATTCGATGGGAGCGGCAACGGCGGTGGCGGTGGCAGCAAATTACCCTGAGTTGGTAAAGGCGATGGTACTCGAAGACCCACCATTTATGGATCTTAAAGGGTTTACGCCCCCTGATAAGCAACAACTTGAGGAAATGAAAACAAAAAACCTAGCTTTCCACGATTTACCCTTGGAAGAGCGCATCGCGAGGGGACGGGCTGAGAATCCTGACTGGTTGGAGGCCGAAATTGTACCCTGGGCTGCCTCCAAAGGAGAATATAACCCTGAGATAATGGAGCAACGGATGGGAATTGGGAAATACCCCTGGCGCGAGGTTCTTCCCCAGGTGGAATGCCCAACACTACTTATAACCGCCGAGGTTGAGAAAGGTGCAATTATCACACCTGAAGTAGCCCAGGAAGTTCAGCAACTCTCTAAGCATGCTGAGGTTGCTTATTTTGAGGGGGCGGGCCACTGCATCCACCGTGACCGCTACGCTGAGACTATGCAACCAGTTTTGGACTGGCTGCGTCAGCATTAATTTTAGTCAAATTGCCCAGCGTCAATATCTATGTTATAATCTGCCCAAATTGGGGATTGCCCTTCAGTGAAGGGCCTGTTTTTATCTTCAGGCAAATTCCTCGCTCACAAACCCTAAACAAGCTTGAGGTTTATTTCCAACAGCCCACTAACTAGGCTTTAGCAGGGTTATAACAGTTTCCCTCGCCACTGGCTGAGAGTCCGATATCTCGATAAAGCCTTGTACTTGTTGTGACATATGACAGTCATTCAAAAGGAGGAGCATTTTAAAATGCTAAAATTCCGAAGAGTTAGTCTTCTAGTAGTGCTTTCGCTGGTTCTGGTCGTGCTAATGGCGGCTTGTGGCGACCCTACCGCCACCACCGCGCCCGCCGCCACTACGGCTCCTGCGGCTACCACCGCTGCCCCCAAAGCAACAACGGCTGCGGCAACTACCACTACTGCCGCCCCGGCTGCAACTACCGCAGCAGCAACTACCACCACTGCTGCACCTGCGGCAACTACTGCTCCAGCCGCTACAACGGCTGCGGCTGGTAAGAAACTCAAAGTCGGTCTTGTTACTGATATTGGTAGAATTGACGACAAGAGTTTCAACCAGGCCGCTTACGAAGGTATTGTGAAAGCTCAGAAAGAGCTAGGGGTTGATATTAAGTACATCGAAACCACCGACACCGCCGATTATGCCAAAAACATCAAGACTTTCCTTGATGACAAATACGATATTATCGTAACGGTGGGCTTTTTAATGGGTGATGCGACCATTGCCGCCGCCAAAGCTAACCCGACAGTCAAGTTCATTGGGGTTGACCAGTTCCAGGCCGACACTATCGCTAACCTGACAGGCACTATCTTTGAAGAAGATAAATCAGGCTTCCTGGCGGGCGTACTAGCTGCCGGAATGAGCAAGAGTGGCAAGATTGCGGCGGTACTTGGTACTAAATCGGTACCCCCGGTGCAGCGTTTCGGCGAAGGCTACAAAGCCGGAGCTGATTATCTGTTGAAAACCACCCCGGCTTTGGTTCCTGCTGGTAGCATTGCCACCACGCTGACCTACCACGCCGATGGTAACACCGCCTTCAATGACCCGGTGTGGGGTAGCCAACAATCCCAGACCCTAATCCAGGCTGGCAACGATGTCATTTTTGGGGCAGGTGGTAATACTGGTAACGGTGCGCTTGAGGGTGCCGCCGAAAAAGGCGTGTACGTTATCGGGGTGGATGTTGACCAGTATCTAACTGTACCGAAAGCTGCTCCCAAGATGCTGTCCAGCGCGACCAAGCTACTAACCCAGTCGGTTTTCGACAATGTTAAAGCGGCTATGGGTGGCAGTTTCAAGGGCGGCAACTTTGTGGGTGGTTCGGGACTGGCTCCTTTCCACGACCAGGCTGCTAATATTCCAACAGCCCTCAAAGATGCTTTGACCAAAATTGATGCAGGTTTGAAGGATGGTTCAATCAAAACTGGCGTAAAAGTCGGCTAAGATAACCTGAAATCTATTCCCCCTTTCTACATTCGATAGGAAGGGGGAATTTTTTTGCTCATTTTTCCTTCTTGACATATAATAAAAAAATCAATCGCGCTAACTTAAAATCAACCACTAGCACAAAACCTAAAGGCCAATATGACAGCATCCCCGGTGGCAGTTGAACCGTCTCGCCGCAGTTTTTTGGTAGAAATTGCCCGCCAACTTTACTTACCGATAATCGGGATTATTACCGCCTTATTAATAGGGGCGGTGATAATTTTGATTTCGGGCTTTAGCCCCCTGGATGCCTATGCTGGACTCTGGGCAGGCTCAATCGGCAGCTTTGAGGACCTCAGTAAAGGGAATTTTGAAGCTCTTAACGGTACGTTGGCAACTTCCACTCCTTACATTTTTACCACCCTGGCAGTAGTTTTTGGTTTCCGGGCCGGACTTTTTAATATTGGGGCGGAAGGCCAGATAAAACTTGGGGCCCTTTGTGCGGCTATTGTCGGAATAAATGTCGGGGGACTGTCGCCAATTCTGGCAGTGCCGCTAACTCTGGCGGGGGGCTGTTTGGGTGGAGCTTTGTGGGGGGCGTTGCCGGGAGCTTTGAAAGCCTGGTCGGGCGCACATGAAGTTATTACCACCATCATGCTCAACTATATTGCCGGGTTTATAACCGCCTATCTGGTGGGCTCGGACGGCCCGCTCAAAGCCGCCGGACGCATGAGCCAGAGCGAGCAAATCGGCCCAAATTCTCGTGTCCCCGCCATTTTTCCTAACAACGCCCTCCACTGGGGTATAATAATTGGCGTAATAATGTGTGTGCTGGTTTATTGGGTACTGAATAAAACCCCCCTCGGCTTTGAAATTCGCACGGTGGGAGCCAATCCCAGTGCCGCCCGTTACGCTGGAATTAATGTGCGCTTTATAACGGTAATTACCATGACAATCTCAGGGCTGTTAGCTGGAATGGGCGGGGCGTTGGAAGTCATGGGCAGCCCTAATTTTTTCTATCGTTACAGTACCCAACTTGGCGCGGGTTACGGCTTTGACAGTATCGCGATTGCTTTGGTTGCCAAAAATAACCCTATCGCCGTAATCCCCGCCGCTTTTCTGTTTGGCGCACTAAAGCACGGGGCCAGCGTTATGCAATTCAAGACTGCCAACGCCAGTGGTCAGCAGTTACCCGTAGACCTTATTTCTATCATCCAGGCTTTAGTGATACTTTTTGTGGCGGCGGAACAGGTTTTGCGCTGGCTCTATCGTCTACGCGCTCAGCAAGGTCAGGAAATTGTTCTGACACGCGGCTGGGGCAAGTCGGAATAATGGGGGAATTAATTAGAATGGCTCAAACTTTGACGAAAAACAGTACCACCCCTGCCACCCGCCCCCCGAATCTCTGGCTGCGGCGATACTCGATTATTATCATCGGCGTAGCGGTTATTGTGCTGGTATTTATCTGGCGAGCCTTTGCTGGAAAACAGCCATTAGTAGATACCCTTTCGCTAGTGACCCTGACCCTCACTTTTTCCACTCCAATTACGTTGGGCGCAATCAGTGGCACTTTTTCCGAGCGGAGCGGCGTTGTCAATATCGGGATTGAGGGGATGATGCTTTCGGGGGCGTTTTTCGGGGCGTTAGCGGTTTCCTATACCGAGCAGATTTGGGTTGGTGTTATTGTGGCACCCTTAGCGGGGGCGGCTCTGGCCTTACTGCATGCTGTGTTATCTATTTACTTCCGAGTTGACCAAATTATCAGTGGCACGGTGATTAATATTCTTTCGGTGGGCCTTACTAGCTATCTGGACAGCCTGACCAAACAAAGAGCCCGCAGTGTTTCAAAACTGCCGAGTATTGAGTTCAAAATAGACAATTTGCCCTTTAGTATTGGGGCAGTTTCGATACTTTCGGTGCTGGTGGTATTTATCGCCCACTATGTTTTGTTCAACACTGTCTGGGGTTTACGGACACGGGCGGTAGGGGAAAACCCTAAAGCCGCCGATACTGCCGGGGTAAATGTCTTTAAAATCCGTTATTTCAGCGTGCTAATCAGTGGGGTGCTGGCAGGGTTGGGCGGCATGTATTTCTCCCTGCAAGTTTTGGGTGGTTTTACACAGGGCATGACCGTTGGCACGGGTTTTATCGCCCTGGCTGCAATGATTTTCGGTAACTGGAAGCCCTTTGGCGCATTTGGGGCGGCTCTATTGTTTGGGTTATGTTTGGCCTCAGATAATGTGCTGCAAAGTTGGTATGGCAATATTGAATGGCTGCACACCTTTACCCAGGCAATCCCCTATGTCGTGACGATTGTAGTGCTAACCGGGGTTATCGGGCGCAGTCGTCCCCCTGCCGCTGTCGGCACGCCCTATGTTAAGCAGTAGGACACGATGCATCGTATCCCTACATTAGTCGTTTTTTCGCACTCAAAATATAAACCGGGTCTTTGGCGTTAAATAGCTGGGCGAAGATACTACCGCTATGGTGGCGGGCATCAACCTCCTCGAAAAGCTCGGCGGGCTCAAAGACCCCCGCTTCCTCAAAATACTGCTGTACCAGCCGCACCCGACCCGTCTCCAGTAAATCCCGCCAGATACGTACCGCTTTGGTGGGGAACATTCGGTTGGAGAAACTGACAATATAAACCCCGCCCGGTTTCAACACTCGCCCGGCCTCCCGAAATATTTCAATAGGGTTGGTCAGATATTGCACTGAAACGGTGTTAAGCACCACCTCAAAAGAAGCATCCGGGAAGGGTAATTTTGGCTCTTTATTAAGATTTTGCACAACATATTCGGTTAGTTGGGTGTTAGCTCTTAACTCCGCCTCGTTCATACCCAGCCCTACCACTTTCGCCGCCTTATAATCGGCTGGCAGATGGCTTTTGTAGCTGCTCATCAAATCCAGAATTTGGGCCTGGGGCGGCAAATGTGCGGCGAAATATTTTCCTAATGTGGCGATAAAATGGTCGTCAACATGCACCACCAACCGGGGGTCACTATAAAAATATTCATCTTCCGTTTCATCAACCCTTTCAAAAGCCAGGGAATGTTTCAGGTTAAAGCGTTGGCTATGATTTACACCCATATAATTTTTCCTTCCGTCTCAGCAACAATCAGTAATCCCCAATAGTGGTAAAATAGGGGTTGTTAACAGTATTGTAACAAAAACTTTTCGGCTGCGTACATAATTGGCCTTTTGCTTTTATTTTGTAGCTTAACTTCGCCCTCAAACGGCGTTTAATATAAATTCTGGAGACCCTATGAGCATCAGCGAAAATGAGGGGAGTAATACGCCCCCACCTGTGCCGGATGAGTTTCGGCGGGAAAATCCCTACCAGCGTCCGCCCAACCCTTACGCCTTCCAACCACCCGCCCAGGAACAACCTAAACCCTTTAATCCCTACAAGATAGGACTAGCGGAAACTCGCCGCCCGGATGCGCCATCGCCAAATCCTTATGCCCCGCCCCCACCCGCTAACCCAAATCCGTATGAGCAGGGCACTCAATATACCTACCAAACACCACCCGCTAACCGAGGGGCGGTACAAACAATCGTGCGCCCGCGCCCGACCACTACCCTGGTTTTGTTGGGTTCAATATTGTTGGTCTTTGTATTTCAGTTGGTACGTGAATCGTCCATCGGCAATGTTTTTTCACTAAGCGAAGGTTTTTCTATCCAAAACTTGCTGGATTTGGGCGGTCTACAGAAAGACCTGGTACAGGATGGCGAGTGGTGGCGGTTGATAAGCTCAATGTTTCTGCACGCCAGCTTTATCCATATTTTGTTTAATGGACTTGCTTTATATCAACTTGGTGGAATGACCCAAAGGCTGATTGGCCCCGCCCGGATGCTGGTAATCTATTTTCTGGGGGGTATTGCGGGCGGACTCTTTACAATTTACCTCGGCAATTCCGAAGCGGTTTCGATTGGGGCGAGTGGGGCAATTTTCGCTTTGCTCGGCGGCTTGATTGGTTATCTCTTTCGGCATCGGCTGGCCTATGGCCCGGCAGGTCGAGCCCAACTTAACAGTTTGCTTTTTAATGTGGTGCTAAACTTTGTTATTCTTAGTTTTATTCCACAGGTCAACAGCCTTGCCCACCTGGGGGGGTTAGTGGGTGGCGCGGTGTTGGGCTACTTGCTACCACTTTACCGCGCCCCTGGTCGTGAGAAAGTTCCCTTCAAGTTCGATTGGCAAGTGTGGTTGCCATCGTTGGTAATGTTGGGGGTCGAGATAGCCTTGATAGCAGTATATATAGTCCCGTCCGTTTCATCTGGTAGATAAAAAAGTTACAATAGAAGGTAAAAGTTTTTGTTTGGTTATAAAATTGATGATACTCTGAAACTAAGAATCCTTGAATTGCGCCACGCCGAGCCACTGTATAATGTCGTCAGGGCTAACCAGCAACACATTGGGAAGTGGTTAAGGTGGGCCAACGAAAGCTATAGCCTGGAAAACGCCAAATCTTATATTACTGTCGGCCTTAATAAGTTTGTGGCAAATGAGGGGTTTCGTTGTGGTATCTGGTTAAATAACGAGTTGGTGGGGTGTGTTGGTTTGAACCGCATTAACTGGCGCTCCCACTACAGCCCCATTGGTTACTGGATGGCCCAAGAACAGCAGGGCAAAGGGATAATGACTCGTTCGGTCAAAGCCTTAATAGATTATGCTTTTGCTGAAATTGGTTTGAATCGGCTTGAAATTTATTGCGCCACCGAAAATAAAAGGAGCTGGGCCGTTCCCGAAAGACTAGGTTTTAGCCTGGAAGGGATTTTGCGCGAGGCAGATTGGTTGGGCGACCATTTTGCCGACATCGCCCTTTACAGTATGCTGGCGAGCGAGTGGCCCAGGAGCTAACAGGAGAAGATGTACACCGACACAATTACCGCTATTTCAACGGCTTTAGGTGAAGGGGGCATTGGGCTGGTGCGACTAAGCGGGGCTCAAGCTTTGCCCATTTTACAGCAGATTTTCCACAACCCTAGCGGCAAACCCCGCCGTAGCTTCGAGAGTCATCGCCTTTATTATGGTTATATTGCCGACCCAAGCACCCCCGCCGATCCTCTGGACGAGGTAATGGGGGTCTATCTAGCTGCACCCCGGACTTATACCCGCGAACCAATGGTCGAAATTAATTGTCACGGCGGGAGTGTCCCTTTGGAGCGGATTTTGAGCCTGACCCTACGGCTAGGGGCGCGAATAGCTGAACCGGGCGAATATACCTTGCGGGCTTTCTTGAACGGACGGCTGGATTTGGCTCAGGCCGAGGCCGTGTTGGATGTGGTAAAGTCCAAAACCGGGCCGGGTCTGGAACAGGCTCTTGGGCAACTGGCCGGGAAGTTATCACAGCGTATTGCAGGAGTACGTCAGAAGCTTCTCAAAAGTTTAGCCCATCTGGAGGCAATGATTGATTTCCCAGAGGATGATGTGCCGCCCGCTTCAGTGGCCCCCCAGTTACAGGAAACCTTAATCGAACTTGATGAGCTTTTAGCCACCGCCGATGCCGGACAGATTTTTCGGCAGGGGATTCGGGCGGCGATTGTGGGTGTGCCAAACGTCGGTAAAAGCTCCTTGCTAAATGCTTTGTTGCGGGCAGACCGGGCGATTGTTACACCGATTGCCGGGACGACCCGCGATGTTATTGAGGAAACTTTGAACGTGCGCGGTGTGCCAGTGGTGCTAGTAGATACCGCCGGAATTACCGCCACCGAGGATGTGGTAGAGCGCATCGGGATTGAGCGCAGTCGTCAGGCTCTCGCCAGTGCCGACCTGATTTTGCTGGTGCTGGATATTAGCCGCCCCTTTAGTCCCGGCGACCACGAACTTATCACCGCCGTTAAAGCCGAGCTTATCAACCGCCCTGGCACTAAAGCCTTGATTGCCCTGAATAAACAGGACATATCCCGCGAAAACTTCAATATAGAATTGGCTGAGTTAGCCGAAATATTACCAGAAATAGCTAAGGTTAGTATCTCAGCTCAGCATGGCGATAATTTAGCGGAGTTAGAAGAAAAGCTGGCAACATTGGCGGTAGGTTCGGAAAATCTGGCTGGACGTAGCCTAATGATAACCAACAGTCGCCACCGCCGCGCCCTGGAACGAGCTCGTGAATCGCTGGTCGCGGGTATTGAGAGCAGTGCCGCCGGATTGCCCGCCGATTTTACCTCGATTGACTTGCGCTTAGCGATGGAGGCACTTGGGGAAATCACCGGGGAGTCGGTGCAGGAGTCGCTGCTCCACGAGATTTTCTCCAACTTCTGCATCGGGAAATAAATCGCGTAAAAAGGAATTGCAATGAACGAATTTAAGTTGATAATCGTGCCCGACGAGGAGGATGCCGAAGCCGCCGAAGTTCTGGTGGATGGCACAATTGGCGGTAACTACTACCGTTTTTTGCTGGATACGGGTGCAGCCAGGAGTAGCGTTAGGTTTGATGACTATACTGCTGCCTTTGAGTCCGTTGAAAAAAGCAACTCATCCGGCGTTTTTGCCAAAAGCAGCAGTGATTTGATTACCGTGCCAAGTATTGAGATTGGGCCTATTTCAAAGATAAATTTCACCTTAAATCGAACGGCAGAAACAGACCCAGATTTGAGAAACCTGATAGGGATGGACATTCTGAAGGATTTTTGCTGCCACTTTTTCTTTGATACTAATCGGGTTTTGGTTGATACAAACGCTGAGGCTGAGGCTGGCGATAATTTTCAGGAGCTATTTCTTGACAGTAAATTTCACCCATATGTTGAGGTTGAGTTTGGCGCGGCAAAGGCCAACGCGGTCTGGGATACCGGGGCGGGTATAACAGTGGTTGACTTGAATTTTATTAAAAAATATCCAACCTACTTTCAACAGGTGGGTAATTCTACCGGAACTGATTCTAGTGGTTTCAAAATGGAAACGTCCATGTTCATAATGGCGGCGACCACAATAGGTAACAATATTTTCCCAACTCATAAAGTCGCGGGGGTTGACCTGTCACAGGTAAATTCCACTATCGAACTACCTATGGATTTAATTTTGGGCTATAGCACCTTGAGTAAAGCCAACTGGCTGTTTGATTTTCCCGGCAAGAGGTGGACTATTTCGAGGTTGTTGGTTAATGGTTTTTAGTTGTTAGTTATCAAAATAGTGTCAGCCGTCAGCAGAAAAGTTGTTAGTCGAAAGTCTGAAAATTTCTAGCAAGGGCGCAGAGACCACGCCCCTACGAATTTCCCCGACCCCTATCCCCCCATCCCCTGTTTTTAGGGTTGCGGTTGCCAGACGGGCTGGAAACGGGTATAGGCCATCACAAAGGGATTGGGGGGTTTGTCACCATACTTCGCGGCGTAGACCCCACCAGTGGTGGCGTTATAATCAACGTAGAAATCGCCGTAATAATCAAAGACAGGATTAATCACGTTACGCATACACTGAGAGAAATCTCTGACCGGATTTATCCAACAGGTATTAGGGATATTTCCCTGCGTTAGATAGAAGTAAAAACCACTATTATCTTCTGTCCACTTGATTTGATAGGCCCCACAATCGTTGCCATGCCCCACCAGCCCGGTGAAACTCGCACTCAAACGCACCAGTGGCTTATTCCTGACCACCTGATTGTTATTCAGGTCGTAAACCAGAGGATGGAAAGTACCACCACTTTCTTCCAGCACCGCCAGTTTGTTGCCTTTGGGCGAGATAGCGGCGGCTGCACAGGTATTCTCAAAAATATTCAGGGTGCTTAGTTCGTTACCCTCAAGCGTCATAATCTTGCTCTGATTGACAAACAACCTTTTCTCATCGTCAAACCATTGAGGCGTAAGGCCACTATATTCACGGCTTAAAATAACAATGTCACGTTTTTTGAGGTTAATAACGGCTGGTTGCCCGGTAAGAATCGAGCCCGATGCTTGGATTGGCCCTGCGAGATAGGTCATGCGGAAACTGGTAGGCGACCAAACCGGGTTAATACCCTCAGCGATATAGCTGAAGACGGGTTTTGTTCCGGGCAAGCCATCCACCCGATATTGGTAAATCCCGTATTTGCCAATAGCCGAACTATATCCTACCGCCGCCAGCCATTTGGCATCATTCGACCAAACCAATTGCCGCCACTGAATATTTTTTTCATCGTTTTTGCTGCTAACCATAACTCGATTATTGCCATCACTGCGTACCAGATATATTTCGCCATCTTCTCTGCCGATATAAGCAATCCAGCCGTTTGCCCGCACTCCAACAGGTGTGCCCGCTACTACCGTCGTAGGGATAGAAGTGGGAGGCACAGGCGTAGCGGTAGGGGCAGCAACGGTGGTGACGGGCGCGGTTGTAGTAGGGGCAGGCGTGGGCGTAGGTAATTTTAAGATTGCCTCAGTAGTGGGAGTAGCGGGTGGAATGGTCGTCGGCAAGGGCGCAACCGAAGTAGCCACTGCCGCCGTAGTGGTTGGCACATTGGGAACGGCGGTGCTAGTAGCAACAGGATTACCAGCTTTGGTAGTAACCACCGAGGTGACAACGGCGGCGGTTGGCGGTGGCGCAACGTTTATCACCGTTTCGATGGGCGGTGTGGTCTGACCGGGAGTGACCAGGGCCGGAGTGGTAGTAATATTTGGCGTTAAGGTGGGGGTAACGGTCGGGGTCGGCGACTCTACCACCGAGAAAGTAGTCTGAGCAACCACTACGCTGGTGTTTTCGGGGGGATTGTTGGGCAAATTTAATACAACCAGACTGATAAGGCCAAAAACCACCAAAAATGAAGCGGCAATCGCTCCCCCAAAGGCTACCTTATTCCACTGCCTTGCTACTGGGCGCGACGAAAAATTCCGAGCTAATGGGGCAATTTCAGGAAGTGGTTGGGCCTCAGTGTCGCGTTGCTGGGCCTCAAGCTGGCGAACCGAGGTTAAAGTCAGGGGTTGCTTTACACTTTGCAGGTAACTTTGCAAAGAATCGGCTACCTGATAATATTGGCTCAAAAGCTGCCGACAACCTGAGCAGGTTTGCAAATAACCCTCAACCTTGAGAATTTCGGCTGGATTGGCTTCTCCATCCTGATAAAGCGAAATCAACTGCTTTAATTCCCGGCGATGGCGGGGATGCTCGGCTGTGCGGCTATCATCGCCCGATAACGGTTGGCGACGGTCAAAGTTGTGGTTCATAGCTGGCCTCCCTTTTCGCCTTCAAGCGGTTCGGCATAACCCTGAGTGGCTAAGGCTTTGCGGAGGCTCTCCTTTGCTCGGAAAATCTGGGATTTTACACTGGATAGCGAATCCCCGGTAATATCACAAATTTCTTTATAACTAAAGCCATCCATATGTAATAACAGGGCGGTCAGGCGTTCCCGTCCAACCTCGTCCATTGCGCGATACAGTTCGTCATGGAGGGCAGAACGGGCTTCCAGGCTACCACCAGGCTCAATTATGGGCGTATCTGCCAGTCCATCAAATTCATTTTCGGCGGTGTTGCTATTAGGCCGTTGCCAAAAGGAAAAGAAGCGCACAATTTTACGGCGGCGCATTTCGCTAAAAGCGGTATTGCGGGCAATCGTATAGAGCCAGGCGGACATATTATCGGAGGGTTTCTGTTGGTATTCGCCACTGGCCTCGCTGGCCTCATGGCGGCGCAAAAGGTTGCGATAGGCGTTGAGGAAGGTATCCTGAGTCAGGTCGTGGGCCGTTTCGGTTTCGCCTACGATGGCATAAATAAACCGAAAAATACGGCTCTGGTACTGTCCCATTACCGTATCAAAGTTGACCGGGTTCCATTCGCTGCCAGACTCAAACTCAGAAGTTTGTACTTTGGACATTGCGCCAACCGTATTGCTGTTTTGGCCTTCGATTGTAATAATATTCCTCTGTAGCCCGGCGTGCAGCTTCCCAACCGTTGGGCCGGACACAAAGGGCTTGATATTTAGCATTTTTGGTTTTTGCCCCACCAACCGTGATACGCTCTTTTCTAAAGTTTTAGAGCGACTCAGCAATATCAACCCGTGTTTATCAACTCCATTTACAGAAGCTATAATGCACAGGGGAGGGCAAAAGTTGCAGCAAATTTGTTGATTTAATTACAACCGTTTAACTGCCAGATAAGTCCCAAAAGCCTCAACTACGGCAGTATAACAGAAAATCAGGCTAAATGAAGGCCCATAATTAGAAATCCTCCTACTCAGTGGCTTAGTTATTGCCTATACATTACTAGCGGTAACTTATATTACTGTTCAGTCCAGGATAGGACCTGGAGACATACAATGTGGATAAAAATAGTAGTAATGCTAGGAGGGTTAATAGGATGATTGACAGAAGTAAAATTCGCCAGGGTCTGGAAGTCTTTACTGAAGATAACCAATCCCTCGGCACTATCGAGCGGGTAAATGGTGACGAATATTACGTGAATGGTCGGAGCTATCCCTTGAGCGTGTTCACCAGGTTCGAGCAGAACCGACTTTATGTTGGTGGCGATAGCTATAAGAAGTATACTCAGTCCGGCAACGAAAACAGCAAAATGTCAATTGCTGAGGAGCGTTTGAATGTTGAAAAACGTGGCGGACAGATTGGCGAGGTAGAGGTTCGCAAAACTGTTACTACCGAGCAGCAGCAAATTCCGGTGGAGTTGCGTCATGACGAAGTTAATGTTCAACAACGTAAGGTTGAGGAACGTCCCCTCCAAGCTGGTGACACTTCTTTTCAAGAAGGCACTATCAGTATCCCACTATATGGTGAACAGGCCGTAGTTAATAAACAAGCTGTTGTTACCGGTGAGGTAGATGTTAATAAGCAGCAGCGGGTGGAACGTCAAACGATTCAGGATAGCGTCCGCAAGGAGCATGTGGATGTTGTCCGCAACGAAAACCTGAATGACCAGAAGATGGAAAAGATGGAAGCCGCCACAGCTTCTGCTCCTGCTACAAACATGACATCCAGCCAGCAGACATCCTATAACGCTGAAACTACTCCTTTGAGAGAGGGAATGGAAGTAATTTCATCTGACGGCCAGAAATTGGGTAAAGTCAAGGAACTCAGTAATGGTAGTTTCATTCTTGGTCGGGGTATCTTTAAGGGTGATATGGAAGTTGATCAACGTTCAATTACCAATATCATGGATGACGAAGCAGAAGTCAACTTCACAAAAGAGTACCTTGATAACCTTGACTAATATCGCTTAACGAGAACTTCGTTTTAGCTTTATAACAGTAGTATAAACTCAGTCAGTTCCCTGTTATTTCAGTTTTCAAGGGAACTGACTGAATTCATTAATACAAAATTAAAAGCCCTGATAAAGTTACCTCAAAGGAGGATAAAATGTCCGACACGAAGCAGCCCAAAAAATTAGTACCAGGCGATATTATTGATACAAATGAGGGTGAACCATTCGGTGTAATAGAAGATATAATTCTTCAGCCCGATAACCAAAAGCCTTTATTCCTGGTCACACGTTTAGCGGATAGCAATGATCGGTTAATGCTTCCCATAGAATTTTTGGATAAGAAGAAGACTAAAGAAAACAAAGTGCAACTAAAGACCAGCTTAAAAGAGGCAATAGAAGGTTCTTTACTGGTTTCTGGCAATACCAAACTGAACTACGATCAGGACAGCCAGAGTTGGCGTATACCTTTAGCTGAGGAACGCCTTCAAATCGAGAAAGAGCGGATTGCCATAGGAGAAGTGCTAGTTCGCAAAGTGGTAGAACAAGTTGAACAAGAAATCCCTGTAGCTTTAACCCATGATGAAGTAGTGATTCAACATATTCCAATCAATCAGGTTATTACTGCACCAGTTGGGCCACGTCAGGAAGGGGATTGGCTAATAATACCAGTCACAAAAGAAGTGCTGGTAATACAAAAACAAATGGTTGTAACGGAAGAAATTCGTATTTATAAACAGGCTATAACCGAGCAGCAGGTGGTACGTGATACTGTTCGGCAGGAGAGAGTAGAAATAGAAGATACCTCCCGGAGAGCAAATCCGGTTTGAGACTATTGGCTGAGAAGCAAAATGAGAATGTCCTGAACGAAGTGTTATGAATTTTTTATTAGGGTTTAATTATAAGCTAATTTAACAAAGCTGAGTATTAGTTTCACTCAGCTATTAGATTTTTGTCAGAAGAACCCGGTTTATTCGCTATCATTTTCGCCAGCAACAGCAACCGCGACACTGCTAGTCTGGCGATTAAAACAATTCTTGCAATAAACTGGTTTGGAAAGTCGGGGACGGAAAGGAACAGTGGTTTCTTTACCGCATTCAGCACAAATAATAGTGCTAACTTCTTTAACGTGGCTTGAAACGGGAGTTTGTTCCACCATGACGGGCTGCTCCCCCACCACTGGTGCACCTCCAGCCGCCGCCATTTGACGACGCTTAATCCGACATTCGGGGCAACGGGTAGGTTCGTTTTTCAGACCTTTTTGCTGGTAAAAATCCTGCTCTCCAGCAGTAAAGAGGAAATTGGTAGTACAATCGCGGCAAGTCAATGATTTGTCGAAAAATTCCATTATTCTTTCCTTCCTTATCCCGGTTAACCCAAAGCCAAAAATAGCCTTTAGCTACTGGATTAATGGTTCCGGTCCCGAAGAGGTTGCAAGCAGACAAACGCGCAAGGATGTCAGGTTTTTGAAAACCCTATAATCATTGAGTATAGTTCAGGAAGAAGTAAAAAGCAAGAGAATTTTAGGCTACTTTTATAATACTTTAGAAAAAATTCTCGGCAGATGCATTTAAATTTTTCACACGGGGTATATTTATTGTGCCACTAAACTTTTATGAGAAACTCCTCTCCCGTGTTGGGAGAGGAGTTAGAATGTTTGAGACTTATTTGGCGATGTAGAAATTACCATCCGGGTTGCCAATATAAACTCGCCCGTTAGCTACAACCGGGGAACTAATATTGAAATCACTGCCCGTCGTAAATAACGTCGCTTTGTTGGCAGAGTTGGCGATTTCAACTTGATAGAAGTTCTTATCACCCGCCCCGAAGTAGACATAACCGTCTACTACGGCTACCGAGCCATCTACCAAACTCCCGACATCTACCGAAAATTTGGTAGTACCGAAATCGCCGGAAGCAACTGAAATACCAACAACCTTGCTGGAAGCCCCATTACTAATGCCAAAGTAAGCCACGTTACCCACAATTGCGGGTGCGCCGTTAATAGCCCCGCCCAGGCTATCTTTGGTATTGATGATGCCGCCAACATTGTTCAGGGCGTAGAACTGCCCACTGCCAGTAGCCACATACAATACGCCATTAGCGAAGGCCAGACTATTGTAGACCGAGCCACCCAAAGTAGGCTTGACCCAGGTTGGTACTTCGACTCCGCCTGAAGTGAAAGCGTAGACCTTGTTGTCAAAGGCCCCAAAGAATATATTCCCATCGTAGCCGAAAATTGGGCCACCCTGGATACCGTTAGTTATCGGACTACTCTGCCAGACGGGTGAACCATCGCTCAGCTTGATAGCGAAAAGTTTGCCCGTGCCGCTTAGTCCAGCCGTGAAATAAAGGTTAGTGCCATCGGTAATAGCAGGGCCGGAAATCTGCATCCCGGTTGCCGAAGCATTTGGCTGAGTCCATTTAGCCGTACCATCCGCCAGATTGATGGCGTAGAAGTTACCAACAGTATCCCCAATATAAACCACACCCTGATAAATCATCGGCGCAGCCCGGAAGACTGGGGGAGTGGCACTGCTGGTGGTGTAGGCCCATTTCTGGTTAATGTCGTTCAGGTTAGCCGTCAGGTTAAGAGCTACCACGCCCTTGTTATCCGTACCAAATACCGCAATCGTTTGGTCGGCATTTACCGCCGGGGAACTAAGAATTTTGTTGGTGGTAAAGGGATAAGACCGCACGTTATTGGTAATACCGTTAACATTACCCTGGGGTTTGGAGCCAGTTTTGTTATAAGCCGCCCGGAACTGACTGAAATCAGTCGGGAAGGGTGTGGGGGTGGGTGTCGGAGTGGGGGTGGGGGTTGGTGTTGGCGTAACGGGAGTCTGATACCGCCACTTGTAGTAGTGCTGACCAACGTTGCCCATCTCGACCTTGAACCCGTCGGGGTTGGTAGGAGTGTAGGTCAAAACCCGGCGTTCA
>Ga0209512_1002117_pt1 | contig 22042 bp, 10 predicted proteins | sample frozenSSSSmetaG_FD_184142 | JGI IMG/M metagenome (GOLD analysis project Ga0209512, IMG submission 184142) | Glacier valley bacterial and archeal communities from Borup Fiord, Nunavut, Canada, to study Microbial Dark Matter (Phase II) -... | ecosystem: Environmental > Aquatic > Freshwater > Ice >...
TTTGAAGCGTTTAAACAAAATAGCGAGAGCGCTAAAAAAATACTTCCTGATAAGTTTCTAAAAATAATTGAAAGCATGTATAATTATGATGCTTATGTATTACGGCCTGACAAGAAAGGCCTGTTAAATAACGACTCAGATATTGGTAGTGAAGAAAAAAGGATAACTTCAGCTGCAAAAACATTCAACAGGAACGACTGGAAGTATATTTCAAGCAACGGTAAAGAAGGAGAAAAACCGAAAGAAACCTCAATATATTTTCCGTATGCAGGCCATATGCTAATGCGAAACGGATGGGAAGAAAAATCGCATTGGTCATTTTTTGATGTAGGGCCATGGGGATTGTCACATCAGCATAATGATAAATTGCATTTTTCTCTTTACGCAAATGGACAGGACTTATTAGTGGATGCCGGTCGTCTTTATTATAAAGCTGACGATTGGCGCCTTTATTTTAACCTTTCTGCAAGCCATAATATTATTCTGGTAGACGGGAAGGGACAATACCAGCAACCTAAAGTTGTTGAAAAACCTCTTCCGGTAGTACAATCTATTCAGCCCGAGTTTGATTTTTGTATGTCATCCTACGATGGGCTCTACGGGGACCTTTGGTACGATTTTCCTTGGCAATACCAAAAAGCAACAGATTCGATCCCTGCGAAACATACCCGCGCTGTTATTTACCTAAAAGATAAGTTTTGGGTGATTGTAGATAGGATGCATATTGATAAACCTAGAGAAATAACACCTTTATGGCATTTTAACCCTTCCTGTGAAGTGAAGATTGAAAACAATTCAATAGTAACTACCAATGCAGGCAAGGGCAATTTGCGCATTACCCCGGTATCAGCAATACCATGGAAGGTGAATTTGGTTAAAGGGCAGGAAAAACCAGTTATTCAAGGGTGGTACAGTGAGTATTATAATAAAAAAGAACCCAATTACTGCGCACTATATACCTCAAAAATTCAAAAATCGTCAACATTTGCCTGGGTACTTTTACCTGGGATGGATAAGATTCCTAACGTAAAAACAGAAATTCTACCTTCACCTGAAGGGACACTAAGAATGAGGATAGTTGTTCCCAATTCATCTCCAGTTGAAATAGCAGTTCGGGTTTCCGGAGAAGGACAGGTTTCGTTATCAGATGGATTTATTCTTGATGGGGCATGCGCAATTATCCTGAAAGGTAAAACCCCATTAGTTGCGGAAGGGAGAATCAAGGATAAAACTGGTAAGATTGTAAAGGTATCTTTTATGGATATACTTCATAAATAATTTACTCACAGAATTAGTAAATGATAAGATATGAACAACAAAAACTCTTCGCGAAGGAATTTTTTAAAATTGGCCGGAGGAGTGGCCGTAATTAATGCATCCTCTCCTTATATGGTTCCTGCGAGCAATATTTTCAGCAAGACAGAAATACAACCAACAGGAAACCTTCTATTATCTGAAGTAAGAAACGATGTGTTGGCCTATTGCGAATCGTTAATGGACAAGCATGGCCCTTATGGTTGCTACCGATCGGAATTATTCGGCCGCCCCGACCTTTATTCAAGCTTGGATTTAGCTTTAATGATGGGGATTATTCGTGTAAACTTAAAAGAAAGCCTAACCAAACAGCAAATGAGCCAATGGATAAATCATATTAACTCATTCGCGAATAACGATTTTGGCAATGCAACAGATGGTAGTTATTTCGATACGTTTGGCCATTCTTCATTGCATGCCAACGGAATGGTAATTGGGGCATTAAACGTGTTGGGTGGCAAACAGCGTTTCCCGGTTAAGTTATATGATGATTTTAATACTGAGGCAAAAATTGTAACCTGGTTAGAATCACTAAACTGGAGTCGGCAATGGCAGGCTTCGCATAAATTCTGGGGAGGGATGGTGTGTTTCAGTTTTAGCAATGCTTGTCCGGCAGGTTGGCTCGACAAGGTATTTGATTGGCTGGACACCAATGCTGATCCAGAAACCGGATGGTGGCGAAAAGGGACCCAATACGCCGACAGGCACCAACCTCTTGGGGGGAGTGTACACATATTCCCTCTGTATGAACACCATAACCGTAGGCTGCCATTCCCTGAAAAAGTAATTGATAGTGTCCTTTCCCTTCAGCTCGAAAACGGGAGATGGCTCCAAACCAATAATATTAACATTATGCACTACTTGGAATTAGATGCATTATACGCGTTTCATTTGTCGAAAAAGATGGTGCCTGGCTACAGGGAAAAGGATATTGCCGCATCAGTTGACAAATACAGCAAAGCAGTTCTGGATTATTATAAAGAACGCAAAGGGGAATTATATAAACTTCACCCACATTGGGTATTGGCTGCGGTTGGTACTTTCGGGTTATTGCAGCGGCTTAATCCCGGTGTGTTTAGCGACAACAGGCAATGGACAGATATATTTAGCGACCTTCAATTGCACATGACTAAAAACGTGGAGGTTTTATAGTACCACATTATTTCAGTTTCATCGACGATTCCCTCACATTCAAACGTCCATTTAAGATAACTGTTTGTGGGACTAAGATACCTTTATTTTCTATCTGGTCTAAAAGCAACAAGGCTGTAGCCCGACCCATCTCATGCGTAGGTTGTGCAACACTGGTTAAAGGAGGATCAATCAATGGAGCTATCTGTGTTTCTGTAAAGCCGACAATGGCCACATCATCAGGGATTTTGAGTCCGTTCTTTTTGAGCACCTTCATAGCGCCAATGGCGGCCATGTCGTTAACCGCAAAAATAGCATCCGGCAGGTTGTTATTTTTGATTAATTCCTCCATCTCCCTTTCACCATCGCTGATCAATAATCCCGTTTCGACAATTGAACTGTTATCAACCGCCAATTTGTGCTTGCGATGTGCATCAATAAACCCATTTTCCCGGTTTTGGGAGAACATTAACCCGGAAGGGCCTGCAAAATGAAATATTTTTTTATACCCCTGATAAATAAGATGTTCGGTTGCAAAAAAAGCCCACTTGTAGTCGTCAAGAATCACTTTATGAGTCTCCAATTCGTTAGATACCCGGTTAAAAAGGACTAGTGGAAAGCCTTGACTGATCATTTTTTTGTAGTACTCCACGTTTTTTGTTTCTATTGACAATGAAAGAATCATGCCGTCGACCATATTGTTCTCCAAAGCTTTAACATTTTCCAATTCATGAATATACGACTCGTTCGATTGCATGATCAATACCTGATATCCCGCTTTATGAAAGACCTCCTGCATACCGATTATCACTTCAGGGAAAAAAGGATTGATGAATTCGGGCACTATCACACCGATTTGATTGGAGCATTGTTTCAACAGGCTCTTGGCCATTGGATTGGGCGAATAACCCATCTCCCTTGCAATTGTCAGGATGTGGTCGCGGGTCTCTTTTCGGATATCATATTTATCATTGAAAGCCCGCGATATCGTAGAAACAGAGCAGTTTAGTTTTTTTGCAACATCTTTTATTGTAATATGCTTCATTTTCTAATAATTTGTAATTGTTTATTGATAAAACTAACGGCTGGCAACCGGCGGCTTATAACTGGCAACTCGAGGCTCGCGGCTACCTTTGGCTTTTCAAAAACATGCAGGTGGCCGGTTGCAACTTGCCGAAAGGCAGAAGTCAGGACAAGTCAAACTACCTTAAACGTAATCTTGTGTTAATTTTTGGTAAAAATATATATTTTAACTCATTTTCGGAAACGTTTCCGAAAATAAAAACGTTTTCGGAAACGTTTCCGAAAATTAAAATTGATTTTTTCTTTCATTTGCCTTAACACTGTAATAACATTGTACTCAATAACACCACTGAACTAATATTATTAAAATGACCATCCTTGATTATTTTGTAATTGCACTCTTTTCTCTTATGATCATATTCATCGGTCTCTCTTTTTCGAGAAAATCGGGAAGTGATATGCTCTCTTTTTTTGCTGCAGGAGGTGCTGTACCATGGTGGATCAACAGTTTGTCATTATTTATGGGTTTTGTATCAGCCAGCACATTTGTAGTTTGGGGGTCTATAGCATATTCTTCGGGTTGGGTTGCCATAACAATTCAATGGGCTATGTCAATTGCCGGTTTGGTGACCGGAATCTTTATTGCACCAAAATGGCACAAGACAAAGTCCTTAACTGCCGCGGAATACATTTGTCACCGCCTTGGCATCCAGACACAGAAGACTTACTCTTATATTTATTTATCAATCATGGTCTTTTTAAAGGGAGTCTGCTTGTATGCTGTTGCCATTGTATTGCAGGTCACTACCGGAATATCATTATATTTGTGGATCGGATTGCTTGGAGCAATCGTAATCCTTTATACTACATTTGGAGGTTTATGGGCAGTTGTTGTTACTGATGTATTGCAATTTATCATTCTTATTTCAGCAGGTCTTATATTACTTCCCTTATCATTCGATAAGATAGGCGGAATATCAGGATTTGTTAATTCCATTCAATCGCAACACATTAATGATTTTTTTAATCTCAGTGACCATAAATATACAATAAGCTTCCTGCTTGGATTCTTATTCTATAATATATTTTATTTAGGGGGACAATGGAGTTTTATTCAACGCTATACAAGTGTGGCTACACCCAGGGAATCAAAAAAAGTGGGTGTTTTATTTGGATTGTTCTACATCGTTGCCCCGGTAATCTGGATGTTGCCCCCGATGATTTACAGAGCCGTTAATCCAGGTTTAGTTGGGATTGAGAGTGAGCAGGCATATATGCAAATGTGCAAAACTGTACTGCCATCAGGAATGCTGGGATTGATTACTATTAGCCTGATTTTTGCCACCAACAGTTCAGTACAGGGGTTTTTAAATATTTCTGCCGGGGTAATAACCAATGACTTATTTAAAACACTTTATCCCCAGTCTTCTGAAAAATTATTAATGCGGGTTGCCAGGTTAGCAACCTTATTGATGGGATTGATTGTGATTTTAATGGGAATGCTGGTTCCATTAATGGGTGGAGCTACGAATGTGATACTTAGTGTCGCCTCAATCACAGGTGGCGCCATGTATTTCCCATTAATCTGGACACTGTTTTCTAAAAGACAAAATAGCTATACGGTGCTTGGAACAACGATCATTGCACTTATCATATCTCTTGCATACAAATTTGTTATTCCAGCTATCACCGGCAATTCTTTGTCAAGGGCAGCAGAAATGGTTATGGGAGTATTAGTACCTATGTCGATTATTGCCTTCTTTGAAATAGCCTTACGACTAAAAAAGAGCCCAGCTACTGAATTCGAAAATTACCAACGCTATTTATCTATAAAAATTGATTCTAATGCTCAGCCATCAACAATACCTGTTGATTCAGAGGGTGAAAATAAATTTGGCAAACGGATGATATCGATCGGAATTATTTCTACAGGATTGATTATAGGAGGATTGGGAGTCATTGCTGAAAATGGCAAAGCCTATGTACTGGGAATGGCGGTTGTACTGATACTGATTGGTTATAAAATATTACCTAAACCATTTAAAATAAAATAAAACGAATGATAAAACAGGATTTGTCTCCAATAAAACGGGACAATAAGATTGTTACGCTCACATCTGACCTTATCGTTGTTGGCGGTGGTATGGCCGGCACGTGCGCTGCCATCACTGCGGCACGAAGTGGGATCAAGGTCGTCCTCGTACAGGACCGGCCTGTTCTGGGTGGAAATGGATCGAGTGAAGTACGGCTTTGGGTATTGGGAGCCACCTCACACATGGGCAACAACAACCGCTGGGCACGCGAAGGTGGGGTAATTGACGAAATCCTCGTTGAAAATCTCTATCGTAACAAGGAAGGAAACGCCATCATTTTTGATACCATTCTACTTGAAAAAGTAATCAGAGAACCAAACATTACGCTGTTATTGAACACAATAGTATTTGATATTAAAAAAAAGGATGATGCAAATATCTCGTCGCTGAACGCTTTTTGCAGTCAGAATTCCACGGAATATCTTTTAAACGCTCCTTTGTTTTGCGATGCTTCCGGCGACGGTATTGTCGCATTTAAAGCAGGTGCGTCGTTCCGGATGGGCGCTGAAAGCAAATCGGAATTTGGCGAAGGGTTTACGCCGGCTGAAGAATATGGGGAACTATTGGGGCACACAATATATTTCTACAGCAAAGATACAGGCCGTCCCGTAAAATATGTCGCTCCGTCTTATGCATTAAAGGATATCAATAAAATTCCAAAATTCCGAAATATTAAAACGGGTGATCTTGGCTGCAATTTCTGGTGGTTCGAATATGGCGGACGCAGGGATACCATTCACGAAACGGAAGAGATCAAATGGGAACTATGGAGCGTTGTTTACGGCGTTTGGGATTACATAAAAAATTCAGGTAAATTTCCTGATTCTGAAAATCTATCACTCGAGTGGGTCGGAACAATTCCTGGAAAACGGGAAAGCAGAAGATTTGAAGGTTTGTATATGCTTAAACAACAAGATATTGTTGAGCAGAAGCATTTTTATGATGCTGTATCATTCGGTGGCTGGGCAATTGATCTTCATCCAGCTGACGGAGTATTCTCTGAACTTCCCAGCTGCAATCAGTATCATTCAAAAGGGATATACGAAATACCATACCGTTGTTTAATTAGTAAAGACATTAAAAATCTGTTTATTGCGGGTCGGTTGATAAGCGCTTCGCATGTAGCTTTCGGATCATCGCGCGTAATGGCAACTTCAGCACATGGTGCACAGGCAATTGGGATGGCAGCTGCATTGTGCTGTCAACAAGGATTGAAACCATCCGATTTTAATGATCCCGAAACAATTAAACTACTTCAGCAAAAACTGAATATAAACGGTCAAAGCATTCCAGGGGTGCCGATTGATCAAAAGGAGAATATGGCCTCAGAGGCAAAAATCTCCTCCACAAGCGAATTGACTCTTGATCAGATTCCTTTTGATGGTAAATGGCTCAACCTGGGAATTGCCGCGGCGCAACTTTTGCCACTGAATAAAAATACACAGTACAGTTTTGAAATTTCTGCTGATGCCCAGGTTGCAACTACACTTGATTTAGAACTTCGGGTCAGCTCTAAGATCCACAATTATACTCCTGACTTGTCGATAGAAAAGCAATCATTTACACTGCTTCCTGGTATTCAGAAAGTTACTATTCGCTTCAAAAACACTTTGGAAAATGACCAGTATGCGTTCTTAATATTCAGCATAAATCCATTTGTAAAAATCCGTTGCAGCGAAAAAAGGATGACCGGAATTCTTTCTCTTTACAATAAAACCAATCCTGCGGTCAATAATTTTGGTAAACAGACACCACCCGAAAAAAGCGGTTTCGATTCGTTTGAATTCTGGTGCCCCAACCGCAGACCCGAAGGTCAGAATATTGCAATGACCATTTCGCCAGCCCTTCATTGTTATTCCTCTCAAAATATCATCAACGGATTTACCCGACCCTACCTTCGTCCGAATGCATGGGTAGCAGACTCTAATGATGCAAATCCAACTCTTAAACTTACTTGGGATCAGCCAAAAACAATCAATTCAATAACGCTTCATTTTGACACCGATTTCGACCATCCGATGGAATCATCACAGATGGGTCACCCCGAGGATATTATGCCGTTCTGTGTACAGAACTACCGCATTTATAACAACTTGGAATTGATCTACGCGAATCAGGCCAATCATCAAACGATTAATCATATACAGTTCCCGAATCCTTTTGAAACTTCGACGCTTCGCATTGAGATGGAACACCCTACCGAACTGGTTCCGTGTGCCATTTTTGAAATATTTATCAATTAATCAGTTTTACAGTTAAATTTTGAATTATGAAAAAAATCATTTTACTTTTTTGTCTAATCATCTCTTTTTCTGTGATTTTCGCACAGCAAAAGAGTGTAACCGGGCGAGTGACTGACGAGGCCAATGATCCGGTACCCGGCGCTACTGTCATCGCAAAAGGAACTACATCAGGCACAGTTACCGACGCAGATGGAAATTACAAAATCAAAATTTCAGAAACCAGTAAGATACTTACAATTTCGTTTATTGGTTTTGAACCTCAGGATGTAAATATTTCGGATAAATCGATTGCAGATGTGAAACTTAAACTTAGTTCAATTGGCTTAGAGGAAGTTGTTGCAGTAGGTTATGGTACCCAGAAAAAAGCGAATCTTACAGGTTCTGTCCAATCAGTAAAGGGTGAGACTTTGGCAAAGAGAAGTACTATTCAGACTTCGCAAGCACTGCAAGGTATGGCTGCAGGTGTTACTGTTACTTCAAACAGTGGTAAGCCTGGTAAAGAAGGAACATCCATCCGTATCCGGGGCATTGGTACTTTGAATGACAATAACCCTTTGGTGTTGATTGATGGAGTGTCTTCTTCAATTGATGCAATTGACCCAAACGACATTGAAAATATGTCGATTTTGAAAGATGCTGCATCAGCTTCTATTTATGGATCGCGTGCTGCCAATGGTGTAATTTTGATTACCACCAAACGTGGAAAAACTGACAATGTTAGTGTTACTTATAAAGGTTCGGTAGGTATAACAACACTACTGACAATTCCTAAAAATGCATCTGCATGGGACTATATGGCCTTGTATGATGAAGCAAACGGAAATGACTTGCGCAACGATCTGGGTGTTCCCGGAGGATATATTTATGGACCAGACAAAATTAATGCATGGAAATCCGCAACAGATCGCGATGCTTATCCAAACTCAGATATGATAAGAGAAGCCTGGAAAAAAAAGGCATATCAAACACAACATTATCTAGGTTTCGCGGTGGGTAACGAAAAGTTTAGGTCAAACACATCGATTAACTATTCCGGGCAGGATGCCCATATGCCAAATTCTGATTATAAACGCTATGGCGTTCGCTCCAACAATAGTTACACGATGAATAAATTTGTTGAAGTGGGATTCGATTTATCCATTCGGAATACTACGATTCGCGATGCGGCTCCAAATGATGAAATTCAAGGTATGATGAGGCAACCTGCCATCTATCAGACACGTTATTCGAATGGCATTTGGGGAGCAACTTATGGGGGAACACCTCATACCATGCAATTTATATATGATGGATTAAACATGAGGTACGAAGATTATCAGGAAACCTTAGCTAAGATCTATGCTAAAATCACGCCTTTTAAAGGAATGCAGCTCGATTTTTCTTATACTCCAAAGGTGTCGATGGACAATTACAAAAATGTCAACAAAACAACTTATGTATATGATTATAAGACAGGGCTACCCGTTGTGGGGCCTATTGGCCTCGTGACAAACTTTGCAAATATGACTGAACGAAGAGATAAAACCAGAGAGGATGACATCAATATCCTGGCGACTTACAACAAATCGTTAGGAAAGCATGATATCGGTATTTTAGGTGGTTTCCAATATTTAACCAACTTATACAATACCATGCAAGCCTACAGGCAGGTAAACAACTTTCAGCAATTTGAAGAAATTAATGCCTACGACCCGACCGGAATGACCAACAGTGGTTACTCGAACGAATGGGCTTTAATGTCGTATTTTGGCCGTTTGAACTATGCTTATGCAGGTAAATACCTTTTGGAGGCCAATGTACGTTACGATGGTTCTTCACGTTTTGCCAACGGTTACAAATGGGGCGTGTTCCCATCTTTCTCTGGCGCTTGGCGTTTCTCTTCTGAGAATTTCATGCAACAGTTTAACTGGTTGAGCAATGGAAAATTGCGTGCATCATGGGGCGAATTGGGTAACCAGGCTGGTTTGGGATCCAATTATCCTTTTGCGTTGACAGTTGCAACCAACCAATATAATGTTTTTGGTGGAGTTTTGAACCCCGGTTATGCCCCTGTAAACTATGCATTGACAGATATTACCTGGGAATCGACCCGTATGATTGACTTTGGTTTGGACCTTTCTTTCTTTAAGGGTAAACTGGATGCCACATTCGATTGGTACAAGAAAGATACTCGTGATATTTTATTGAATATTGCTATTCCGGGAGTAATGGGTTATGCCAACTCGCCCAAGCAAAATGCAGGTTCGGTTGAAAATAAAGGATGGGATTTATCCCTCTCGCACAACAATACCATGGGTAAATTCTACTATAAAGTGACTGGTATTATATCTGATGTACAAAACAAGATCACCAATTTAGGTGGTTTGGCTCCTCAGGTGAGTGGAGTCCATGTGAAACAGGTAGGTTCCCCGATTGATGCCATCTATGGATTGCAGGCCGATGGTTTTTTCAGTTCGTTTGCTGAAGCACGGGCTTATCCGGTTGCCCAATACGGTAAATTACAGGGAGGCGACATTCGCTATATCGACCAGTTGACTATTGATACCGATGGTGATGGTATTATGGATGCAGCAGATAATAAATTGACTGGCACTGACCGCGTTGTACTTGGTAACCCAATTCCACGATACACCTATTCACTCGACGTTTATGCTTCCTATAAAGGCTTTGACCTAACCTTATTTTTCCAGGGCGTTGGTAAACGTGATGGTTATGTTTCCGGTTGGCTGTCTTATCCATTTCAAAATGCCTCAACTGCATTGGTACAACATTTAGACCGCTGGAGTGAAGCAAATCCAAATCCGAATGCGGCTTATCCACGTTTGTCCATCAACCAGCAGTCGAACAACCTTCAGCCTTCTTCTTTCTGGCAGATTAGCGCTGCTTATGCGCGTTTGAAGAATGTTCAGTTGGGATATACTTTGCCAAGTCAATTGTTGAAAAACAAATCGATTTCAAGTGTTCGATTCTTTGCCAGTGGGACTAACTTATTTACCATGAGTAATATGCCTTTGGGTATGGATCCTGAATCGCCTGAAACTGTTCAAAACAGTACGCCTTTGCTCTCAACTTACACCTTTGGTGTGGAAGTAAAATTTTAATGAATTTATTTATAGCTGATTTAATCGATAATACAATGAAAAAGAACTTAATATATATATGCTTGATGGCGTTGTTGCTGGTTACAGGTTGTGACTCTGTGATTGAACGCTATCCGTTAGATGTCCCTTCAGCAGAGACATTCTATACCAACGAAACTGAAGTTCAGGGGGGTGTTAATGCTTGCTACTCTTTTGTTGTAGCGGGTGATAATAGATATTTGGTTCCTGAATACAGCTGGGATGGATTGTCTGATGTAGTGTTTATCCGTGGTGGCGGTTTCGCCCAAGACAACATGATGTCTACTCTGGATTTTAAAAATGGGTATTTTAGAACCTTGTGGCTTGCTATTTATCAGGGTATTGGCCGTTGTAACTTAATGCTCGAAAAGATTGAAGCCAATAAGGATAAAATAGCTGCTGATAAAGTAAAACAGTTTCAGGGCGAAGTTTACTTCCTACGTGCCTATTATTATCTACGTCTAACGAATATGTTCGGAGATGTAGTTTATCTGGATAAGCCGGTTACCTCTGTTGCCGATGGGAAAGCTGTTACCCGTATGGCAAAAGCAGAGGTTTTGAAAAAAATCTATGCCGACTTTGATAAATCAGCAGAATTGCTGATTACTTCAACCGTTAAAACACTGGGGCGTGCAACCTGGGGCACAGCCATGTCATATAAAGCGCGTGCTGCCTTGCAAAACAACGATTGGGCAGTCGCAGCAGCAGCAGCAAAATCGGTAATCGATTCGAAAAAATACAGTATCATGCCTAGCTATGCTGCTTTATTTACTGAAGCTGTTCTAAAAAGTGCTACCAATACAGAACAAATACTTACCCAGGGACACCTGGTTACTGCCAATAATGCAACAATTTTTACGCAGAATACAAGTCCCCGCTCAGTTGCTGGTGGTACTACAGTTATTGTACCTACGCAAAACATGTTAGACTCGTACCTTTGTATAGATGGTTTGGATATCAGCAAATCTCCCTTGTACCTCAAAACCAAACCATACGACAAGCGTGACCCTCGTCTGCGTTATTCATTTGTACTTCCAGGCGATATGTGGAACGGTTTTATTTATGATACCCGCAAAGACAAACCTACCACTTTGAATTTAGCCGGCGCCACAGTGAAAAACCTTGACAGCTATAACTCTACCGAGTTTACCTCATTTACTGGCTATCTGGTTCGTAAATATTACGATTTTCAATACGTAAGCAAGCTTACGCAGTGCGAGACTCCGTTTATGCTGTGCCGTTATGCCGAAGTATTATTGACATACGCCGAAGCGAAGATTGAGTTGAATCAAATTGATGCCGACTGTTTAAGCGCTATTAATTTGGTCCGTGGCCGTGCTGATGTGAACATGCCGGCAGTTACTGCAGGTAGCCAGGCCGAAATGAGGAGGATTGTTCGTACAGAACGCAAAGTGGAACTGTGGAATGAGAACCTTCGTTATCAGGATCTTCTTCGCTGGAAACGCGCTGAAGTGTTATTGAGCAGACCAATCCTTGGAAGACCTGTGTTAGGAGAATTTGACAAATATCCATCTGTTTCATTTGACGAATTTGGAGATCCTGTTTACGATGTTGCTTCCTATGTAGCACACCCATCAACCGATTACCGGGTGTTGATATTAACGAACTTCAACAAGAATCGCGATTATTTATGGCCGATCCCTGAAACCGAATTAAGTTTGAATCCAGGACTGGGACAAAATCCAGGTTGGTAATTTCTGATATTAACGAAAAAGTTTGATTAGGTTAGTAAACTTAGAGCGCGAGAGGCTGGTTCATTTTGGCCAGCCTTTCATTTTAAAAGTAATGGCTGTAAACTTAGCCACATGGCGACACTAATTTAAAGTGAAAGCGGGTACGGCATATTTGGAATTTGAGTAGTCATCAGCAACACGCAACTAATCAGCAAAATATATATTGAAAAAAATGAAGGTACTTGCACTATTAACAATATTGGGTATCGCTTTTACAGGCATTTTATTTGCACAAAAAATCCATTCTGTCCCTCCCGGCGAACTGAACCTTCAGTCGATGTTACAACCAATTCCAACAATGGCTAAGTTCATCAACGATACCTCCTTTATCTGGTGCGGAACAATGGTAAAATCGCATATCGATCAAAAATATCACCTCTTTTATTCCCGATGGTCCCGGAAACTGGGAATGGCCGCCTGGGTAACAAAATCAGAAGTGGCACATGCCGTTTCGGACTCCCCTTTTGGCCCGTTTCAATTCAGGGATATCGCACTGCCGGTCAGGGGGAAAGAATATTGGGACGGGATGGTGACCCACAATCCTACCGTACAATTTTACGATGGGAAATATTACCTCTATTACACCGGCAATTATGGTGACGGCAAAATAACAGGTACCCAACTCAACTGGACTCACCGAAACCATCAGCGCATTGGCGTAGCGGTGGCCGACAATCCCAATGGTCCCTGGAAGCGGTTTGACAAGCCGATCATCGACGTGTCGAAAGACTCGACTGCAGCGGATGCCCAAATGATGGCCAATCCATCAGTTACCCAAATGCCTGATTGCCGTTACCTGATGGTGTATAAGGCTGTAGGCAAAAAGAGACCACAACCCTTTGGCGGGCCGGTCGTGCATTTGACTGCCATTGCAGACAAGCCGGAAGGCCCGTTTGTCAAGCAGTACAAGCCAATCTTTACGGCTGAAAATGTTGACTTCCCGGCAGAAGACCCTTTTGTTTGGTATCAGGACAATTGCTATTACGCCATTGTGAAAGATATGAAGGGCGCTTTTACCAATGCCGGTCGTAGTCTGGTGCTTTTCTATTCGCTCGACGGCCTGGACTGGAAATTGGCCAAACATCCGCTGGTTTCCGATTTGAATATCAGATGGGCTGATGGAACCACCAAAAAACTGGAAGCGCTTGAACGTCCACAGCTATTTTTCGAAAAAGGGAAGATGGTTGCGTTGCTGTGCGCGGTCAATGAAACGCTGGGGCATTCGTATAATGTGCAGATCCCATTGAATAAGCATTAAAACAAGAGATGAAATGAGAATATTACTATTAACGCTATTGTTTCCCTTTATAGTCATGGCTCAGGAGGTTAGGAACGATTTACCATTAAAAAACATAAGTTGGTTTGAGCAAGCCCGCTTTGGCATGTTCATTCACTATGGGGCATACTCGGTAGCAGGCAGAAGCGAGTGGGTGATAGACCGTGAACAGATTCCCTATCCTGAGTACATTCAAAAATATGCCAGCCAATTTAAAGCGGAAAAATATAACCCGGAAGAATGGGTGGCATTGGCCAAAAAAGCTGGGATGAAGTACATGGTACTAACGGCTAAACATCTTGATGGGTATTGCTTATGGGAAACGCGGACCACCAGTTTTAATACGGTGCAAATAGGCCCGGGCCGCGATTTGGTACGCCCATTTGTTGAGGCTGTTAGGAAGGGCGGATTAAAAGTAGGACTTTACTTTTGTATTCCCGACCTTAGCAGGCCTGAATATTATAACCGTGAAAAGGATAATTTTCAAAGCTTTAATAATTTTTACCGCGCCCAGTTAAGGGAATTACTTACAGGGTATGGCACAATTGATATTTTATGGTTGGATGCAGGTAATTCCCTGAAATTTGAAGGTGAGCAAGTCTACAAACTGGCGAAATCGCTGCAACCCTCCATTTTAATAAATGATCGTAGTGGCGATAAACGTTTTGTGGATTACCAAACCTGTGAATTTGAAATAAAGCCGGCGCCAGCAGGCATCGCGTGGGAGAAATGTGAAAAAACAAATGAACACTGGGGTTATCACGCGGATGATTTTGAATATAAAAATCCTAAACAAATAATCAGGACTTTAGTGAGAGTTGCCGCTAGTGGAGGTAATCTGCTGCTTAATGTTGGGCCAAAAGCTGATGGAACCTTTCCGCCCGAATATGAACCAATATTTAAGGATGTTGGAAGCTGGTTGTCCAAAAATGGTGAAGCTATTTATGGCTCGGAAAGATCCCCCTTTACATGGCATGTAACAAGCTGGAAAACGGTTAAAACCAACCGTATTTATATTCATTTTTTCCATTCGCCAGGCAACGAATATGTTGATGCGAACATTGCCAATAAAATTATATCAGTATATTATTTAGCTACCGGAAAACCAATTAAATTTCGGAAGGAAGGACAAAGGCTCATTCTTTCCGGTCTTAATTTTTCTGAAAAAAACGGCATTGCTACAACCATAGTGGTTGAAGTGGAAGGTGAGCCAAAAGCTGCGCCATTAGCGGATCTTGAAGGATTTACCGGGTAATTTCATAGCATTAGCAACGATGTTTATAAACAAATAATTCTATATCAAATGCTTTTAAAACGACTGTTTTTTTTATCGCTTTTTTTAAATTCCCTTTTAGGCAAAACCGCCACAGCGCAAACCTTCACCAAAGTGGATGTATGTATTTATGGAGGAACATCGGCTGGTGTGATAGCCGCGTTTACAGCAAAGAAAATGGGTAAGTCCGTTTTGTTGATCGAGCCCGGCCAACACATGGGAGGATTGTCATCCGGAGGGCTGGGGTTTACTGATATTGGAAACAAATACGCCATCTCCGGGTTGGCACTGGATTTCTATCGTAGAATAGGCAATCATTATGGCAATTTTGAACAATGGATATTTGAACCACATGTAGCCGAAAACTTATTCAACGAATATATAAAAAGGGCAAAGGTGGATGTTCTTTTTTCTTATCGGTTAAAGAAGGTGCAAAAGGACGCATCAACTATAAAAAATATTATACTCGAAAATTCTAGCCTGCAGCATGTTACAACGGATCGAATGGTAGAAGCAAAGGTTTTTATTGACTGTAGTTACGAAGGAGACCTGATGGCCAAAGCCGGAGTTTCGTATACGGTTGGCCGCGAAGCGAATACTGTGTATAATGAAACGTTGAATGGGGTACAATTAATGGATAAACACCAATTCTCAGATGGAATAGACCCTTACAAAATAAAAGGTAAACCGGAAAGCGGATTGCTTTGGGGCATCAGTCCTGAAATTTTATCGCCGCAAGGCAACGGTGATAAAAAAGTTCAGGCATATAATTTCAGGATTTGCCTTTCGAGTGATCCGTCTAATCAAATACCAATTACCCGGCCGCAAAACTATGATTCTACCCAATACGAATTATTGTTAAGGGTTTATGAGAAAGAACCAAATAAACCCTTCAAACTGATTCTAAAACCTGATTTGATGCCCAATAAAAAAACGGATATTAATAACTACGGGCCATTTTCTACAGATATGATAGGCATAAACTACGATTACCCTGAAAGTAATTATGCAAAGAGGGCGGAAATTCAAAAAGCACATGAATTATACAACAAAGGATTGCTTTATTTTATAGGGCATGATACAAGGATGCCTCTTCATTTGAGGCAGGAAATGTTGCGATGGGGTTATCCAAAAGATGAGTATACTGATAATGGCAACTGGTCTACTCAAATGTATGTGAGGGAAGCAAGACGAATGGTAGGAGCCTATATAATGACACAGGCGAACTGCGAAGGAAGGGAAGTAGTACAAGATGCGGTTGGCATGGCGGCCTATACAATGGACTCTCATAATTGCCAGCGCATTGTAATTGAAAAAGATGGCGTTATGATGGTGAAGAATGAAGGAAATGTAGAGGTTGCAGGCTTTCCGCCTTATCCCATTTCTTACAGGTCGTTGGTGCCGGCAGAAGAACAATGTAAAAACCTTTTGGTACCCGTTTGTTTATCAGCATCCCATATCGCGTATGGATCTATAAGAATGGAGCCTGTTTTTATGGTAATGGGCCAGTCTGCTGCCGTAGCGGCGGTTTTGGCCATCGATAACCAAACACCGGTGCAAAAGATTGATGTGTTGCAGTTGCAAAAATTGCTAAAAACAAATCCTTTGGCAGATGGAAGCCGCCCCGATATTTTTATCGATAATGATGATGCTAACCATGTTAAACAAATGGGATCATGGATACGGAATGCAGATTCCAAAAATAGTTATGCTGCTTCCTGGTTTCAGTCTGAAGGCAAACAAAATGAGTTGAAAACAGTTAGATTTTCTCCGGTATTTTCTACAAGCGATAAGTATAAAGTATACACCTATGTTCCAAAAATTGCAGGGGTATCATCCACAATTACCGCCAATATTTTCGATGGAAAGAAAACTACAAAATTTTCCATTTATCAAAAAAATATAAAAGTGGAAGGGCAAACCTCAGGCGAATGGGCGTACATAGGAGAATATACTTTTAAACAGGGGAGTAAAAGCTATGTAGAGATCACCAACAAAGATGCTGATGGAATTGTGATAGCTGATGCGGTTTTATTCGTTCCGGTTAGGAAGTTCGACTGATATTTAAAAATTTAAATCCCAATAGATTATGAAAAATTATTTAATTAACTTGTTTCGTACTTTTTTTTACGCTGATTCTGATCAGGTACACACTTCCCATTTGCAAGGCAAATATTCTTTTGCCGGCAATCGGTTTTTCTTACAAATATGCCTGTTATTAACCATCGTGCTGGCGTTTTTACAAACCAATTTATTTGCACAATCGCATTTGTTTAAAAATGCCCGTTATTCACTTACTGTTGCAAAAGAAGGTTCGCTGCTTTTGCAAAACAGCGATGGCGCTAAAGGGCAGTTTAATCCAAACTTCTCCATATTATACAGGGCAGGCAACCCGGGATTAAAAGAATATAAAGATACCACCGTCAACTTTACCGTACCCGCATGGGAAGGGCTGCAAAAAAAAGATATTACTGTGGTTCCTCAGGAAGCAGGTACAAGCGTTACCACCAGTGCGGTTTCTTATTTTCTAAAAAAAGATACCATCTGCTGGGTATTCGCGGATGATTCTTTATATACACTAACTGCTACCGCCCTGCTTCCGAAAGGAAATGAAGAACCGAAAATATCTTTTCGTTTTATCCCGAAAAAAGAAGGTTGGTATTCTGTAGCTTATATAGGATCGCCGGAAACAGATCCTTCAACTATTGAAAGCATTTGGCAGCCCTTGATTTGGCAGGAGCGCAGGTTTCCTTCCCATAGCTACTTATCCATGGAGCACATGTGCCCGCTGCCCGCGGTCATGTTCGGTAAAAAAGGAGTGGTCACCTCCGTTGTTGCCGATCCTGCTGAAGTGCCTTTTAGGATGCCCACTTTTAAAAACGCGCGGTTTGGCCTATGGATCAGGAATGAAAAAGGAATGGCCCAGCCGCAAATTGCCGCCCCTGTATTCGGACAGGAATCTTCACAAATGAAAGCCGGGCAAATTTTTATTTTTTCATTTCGGCTGCTTTGCCAAAAAGGAGACTGGCTGGATACTTACCGTTATATAGCCCGTTCAATTTACAATTTTCATGATTACCGTAAAAACGCGTCTGCCTCGCTCAATGAAACGCTGGAGAACATGATTGACCTTGGCATGAACGATGTGTTCGGGGGCTGGAACAAGGAATTAAAAGCGTTTGATTACACCACCGATGTTAAGGGAACGGTGAAATTAGTTTCTTCCTTACACCCACTTTCCCTTTCATTTATTACAGATAATCCGGAAATTTATAAGCTGCGGGCTTTGCCAATGATCGAGTTCCTGATGTCGAGGGAAAAATATTTATTTGTTTCTGCGGGTGGAACCATTCACCAAAGCCCTTCACATTTTTTAAAAGGGCCTGCTGCAGAAGTATCAGAGCTGGCGGCCTTATATTCCATTTCCGGGAAAAGATCGCAGGTGTTTTCGCACTATGCTGATTCTTTGTTTGATATACCCAGAGCCTTAAACTTAATGTTGGTAAGCGAGCCTCAAAGCTGGCAGAGCGCCCTTGCTCTATACCGCATTAATGGGGAGAAACAATTTTTGGATATGGCCATAACCAAAGCTACCGAATACATTAATAAACGCATCAATATTACCCAAACGGATTTTTCCGATGCTCATTTAGATGGTGACAAAGGCGGCGCTTTCTGGACAGATTTTTCACCCAAATGGTTCGACCTGTTAGAATTATACGAAGAAACCAACGATAAAAAGTTTTTGGATGCCGCTGTATATGGGGCTAAGATCTATACTTCGTATGTATGGCTGCAACCCAGTGTACCCGACAGTCAGGTACTGATCAATAAAAACGGGTTGCTTCATATTGGCACCAGGAGAAATAAAAAAGATCCTCAACCCATGTATGCACCCCCTCTAAAAGTACCCGCATGGAGGGTGTCACAAATTGGTTTAACACCAGAAGCTTCTAATACCTATTCGGGAAATCCTGCGATATTCTTATCACATTATGCTGCCTATTTATTGCGCCTGGCGCATTATACAGGGGATGTTTTTTTTAAAGATATTGCCCGTTCCGCTATAGTTGGACGGTACACTAATTTCCCCGGCTATGATATTAACGGTGAGTTCACTACCATTTATCAGCGTCCTGATTATCCTTTACAGGATTGGAACGGGCTTACGTATAACCAGTTTTATTACAACCATATTTGGCCTCATATTGCCCTGCTCACCGATTATTTAATTACCGACGCCTTGTATAAATCCGGCGGTCTCATTTCGTTTCCTTCTCAAAATGCGGAAGGGTATGCTTACCTGCACAGTAAAGTGTATGGTGACAGGCCTGGTAAGTTTTATGATGATCAAAACGTTCATCTCTGGATGCCTAAAGGTCTTTTGAAAACCGATAATATACAGGTAAATTACCTTGCAGCGCGTGGAAATGGTAATCTATATCTGGCGTTGATGAATCAATCAGATGCTGACATTAAAGTAAAACTGTATTTGAATCAGGATATAGTTCCCGTTGATCTGGAAAAGCCATACAAAATAGATATCTGGGCTGATAACCAGTCAAAACAGGAGGCCGTTCTGCGCAATGCGGAAGTTGTGGTTACCGTAAAAGCAAAAGGAATAACATCCCTGCGGATCCACGATATTCCAATAAAGCCGCGGTTCCAGGAACTGGCATCTGATGAATCGGTAAAACCACTTTCAACAAGCAGTTATACTGAACAACAAACGCTGTTTGGAAAGGTAACAGGAATGATCATCACCATGGGGAAATCATTGGGAAGCACTTATATATGGTTGGATGCCACGGAAGAAAAACTTTCCAGGGCAATCCTGCATTATAAATCGGGTAACGATTGGAAAGAGGCATCTGATAACATTTATCCTTATGAATTTAGCATGCCGTTAGATGATAATATGGCCAGTTTTGAATTTTATGTGGAAGGAGAAACGGTTGATGGTAATAGGGTAAAAGGGGAAGCAATTGTATTGAAAAAGTAGCTCTTTAACCATGTCGGAGGTTGCAAACAACCCGACATGGTTGCCACAAATCACTATTTATATTATATCTCTATTGATAACAAAATAAAATTATGAAACATTTCAAAATATTTTTGTTTTTATTTTTGCTTTTTATAAGCCCGGCGTTTGAGCTAAAAGCTCAGGAAATAACATGGTCTGAAGTGCAGCCAGGAGTATGGAAAGCTGTGGCAGGGAAACCGGAAAGTTATGATTTGTTGAAAGCCTCAGGTGCAACTCCTAATCACGAAGCGCTTGCCAAAGTCGGGGAGGCTACATTCCCTCTTTCTAAACAGGAGATAGAATTTAAAGTGGTTGACGGAAAAACCTACCTGCGTTTTCCATTGGAGCGGGGAGAGCAGTTGTATGGCTTTGGACTTAACTTTCAAACGGTTCATCAGCGTGGTAAGGTTCTTCAACTACATGTAGACCATTATGGGGGTAAAGACAACGGACGAACGCATGCTCCAACCCCTTTCTATGTATCCTCTGGTGGATATGGGGTATTTGTGAATTCTGCACGTTATATTAATGTTTGGGCTGGCTCAGCAGTAAGGAAAGACAGTAAAAATTTTCCTGTACCTACAGATAGAACAACCGACAAGAAATGGGTTAATCGTCCGTATTCAGATGCGGTGGAGATGTTGATTCCTGCCGAAGGTGTGGAAGTGTATGTTTTTGGTGGACCCAAGCCTATTGACGCGGTACGGAGATACAATTTATTTAATGGTGGTGGATGCTTACCTCCACGTTGGGGCTTAGGATTTACCCAACGGGTAAAGACAACTCATAATACCGAAGATGTAGAGAGAGATGTAAAAGAATTTGAAGAAAAAGGCTTTCCGCTTGATTTTATCGGTTTAGAATCCGGCTGGCAAAGTAAATCTTATCCTGGGAGTTTTGCATGGGATAAAGGCCGATTTCCGGATCCTTCAAAATTTGTTAACAGCATGATGAGCAAGGGTATTCGGGTAAATTTATGGATCAACCCTTACGTTTCTCCAGATGCACCCATTTATAAAAATATCCGTCCTTTTACAGGTTCACATACCGTTTGGTTAGGAGCTGTTCCTGATTTTACTCTTCCGAAAGCCCGTGAATTATTTTTCGGTCAATTGCGAAAAGATCAGGTAGCCATTGGCGTAAGTGGATATAAATTAGATGAGGTAGATGGATATGATCATTACCTATGGCCTGATATAGCAACCTTTCCTTCTGGAATTAGTGCCGAACAAATGAGGCAGACCTATGGATTATTAACCCAACGATACACGACAGAACTGTTTAAAAAACAAAACACAAGAACATTCGGACTTGTGCGTGGAAGCAATGCAGGTGGCGTTAGTTTTCCTTTTGTAATCTATAACGATTATTATGAACATCGCGATTATATTACGGCTTTAATTAATAGTGGATTTGCAGGTGTTTTATGGACACCGGAAGTACGTAGTTCTAAAACAGCAGAAGACAGGTTAAGAAGGTTTCAATCAAATATGTTTTCGCCAATGGCAATGCTAAATGGCTGGGCAGGCGGAGGCACGCCATGGAAATATCCGGAAGTAGAGAAACAAGTAAAAGAGTATGCGCTATTGCGTATGAGGATGATGCCCTATTGGTACACTGAATTTGCCAAATACCATTTTGAGGGTACTCCTCCGTTTAGAGCAATGAATTTAGAAGATGGATTCAATGACGAAGTAAAACAGGAATCTTCAATCCCAGTAAACCTGGAAGAAAATCCCTATGCTGAGATGGCCTCTAAAGAGATAAAAGATCAATATATGGCAGGAGACAAT
>Ga0209512_1002118_pt1 | contig 22038 bp, 16 predicted proteins | sample frozenSSSSmetaG_FD_184142 | JGI IMG/M metagenome (GOLD analysis project Ga0209512, IMG submission 184142) | Glacier valley bacterial and archeal communities from Borup Fiord, Nunavut, Canada, to study Microbial Dark Matter (Phase II) -... | ecosystem: Environmental > Aquatic > Freshwater > Ice >...
CATGCTGGAATAAAATATAGGAGCGCGAAATTAGTCATTTTTTTTCGTAAATGCATTGATAATTACGTTTAAAAATAGCCGTTTCGCATTAAAAAAAAATTCAATAAACAACAATTAGCTAAAATATGCTTCCAAAATGCCATCTCCGACCAGGTCAAAACCGCTTATTCGGTCAGATCAATGGCATAATAGGTCACCTTGCCATTTGGATACATACCTACAATAAACAAACCACTTCCATCAAAATCGGCACTCTTCTGGATGTCCTGAATGGTTTTTTCCAGTTGCCCGACGGATTCGATCCGAATATCGTTCACTTTCAATATGATAAAGCTTTTCCGGAGTCCAATTTCCTTGAATTTACCATCTGTAACACCGGATACCTTAACGCCATAAGTGATATTCAAGCTTTGTTTTTCTGCGTCGGAGAGTTCTGAAAATGCTGCACCCAATACTTCGATCCCTGCATTTTTAACAACTTCTGTACTTCCCTGCAAATTTTTCAAAGTAACTTTAAATTGCTTTTCCTTATTTTCCCGATAAAGAGTCACATTGACTACATCACCCGGTCGGTACATTCCCACTTGTTCCTGCAGCTCCGCCATCGTGTTCACCTTAACGTCGTTGATCTTCGTAATGATGTCTCCTGCCTTGATTCCGGCTTCCATGGAGCCACTGCGGTCTGCCACACTTTCTACATAAACACCATCTTGTACAGAAATGTTCTTCTCTTTCGCCATTTCTGAATTAATATTTTTGATGGATACCCCCAACATGGCTCTTTGTACAGAACCGAACTGTTTCATATCTCCTACCACCTTGGCCACTATATTGACGGGAATGGCAAAGGAATAACCGGCAAAGGTTCCTGTTGGGGAAACGATGGCTGCATTGATACCCACCAACTCACCGCGTAAATTGACCAGAGCTCCACCACTGTTGCCCGGATTGACTGCCGCATCCGTCTGAATGAATGACTCCAGACTCAGGTTCATTTTCTGGGAGGTATTTGGATTCTGGAATGGATTGTTTCTATCACTGCTGCCGATTATGCCCAGATTGCGCGCCTTGGCACTCACAATGCCTGCAGTAACGGTTGAAGTCAGGTTCATTGGATTTCCTACAGCCAGAACCCATTCACCAATTTTCAGATCGTCTGAATTTCCGAACTTCATGACTGGAAGATCCTTGGCATCGATTTTAATCAGTGCTATATCTGTGTTTGGGTCGGTGCCGATCACTTTGGCAGAATACGTCTTACGTTCGTTTAAGGTGACACTGATTTCGTCTGCGCCATCCACAACGTGATTGTTGGTTACAATATATCCATCGGAGGATATGATGACTCCTGAACCGTAACCTACCTGAGGTTTTTGCTGCTGAGGCATCTGCTGGCCTCTGAAACCAAACAGATACTCGAACATGTCCATGGGTGCCTGAGTGGTTGACTTCATTGATTTGGACGCAATGTGAACGACTGCATTCACACTCTTTTCGGCTGCAACTGTAAAATCGGTTTCAATACCGGATGGTGCTTGCGTACTGACCAAACGGGCATTCTGCCCTTCAAATTCGTAACTTGGCGCTTCCGTCTTTGCCACAACCTGCCTGGTCGTCAAATAAGATGCGCCTGCGCTCACGGAAGAAACAAGCAAAAGGCTTAGAACTACTTTTCCTGCATTTTTCATCTTTTATACTCTTTAAATTAAACATGAATGTATTTATACGATCATAGCCTGTGAAAACAGGTATTTTCCTACACAAAATTAAAAGCAAAAATCTTTCCAAACCCCTATGAAATCTATTTTTTTTGCTCAATTAACGTTTCAAATTAACATTTAACGACTCTTAATAAGCTTAACACAAACCTCCTACTGATTTTAACATTCAAAACTGACAAAAATTCCGTAAAACAGGAAAATCTGACATTAATTACGTAATTTTGCATCAAACAGAGAGCCGGTTTGTCGCTTTTAGAAATAAAGGAGGAAAGTCCGGGCAACATAGAGCACCATATTTCCTAACGGGAAGCTGTTTCATAGCAGAGTCAACGTAACAGAAAACAACCGCCTGGCGCAAGTCGGGTAAGGGTGAAAAGGCGGGGTAAGAGCCCACCGCTCCGATGGCGACACCGGGGGTCAGTACGACTTATGGGTTGCAAGACCATGTACACCGTCGCATGTAGGGCTGCTCGCCCGATGACGGGGGGTAGGTCGCTAGAGCTGTCGGGTGACCGGCAGTCGAGATAAATGACAAACGCTTTTCCGGTTTTCCGGAAAAGAACAGAACCCGGCTTACAGGCTCACTGTTTTATTTTAATAACCTTACTTTCAGGATTTGCCATGGAAAAAGCAAAGGTTTCTTTCGGTAGAAAAGTTTCAGATCTATGGATATTAATTTCCAGAGATCTTTGGCGTGCTCCCAAACACGAAGTAAAAGGTCTGAGAAACAAGTTTCTAAACTTGATCAGGACCCTTATATTAGCTACCAAGGGCCTGATTGATGATAAACTCACTACCAGAGCTTCGGCCCTGACATACACCTCCATGCTGGCTGTCGTACCGGTTGCAACCATAACAATTGGCATTGCACGGGGATTTGGTTTTCAGAAAGTGATTGAAAACTACCTGACCAGTTTACTGACAGGTCAGACCGAAGTATTGACCATTTTATTCAAATTTGTAGATTCCTTCTTGAAAGTCACCACCAGTGGTGTTATTTTAGGGCTCGGTATCGTCTTCCTGATTATCGCAGTATGGAGTATACTCGAATCCATCGATGTTGCCATTAACGACGTTTTTCAGATCAAAAAGCCCAGAAGTTTGTCCAGTATGCTGACCGACTATCTGTCTACCATGTTTCTGATTCCGGTACTGCTGATCTTATCAAGTGGTATTTCTGTTTTTCTGAATACAGCTGTTGCCCAAAACCAATTACTATCGCTTCTAAGCCCTGTTGTGAATGTCTTGATGACATTCATCCCTTACTTCATTTCATGGTTGGGTTTCACACTTTTGTATATACTTATTCCCAGAACCAAGGTTAAAATTGGGAATGCCCTACTGGCAGGTTTCATTGCGGGTTTTGCCTTTCAGGCTTTTCAGTTCATGTACATCAACGGTCAGATTTGGGTAAACCGATACAATGCCATTTATGGTAGTTTCGCAGCAATTCCATTATTCCTTTTATGGCTTCAACTTTCCTGGACCATCGTATTGTTGGGTGCTGAAATAGCTTTTGCTGCTCAGAATGTGGAAAATTTCTATTTTGAGAAGGAATCTAAAAATGTCAGTGACCGATATCACTACTTTATCAGTATTCTGATAATGAACATTTTATGTAAAAGATTTGAAAAAGGAGCAGAACCTATGACAGCAAATGAGATTGCCACCGAATACCAAATACCTATCCGACTGACCAACAGCGCCATAAACAGACTTGTTGAGATGCATCTACTGGCACAGACCTATAGCCTCAACGACAAGGATATACCTGCTTTCCAACCCGCCATTGACATCAATAAGCTGACCATGGGTCATTACTTCAAAACAATGTTTGAATATGGAAGTGAGGATTTCAAATTGGATACAGACACACAATACAGCCCTCACTGGAAAGCGTTGACCAATCTTCAGGAATCAATTGAGCTTAAAGGCGATAAGGTGCTGATCAAGGATTTATAAAGCGGATTCGTGCTTCTTTTTTCCCCTGAAAAATTCAGGGTATCGTACTGCATAATAGATCAGTGTCAGTGCACAAACCAGCAGTATAACAGCAAATACCGCCAGACTATTGTCGTTTGTCAGGAGATTTGTTACTGAGAAGAGTCCTGTTCCCAGGAGCACAAAGATAAAGGTGACGAAATTCAGATAACCGATCATATCCCCCAGCTTTCGTCCCAAAGGCGCATTTTGCACCAGGGCCAGACAAGGAACTTCAAAAATACCACCCATAAAAGCCAGGCAAAACACCAGAAAGGCGCAAACTCCAACCGATGGATTGAAAAAAATGATGGCTGAAAGAGAAACAATCATACCCAGCAGGCCAATAGGAATCATTTGAGGACGCACACCGCTCTTAGCCCAGACACCTGCAACTGTACATCCCAAGGCTATCCCTATCGCTGCACAGCACATCACCAACCCGGCAACGGTATTGCTGGTGCCCAAAGTCTTCACGCAATGAATGACCATGTTCATCTGTATCATGCCTCCTACCAACCAAAAGACGGATGCCCCGAATACAGAACTGTTGATGTATTTGTGTTTGGTTGCAAAACGGTAAGAATAGAGCAGAAACCGGATTGGATTGATGGTACCCAGATCCTCGGTTTCAACAGGTAACTCGTTCGTGTTTATTTGCCTGCTGGAAAGATAACCGACAAATGCCAGGCCAAGTAAGAGTATTGATAGGATCCAGATACTGTAATGATCGGAAAGATAAGAAGCCGCCACTGTTCCCATCAATATGCCTAAAAAAGCCATAGTCTCAAATACTCCGCTACCCATTGATACGCCCTTTTTTCCATCTATATCGCGAATCAAGCCATACTTGGATGGCGAATAGATGCAACTGAGTATTCCCATCATCAGGACACAGAAAATAGCCAGCCAGACCCAATAAAAATAGAAGGCCACGCAAGCCAGTGCGACTATGGGTATTTCCAGAAACTTACAAAACCTGAGTACCCGCTGTTTGGAATATTTCATGGCAAACCTTCCTGCCAGAGGGGATAGAAACAAGTATGGCAGGACCAATGCTGCAGCAACGACAGAGATCAATTGTGACTGGGAAAGCCAGGTTGGCAGGAACCAGGTGATGGAAATGAAAATGATGCAGTGCTTGAGAAAATTATCGTTGAAGACGCTAAAGAAATTCGTTAAAAACAAAGCTGTCCAATTCTTTTGAATGCGGTTCATGGAGGTATGATTTTCAGGTTTTCTATTCATACAAATATAAACAAAAAAGAGGCAGATTCTTTTGAAATCTACCTCTTACGGGTGGGAGACGGGGTTCGAACCCGCGACCTATGGAACCACAATCCATCGCTCTAACCAACTGAGCTACAACCACCATCTAATTGCGGTGCAAAAGTAGCATTTTAATGCATTCCATGCAAGCGCAAGTCGCAATTTTTTAATATTTTTTCCTTATTTATAAAGGTCTCACAACAACAATTCCTGTATGTTTCTTTATGTCAGACAAATAATCTTTGAGGTTTTGGCTGCTGAACATCACCTTTTTACCGGTGGTTGATGCATGTAGCAAATATATCTCGCCGCTTATTCGTACTGCAAAACCCAAATGGGAGAAATCCAGGCCTTTATAGGCAGTTGTTATGGCTATGATATCACCTGTATGTATAAAGGAGTCTTTTCTTGTCAGCTTTGCTTTGGGAAGGTACTTCATGGGTAAACCGTGAATGTATTCTTCATGCTTAGCCATTTGATGCACAAATTCCGGATTGTTTTTCAAGGCAGGATACAAATCCGGATGGGTGGTCATAAAATTGACTTCTGGATTAAAAGGCTCCGTATCACTTCCCATCCTGACATACCGTACAAATTCCTTTTGACGATTGTCAGCCAGCCATTCCATGGTATAATGCAATCTGGAAGGATATCCTGCCAGAACACCATTTCTGTAGCGAATGGATGTCAGTATCTGTTTATAAGCTTCATAATTTGGGTTGGATTCCTTCAATACATTGTGAAGTGCCAGGACGGTTTCGACATACGTCATGCAATCCAGTTCCCGCAGATTCACCCTCAATTGTTCCTCTCCGGGCATTTCCAGGGTCGCTACAACATAGGGAACTTCCAGAAAATACCTGGCGATGGAAGTGATCCTTTCGCCCGTTTTCATTTCTACAATCTTTTCCCTGTCCGCATAATTCAGGAAATCCTGAAAAATGAGGCTATCTTTATTTTCCTGCACTTGCCCAAAGGACAAGAGACAGACAAACATCAATAGAAAAGACAAACAGAAACGTTTCATATACTTTTTTTTACCGCCGTCAGGTTAGTCCTACCCAACGAAGCATGGGTTTAAAGAAGGTTTTATTAAATGTATTTGATCAGCGTCTTTTCAAGTACGCACAAGAGTTGTTTCAAAAGGGTGTAAAGGTCAAGGCGCTGATTATGAGGCATACCGGAGCGTACTTTTCGTACGTGAGGATTGCCGAATGAGCAGCAACGCAGAGATTTGCGTCCTTTTGAGACATCTATACCCCGTAAATTGACTTATTGCCTGCCAGTAGCGTATTCAGCATCAACGACACAATCGTCATCGGCCCTACCCCACCCGGCACCGGAGTAATGTACGAACACTTGGGCGCCACTTCCTCAAAAGCCACATCACCGGTCAGTTTAAATCCGCTCTTTGTCTTGTCGGAAGGTACACGAGTGGTTCCCACGTCAATGACTACAGCTCCCTCTTTCACCATTTCGGCCTTCAGGAATTCAGGTCTGCCAAGGGCACAAATTATAATATCAGCACTCAGGCATTGTTCCTTAATATCTTTTGAATAGCTGTGAACTACAGTTACAGTGGCATTTCCAGGATACGCTTTTTGCATCAGCAAATTAGCCATGGGTTTACCCACTATGTTGCTGCGACCTATTACGACGACATGTTTTCCGGCTGTTTCAATCTTATAGCGCTTGATCAGTTCCAGAATACCTGCTGGTGTCGCTGAAACGAAAGCAGGCATCCCTAAGCTGACACGACCTACGTTGACCGGGTGGAATCCATCTACGTCCTTACGGTAATCGATGGCTTCAATCACTTTCTGCTCGGAAATATGTTTGGGCAAAGGCAATTGAACGATAAATCCATCTACATCTTCATTCTTGTTGAGTTTTTCAACCTCAGCCAAAATAACCTCCTCTGTCACATCTTCTTCAAAACGAATCAATGTTGAAGTGAAACCACAGACTGCACATGCCTTTACCTTATTTGCCACATAGGTTTCACTACCACCATCGTGACCGACCAAAATGGCGGCAAGATGTGGGCGTTTTTTACCTTCGGATACCATTTTAGTCACTTCTGCGGCAATCTCTTGTTTGACTGCATCAGAAACGGCCTTTCCATCAATTAGTTGCATACTTTATATTCTTTAACTTTGACTAATTATCTTTTACGCATGCCGGGCAGACCTTTCTTTCCGGGTTGTGCTGTGCTAACAGCCTTCATCATCTTTCGAGTTTGATCAAACTGTTTGAGCAAACGGTTCACTTCCTGAATGCTGGTACCACTACCAGAAGCGATGCGTTGGCGACGACTGGCATTAATGATATCCGGATTTGTCCGCTCTTTTGGTGTCATGGAACCAATGATGGCTTCGATGCCTTTGAAGGCATTGTCATCGATGTCCACGTCCTTGATGGCCTTACCAACTCCGGGAATCATGGATGCCAGATCTTTCAGGTTACCCATTTTCTTGATTTGGGCAATCTGACTGATAAAATCGTTGAAATCAAATTGGTTTTTGGCTATTTTTTTGGACAAACGACGGGCTTCTTCTTCGTCGTATTGTTCCTGTGCTCTTTCTACAAGGGAAACAACGTCACCCATGCCCAAAATACGGTCAGCCATACGGGCTGGATGAAAGACATCAATGGCTTCCATCTTTTCTCCTGTACCTACAAATTTAATGGGTTTGTTCACCACCGTACGGATGGAAAGGGCTGCACCACCGCGGGTATCCCCATCCAGCTTAGTCAGTACGACACCGTCAAAATTCAGGCGATCGTTGAATTCCTTGGCTGTATTTACGGCATCCTGACCTGTCATTGAGTCTACAACGAAAAGGATTTCCTGAGGACTGACGGCCTTTTTGATGGCTGCAATCTCGTTCATCATGACTTCGTCTACGGCTAAACGACCTGCGGTATCTATAATCACCAGATCATGGCCGTTTTTCCTGGCAAAAGATATGGCATTTTCAGCAATGGAAACTGGATTGGTGTTTTCCGGTTCGCTATAGACAGGAACATCAATTTGTCCACCTAATATGATCAACTGCTCAATAGCAGCGGGGCGATAGACGTCACAAGCCACCAAAAGCGGGTTTTTGCCGCGTTTGCTCTTAAGCATCTTGGCAAGCTTACCAGAAAAAGTGGTTTTACCGGAACCTTGAAGACCCGACATCAAAATAACAGCCGGAGTTCCTTTGATATTGACATCGACCTGATCGCCACCCATGAGTCTGGACAACTCATCATGAACGATTTTGATCATCATTTCCTTAGGCTTGATGGATGTCAGCACATCCTGCCCCATGGCTTTTTCTTTGACTTCTTCGGTAAATTGCTTGGCTATCTTATAGTTGACATCGGCATCAAGTAGGGCACGACGAACATCTTTAAGAGTTTCGGCAACGTTTATTTCCGTAATTTTACCCTGTCCTTTCAGTATCTGAAAAGACCTTTCTAACCGATCACTTAAATTTTCAAACATATCTTTTGGTTGGAATTAATACTCTGTTTTTTGGATGGGCAAAAGTACAAAAAAGGAGTTAGAATTCAAAATCAGCATAAACCGGCAAATGGTCACTAAAACCTCCCTGATAGACCATACCGTGATAGGTTCGAAAGGGTTTGCGCCCGAGCCAGCGTTGGTCCTCGAGCAGCAGGAAGTCTGGATCAAAAATAGATGCTCCCATGGATTGCTTCAGTAAATTGCCTGAGACCATGATCTGGTCGAGGATGCCCCAATCTGCCTGGTGTTTGTTGCTGCCCTTTTCCGGATTTCCATTGAGTGGCAACATGAGGTTGTATAATTTACCTGAATCAGGATTCACCACTGGAATCCCCGCCTTCAAATCCATTGTCAGGGAACGGTCCGAAGGATAATCGTTGAAATCGCCCATGATGATGATGTTTGGATCCGGATAAAGTCGAAACAGAGAATCGGTTTTTTGGCGTATCCTGGTTGCGACATCCCTGCGGTAAGTTTCAGACTCGAGGGCTCCACCCAGACGGGAAGGAAAATGACAGACAAATAGATGTAGTAACTTATTGGGATAAGCTTTTCCGGAAACGTACAAAATATCACGGGTCTTTTTGAAAGGTTCGTTTTTGAATACAACGGTCAAGGCCTCATGACTTAGAACCTCAAACAGGTAACGGTTATACAAAAGGCAGACATCCACACCTCTGGCATCGGGAGATTCTACGTGCACAAAAGAGTATTTTGCATTCTTTAAGGGAGAACCTCGCAAAAGACTCTGTATGCAATTTACATTTTCGACTTCTGCCAAACCAATGATTTCGGGGAAACGGTCTACTCCTACTGCTGCCACGACCTTGGCTATATTGCCGGCCTTCTTCCAGAAACGGGTTGGCGTCCAACCTCTGATACCGCCCGGTAAAAATTCATAATCGTTTTTCAGACTGTCGTGGTTGCAGTCGAAAAAGTTTTCCACATTGTAAAAAACCACGCGAAAACCTTCTCTGGCAAGACTGACCTGTGAAAAAAGGCACAAAACGAGTAAAATGATTGTGTATCTTTTCATAAAAATATCTTTGGCTTTATCAGGCCAAAGATATTTATTTTATTACCATTATAATAATATATTGTTATTTTGTTTGCACCCATTCATATGCTCCTATATCGGGGAATCCGTCACTGAGTCGGGAAATACCATTCAGATCAAGGGGATATCCACCAGAGTAAATGGGATTTGCAGCAGACCGGGCATCTGAAATGGAATCCGGACGAAAGTCATAAATATAGTCTCTTTCTTCCTCTCCACTGACATCGTTCATAAACAATCCGGTTTTTACAAATTGGGGTTTTTGAGAATAGAGACATTCTGTTGCCATGTCGGCGGTCCATTCCCTGGAACGGAGCAAACAATTAGTGAACTGTAGCTTCCAGGATGCCTGATCGGTTTTCAGGGTATCTATCTCATTTGAAAACGAGCCGAAGACGATGCAATTGAAAAAATCGACTTGTAAGGGTAAGGGTGTCTTATTCAAATCGGGCTTATAATTGGAAAGCGACAGGGTGTATCCACTCCGGCCGTTTCCATTGAGCGGTAGCATCTGATAATTTGCCAGGGTACAATGCGTGAAATCATAGGTTCCACCATTCAGGCTGACCGTTGTGAAAACACTGTTTGTTATTTGGCTATTGGCTATGGACATTTTGTTGTTGCAACTCCAGATTCCATATTCAGTCATATTGTGAACGATTGAATTGCTCATCTTTAACTTCATTTGATCTGTTGCAGAGGAATCGGCCAAAACACCGGAAACGCCTCCACGAATATGCACAAAGTCAAATTCGTTGTTAAAACTGGAAGCGGTCAAACGTATGGTACCCCATTGTCCCGGATTCAGATCGTAGGGAAGATCTGTCCAGATCTCATCCAGCCTGTCTCCCCGGAAAGTGATGGGGGCCATCTGTTTTCCAATAGCCTTGACGGTACCGTGAACGATCACATTGGCTTTGTTGTGCATATAAAATGTCGCTCCTTCCCCTATGGTCAGCGTAACGTCTTTGGCAACTACCAGGCTGTCATATATCAAAAAAGGTTTGTCGGCAGTCAGTATTGTATCGGATTGAATGTTTTTGCCTCGCCAGATAACGACATCCTGACTAAAAGCCTCCAGAACGATTTCCTTTTGTTTCCCTTCAGACTGGAAAATAATGGCATCGTTAAGCATGAAGGGTTGATTGATGCCTTGTTCCGATGCGGTCAGTTCCACAAAAAGAAATAGACTGTCCTTTGAGGGTATCTCCACATTGGTGAACGTGTTGCCTGAAACGCCATCCAGGTTGATGCGAAAACCCGTTGAGCCACCGGATTTCAGTGAAACGCCTGAAATCCGGATGGGCTTGGTTCCATCGTTGCGAATGGTCATCCAAACCGTTGGTGAACCCACAGTGGTAAGTACGGTATCAAAGGAAAGTGTATCCGAAGAAAAGCTTAAACTTTCCAACGGATTTTTAGCAAACTCATCTTCCTGTGAGCAGCCTGAAAAAAGGAGATTGATACTGAGCAATGTCAGCAGGAAAATGGGTAAGATAGACTTCATATTTAGATTCGTTTCAGGCTTTCAATTAACAGTGTCCAAAAATTGGCTACTGCAGGAATATGCAGTCTTTCATCCGGTGAATGAACACCACGCATGGTCGGTCCGAAAGAAACCATATCCAGACCCGGGCATTTTTGAAGGAACAATCCACATTCCAGACCGGCATGTATGGCTTTGACTTTTGGTTCTTTTCCGAATAGATCCTTGTAGGTTTCAGCTACTTTTTTCATTAAGGCAGAATCCGGATTTGGATTCCAACCCGGATAACCATCTCCATGTGAGGCCGGAATCCCGGCAAGGGAGAACAGTGCTTCCAGGCGGTCACTGAGAGCGTGTTTGGCCGTTTCGACGGAACTTCTCTGTGAGGTGGTTATGACCCATTCCTTTTCAGCCCCTTGTTTGACGGAAGCCAGATTGAGCGATGTCTCCACCAGACCAGGCAGTTTGGCCGACATGGCAATCACCCCGTTCAGACTGGCATACATCACTGAAATGAAGCGGTTGCTGTCCAATTTTGACAGGAGCTCCACAGGAGCTGTTGTTGATTCCATTTCGAGTTTCAGACCAGGTTCAATATCTCCGAATTCATCTTCGAGGTCGGCCAGATAACAATTCAGATTGACCCGCAACTGTTCTTTTTGATTCCATGGCACCCCCACTACACAGGATGCTTCACGAGGTATCGCATTGGAAAGGTTGCCGCCTTTGAAGCTGGATAAGCGCAAATCGGTTTCCGCATTCTCATGCCAAAGGAATCTGGCCAGTAAATGATTGGCATTGCCTCTGCCTTTTTCTATATCATCACCTGAATGACCTCCAGTAAGGCCTTTAAGGGCAATGTTTACGTAAAAGTAGTCTTCCGGTGCAGGCTCAGTCTGGTAGGTAAAGGTAAATTTTGAATTCATGCCCCCTGCGCATCCGATAAAAAGCTCGCCTTCGTCTTCGGAATCCAGATTGATCAGGCTGCTGGCTGTAAAAAAACCGGGCTCCATGGCGAATGCACCAAATAATCCGGTTTCTTCATCCACGGTAAACAAACATTCAATGGGACCATGTTCCAGGTCATCGGAAGCCAGAACTGCCAATTGGGCAGCAATACCAATACCGTTGTCAGCGCCCAGGGTGGTGCCTCTTGCTTTCACCCATTCTCCATCTATATAGGTGTCAATGGGGTCTTTTTCAAAATCATGGGCAACATCGGCGTTCTTTTCGGCAACCATATCCATATGAGATTGCAGGACAATTGCAGGTTTATGCTCGTACCCTTTGGTACCCGGTTTGGTGATCAGGACATTACCAATGGTATCCCGTTTGCTTGGAAGTCCTTTTTCTTCAGCAAAATGAATCAGCCAATCCTGAATGGCTTTTGTTTTCCCTGAAGGTCTTGGAATCTGGCAGATTTCGTAGAAATAATCCCAGACAATTGCTGGTTCGAGTGACTTAATATTTTGATTCATACTGTCTTTATTAAGGTTTATATTTTAAACTAAAAAGTACCTGTGTTCGTATATACGGGCTATTAAAAATGGTTAAAATGGCTGTTACGGCGATTTAATGTCAGACAAAAATAATTAAAAGATAGCAAGGGATATAGAGAAAAGAGTATATTTGCAATTCATTTTTCAGGAGCAGTCATTTGACCTTGATAATAATGGCAACTAATAAATTAAATAAACCTACTCCGGAATAACTACGGAATAATCAAAAAGAAATGAAACATACTAACACTATCGTAACCATTGTCCTGGCAGTCAGTATCATTATTTTGTACATTTTGCATTTTTGCGATTCATCATCCTGCAAAACAACTGGAAAAGCCTCCACTTCCGGCACCGCTTCTCTGTCCGAACAATTGCCGATAGCCTATATTAATATTGATTCTCTTTTATTGAACTATACGTATTCCAAAGACCTGAATGAGATTTTAATTCGTAAACGTGAAAATGCTCAGGCTACCTTGACTCAAAAAGCACGCTTATTGGATACTGAAATGCAGGAATTTCAACGCAAACACGAAAATAACGCATTTCTTTCTGAACAGAGCTTCAAAAGCCAACAACAAGCTTTGGTGAAAAAACAACAAGACTTGCAGGTTTTAGAAGAAAAACTGACACAGGAATTGATGAAGGAACAACAAAAGATGAACGAACAACTGAGAGATTCCATCTATAAATTCTTGATTACGTACAATAAGGATAAAAAATATCAAATGATCCTAAGCAATACCATGAACGACAATATCATGGTAGCTGAAACGGATTACAACATCACCAACGATGTGGTTGAAATCCTGAACAAAGAATACAAGAAGAAGAAAAAATAAATAGCAAGTAAATACTTCTATAATTTTAGAAAGGCAGAAGCATTGTTTCTGCCTTTTTTTCATACTTTTGATTGCAGATACCGTCAGAACTGCGACATAATGTCACATAGCCTATTTTGGCACGACTCTTGACTCTCCCTATCTATAAACAAAACCAAATGGACATTCAAATAAAAAAACGCCTTTCAAGTGACGCGGAAGATTTCGATTCTGAATTCATTCCGATGATATCCGAAAACGACGAAGACCAACTTTTAAAACAGACAGACCTTCCAGATACATTACCCATATTGCCTTTGCGAAATATGGTCGTTTTTCCAGGTGTTGTGATGCCTGTTTCAATCGGGCGAAATAAGTCTTTGCGATTGATCAGGGAAACGTATCAAAAAGAAGCCTTGATGGCTGTTTTCACCCAGTTGGATGCCAATATCGATGATCCTGGAGTGAATGATCTGCATTCAGTAGGTCTGATCGCTCGTATTGTGCGGATATTGGAGATGCCGGACAATACCACCACGGTGATTGTTCAAGGTATGAAACGCTGCGAACTCGATGAATTGGTCTTGACTGAACCCTACCTTAAAGGCCGTGTCAAGATTCTTGAAGATGTTCCTTATGTGAAGGACGACAGGGAATTTGAAGCTTTGATACAAGCCATCAAGGAACTATCCATCAAGATTATCAAGAATTCAGGCACCATGCCTCAAGAGGCTACTTTTGCCATACGTAATATTGAACAGCCCTTCGCTTTGGTCAACTTTATCTGTTCCAATTTTGCCCTGAAATTACCGGACAAGCTGAATCTTTTAAAGATGGACGATTTCAAGGATCGTTGTTATAAATTACTGGAAATTATGACTCGGGAGTCTCAGCTGCTGGAACTGAAAGTTTCCATCCAGTCAAAGGCAAGCGAGAACATCAACCAGCAACAACGGGAATATTACCTTCAACAGCAAATCAAGACCATCCAGGATGAATTGGGCGGAAGCTCTCAGGAGCAAGATATTCTTGAAATGCGTAAAAAGTCGTTGATCAAGAAATGGTCCAAAGAAGTTGGTTTGACTTTTGAAAAGGAATTGGCCAAGCTGGAACGTACCAGCAGCCACTCACCGGATTATTCAACTCAACTCAACTACCTGAATTTTTTGCTGGATTTACCCTGGAACGAGTATTCCAAAGACAACTTTAACCTGAAAAGGGCTCAAAAAGTGCTCGACAGGGACCATTACGGTCTGGAAAAAGTCAAAGAACGTATTTTGGAACATTTAGCCGTACTCAAGTTGAAGGGCGACATGAAATCTCCCATCATTTGTCTTTATGGCCCTCCGGGAGTTGGTAAGACTTCCTTGGGAAAATCCGTCGCTGAAGCACTTGGACGTAAATATGTACGCATTTCACTGGGTGGTCTGCACGATGAAGCCGAAATAAGGGGCCATCGTCGTACCTACATTGGCGCTATGCCAGGACGTATCATTCAAAGCCTGATCAAGACCGGAACATCCAATCCTGTCTTTATTCTGGACGAGATTGATAAGATCGGAAACGATTTCCGCGGGGATCCTTCATCTGCTTTGTTGGAAGTACTGGACCCGGAGCAAAACAATACGTTTCATGATAATTTCATAGACGTGGATTTCGATCTGTCTAAAGTGCTGTTCATTGCCACTTGCAACAACTTAAGCACAGTTTCAGCTCCGCTGCGCGATCGTATGGAAATTATTGACATCTCCGGCTATCTGGCTGAAGAAAAAGTGGAAATTGCTCACAAACACCTGATTCCAAAAGAACTGGAAAATCATGGCATTCTCCCTCAAAAACTCCAGATAAACAAACCCGCCATCAAAGAGATCATAGAATCCTACACCAGGGAATCCGGTGTACGTGAGCTTGATAAGAAAATTGCCAAAATAATGCGTAAAGTGGCTAGTAAAGTCGCTTCGGACGATAATTTCACAGAAACCATTTCACCCGAAAAAGTGAAAGATTATCTGGGTATGGTGGAATTCACCCGTGACCGTTATCAAGGCAATGAATATGCAGGTGTGGTGACAGGACTTGCCTGGACTGCAGTAGGTGGAGAAATCCTGTTCATCGAGTCAAGTCTCAGCAAGGGCAAAGCCGGCAAGCTGACACTGACCGGTAATCTGGGAGATGTCATGAAAGAATCTGCGGTCATCGCGCTGGAATACATAAAATCTCATGCTTCACTGCTGAACATTGATGAATCCGTTTTTGATAACTGGAATGTACACATCCATGTTCCGGAAGGTGCCATACCAAAAGACGGTCCCTCTGCAGGTGTCACCATGGCTACTTCCCTGGCTTCCTCATTCACACAACGGAAAGTTCGCATGAATCTGGCTATGACGGGTGAAATAACCTTACGTGGACGTGTACTGCCCGTAGGTGGTATCAAGGAAAAAATCCTTGCAGCCAAACGTGCCGGTATTAAGGAAATAATCCTATGTGAAGAAAACCGTAAGGATATCCAGGACATCAAGGATATCTACATCAAAGGGCTGACATTTCACTTTGTGAAAGACATCCGTGATGTTCTTAAGATTGCCTTGCTGGATGAACTGGTTGAAAATCCGGTCAATCTGATCGTTGAAGAAAAGGACCAGAAAGACGCTGAGGGGAAAAAGAACTAACTAAATGCATTTTCAAATAAATAAAAAATAGGCTGCATCAAAGGTATTTGATACAGCCTTTTTTTATTTATCAGGTGAAGGAATTAATCCTCATTCATCAGTTTCATTTTGCTGAATCCCCAGAAAATCAATGACAACACAACACCGGCTATAGCTGCAAAAGCCATTCCCTTGAGTTCCACGGATCCAATATTGATGCTGGCACCACTAACACCGACTACAAAGGTCACAGCACCCAAAACCATATTTCTGTTCTTACTGAAATCGACTTTCTGTTCAACAAAGATTCGCAAACCCTGAACAGCGATAACTCCATAAAGAAGTATGGTAATACCCCCCATCACTGGAGTAGGAATGGTGGAGATGGCTGCAGCCACTTTACCTATGCAGGAAAACAGGATCGCAAGAACGGCTGCACCACGGATAATCCAAACGGAATAAACACGGGTAATGGCCATAACACCGATATTTTCACCGTAAGTCGTATTGGGAGGTGAACCTACAAAACCTGAAAGAAGGTTGCTCAAACCATCCCCAAGCAAGGAACGGTGCAAACCCGGATCTTTCATCAAATCAGAACCGGTCACTTTACCGGTTACAATGAGGTGACTGATGTGCTCAGCCAGTACAACAATACATGCCGGTGCGATGATCAGGATGGCATTGATATCATAGACCGGAGCACTAAACTTAGGCAGGGCAAACCATGGTGCATCAATAATAGACTTAGTGTCTACCATGCCCATGATAAGTGCCAGAATATACCCGGCAATAACTGCAATCAGAATGGGAATAACCTGCATAAATTTCCGGAACATGACAGAACCAAAAATACCGACCATCAGTGTGAACATGGAAACAAGCAATACATTGGAATCTACGACAAATGGTGCAACCACTTGTCCTACATTGGTTGGCCATGGTGCCAGACCGGCCTGACGTGCAGCTACAGGAGCAAGCTCCAGACCGATGATGGCTACAACGGCACCCATCACTGCTGGTGGCATTACGACATCAATCCATCGGATGCCCCATTTTTTCACAACCCAGGAAATTAGTATAAAGAATAGTCCGAAGAATATAAAACCGGACTGAGCGTGACTAAAACCACCATAACTGGTAGAAATCAATATCACAGGTGCGATAAAGGCAAAACTGGAGCCCAGGTAGGCAGGAATGCCTCCCTTTGTAACCCAGGAATAGAGCATTGTTCCAATACCGTTCATTAATAAAGCGATAGCCGGATTGACACCCAACAGAATCGGAACCAGGATGGTGGCCCCAAACATGGCTGTGAGGTGTTGCAGACTTAGCGGTAAGCTTTCCAGAAGTGGCAATTTCTCATGAATGCCAATTGTACGTCTCGTCATTTAGAAATTAGTTTTAAGGGTTAGTAAGAATATGGTTTAGAAAATAAGGTTCATGTATGTATCTTAATTATTTCGGAGCTTTTTTATAAAGCCAGAGGCCTATCAAAGCATAAACGATGTTTGGCAACCAAACAGCCACTCCGGGTGTAAGTACTCCCCCCTGAGCAAAACTGCCTGAAACGGTATCCAGTAAAATATAGGTAAAGCTTATTCCAAGGCCCAGCCCCAGATGCAGACCCATACCTCCCCGAACTTTTCTGGAAGCGAGCGATACACCGATCAGTGTCAGAATAAAAGCTGAAAATGGGAAAGAGAATCGGCGTTCGTATTCGACATTGTATTCCTTTATATTTGCCACGCCCCTTTTTTCCTGCCTGGTCAGATAAGCTTTTAACTCAGGTGTAGTGAGTTGTTCACTCCAACCCTTGATGATGAAAAATTCAGCCGGATCCATTTGTATAACTGTATCCATCACTGCACCTTCGTTTATTGACTCTCTGTATCCATTAAAATCCCGGATCAGATAATCGGTCAGTCTCCAATGGTTTGTGGAATCCTGGGATATTTTTTTCGCTGTGAGTCTGGATACCAGTTTCTGGTCCACGTATTTTTCGAGGAAAAAATTGCGACCGGTGTTTGTACCTGCATCGTAGCGCTCAATGTACATGATCACACCAGGCTCGATTTCCATCTGTACATTCCGGACATAATCGGTCGATATTTTCTTGATGTATTTGTCCTCAAATTTCAATCGTGCCTTATTTGCATTGGGAATCCAGAAGGAATTCAGTCCGAAAGTCAGTAAGGCCAGGAAAGCGGCAGACAACATGTAGGGTCTGACAAACCTCTTAAAACTGACACCACTGGCCAAAATCGCTATGATTTCGGTATCAGTGGCCATCTTGGATGTGAAGTAAATAACAGAGATGAAAATAAACAAGGGGCTGAATTTCACACCGAAATAAGGGATGAAATTCAGGTAATAATCAAAAATGATTTCTTTCGTGGGTGCAAAGTTCTGAATGAATTTATCCAGTTTTTCGTTGAAGTCAAAGACAACGACGATGGACATGATCAAGATCATGCAATAAAAAAAAGTACCCAGGAATTTCTTGATGATGTACACATCAAGTCGCTTTAATGAATTTTTCAGTTTCGTCTGAAAAATGCGTTGTCTTGCGTCCTTTATTTTATTGGATATGGATTCGTGCAGCTTCACTCTTTAATAAGTTTGATTACAATAGTCATCACAACCGGGCTGTGACTTGTCTGAGTATTTGAGGTTTCCAGGTTGAAAAATCGCCTGCCAAAATATGCCGGCGCGCTTCACCCACAAGCCACAAATAAAAGGCCAGATTGTGGATGGAAGCAATTTGCAGTCCCAAAAGTTCTTTTGATTTAAACAAGTGATGCAGGTAGGATTTGGTATACATTCGATCCACCGGGTCTGCTCCGTCTGGATCGATCGGGGTGAATTCATATTCCCATTTCTTATTGCGCATATTCATGATACCATTTTTGGTGAAAAGCATCCCATTACGCCCATTTCTGGTTGGCATAACGCAATCGAACATATCGACTCCCCTTTCAATGCCTTCCAGCAAGTTGGCAGGAGTACCCACCCCCATCAGGTAGCGGGGTTTGTCTTTGGGTAGTATCTCATTGACAACCTCCAGCATTTCGTACATTTTTTCGGTTGGTTCTCCAACTGCTAAACCTCCAATGGCATTACCGTCCCTGTTTTTGGAAGCGATAAATTCTGCGGAGCGTTTGCGAAGATCCGGATACACACATCCCTGTACAATAGGGAAAAGGGTCTGGTTAAAACCATATTTTGGATCCGTATGATCAAAACGGTCGATGCAACGATCCAACCAGCGATGGGTCATTTCCATGGATTTTCTGGCATAATCGAACTCTGCCGTTCCCGGGGTGCATTCGTCAAAGGCCATGATGATATCGGCACCAATGGTACGCTGGGTATCCATCACGCTTTCAGGGGTGAAAAGATGTTTTGAGCCGTCAATGTGTGACTGGAAGGTAACGCCCTCTTCTTTCATCTTGCGGCGATGTGCCAGGGAGAAGACCTGAAAGCCACCACTATCGGTTAGAATAGGACGATTCCAGGACATGAAGGAATGCAGACCGCCGGCCTTTTCCAAAATATCCAGACCGGGTCTGAGATACAGGTGATAGGTGTTACCCAGAATAATCTGAGCCTTGACCTGATCTACGAGATCGATCTGATTCACAGCCTTAACAGTACCAATGGTACCAACCGGCATGAAAATAGGTGTTTCAATCTGACCATGGTCTGTCGTTATCAGCCCTGCCCTCGCATTGCTTTTCGGATCTTCTGCTAAAAGCTCAAATGTCATGTATCTGATTTTTGGCTGCAAAGATAATTTATAAAAGGCAAAAAACGCTACCTTTGTGTCCGCTAAATACAAAACCAACGGCTTTATAAACGTTTTTTACTTAAGGTAAGGCTTTTAAAAAGTGACGGAGTACCAATGTTTTTCAATAGTATGAATTTGTTCAATCTTTTTTCATGAATTTATCTGACATTATCCTCATTGCCATTGGTTTAGCCATGGATTGTTTTGCAGTTTCAATTGCGTGTGGTTTAGCAATGAAGAAAATCACTTTTTGGCCTGCTTTTCGCATAGCCTTCTTTTTTGGACTTTTTCAGGCCTTGATGCCACTCATTGGTTGGCTGGTTGGCAGTAGATTTCAGTTATATATAGAAAATTGCGACCATTGGATCGCTTTCATCATCTTGTTGATCTTGGGTGTTCGAATGATTCATGAGAATTTCAAGAAAGAGGATACGAATAAGAAACGGCTGAATCCCTACAAACTGGCAGTGATCCTCACACTGGCTGTAGCCACAAGTATTGACGCACTGGCTGTTGGAATATCCTTTGCCTTCCTTCAGATTGATCTCTGGAATTCAATAGCCATCATCGGCATCACTTCATTCCTTTTTTCCATCATCGGTGTGGTTTTTGTAAATCGGTATTGCTGCAAGTATAAAATACCTGCAGAACTGCTGGGAGGCATCGTCCTGATTGGAATAGGAACCAAGATTCTGATTGAACATTTATTTTTCTGATTGCATTTTTCCGATTGCATTTTTTTATATCTTTGGAAAAGGAAGTACAATAAAATCTAAAAAGTTATGGAAAAAAGCATTAAAGGTACACAAACTGAAAAAAACCTGCTCACTACTTTTGCCGGTGAATCGCAAGCTCGAATGCGCTACACCTACTTTGCCAGTGTAGCCAAGAAAGAAGGTTACGAACAAATAGCTGCCATTTTTGAAGAAACCGCAAACCAGGAAAAGGAACACGCAAAACGTATGTTTAAGTATTTGGAGGGTGGTATGGTCGAAATCACCGCCAGCTATCCTGCCGGTGTCATTGGGACAACCTTAGAGAACCTCAGGGCAGCAGCTGCCGGAGAACATGAAGAATGGGCTCAAGATTACCCAAAATTTGCTGATATAGCCGAAGCTGAAGGATTTAAAGAAATAGCAACGATGTATCGCATGATTTCCAGAGCAGAAAAAGCTCATGAAAACCGCTATCTGAAATTTCTGGAAAATATTGAGAAAGGGGAAGTTTACGACCGCATTGGCCCTACGAAATGGCAATGTCGCAACTGCGGTTATATTCACGAAGGCAAATCAGCACCAAAAAACTGCCCGGCATGTATCCATCCCCAATCGTATTTCGAAATCGAAAAAGAAAACTATTAACTAAGGTGGAGATGGTGAACTTAGATCCAGATTGAAAAAACAATATATTTTATTTGGGTAAAAAGGGAAAATTAGCAAAAAATACATTTTACTCATAAATATTTATTGTTGTAGAAAAATGATAAAAGTAAATATGCCACTTGAAACACAACCGCCTGATTCACAGTTTATTAATATAAACCTGACTTCTTTTATGTCGATCAAAAATATCGATATTTCTCGATATGATGATTCATTTCTGAATATAACGTGCCAGAAGAGAATCCAGGAAACACTCTGTAAAACGACCGAGGAATATGCTACCATTCTGGAACAAAACAAGCTGGAATGTGAACTCTTTCTTAATTCACTCCAAAACTGTTACAGTGAATTCTTTCGTAACCCACTTACTTTTTCGGTGCTGGAACGCATCATCCTACCATCGCTACTTCGAAGTAACAATAATACTAAAAAAAACAAGGAGATACGAATTTGGTCTGCAGCATGCGCTTATGGTCAGGAAGCCTATAGCTTTGCCATGATTTTGGAAGAACTTATTAGCGGATGTGAGAAGAAACCAAACTACCGTATATTCGCAACTGACCAAAGTGAATCAAAAGTAATAGAGGCTCAAAGGGGAAAATATTCGAGAGAGGCTTTAAATAGCCTAACCATGAAACGAGTTAAACAATGGTTCACAAAAAATGCTGATACCTATACTATAAAACCTGTACTTAAAGAACATATTGATTTCTCCTTGTTTGATCTTTTCAACAATAAATTAAGTTGTCCACCTACAAGCATTTTTGGCAACTTCGATATCGTAATCTGCGCCAATTTATTGTTTTATTACAAACCGAATTATCGCAAGGCAATCCTTGAAAAAGCAACCGGTTGTTTGGCAGAA
>Ga0209512_1002120_pt1 | contig 22032 bp, 20 predicted proteins | sample frozenSSSSmetaG_FD_184142 | JGI IMG/M metagenome (GOLD analysis project Ga0209512, IMG submission 184142) | Glacier valley bacterial and archeal communities from Borup Fiord, Nunavut, Canada, to study Microbial Dark Matter (Phase II) -... | ecosystem: Environmental > Aquatic > Freshwater > Ice >...
GAGCAGGTAAAGGTATTTATAAATCCCTGTAAGTAATCCACCACGTCTATCTGATAGACTAACAACAAAAAACCCGAGATGTTGATTTCCACGCATGGTACGCCCTTAATCTAAACTCCAGTCACTGAAGTTAGCAGATCAATAGAGCGTTTGCAGCCCAGCTTGATTCATTCATACCCACCGGACAACCTCTGATGGCGACAGCGACGGGATGCTTTACTCCCTTTCCCTTATTCATTGTTCAAATCACCGGATTATTCGTCGCGTTACTGATATAGCGGAGAATCAAATCAAAGTCTTTACGAATCTCAGCAAGTTGTCTTACCCCAGTGTTAGAAGTAGCGATCGCGCTTTCTTCCTGTTGACGTGCGCTGGCAATGTGCTTGTCAATCTCGCCATAAACTTGTAGTTCTACTTCTTGGAGTAGTTTTTCTATTTGATTTTCCAGATTTTTGGCAATGGCAATAAACTGACTTGTAATCTCTTGACGAGCTTCAGCCATTTTATCCTGTCTTTCTGCTTCTTGTTGCATGGAATAAACTTCTATGCCAGCACCTGCTATTGCCAGTACAGGACCGAGAAACGTAGCAAAATTACCAAGGTGTTTAGCAATACCAACGGCTTGCCAAGGCTTGAAATTAACACCAATAAATTTGCCTACACCGTAAACTACATGATGGAGATTACTACCTGCTACATTCGTAGCATGTAAAAAACCTGAACTATTAGAAGTTACCCTGCCAGTAGCAAATTTATTCCAAGGAACTCCTGTAACATCACCAATTTTCTTTAGCGCTTCTACTTGACCTTGTAAACGCTCAGCATTTAGATTTTTGTTAACATTTTTAGCAGAAAATTTCTGATTGTTTTCTAAACAATTGATAAATGTTTTTGCCAGATTACTTTGCAACACTTTTTCTACTTCTTGAGTAATATCCTCAACAGCTACCTCAACCAAGTTTTTCAAAGTTTTTGTAGCTGTATCATAATGTTCCTGCACATTCAACTCAATTTTTTTATTCAATTCTTCAAATTCTTCCTGAGTTGTCTTTCCTACAGAATATGCTAACTTAGTTCCCTCTTTAGCAATCGCAGACGAAATTTCTAGGGCTAGACCATTAAATTTTGTTCGCAAGCGTTCTTTTTCTTTACGCACTGTTCGAGATAAGCGTGCCAGTACTTCTAAAAAAGTAGCATCTTGATTAGAATTGCGGGTAAAGCTTAATTGAGCCTCATCTACAGAAGCTAAAACAATTCGTACTGGTGTATCAAAACGAGCAAGTGCAGCGCGGCTTTGGACAAAATTATTGAGTGAATCAATGAAAGTTTGGAATCGACTGATTTCGATCAGGAAATCATCATTTTGATCTACACCTTCATAATAATCTTTTGCATCGATAAAACAAACTGAAAATTCATCAAGACTGTGAGGCTTAAGTGCCTCTGCTAAACTTTTACGATAATTAGCAATTTTTTGCGCTTCCTCTCCTGCTTCATCAGACATTTTATTGATGAGTAGCATCATTTTCCAGCGATAACCCTTTTCGTAAGCCAGCTTCTTGAAATTTTCTACTGTGATTGAATCAAAAAGCATATAAGTGAGGCTGAAAACTAATAAATCAGCTTTATTAATTGCCTCATATGTAATTTCATCGTGATCTTTGCGGTCTGTAAATAATCCTGGTGTATCTATCAATTTGATACTGTTCCAATCATAGTTAGCAGTTACATCAGTTGCAATATCAGAATCGATTTTAATATCTCTTAGCCCGGTAAGTGCAGAAATAGTTGTAGATTTACCCGCATTATATTGACCAACGAAAGCTACCGTAATTATTCCATTTTTACGATATTCTTTGACTTCATCACGTAGTTTATGACGGATAGCCGCAAATTCAGGATTATTTTCTTGAGCTAATATAGCATCAAATTTGATGCAGGTATTTTTGAATTTTGAAGCTAGTTCAGCAGCCTTAAATGTTTGCTCTTGAGTCATATCTGGTTTACTCCTGTTATTTTTGTGTCAGAGGTGAATATTTATTTAAAATTTTACTTTTAAATATTCATTGTTCATTTAGTCGCTTTCGGCGAAATAATAGAAATGTCTTCTTGCAAAACCTTGTTAACTATCTCTTGAGATTTCAGCAACTTCAATTTAGTTGTTGTTTTAATTGTTATGCTTCTTCCAAAATCTCGTTCTACTTTCTCAATTGTTTTGATAATACCTTCATCGGTTAATGGTTCAGATTTATCAAGACACCAATCGATAATGCGCTTAGCATAAGCACGATTAAGATCAGTAGCAGAGCCATCTAGTTTACTTTTGGCTATTGAGAGTTGCTCAGTTATTTTTTCTATTCCTTGAATCAATTCTTCAAAGTAGTTATTAACGTTAACAGCTACATTCTCATAATAATTGCCAAATTCTTCTGCTGCATTAGTAAGAGTTTTTTCTGCATACTCTTCTAATTGATTATCTAAGGATTGGCTAATCTGTTCTACTGCTTCACTTCGCTTCTCGTTATCAGATTGAAAAAAATTATAAATTGCCTTTAAAACACCACCAATTGCCATGACAATCCCAAATGGGTGTATCATAAGCAGCATCATATTTATCCCAATATCTATCATACCCTTAAAATTAATATTATCTTGCTTATTAAAAGTGAAGTTTTCCCCTTTTAACCTAGCCATTAATTGTAACTCAGTCCCAATTTCGTCTAACAATTCTTTGACTTCATCATTGAATTTTTTTCCGCTTTCTTGAAAAGAATTATTTAGTCTATCTTGAAATTTTAGTATCTTTAGCCTATTTTGCCATTTCGATTTCAACTGATTTTCATCTTGATTCCAATTTTCTTCTGCAAAAGGTTGAATTGTATCGAATGCGTCATTAAAAACTTTTTGAATTTGTTGCATTAAATATTCATGATTATTCTCATATGCTTTTTTGATTTCCTCTTGGAACTTATCATGCATATTTATTAAGTTTTCAGTCAAATTTTCATAAGCTTGAATCTGTTCAGTCACCCATTTGTTAGGTTCCTCAATTGCACCACATGTAGAACCCAGTAAGGTTTGCGATCGCCTAATTACTCCATACTCAACTAAAGATACCCGAATAGCATCAAGAAAATTCTGTATACGGCTGGCTTTAAATAGTTTGTCTTTATTTTGTTTATGTTCAGCTTCTCGTGACATTTGTGCAGCTAAAAGCATCACAGGAATAATCTCAAAATAGTCGTTAGCATAATGCTGTTTAGCGTAGCGACGGATACGTTCAATATGTCCACCTAAACCGCTTGTGCTATCCAGTACAAACAATTTCTCTGAATCCTTTAAGAAATGCTCTAACCTTCGAGTATCTCGGAGATTATTTTTAACGTTAAGTAATATAATTAGAGGCTTAGCCTTTTCTTTTAAAACCTGCAAAAATTTAAATTCGGTTTCTTGAATGCTATCATTTGTGACTACATAACAAATAACATCAGATTCCTCGATAATGCTTTCAGCAATTTCCTCATCGCTTTTACCACCAGGCGCACCAATCCCAGGAGTATCGATAATCCGAATATTTTTCCACTCATAAACCCGATTAAAACGAGTGGTACGCTGTTTACCTACACCAATAGCATCCCAGCCATCGCCTGTAATAATCGCGTGGAGAGTGCTTTTGCCTGCTTTAGTTTTACCTATAAATGCTATACTAAAATGATCTAAAGCACGTTGTTTTGCATACAGCGATTCACGTACCCCTTCCAGCGCTTTTAGAGTTTCAGCCGTCAGAGCTTTTCTGGTACTCTCAAGCTGTTTTGCTACTTCTTTCGCAGTATTAGCTTGTCCTTTACTACTTGTTTTTTGCTGTATTTCCTGAGTATATTTATCAAGATTTTTAGCTAAACTCGCCAAAGCAGAATAAGCGCTTTTAAGTGATTTTTCTGCATACTTGTAATCTTCAGTTGCTACGACTGTACATTTTTCAATTGCATCATCGTATTCAGGTCCTGCTAGTAATAGTTCCTTACGTAATTGCTCAATTTTGCGTCCAATATTTTCTGGAGCAAGTTTTGCTACATTATTTACCAGTCCGCGAGATAAAACCGAATCTACTCCCTTTAAAACACGCGCACCAACAGATAACTCTAATTCGTCTCTGTTGTCAATAGGGCGTTTAACTCTGCCTAATTCTCTGGTTTGCTCAAGAAAACTTTCGATTTCGGATTTTGACCAGTTCCAAATTTTTGCAACATGATCGATCATTTCCCGTTCTAAGGGTGAAAAATAACCGTCAACATAGGCAATAGCTATTATCTGTCGCATTACCTCACTTTGCTCACCCTTTTCGATTTGACGAGCCGCATTTTCAACAGATACAAAGTTTTCATCTTGGCTCAAGATCTTCTTCATTTCTTCGATGGTGTGTGTTTCCACATCCATACTCTGTGCCAATTCTTGCAGCGCTTTTACTTCTTCGCTGTGAATCTGCTCATCAGCACACACCATATGTGTAAGCATTAAAAATTGATAGTTTATTTGCTTGGAGGTTAGCAGTGGCATCTTGACTCTAAGTGCAAATTATATGTCAAGGGTAAGCAATAACGATTATCGTCAACCTCAGAAAATATACGGGAATTATTTTTAAATACTTAAATACCCAGATGTTTATACAGCTAAACTAAATGTATATTCTCTTAGCGTTATAGTTTATTTATCTATAGTAAGGAATAATTATGCCAGCTATTTCACATTATTCTCAACTTTTTGCGTTCAAATTAGTACATCGAAATTAATAAGTTGCGCTTGGATGCAGCGGATTTTAAAGGAGTAATAATTAAAAATGTTCAGTCGTTTGTATCTTGTTGAAATTAATCGGGTGTGACTGTATCGTCGCTCTCAAACTGAACTTGGCGGTACAAGTCAGCGATCGCAATCTCCACATCTACCGATTCGAGGCGCAGGTGATCGCCCAAAGTATACTCCGACAGCACCCATTGTCCCTGTTGATTGCGCCGAAACACTTCTACCCCAGGTTGCTCAACTTGAACCAAAACGTACTCAAGCAGTGTTGTTGATTTACGGTATTTAGCAAACTTTGTCCCACGATCAACAGCTTCCGTCGAAGGTGATAGAACTTCAATAATTAAGCAAGGAAATTGTACTAGTTGTGGGTCGTGATCTCTCTCATCACAAGTGACCACCCCATCTGGATAAAAGTATTTCCGCCCCGGTTCTACCTGTACCTTTATATCCACGATGTAGACTTCACAAGAGCGATCAACAAGAGCATTATCCAGTAACCTAAAGAAGTTTCCGGAGATCCGGTTGTGGTTGCGAGTACCACCGCTCATGGCTACCACTTCTCCATCCCAATATTCGTAACGCTCCTCTTGGGTCGGTTCCCAAGCTAAATATGCTTCTGGGGTCATCAAGATGCGATCATCCATCCTCTTCCTCTACCGGACATCCCAGGCGCACAGCTAAATTCTGACAGTGTTGCATAACCTGCGATCGCAAACTATCGCTCCTTATTGGACTTGGCGATAAATTTTCTGCAAACGACCGTCCTGAGTGTATTTCATCCCACATGGAACGCATTTGTGCTCCCCGTCCCTTACCCGGTGCATGGATACCAAATCCAGAAATAATACTGCACCATACAGGTTGGAAGTGGCGTATTAAAACAGCTTCTCCCCAAGCAACTAAATCAACTGCCATCGCCAACACCGTAAAATCAAAATCTGCAACATCAAGATTTGTAGCTTGACGGATGGAACTTCTATGCTCCCTTAAACGCCCAATCAACCCGCCGGTAACAGTTCCTTTACCAGTACGCTTACCCGGATTCTCAGCCTTCCCAATATAAATTGGCATACAGCACGAATTTTGGTTAGCAACCCAGATACCTAAATATAAGGGAAATTGTCCCCTGTAATAAAGTAAATAGATGCCGACATAGCCAGCTAACTCTTCTTTTAATTCTTCGAGTTCCATAAGCGGGTAACACTGCTGTCTAGATTGAAACTCAATTAACTGGTCGCGCAAAGTAGCAGGTGCCTGAAAAACATCTAAGGGCATGAGCAATTATTAATAAAGAGTACCTATCATCTTTCTGCCATCTGTCAGTTCTTGCAAATGGCTGCGGATACTATCTGCAATCATATAAGCTAAGGTGATGGGAACAGCATTGCCTATTTGACGCATCGACTCACCCCAGGTACATGGGAAATAATAATCATCGGGGAAAGTCTGCAATCTCGCAGCCTCGCGTACAGTAAAATAACGCACTTCCCCAGATAGCAAGGCAAGCATATTTTCCCCACCGGGAACACCATGTGCCCCTGCTTTCAAGGTTTTGGCTGGTTCATCCAAAGGACTACCCGTATGTCCTGGGTAACTTCTCGCCCCTGGAATGTAAACATGGTTGTGTATAGATGAAGCCTCACTGCTTTTAGGTGGTGGCAAATCAAAAATAGCATCCCGGACAGTACGCCAGGGTGCTGCCATACTACCCAGTAAGTTTGCTCCGGTACGTTGTAAGCGGTTGCGTAGTTTGACGTTACACTCCGGGCGATCGCTGCTACAAATACCGTGCCTTTCCCAATAATCACCTGTCACCCACTTATGCCAAATCAACGCTTCAGAGGTATGTGTTGGTTCGGGAAAAGACCAATTAGCATTTAGATCCTCACGGAAACCAACTATAAAAACCCGTTCCCTTTTTTGCGATACGCCATAATCAGCCGCATTCAGCAACCTAAAAGTAACCCGATAAGCAAGGTCATTGCTAACACCACTGTTGTGATGGCGCTCCAATCTCGCCAAATGGTCAACCCAGAACTCATCGGGTTTGGGCTGTAGTTCGGGGTGAGCAAGCTGTAAAGTAATATACTCAAAGTAATTGATAAAATTTTGACGCAGCAAACCCCGCACATTCTCAATCAGGAAAGCTTTAGGACGCAGTTCGCGCACAGCCTGAAAAAACCGGGGGAACATATCCCGCGAGTCCTGATGAGCACCATGTCTACCGCCAATTGAAAATGGCTGACAAGGTGGACCACCAGCCAGTAAATCTATTTCGCCATCAACAGTAGAGAAATCAAAATCCACAATATCCATCTGATAGACGCACCAGTCTTTAACAACAGGCACCCCTCGCTGTTGATTTTCACGGATTGTGTGGCAGCTGTGTTTATCCCGTTCAACAAGTGCTAAGTGATGGAATCCTGCCATAGCTGTTCCTATTGCCAAACCTCCAGCACCCGTAAATAACTCTACTGATTTCACGTTTGTTAAATTTAGAAATGGATATTATTAGTAAGTTACATCATCTTTAACAATTATATATTGAAAGGCAAAGAAGGCACTAGCTTGGTAAACTGTAGTGAAGCTAGACAGTTTACAGATGTCACCTTAGTTGAATTGAAGTTGCATAATGCTAAATTCCAAAGAACTTGACTCAAAGCACCATGTCCTAGATAAATCGTCTTGCAGTCCTGAATTTAATCTACGATAAGTCAATCAAAATACTGTTCATTTGAATTTAAACTTTGAGCATAGCATAGGGTTTTCCGTAAAATACATTTGTTACAAAAAATGGGAAATTTTATCAATACCTTACGTAACTTAGGTGCTAAAATATACACATAATATTTGATAAAATAAATTGTGTTATGTCGAATGTGGATTTGAAGCGTCCTCAGTCTTTCTGGCAGTTTTTTCTAGGATTGCTTGCTTCTCATTGGCAGGCTTTATTGCTCCTCCTATTTGGAGTTTGCGTACCTCTGTTTTTCTTTGAACAATTGGCGCTCATCATTTACCAACAAGGCGGTTTCCCTTGGGATGAAGCAATCTTACGCGCAATTCATACAACAGTATAGCCAAGCCTGGATCGGATTGCCTTAACAATTACTCCGTTTGGATATTGGGGTGTAGTACCAGTTACGAGCGTCATTTCACTCGTATTACTATACCGACAACGATGGCGATCGCTAACTTATATACTAATCACGATGGTTGGGAGTACATTCATTAATCGTACTGCAAAACTCTTATTTCACCGCACTCGTCCCAGCTTATGGGATGCTTTTTCGCATCCATCTGGCTTTGCTTTTCCTAGTGGTCATGCAATGGCAAGTATGAGTTTGGTAAGTGCTTTAGTGATTCTGACTTGGGGAACTCGCTGGTGTTGGTTAGTTGTGTTATTCGGGAGTGTATTTGTAGGCACCATCGCTTGGACACGGTTATATCTAGGCGTTCATTTTCCCAGTGATATTTTGGCAGGCTGGATGGTGTCTTTGGCATGGTCAATCAGCGTTAGTTTAGTTGTTCGACCGCACCTGACAGGAAAAACGTCACCTAAAGAAGAAACTTTACTGTCATCCGAAGAGGCACAAGCTGTAAATTAATTTATTTCAGTGCAGAGGGTACGTTGAACGTTCTGGAATTCTTGCCCTTTGGTTTAGTTGGGATTATTCGTCGGTGCATTAACAGATTAGCGCTAAAATACAAACATAATAAACCCATTCCTTTAACTAGGTGGCTAAATATGACTAGCCTCATACCCACATCTAGCAAAACCGAAATTTTCTACCCAAGCTCGGATGGAGAACCCTTGGCTGAATCATACGTGCATTTGCAGGCGATCTTCGCAACGTTCTCAGTTTTAACACAATATTTACAAGGTCGCCAAGCCACAGTTCTCGCCGACCAATTTTTATATTATGCTCAAGGATTTCCTCGGTTGCGGGTTGCGCCAGATGTGATGGTAATTTTCAATGTAGCTCCTGGCGGTCGAGATAATTATAAGATCTGGGAAGAAGGAGAAGTCCCAGTCGTAATTTTTGAAATCACTTCCCCAGGAACAAAAGAAAACGATACCGGATATAAAAAAATACTATACGCACAGTTAGGTGTTCAAGAATACTGGTTATTTGATCCCAAAGGAGAATGGATAGAGGAGAAATTGCGGGGGTATCGCCTGCGCGGTGAGGAGTATGAGTTGATTACAGATAGTCGTAGTGAACCCTTGCAGTTGCGGTTACAGATAGAGTCACAATTAATTGGTTTTTACCGAGAAGATACGGGAGAAAAGTTACTGATTCCCGACGAATTAGCAGTAGCATTGGAACAAGAAAAATTGGCTAGGGAACAAGCTCAAGAACAAGCAAGACTTGCACAATTGCAAGTAGAAAAGTTACAAGAGCAATTGCGATCGCTCGGAATTGATCCTGAAGCTAAGTGAATTGGCATTTGATTATCTTTACTGAGAGAAATGCATCAGCAATAAGATCGCCAGGGATTGAAATCTTCGGCTGATCGCAAAAATCGAATAAAGAAGGCTGGGAGAGGGTTTTGGTTCATCAAAATGGACTTTCGTTATTAGCCTAGAATTTTAATCTCTGGCGGTTTTGGGAATAGTGCATTTCTCTCAGTTTACTTAAAAAAATATAAATATTGACTAATTTCAGATACAAGGATTATAATCTCACGCAAAGGCTAAAAAAGAACTTTGTGTGTAAGTAATTTTGCGTACAGTGTAACGTGATGAGTGCGTTTACAAAGTGGCGACTGACTCATTGCCCGAATAACTCTATAAATAAAAATATGCAACAGCGTCGTTATTCACATATCCTGGCGGGAATTCTGGCTGTATCCGGCGCAACACTTTTACAAGGCTCTCAACCCCAAATTCCTAACCCTCAAGCAGCGGCGCAAGAAGCTGAAAAACTTACACCCGAAAAACTGACTCAAATAGAAGTAGATGACGACATTCGCGATCGCCTACGTTTCGATCCTGCATGGAAACCGATCGCTGATAGTATCCGCCAAGATCTGGCGATTTTAAAATGGGGTGATGGCAAGTTGGAACCGGCTTGGAAGCGCTATGGTGCCAAAGCCTACCCGTTATTTGATTACTACGCTCGTTCTCAAGATTCTACCCGTCAGACATATGGCATGATGGGTATCCGCAGTTTAGGAAAACCCTACACAACCCTATGGTTGACGCGACATCTACAACAGCGTCTCACTCAACCGGAGATATATCTAGTTACCAACAGCCTCAACAACCTGCTCAATAATACTTACGACCCAAAAGCTGATGAAGCTTGGCAAAAAGAATTTGGTTTGGATGATCCGGCGGTGCGCGATCGCTTAATTCGTCTAGCAAAACAAAATCTTGAACCAGAAACCACCCGTCCCTATTACGAGCAATTTAACGGTGGATTTCTCCTAGCACTACTAGGCGATAAAGCTTTTCCTGAACAACCAACTCCAATTGAACCGACAATCAATCTTTCTCAATGGTTGAAATTTGAGCGACTAACTCAACCAAGTAGTACACAAATTAAAGATGCGATCGCCTATTACCGCAATCTCAAACCAGAAATTCAAGAGCAGCTACTAGTCAAACACCTAGGAGGATTCAAAGCTGGTAAAATTCCTCCTATTGGCAAAGCACTGTTACAAAATTTAGCAGCCGATAATACCTCTTCTGACCGAACTTGGGCAATTGCCGAACTAGACCGTCACGGCGACCCTCAAGGTAGTCAACTTTTACAAACGATTCTCAACAAAGACCTGAATAAAATCTATCCCCTTACTAGTGTTACTAGTTACAGAAGCCTTTCAGTGCGCGATACTCACGCCTATTACCTGCTAATTGGCATCGCTCAAAAATATCCGCAATCAAAGTTTATTCAAGGATGTCGGGAGTATGGAGATTTAATTGGTGCATCTTACTTCGACCATGCGCCACGCAGTCAAGCGATTGTCGATCGCAATGCTAAAAAAACACCTACTCAACAGACACAAGATTGGCAGCAATGGCTGAGTCGCTACCCAGATCATCCAGGTGCTGATGACGCCACGTATCATCTAGCACGCAGCTTGCAGGCTCAAAATGATGTCATGGGTGCGACGCGGTTGTGGATGAAGTTGATGACACAGCAAGTTGGAGATGGAGATGCAGTATATCTAGTTTGGCCACATATGCGATCGCTGTTGGATGTTGGTCTAACTACCGACCAAATAGAAACCCTGTTAACAGAACCTAACAGTGCATCAATGGTGCCGCTGCTGAAATATACTTTATCTGTACGCTATGCCAGAGCGCAGAATTACGCCAAAGCCTTACAAGTATCAACAGGGCTAGATATTACCAAAATGTCCGACCGAGTGCTCAGCGGTTACTACAGTCACGGCTACTATAATTACATCGTCAGTGGTTCCTTAGGGTATAGCGGCATCGCGACAGCAATAGTGCAAAAAGATATGCAAGCAATGCTGAGCGAACAGCGCCAACGCTGGCAGAATTTATTAAAATTACAACAGGAAAATACCCCCGATTCCCAATATCGCCTAGGTTCCGATTGGGCGGGTAAAGGTGGCTGGAAAAATGGCTATTTGGCGATTTGGGATGGTTGGCGGGCTTGGCATTTACCTTTAGAAGAGTGTGGAGTCTGGTGGGTTTGTAACATGAAGCTACGTGATCCAAATTTAGTGCGATCGCTTTATCAAAGTTCTAGCCAAAATGCTGTAGCGGTATCTTTATATCAAAAACTGCTAGATGATCCGCGCACCTCATCACAAATTCGTGAAAAAACCTTGTACAAAATCGCGGCTACCTTATTATGGCAGTGGGAAAGCCACCCGACTGGAGAGACCCTCCGCATTCATCCACCTGTAGGTGTACAAGGCAAACCGCAAAACGGCTTTGACGACGGTGACTCCTACAATGGAGATCCAAATGCGGCGCAGCAAATGAAACAAGATTACCAACGCCGCATCGATCAAATCCTTGCCGAATTACAGTTAAAGTACCCTCATAGTACTTACATCGACGATTTACTGTTCTCTAATTACTTCATGAGCGGCGATGGTAAATATTTGCAACAAATTGTTGACAAATATCCTGAGGGCGATCGCATTATTGATGCCAAGTTTTTGCTTGCACACCAGAAAGTCAAAAAAGATTGATCGCTGACAATTAAGAATTAACAATCTGCTTCTGGTACTCCTGCTCAGTAATTATGTCCAAAGTACTTTCCAAGCGATCTAAAAAGACAATTCCGTCGAGATGGTCGTGCTCATGTTGAAAAATCCTAGCAACAAAGTCAGTAAGCTGTTGCTTTTGTAACTTGCCATTACGGTCAGTGTATTCAACTTCAATCGCCTGATGTCGCGGAACCAATCCTCTAATTCCGGGAATACTCAAACAACCTTCCCACCCTTTAGTCACTTCCGACGAGTGGGCGAGAATTTGGGGATTAATCATCGCCGTCGGAGCCATCTCCGGAGCGTGAGGATATCTATCATTAGGATGAGAGGCGACAATAAACAAGCGATCGCTGTAGTTGACTTGTGGTGCAGCAATCCCAACACCATTGGACTGCTTCACTGTCACAATTAAATCATCAATCAGTTTTTGAATCCGGGCATCAGCAATATTTTTGACAAAGTAAGCAGGTGTACGGAGTGTCGGATGACCAAGTTGGATAACTTCAAGTAATTCAGACATAAAAAAAGTAGAGAGTAAGGAATAGGGAATTTGCACCACTCCCTACTTTCTAATTTAACCTTCCGAGTGAACGGGTAAAGCTGCCGGTTTGACAGTTAATTGTGTAGCTTGTGCATTCCGCTGCACTTGTATTTGGAGAGGAACGCCGATTTTGCTGCTGTCAACAAGCTTTTGCACTTCTTCATTTTTGGTTACAGATTGATTGTTAATGCTTTGAATGACATCACCTTCGCGGAGACCACCAAGCGCTGCGGGGGAACTTGGGACAACACCAATTAGCAACACTCCACGATCTGCGTTAATGCGTAAGCGATCGCCAAATTTGCTATTAACCTTTTGTTTAACCTCAGGTGTCAACGTCACCATCTGAATCCCTAAATAAGGATGCTCAACCTTACCATTAGCAATTAACTGTTCAGCAATCTGACGGGCGGAGTTAATTGGAATTGCAAAACCTAATCCTTGTGCGCCTTGAATAATTGCCGTATTCATGCCAATCACATCTCCGCGAGAATTCAGCAGCGGACCGCCAGAGTTGCCAGGATTAATGGCTGCATCAGTTTGCAGATAATCAACACGCTTATCGGGAGCACCACCGATGTCACTACTAGAGCGACCTGTCGCACTCAGAATCCCGGCTGTCACAGTATTATTCAAACCCAAAGGATTACCGATCGCAATCACCGATTCTCCAGGTTGAAGAGTATCAGAATTTCCCAAAGCGACTACAGGTAGAGAGGTTGCGGGAATTTTAATCACCGCCACATCCGTCACCGGATCTTCACCCAGAACTTTGCCACCAAAAGTCCGACCATCTTTAAGGGTGACTGTCACAGTATCAGCACCATCAACCACATGGGAATTAGTCAAAATCTGACCATCAGCATTGATGATAAAACCCGAACCGCTACCGCGAACCACCCGTTGTTGCGGTTGGACACTTTGACCTCTTTCACTAAAGAAACGCTGAAAAAACGGATCTTTGTACTCTTCCGGAACATCCCGAGTTACTGTCTTCGAGGAATCGATTCTCACAACCGCCGGACCGACCTTTTGCACAACAGGGACCACAAAATTCGGACTATTGCCTACATTAGTCAGAATCGGGCTGGTAGTGGTTGAATTAACTACAGGCTGAGCATCAATTTTTTGCGGTTGGAGAATTTTCGACCCTAGCGAACAACCACCTAAAGATATAATACTCAATAAAATTAATGGTGAGTGCCAACTCCAGTGCTGCAGACGTCTCAGTGCAGCAAAAGAAAAAAAATCGTCGTCACTTATCTTCATATATATTTGTGTCTCCCTTAAAAAATATAGTAGCCCGTAGTATTATCTCGCTCAATGCTAAATTGGTGCTTACCGATCTCTCATATTGTGACGGTTAGCCGCAAAGGTGGTAAAAAATGCAAATTTCCCTCGAAAGTCTCTGGAGTCAGGTACTAGAGCGCTTACAGCTACAGCTATCACGCCCAACCTTTGAAACTTGGATCAAAACCGCCACAGCCGAAGAATTAGCCAACAATTGTTTGGTAATTCGCACACCCAACCCCTTTGCTCGTAATTGGTTACAAAAGTATTACATTAAAGCGATCGCCGATGTTGTCCAAGATATCCTCGGTTATCCAGTAGAAATTTATATCACAGTTTTGCAAGGAGACGAATCTCCAGCTTCTCTGGGTGGGTCCGAAGTTTGGGCATTACCTAAGGAAACGACGATTTCCCAAGAACCGCCGAGTCCGCACAAACCAAGTGAACTGAACCCCAAATGTGTATTTTCCCGGTTTGTGGTAGGTTCTAACAACCGAATGGCACATGCGGCGTCCTTAGCGGTTGCGGAATCTCCAGGTAGAGAGTTCAATCCCTTATTTCTGTGCGGTGGTGTTGGTTTAGGAAAAACGCACTTGATGCAGGCTATAGGTCACTATCGGTTAGAAATTTCTGCTAGTGCCAAAATCTTTTACGTCTCCACAGAGCAATTTACCAACGATTTGATTGCTGCCATCCGTAAAGATAGCATGCAAAGCTTCCGCGAACATTATCGAGCCGCAGATGTGCTGTTAGTCGATGACATTCAATTTATTGAAGGCAAAGAATATACTCAAGAAGAATTTTTTTATACCTTTAATACTCTCCACGAAGCCGGAAAACAAGTAGTGATCGCTTCCGACCGTCCTCCCAACCAAATCCCGCGCTTACAAGAACGTCTGTGTTCTCGCTTCTCAATGGGATTGATTGCCGACATCCAAGCACCGGATTTAGAGACGAGAATGGCAATATTGCAGAAAAAAGCCGAATACGAAAATATGCGCTTACCTCGGGAGGTAATTGAGTATATTGCCTCTAACTACACCTCAAATATTCGCGAATTAGAAGGGGCATTAATTCGGGCTGTTGCCTACATTTCGATTTGGGGTTTGCCCATGAATGTAGAAAATATTACTCCCATCTTAAATCCAGCCAGCGAGAAAGTACCAACTACCCCAGACGCCGTGATGATGGTTGTAGGAGAAGCTTTCAGTATTAGTATTGAAGACCTGAAAAGCCACTCACGCCGCCGAGAAATTAGCTGGGCGAGGCAAATTGGCATGTATCTAATGCGGCAGCATACAGACCTGAGTTTACCGAGAATCGGCGAAGAATTTGGTGGCAAAGATCACACTACCGTAATTTACAGTTGTGATAAAATCACTCAACTTCGAGAAACCGATCAAGGTTTGGCACAAACTTTACGCCAATTGAGCGAGCGCATAAATATGACCAGCCGTTCATAATAGATTAGAGAATATTCAATCACCCAATAACGACAAATATTAACTAGAGTATAAAGAAGGATTAAGAATAGGTTTAGCCTGTGGAAAATTCCTGAGATATTGTGGAAAACTCTGCAAAAACCTGTGGAAAAAGTAAAATCATCGATGGCAAAAAGTCTTTTGCTTCAACAACCTGTGGAAAAGTTAAAGGTTTTTCCACACCTTTTCCACAGGTAGGGAAGTAGGTAGATCAAAAATCAATAAAAATTGAAAATCAAAATAGTATCCATTGCTGATTTTTCCCTCATTCGTAACTTCCGAACCCAATAACACTGAATTAAAAGCCCTGATCATTGCCAATCTAAATTGCAAAGAAATGTGAAGACACGGCCATCCACAAACGGTGTTACGATCAGCTGCTTGCGTTTGAGATCCGATCATGAAATTAGTTTGCTCCCAAAGTGACCTCAGTACAAACCTCTCACTTGTAAGCCGTGCTGTACCCTCACGCCCAACTCATCCAGTATTGGCGAACGTACTTTTACAAGCGGACGCTCAAACTAATCAAGTCAGCCTCACAGCCTTCGATCTCAGTTTAGGTATCCGCACCAGCTTCAGCGCCGAAGTATTACAAGGAGGAGAAATAGCCCTCCCCGCCAAACTGCTCAACGACATCATCTCTAAACTCCCAGAAGGAGAAATCACCCTAGATGATGAAGCCACAGCAACCAGCAACGAAGGACTAATTGCTACCATTACACCCCGTAGTGGACGTTACCAAATCAGAGCAATGGGTGGCGAAGAATTTCCCGAATTACCAGTAATTGAAAACCAAGAAGCAATCCAAATCACAGCCGCCGCACTGATAGAAGGATTAAGAGGCTCACTATTTGCCACCAGTGCAGACGAAACCAAACAAGTCCTCACAGGAGTTCACTTAACAGTCGAACAAGACGCCATTGAATTCGCCGCCACCGACAGCCATCGCTTAGTCGTCGTCCAAACAAACAATGAACGAGCCGACGCCACCCATAGCAACACACCACTAGAAGTCACAATCCCCAGCAAAGCCCTCAGAGAACTAGAACGCATGCTAGGAATGCAAGCAACACTAGACGAACCCGTCGCCTTATACTTAGATCAAGGTCAAATAGTCTTCGAGTGGGCAAACCAACGCTTAACCAGCCGCACCCTCGAAGGACAATACCCAGCCTACCGTCAACTAATTCCCCGCCAATTCCAAAGAGAAGTCACCTTAGAAAGACGGCAATTCTTAAGCGCCTTAGAGCGCATAGCAGTATTAACCGATCAAAAAAATAACATAGTCAAAATCAGTATGGACAGCCAAGCTGGAGAAATCACCCTCTCAGTAGAAGCCCAAGACGTTGGCAATGGCACAGAATCAATCAGCGCCCAAATAACCGGCGAAGACATCGAATTTGCCTTCAATGTCAAGTATCTAATGGAAGGACTAAAAGCCTTACCCTCGGCAGAAATCAAAATCCAACTAAATTCAAATCTCACCCCAGTAATTTTCACACCACTGGGGGGATTAAAAATGACATACTTGGCGATGCCTGTGCAAATTAGGAATTAGGGAAACGCGGAGGGCGCGGAGATGGCGCAGAGGGACGCGGAGTAACTCTGCGAAACTCTGCGTTACCTCTGCGCCCTCCGCGTTTCAAGAAAACCTAATTTTCAGATAATCGTCTTCCATCTTCGCCCCTGCTGGTTGCAGTGCCGCTAAGGCTTGTGGTAAGACTAAGTTCCGGCGGTGGTTGCCGATGGTGATGTTTAATTCGTCAGCTGTTTTACTCAGTTGGACTTGCTCTTTGGGAATTCCCGGTAGGTACAGTTCTAATACGTATTGGTTTTGGTCTTGGACGATTCTGATTGTTGTTTCTTTGTAATAAACTTGGGTTGGGTCTTCGTTGGCGTAGAGGGTGTCTTTGAGGCGTTCTAGGGCTGCTAAGCCGCACATTTCCTCGGAGTAGAGTGGTACTTCTTTGACGGGTAAGGGGTGGAAGTTGTCGTGGATTTCTTGGCGATATTGTTGTTGGTTGGCTTTCCAACCTTGGAAAAATGGGTCTTGGACTGTGTCGGGAATGATTCGATTGGCGATAATTAAGTCGGTGGCGACGTTGTATAGGCTTAGGTAGGCATGGGCGCGGAGTGACTCTTTAATCACCATTTTTTCGGGGTTGGTGACTAGGCGCACTGAGGTTTGGGTGTTGTCGGTTAGGACTTTTTCGAGGGCTTCGATTTGTTCGTAAAATTCAAAGGGTGCATCCATTACCTCTTTGTTTGGAAGGGAGAAACCGGCGATTGGTCTAAATATTGGTTCTACCAGTGGTCTGAGGGCGACAGAGATGTTTTGGAATGGTTTGTAAAACTTCCGCATGTACCAGCCGCCTATTTCTGGTAGGCTTAGCAGTCGTAATGCTGTGCCTGTGGGTGCTGAGTCGATGATTAATACATCATATATGCCTTCGTCGTAGTGGCGTTTCATTCTGACTAAGCCGAAGATTTCATCCATCCCTGGGAGGATGGCTAGTTCTTGGGCTTGGATTCCGTCTAGTCCTCGCGCTTGCAGAACTTGGGTGATGTAACGTTTGACTGCGCCCCAGTTTCCTTCTAGTTCCATCAAGGCGTCTAGTTCTGCACCCCATAAGTTTGGTTTAATCTCGCGGGGTTCATGTCCTAGTTCTAGGTCAAAGCTGTCGGCTAAGGAGTGGGCTGGGTCTGTGCTTAAGACGAGTGTCCGGTAGCCGAGTTCGGCGCATCGCAAACCAGTGGCTGCAGCAACGGAGGTTTTCCCGACTCCGCCTTTGCCTGTCATCAGAATTACACGCATTAACGATTCAATCCTATCTGAGAATTAGTTATATTTCTTTACTTTATCGATTTTCATGAGGAAATAGGTGTTGTTTTAACACGGAAAAGCGCGAACAATGCCAGTAATCTATGTGGGATGCGATTAATCCTTCGGTGTTTAACTCTAATTCGCTTCTCCCCGGAATCGCGATCCGGGGTTTCCAGGGTAAGGGTGTGTTCCAGCTTAAAGTCCACTGGGTGTTGATTTTGTTGTCTTTAAGGTGAATTTCGTGTAAGTCCATGTGTGGGAGGATGAACCAGTTCTGGATCAGGTTAATCATTTGCTTGTAGCGATCGACACCACTAAATTTATTCAACGGATCTTCAAAATAAACATCAGCAGCATAGATGCTGTAAGTCTGGTTGACTGGAAATCTTTGATAGTCGTCTTTGAGAATTTGGATAATATCCATTTCAAACCGTACCCCAAAGTTTTTCTAACTGGCGTTTCCAAGTTGATAGTACTTGTTCGCGTTCTTGGGTAGTTTGGCTTAGATCACCCATTAATCCTTCGCTGTATAGATGATCCAGGTTTTGCAATGTGGTTTCTAAGGTTTGTCCTTGCTGTTTGGCAGCTTTGATAATTTCGCCAATCCGACTCTCTATTTGCCGGTTATAGATTTCAGATAAGCCTTGTTCGTGTAAAGAGACAAGTCCAGCGATCGCACTCTTAAAGTCATCTTCAACTAAAGTGTGGCAGTTATGGTGAAATACTCCCCAGACTACTCCTTGACTAATTGCATAGCGAACTTCTTGGGTTTCATCAAAGTTAGCTTCTAATAAGCCAGCTAATACAGGTTGAGCGGTTTCGGCGGGCATAATTGGGAGTAGGACTCGCACCCAAGATAGATCTTCGGTCAGCAGCACTAACAGCCGGAAAGCTGGGGTTTCAACCTGCCACGAGTCGGGTGGTATTGTTTGTACGGATGCTGCATCAAACAATTCTGTTAGGGTATTGGCTATTTCTTGAGGTGTCATCGGCTCACGGTTAACTTTTTTCTCTAGCCTAGCGCCTTGACGTTGCATTGCGCTGCGATCGCACATGCAAACTTAATGTCTATCAAATTGTCATGATTGTTACCTTAACGATTAAAAGCCTTGACACCAGTTAAATCCCGCCATGAGTGGATATTTATTGGCAATAAACAGAAGCCAGCGAGTCGCTGTTTAGGGTGGAGTTTTGCTTTGATGAACTCGAACTTAAGGCAGAAGCGAGCTTCCGTATTGACGAGCTATTAATTAATTCTTATTTCCGGAAACCTATGAAAAACGCAAACACGACTTTGAACCAATATGCAATGCAAAATCCGCTCAAGCAATATCCGCAACCTCCGTTTCCGGAGCAGCCTCAACCAGTGCCTGGATTAGCGCAGGACATGTCTCCAAAACCAGATCATGGTGAGGAAAGTTACAAAGGTTTTGGGCGTTTAGCTGGACGAAAAGCGCTGATTACAGGAGCCGACTCCGGTATCGGGCGGGCAACAGCTATAGCGTTCGCGCGTGAAGGGGCAGATATCGTTCTCAACTACTTGCCAAGCGAAGAAAAAGATGCTAAAGAAGTAGTTGCACTAATTGAGGCTGCGGGACAGAAAGCCGTACCGTTACCGGGTGATATTAGTCAGGAAGACTTTTGCCAGAAATTGGTGGAGAAAGGGCGCGATGCTCTTGGCGGACTTGATATTGTTGTGAACGTTGCCGGTGCTCAGCAAGCTCACAAAAGCATTGAAGAACTCACGACTGAGGAATTTGACAAAACATTCAAGACGAACGTCTACGCTCTGTTCTGGATTTGCAAAGCAGCGCTTCCTCATCTGCCACCCGGAGCCACAATCATTAACACGACATCTATTCAGGCGTATAGTCCCTCACCGAATTTGCTCGATTACGCTCCGACAAAGTCCGCCATTGTTGCTTTTACAAAGTCGCTTGCCAAACAAGTCGCATCTAAAGGCATCCGCGTCAATGCTGTAGCTCCAGGACCTGTCTGGACACCTCTACAGTCCAGTGGTGGTCAGCCATCTGACAAGATTCCCGATTTCGGAGCACAAGTTCCTCTAGGACGACCAGGTCAGCCTGCGGAACTTGCTCCCATCTATGTACTCTTGGCTTCGCAGGAATCCAGTTATGTCACGGGCGAGGTGTATGGAGTAACCGGCGGAAATCCTCTGCCGTAGGGTCTTCGTTAACCTTTGATTGCAGCAGATCTCGATCAAACTATATAATCCACAAAGTAGTAGAAATTTATCTATTATTTGTGGATTGCTTGCTTTCATCGCGATCGCTAAACTATTTCCTGACAATTGGTAACACTGTAATTAGGGGATTGCGATCGCGCCTTAAACCCTATGTCTATTTCTTGAGTCCTTGCTGCGCCATAGCTTGCTTCACGCCTTCATCAGCACGCATTTGTTGGTAGAAGCGCTCAAGATTGGGATAATCCGCCAAAGGCTTAGGTAACAAATTACCCCAACGAATCATCGCAAAGGCATAAGGATCGGCAATTGTGCGGCGGTTAAGCACAACATGTTCTTTGCCTTCTAAATGAGTATTTAAATATGTAAACATTTTATCGATTAGCTTGTAAGATGCGGTTTTGATTGTCCCCAGAGCGCTCTCACTGTCATCAGTCCAGTAACGCTGTGCTTTAAAGAATGGATAAAACGCAGGATGCACATCTCCCGTGAAGAAAGCCAGCCAGCGATCAAGTTCGTAAGCATCATGCAGAGTACCATCGTCTCCTAGCTTCGCCTCTGGGTATTTGTGAGTCAAGTATTTTAAGATGGCATCTGCTTGGTTCATGACACCGCTATCACCATCAATTATCGCGGGGACTTGTCCTAAGGGATTAATCGTTAAATATTCTGGAGAGCTAGGTTTGACTTTTTCTAATTCGTAAGGTTCGCCAATCCATTCTAGGGTAATGTGAGGAGCCAGGGCGCAGGTACCGGGAGCGTAAAATAACTTGACCATGATTTTATTCTGGGTAGAGCGGAGCACATCCACATTTTACCTTTGATTTTTGATTTATCTTTCCTTCGGGCAAACCAGAAGATCCGATAATGCTTGATGAGCCGAGTTGTCTGCTTGAGGCGACCATACCACGGCTTCAGTGGATGCAAATTGCTGGAGCAGCATATCCTCTATCCTCAGCTTCTCTAGATGGTTCTAGACTGCACCCTTCTTTGGCAACAGCCAGGAGGAGAAAGTGGATGAGTCGAAGCTTATCTTGATGAGATAACTGATTAACAGTAGGCAACAGTTCGCTGAGTGACATATTGCTTGTTTCGGAGGTTATATACGCCTCCATTGTAATCTTGATTTTCCTATTAATCGTAGGAAATATGTTAGGCTATGCTGCTAAATAAGTTATTCTAGGAATCACCCTAAGTCTTTCACCTCTTGGTCTACAAAACTTTGCTGCACAGCTTGACCTGTGTATAATTTACTCACTAATTGCTGAACAGAGAAAAATTATGAAACAAACTTTAGTACGACAATTTAGCGTGTGGGTTGCGTTATACGAATATACCCTTTCGTGTAACGGGCTATACTTACTTTACGGAAGATATTAATATCAAATGCCCTTAAGATTAAAATTGCGGTTTGTATCATAAACAGTAAAACATGGGGATATAAGCATGATGAGAGTAGAGCTTTCGCGTTTTCAGGTAAAGCAAGGTAAGTCAGAACGTGTAGATGAATGGTTAAAAATGCTTAATATAAATGTGGATGAGGTGCTGCAAACTCTTGAGCGAGAACAGCTGAGGGGGCGACAATGTAGCCTGAAAATATTATTTGATAAAGGGTGTAGCGTTTTATGGTAAAAAAAAGATAGGTCCGCTTATGTCAACAAGACCTATCTAATGATAATGTTGTCTGAATTATACC
>Ga0209512_1002121_pt1 | contig 22014 bp, 21 predicted proteins | sample frozenSSSSmetaG_FD_184142 | JGI IMG/M metagenome (GOLD analysis project Ga0209512, IMG submission 184142) | Glacier valley bacterial and archeal communities from Borup Fiord, Nunavut, Canada, to study Microbial Dark Matter (Phase II) -... | ecosystem: Environmental > Aquatic > Freshwater > Ice >...
ACTTCGCGGTAGACCGTTTCAGTGTTCTGACTTTGAATTCTGTTTTTTAATATTTTGGGGGATGAGACTCCGAGAAAAAACCGGTCACTGTGCCACATGATACCCACACCAAGGTTGGGGAGAAACTTAAAATTAACATCGTAGGCAAAAACAGGATCATTTGGATCATTGACTACAATATCAGTCAGATAAGCCTGGTAGATGTTAAATCCTCCTTTAAGTCCAAAAGAGAGAAATTGATCCTGCCTCAATTTTACCCGATAGGCATAATCGACATATACGCCATTCTGCCTGATTGGTCCCCACTTATCATTAACGATTGATAATCCCAGACCAACATTAAAACGACGCAAAGGGCCATTGATCGTTAATGTGTTTGTATTGGGAGCTCCTTCGAATCCTACCCACTGAGCGCGCGAAATTCCTGTAATATTTAATGAGCCCGAAATTCCGGCATATGCAGGTTGTATCGTCAGTAAGTTATTCATATACTGGGTATACACCGGATCTTGCTGAGAAAAGCCATAAAACGATAATCCCGTCAGCAGGTAAAGTGTAAATGCAGCAATCCTAACGAACAATATGTTGTTGATTTTTTTCAAGAGAAATCATTTAGCCATCAAATATAGTTAATAAATCATACGAGAATATCAGACAAAAGAGAATAAGCTAAAAATTATCCAGTAATGGTAAAAACATTTGTTTTTTCACGTATTTTTTTACTTAACTTCTCACCAACAGAGGTAAAAAATTTCTCTTGCTCTTTTTTAACCCTTGTTTTTCCAAACAAAAACAGGAATTCCACCTTATCAAAAGGAGAGATTCCTGTTTGTGTCTTTCGATTCATTTAAAACCGACAGCGATAAAATATTTTCAAATTTCGGTAATAATCTGAACAGGAATTGCAGGTTTATTCAGCAATCATCGCTTGGTATTGATCACTTGAAAGCAAATTATCCAGCTCTGTTACATCCGTCATTTTTATCTTAATCAGCCATCCTTTTTCGTAAGGATCGGAATTAACAAGTTCAGCAGCATCATTAAGCGCCTCGTTCATTTCGAGGATTTCGCCCGACACCGGCATAAACAGGTCCGAAACTGTTTTTACGGCTTCAATGGTTCCAAAAACCTCTTCTTTAGCCAGGGTTTCTCCGACAGTTTCAATTTCAAGATAAACAATATCGCCCAATTCGCCTTGCGCGAAATCGGTAACGCCGATAAAAGCAAACGCACCCTCAACACGAATCCATTCATGGTCTTTCGTGTATTTCAAATTTGATGGAATATTCATTAATGATAGCTTTAAAAGTTTCTGATTCAATTTTCCAAAAATACGATAAATAAGTATGCCATAAACCTGATTTTTGGCACTATCGTTATCAAATTATCAGACAACCTATTGGGCCCGAAATGGAAATTTTGCTTAATTACTTTTATTAAAGCCGGATTTTCATTAAAATTGAGGTGAAAAATAGTTGGAAAAATGTTCAGAGCAGAAATAAAATCTCTTTCCGAGATAAACCATATCGCAGCAAGATTTATTCAGGCCCATCCGGCCGACCGCATTTTCGCATTCTACGGGGAGATGGGAGCAGGTAAAACAACTTTCATTAAGGCACTTTGCGAAGAGATGCAGGTGTTGGATTATGTCACGTCACCGACCTTTGCCCTTATCAATGAATATAAAACAGAAAATGACTGTACCATTTATCATTTCGATTTTTACCGCATCAAAGACCTGAGCGAGGCTTATGATTTTGGATACGAGGATTATTTTTACAGTGGCGATTACTGTTTTATTGAATGGCCCGAATTGATTGAACCACTTTTACCGTCAATTACGGTGAAGGTAACTATAAGAGAGATTGAAAACGGCAGAAGGATTATTGAATCACTTTGATTGAAACAGATTAAATCTGGAAAGAACCTGCATTTATTTGTTGAATAAATTTTGATCAATGATTTAGCTGATTTTGGTATCTTTGGATACTTTGAAAAAGAAATCCGAATTGCCGGCTGACAAATTTTAAAAGCTCATCTATAAATACTCAGATTATGAATCAACGGAAAGGTGGTAAATTATCGACACTGGCCAATGACCAGCTTCTTCCCCGCGAAGAGCTTTATAAAAGGTGCCCACGCAATATTAAACTGAATATCGGTATTCCCGATAATTCTGCATCCATTGAGTACAGTGTGCCCTTGACCCCGCAATCTGTTGAATTATTAGTAAATAACGGTCATGATGTATTCGTGGAATCCGGGGCAGGTAAGGAAGCCAATTATTCAGACAAAGCTTTTTCCGATTCCGGTGCCGTGATTTGTAAATCGGCGGCCGAGATCTATCAGTGTGACATTATCTTAAAAATGGCACCATTCACGCACGATGAGACCGAGTTAATGAAAGGAAACCAATTGCTTCTTTCGCCGCTCTATCTGACCATGCAAACGCAGGAATCGGTGCGACGACTGATGCGGAAAAAAGTAACCGCCGTTGGTTTTGAGTATATGAAGGATGAAAAAGGCATTTTCCCGGTTGAAAGGATTTTCAGCGAAATCATGGGAAATACGGCAATGATTGTAGCCAGCGAATACCTGAGTACCGCACGAAATGGCAAAGGGGTGATCCTGGGTTCGGTAACCGGAATTTCACCAACCGAAGTTGTAATTCTTGGTTCCGGAACAGCCGCAGAACATGCCGCACGCACAGCTTTGGCACTTGGTGCAACGGTCAAAGTTTTCGACGATTCCATTTCGAAATTAATGGATTTCCAATCGCGGCTCGGACAGCGGGTATTTACCTCCGTTTTCCATCCGAAAGCGTTGCGTAAGGCCATGAAAACGGCCGAAGTTGTGATCGGTGCCCTTTCAATGAATGAGGTGCCGAAAATGATTGTTCCCGAAAATATGGTTGAAGGAATGAAAGAAAATTCGATCATTATCGACCTTAATATCATCCAGGGAGGTTGTATTGAAACTTCAAAAATCACCAATCTTAAAAAGCCCACCTATATTGAGCATGGCGTGATCCATTATTGCGTACCCAATATGACATCGCGCGTTGCCCGTACGACCTCAATTGCCGTAAGTAATATCCTCACACCGATGTTACTCGATATCGGACAGTCGGGCGGGGTTAATCAATATGTCAAAACCAATCGTGGATTTTGCGAAGGAATCTACGTTTTTAATGGCGTTTTAACGAACCAGGATATTGGCGAAGTACTTAATATTCCGGTTACGGATATTAATTTATTGATGGCTGCGTTTTAATAAAATGTGAATAGACACCAACCCACGAATTAATCGGTCAAATTAATTTTCATACGAGCCTGCCTTAATAAGGCAAGGGCAAATTATTTCAGCGCGAGGTTGCCTTATTAAGGCAAGGGCAAATTATTTCAGCGCGAGATTGCCTTATTAAGGCAAGGGCAAATTATTTCAGCGCGAGATTGCCTTATTAAGGCAAGGACCAACAAAAATTTTATAATAATTTAAAAAGGAGTTCCAATTAATCTTCCGCTGCCAATATCATCATCGAAATAGGATGCAGGCGAACAAGACTGGTTTTTGTGTAACCAGCTCCATTGGGCATCACCTCCCCGTTTTGGGCAACAATCAGCCAGTTCTCCATCGGGACTTCGTATTCTACCGAGTAGCTGTTTCCGTTGAGAAGTACCAATATACGACGCCACCTATCGCCATTCGCATGATCGCATAGTTCGTAAGCGATGACCCCGGGGATATATTTTCCAAAGAACCTCAGTTTTGAGCGGACCATATCACCATCGGAGATTCTGAATGCCGGGTGCTGGTGCCTCAATTCAATGCAGCTTCTCACAAATTTCACCAATCCGGCATACCGCGTCTTTGCACTCCAGTCAATTTGATTGATAAGATCCGGAGAACGGTAAGAATCAGGATGTCCCCCCTTGGAGCGAAGCATTTCATCTCCGGCAAATAGAAAAGGTACACCCTGCGATGTGAGCACAATCCCAAGACCAAGCCGGGCCATCCGTTCCACAGTCTCGGGCGAGGCTTCGGGACAGGAATACTGAAGCTTATCGAAAAGGGTATAATTATCGTGACAAGAGATGTAATTCACACATTGGGAAGGACTATTTGCCCATGCCTGTTTTGAAGTAACAACATAGTCGTAAATAATCTGATCGTGCTGAACGGCCCCTATGATGGCAAATTTAAGTTGCTCTTCGCGCAGGGTAATTCCACTAATAAAGCCGGCGTTGTTTTTTTCGAAAGGAGATCCTTTTAATCCATTTCGCATATCATCGCAAAACGAGGCGATCCGGTCAAGCTGGCTTGTATTTGATTTAACCGCACGTAATTTTTCAGGATACGGGCTTGCACCGGCACTCCATCCTTCACCATACATGAATATCTTAGGATCAATCGTGTCGAGTCTTTTTCGGATAAGATTGATCGTTTCGATATCCATCAATCCCATCAGATCGAAACGAAAACCGTCGATGTGATACTCTTCTGCCCAATAAGCGACTGATTCGATGATGTATTTCCTGACCATTTCGCGCTCGGTGGCCAATTCAGTTCCACATCCGCTGGCATCAGAAAACCGGCCATCCTGGTTAAAACGGTAAAAATATCCGGGAACAGTCTGGTTAAAATAGGATTCGAAAATCAGTCCGGTATGATTGTAAACAACATCAAGTATTACACCTATTCCATTGTCATGCATAGACATAATAGCCATTTTCAACTCCCTGATGCGCACTGCACCATCGATTGGATCGGTGGAGTACCACCCTTCGGGCGAGTTGTAATTCAAAGGATCGTAGCCCCAGTTATATTGAGCTGTTGGATTTAATTCGTCGACCGTATAAAAATCGGCAACCGGAAGCAGGTGAACATGTGTAATTCCAAGTTCTTTCAAGTGATCAATACCCGTAGTCTCTCCCGTAGGGAGCTTTGTGCCCTTTTCGGTAAATCCCAGAAATTTGCCTTTATTTTTAATTCCCGAAGTGGGAGACATCGAGAAGTCGCGGATATGAACTTCGTAAATCACCATATCTGTTGGATTTGCGACCGTATGGCGGGTGTCTGCTTCCCATTTTGGCGGATTGCTCTTTTTCGGGTCGATGATCATCCCGCGATGGCCGTTTGCTCCTGTAGCTTTTGCATAGATATCGGGCCCTTCCTTCAACCACCCCTCGCCATCGCGAACCTGAATGGTATAAAACAATCCTACGAGATTCTCCTTGATTTCATAAATCCAGGTACCGTCTTCGACAGGTAAAAGCTGGAACTCTTTAATTGCCTCTCCTCCCTGACCCGTTTTGTACAAACGAAAAAAGATTCGTTTTGCAGTAGGGGCCCATATTTTTATATAGGTTTTTTCGGGCTTCCAAATAATTCCCAAATCACGACCCTCGTAAACAGGGAAGTTACCAAAATCACTATCCTTAAATTTCCAGTCTCTCATTTAACTTAAATCAGTTTCAGCCTGATTGTCTGACTTTTGAATCTCTTACCATTTCGATCCTTCATCTCTATACTCATTCGGCATGCCAATTGCAATTCAGGAACAGCCTGATAAAACTGATCCAACGAAATATCCAGTACATATGCTTTACCAGGTTCTAAAAGTAACGGGTATATCTCGGCACGTTCAACCTTAAGTACCCTGAATTTTCGTTTGCTAAACCATCTTTTAAAAGTAATAACAGGCGCATTGAGATCGATGTCTTTCGTCCCCGTATTTGTTACCGTCATACCTATAATTGCAGGATTGAATTTTTGGCTCTTATCAAGAATAATTTCAGCCGCGTAGGGCACCTTTTTCTTATTAAACGACAACTTTTTACCATTTGTGCCCTTTGCAAAAGTACGTGTACGGTTTAAAACAAACAATCCGACCACCAATACAATAGTAATCAGACTCCATTTCATTAACGTTAATACAAAAGGTGATACATCCATCATCGCTTAGATTGAAATTACCCCCAATTTTGGGATTTCGATAATTTATCCGGTAATTTACCGCAAAAGAATAGAAATAAACAGAGACAAACAAACTTTAATTTCGACTTAAATGCCGATTCAAGGTAAAAGCCTGACATCTAATCCTGTCAGGCTTTTACTGTTTTATAAAACGGGAATTGATTTTTTATTATCTATCTCACTTATACTTTTTTCTACCCTTAACCGGAGTTTTTACCCTTTGCGGCGGTAACTCTTCGCCAACAATCCGGAAATCAAGTTGTTTCTTATCAAGGTTTGCCCTTGCGATTTCCACTTCAATCACATCGCCCAGCTGATATTTCTTATGGGTACGTCGTCCGATGATGCAATAGTTTTTCTCGTCGAACTCATAAAAATCATCGGTAAGTTCGAACAGCGGAACCATTCCTTCACATTTATTTTCATCCAGTTCCACATAAATGCCCCACTCTTTTACGCCTGATATCACTCCCTTAAACTGTTGGCCTATCTTATCGGCCATAAATTCAACCTGTTTGTACTTTATTGATGACCGTTCAGCACTGGCAGCCCTGTTTTCCATTTCGGATGAATGTTTACACATCGCCTCATACTGATCGGCCTGAACCGACCGCCCGTCTTCGAGGTATCTTGCCAGCAAACGATGCACCATCATATCGGGATAACGACGGATGGGTGATGTAAAATGGGTGTAATATTCAAAACCAAGTCCATAATGGCCAATGTTTCGGGTTGAATATTCGGCTTTTGCCATGGTCCTTATGGCGAGCGTTTCAATTACATTCTGCTCCTTTTTCCCGGCCACATTTTCGATCAGCTTATTCATCGACTCCGTTACTGTCTTCGGATTGTTGGTTTGAATTCCATACCCAAACCGCTTGATAAAGTGATTAAAGGAGTCGAGTTTATCGGGATCCGGTTTATCATGAATCCTGTAAACAAAGGTGCGTTCCCGCTTTTTTGAACCAGGCTTGCCAATAAATTCAGCAACCCGTTTGTTGGCCAGCAGCATAAACTCTTCAATTAATTTGTTTGAGTCTTTCGCTTCTTTGAAAAAGACGCTCAGCGGCTTACCGTCTTTATCGATTTCAAACTTCACCTCAACGCGATCGAAACCAATTGATCCATTTTCGAAACGAATTGCTCTTAATTGTTTCGCCAACCGGTCTAATGTAAGGATTTCCACCTTTAAATCACCTTCACCGGTTTCGATCACCTGCTGTGCCTCTTCGTATGCAAACCGACGATCGGAATGGATAATTGTCCGTCCAAACCATTCGTTAATAACCAGACTGTTATCATCAATTTGAAATACAGCCGAAAAGCACAATTTATCTTCATTTGGCCGTAGTGAACAGACCCCGTTCGATAGTTTTTCGGGCAACATCGGAACCACCCGATCGACAAGATAAACGGAGGTTGCCCTGTTATAAGCCTCATCCTCAAGCAAAGATTCTGGTTTCACATAATAGGTGACGTCGGCAATATGGACCCCCACTTCCCAAAATCCGTTTTCTAATTTTTGAATTGAAAGCGCATCGTCAAAGTCTTTGGCATCGGCCGGATCGATCGTAAAAGTTGGTACACCACGGAAATCACGTCGTTTACCGATCTCCTCTTCTGTGATCACTGTTGAGATCCGCTCAGCAGCCTGGTTTACCGCTTCGGGGTATCCATATGGAAGACCAAATTCCGCCAGAATGGCATGCATTTCAGTGTTATTGTTCCCTGCATCACCCAAAACATCAATAATTTCGGCAAATGGATTTCTCGCACGTTCCGGCCAGTCCATAATTCGTGCCACGGCTTTCTGGCCATGTTTTGCACCCATCAATTTGTCTTTGGGGATAAAAAGATCGAATGGTGTTTTCCGGTTGGGGACCAGAAAAGCGCTGAATTGGGATATCTCGACCGTTCCTACAAATGTAGTTTTTGCCCGCTCAATCACTTCAATCACTTCGGCCTCCGGATTACTCCTTTTTCGGCGCGCATACAGGCGAATTCTTACTTTATCGCCATCGAGTGCATGATTCATATTCGCCGCCGAAACAAAAACAGGTTCGTCAAGCTCTTCGCTTCTTACCTGGCCAACTCCCTTTGAATTAATTTCCACAATTCCGGTTGCTGTTCCTCCCTGCGATTTAAGGCGGAATTTCCCACGTTCTGTTTCCACGACGGTATCCGCGTCCCGTAACTCCAGTAAAACAACATTTACAAGTTGCAATTCACCGACGTCTTTTGCACCAACTGCTGCTCCTATTTGTTTATAATTAAATGACTGATTGCTATTTTCGTAATAGACTGAAAGGATTGCTTTCTTTAACCCTGCTTTATTAAAGCTGAGTGCTTTTTTATTTTTTTTATCTTTAGCCATAATGCTTTTGATTTTGCAAATAAAGGTAGACGATATTTTTGATAATCAATTTTGATTATCACTTTTTGTGAAAACCTTTCTTTAAATTTGTAATTGTAACGCAGACAGAATCCATCTGAATGACACGATTCGACGATCTTATTTCACTCTTTTATCCACGACTTTGTGCCGGGTGCAACACCTCACTTGTGAAAGGGGAAGAGGTACTTTGTCTTCATTGTCTGGCCGACCTTCCACGGACGAATTATCATTTATTCCCGGAAAATCCTGTTTTTCAGTTATTTATTGGACGAGCAAATATTACGCTGGCTTCATCATTTTGCCGGTTTGATAAAGGAGGACGTTTGCAGCATCTTTTACATCAGCTTAAATACAAAGGAAATTGTGAGGTTGGTGTAAAAATGGGAATCCTGTTTGGATTTGACCTGATTCAAAGTTCATCTTACCAGGATATTGATGCCATTATTCCGGTACCGCTTCATCCTAAAAAAGAGAAAAAAAGAGGATATAACCAAAGCGCCGAAATTTGTAAAGGATTAGCTGATTCAATGAATAGGCCGGTCATCCCGGATAACCTGATAAGGGAAGTTCATACTTCATCTCAGACACGAAAGGGAAGATTTGAGCGATGGGAAAATGTAAGCGGAATTTTCATCGTTAAAAATGAGGCTTTACTGGCCGGAAAACATTTATTACTCGTTGATGATGTAGTGACTACAGGCGCTACGCTGGAAGCTTGCTGCGAACCTTTATTAAAGATTTCTGGTGTAAGGGTGAGTATCGCCACGTTGGCAAGTGCTTAGGTTACGTCTTTTAAATCCGGCAGATAACGAACAAGCATAAAAAAACCGCAACAATCAAATATTTAGATTGTTGCGGTTTCAGAGTAGCGGGGACAGGACTCGAACCTGTGACCTCCGGGTTATGAGCCCGACGAGCTACCAACTGCTCTACCCCACAGTATATCGTTGTTTTAAATGAACGTCTTATTCTTTAAGAGGGTGCAAATGTAGTTACAAAAACCGAGAAACCAAATAAAATATTCACAAAAAATCTGTTTCCCAAATCATCGGAAGTTTATAATCGGACAAACCATTCATAATCAAGACCTGTAAACAGACTTTCAGCTTGAAAATGCTTCGATTTTGCTTAAAATTTTGTGTATCGATTTAATTTCATGTAAGTTTGAACACTATTGAAATAAAAAAGGAATGCCGAAAGAAAGGAAGCGGGACAGAATTAAGAAATTATTTCAGAATCCGTACAGGATTGTAATATTTAATGACCTTAATCTGCATATTATAAAACAGATACGATTTAATGCAAGAACGCTGGTAATGGCTTTGGTTTTTGCTGTAGTATTTATCATCATCGGAGTTACTGTTTTAATTGCTTTTACACCATTGAGGGAATACATTCCGGGTTATCCTACCGGGAAAATGAGACAAATGCTGATCCGCAATGTATTGATTGTTGATTCACTTGATCTTGAAATCCAACGACGAGACAAGTATTTCAACGACTTTAGGGCGATGTTGGCAGGTGAAACGCCTTCAGATACTGCGGTCAGACGTGGAGCAATACCAAGACCCGACCAGGTTCAGTTTAAAAAATACGATCATGACAGCCTTTTCAAAGAAGAAATTTCACAGGAGCAGACCAACCTTGGGATAAATTCGGAACCCGCCGCACGCGGAGGAGTTGCAGGTTTGCTGTTTTTCCCCCCTATTAATGGTATGATCACCGGCAAGTACGATGCAAGTAATGGACATTTTGGAGTTGATATCGTGGGTAAACTGAATTCCCGCATATCAGCAGCTCTCGACGGAACGGTAATTTTTGCAGGCTGGACAATCGATACGGGTTATGTTATTTATCTCCAACATCAGCAAAATCTGGTAACAGTATACCGACATAATGCAGAGCTTCTTAAAATTCAAGGAGATAAAGTGCGAGCCGGGGAAGCAATTGCAATTATGGGTAACACAGGAAAAGAGACAACCGGACCACATCTGCATTTAGAGATGTGGCTAAATGGTACATCTATCAACCCGGAAGATTACATCAAATTCTAAAGTTTTTTTATGAAGAATATTGCGATACTCGGTTCAACCGGTTCAATTGGACAGCAGGCACTCGAAGTAATTGATAATAACCCGGAAAGATTCACAGTCGAAGTTTTGACAGCAAACAATAATGTGAGTTTATTGATAGAGCAGGCCAAAAAATTTCGTCCCAATGTTGTCGTAATTGCAAATGAAGAAAAATATGAAGTTGTAAGAAACGCACTAGCAGGGGAAGACATTAAAGTCTATGCAGGCTCAGCGGCCCTGGCGCAAGTAGTAGAGATGGGAAGTATTGACCTGGTTCTGACAGCAATGGTAGGTTATTCGGGACTGATCCCGACTATTAATGCAGTAAAAGCCAAAAAACAAATTGCCCTAGCAAATAAAGAGACACTTGTAGTGGCCGGTGATCTGATAAACAAACTGGCAATCGAAAACAAAGTGGATATACTTCCTGTTGACTCAGAACACTCAGCGATTTTTCAATGCCTTGCTGGTGAATATATGAATCCCGTTGAGAAAGTAATTCTTACCTGTTCCGGGGGTCCATTTCACGGAATGGCGAAAGAAACAATCGACAAAGTGATTGCCAAAGATGCTTTAAAGCACCCAAATTGGGATATGGGGGCGAAGATAACCATCGATTCGGCATCGCTGATGAATAAAGGATTTGAGGTAATAGAAGCAAAGTGGCTTTTTGGCTTAAAACCAGAGCAAATTGAAGTGGTCGTTCATCCTCAAAGCATCGTCCATTCGATGGTTCAATTTTGCGACGGATCCATCAAAGCACAGCTTGGTTTACCAGATATGCGATTACCTATCCAATATGCATTTAGCTTTCCCGAAAGGATCTCTAACACTTTTCCGAGGTTAAATTTTGCCGATTTCTCTACCTTGACATTTTCAGCCCCCGATACAAAAATTTTTCGTAATCTTGCACTTGCTTACGAAGCGTTGCTAAAAGGGGGAAATCTGGCTTGTATTTTGAATGCTGCCAATGAAATAGTGGTGGCGGCATTTCTTAAGGGAAAAATCACTTTCCCCGATATATGGAATGTAAATGAACAGGTTATGCAAAAATCGACTTTCATTGCACAGCCAACCCTTGACGATTATATAGCAACGGATCGCGAAGCACGCGCTTATGCTTCCGGGATAGTGAGCATTTTGCAACAAAAAAATTGATATAGTTATACATATGATTATTCTTATTAAAGCTGCACAGTTACTTCTTAGTCTCTCAATACTGGTTATTATTCACGAATTTGGCCATTTCATATTCTCAAAAGCTTTTAAATGCCGGGTTGAAAAATTTTATCTCTTTTTTGATCCGTGGTTTTCACTTTTCAAATTTAAAAAAGGCGATACCGAATACGGCGTAGGATGGTTACCATTAGGTGGATACGTAAAGATATCCGGAATGATTGACGAGTCGATGGACAAGGAGCAAATGAAACTGCCCCCTGAACCATGGGAGTTTCGTTCGAAACCTTCATGGCAACGTTTGATCATCATGATCGGTGGGGTCTTATTTAACCTGATTCTTGCTGTAATCCTCTATTCTGCAGTTCTTTTTGTTTGGGGAGAACAATATCTGCCAACAAAAAATGTTAAATACGGAATTGCAGTTGGCGAAACAGGAAGAGAGATGGGTCTTCGTAGTGGAGACAAAATAATTTCCATTGATGGTAAGGAAGTTGAAGACTTCGGGAAGGTAGCGATCATGATGTTACTTGATGGAGTTAAAACCATCGAAGTACAACGAAACGAAGAAATCATTGTTGTTCCTGTCAAAGCCGAAATAATTCCGAAGCTTATTAATGATAGGTACGTCATAAGTTTACGGATTCCATATTCGTGCAAAGTAATTGGATTTGGCAAAGAATCACCCGCCCGTGATGCAGGTTTTGAAATCGGTGACGAAATCCTGTCAATTAACGGATCTGCTTTTCAATTCTATGATCAATTTACGGACACTGTGGCCAACTCAAAAGGAAAGACGGTTAGTGTCCTTTTGAAACGGGGGGGAATTGAGAAAACAATTCCTGTAAAGATAGGAACTGCCGGCTTGCTCGGAATTCACCCGGATAGAAATATTGAAGGAGTATTCGAATATCGAACAATCAGTTACGGGTTCTTAGAATCAATCCCAGCCGGGATATCCAAAGGATATCATGCAGTTGGTAATTATATGAAGCAGTTCAAACTGCTTTTTGCACCCGAAACTAAAGCGTACGAATCGCTTGGTGGATTTATCGCGATAGGGAATATTTTCCCGGGTGTTTGGGATTGGGAATCGTTCTGGAACCTTACAGCTTTCCTTTCAATTATTCTTGCGGTGATGAATATTCTTCCGATACCTGCACTCGATGGCGGTCATGTTCTGTTTCTCCTTTTTGAGATCATAACCGGAAGAAAACCAAGTGATAAATTCCTTGAATATGCTCAGATTGTCGGAATGGTAATTCTTTTCTCATTGCTTATTTATGCCAATGGAAACGATATCTGGAAATTATTTAAATAAAGAAATTAGGGCGCAATCTTAAAGAAAAATATTTTGACCATTTCAGAATAACGTATCAAATGGAATACTATTTTTGCACCAAAACAAATTAAAAGTGATACTATGAGCTTGTTAATAATTGCAGGGGTAGTTGGACCATGGCAAATCGTTTTAATCATCGCAGTCGCTCTGCTTATGTTTGGAGGGAAGAAAATTCCGGAACTGATGGGCGGAATAGGTAAAGGTATGAAAGAATTTAAAAAAGCCATAAAAGAGGAAGACGAAACACCTTCCGAGCCTTCAAAAGAAACGCCAAGAGCAGATAATAAAAGAGAACCATTGAAAGAATAATTTCTCTGCCTTTTCCTATAAAAAGCCCCGGACAATTCCTTGTTTGGGGCTTTTTGTTGATTTCAATTGATTGTCTCCAACTATCCAAATCTATCCTAATAGGTAATACATATTATTGATTTTTAACAATATGGTAGAAATATCAAAATCGTACTGGAGCAATTAGAAACAAACCTAAATAAATAAATCAAACAGATATGTCAAATTTAGACTCAACTTATACTATATTTGTAACAAACGATTTAAAAATTGAACTATGAGTTTAATAATTATTTTAGGAGTCATAGGCCCATGGCAAATTGTCCTTATTGTTGCTGTAGCTTTACTTATGTTTGGCGGGAAGAAAATTCCGGAATTAATGAGTGGTATCGGCAAGGGGATGAAAGACTTTAAAAAAGCAATTAAGGAGGATGATGAAACTCCAAAGGAAAGCCCTAAGGAAACTCCTGCAGAAAGCAACAAGAAAGAACCGTTAAAGTAATTTACGGGTTTAAATAATATTGATACCCTGGTTCGATTGTTCGAATCGGGGTTTCTGTTATAATTATAGTGTATTTAAATCTCCCGATTTAGATTAAATATTGAACTGTGAATAAAGTAATTGCACCCTATATTTTTATCATTTCTTTGATTTGGCTCTTTTCGTCTTGTGGCGGAGACGGGACCGTGCTCATGAAAAGTGTTACAGGTAGACCTGGAGAAACAATTGTGGTAATCTCAAAAGGAGTCTGGGAGGGAAATGTTGGCGATACGATTAAACGCTACCTCTCACAGCCGCAATTATGTCTGCCTCAGGAGGAGCCAATACTTAATGTGGTAAATGTCCCCCCCGACGCCTTTAAGACATTTGAAACAACCCGAAATATTGTTTTGACCCGAATCCTTCCTTCGGTGATCGAACCTTCGGTTACCATTCAGTATAACGTTTGGGCCAGACCACAAGTTGTTGTGACTGTACAGGCTGCTGATGAGGCTGGTTTTGTTAAGATCTTTGCAGAAAAATCGGATATGATCATTGCAGCAATCCTTAAGGCTGAAAAAATGAGGCTTTTAGAATTGTATGCCCAGGATAAATTCAAAGAACAGGTAATTTCTGACTCTTTGCTCAAGGCGCATAAGTTTAATCTTAATATCCCCAAAGGATATGATATTGTCAAAGATTCCTCCGATTTTGTATGGATTCGGTATGAGTCTCCTCTTACGAGTCAAGGGATTATAGCTTACTGGTATCCATATGTATCTGACAGTGCTTTTGTCAAAGGCAATCTATTACAAAAACGCGATTCTATTCTCCGTAATCATGTGCCAGGGGCACTCCCAGGTTCCTATATGACAACTGAAAGGCGATTCATTGTTTCGCAAGCCTTTACTTACAAAGGAAATTACTCAGTCGAAATTAGGGGATTGTGGAAGGTAAATGGTGACTTCATGGGTGGTCCGTTCGTTAGCCTAACAACACTTGATTTGGCAAGAAAACGCGTCCTGACTGTGGAAGGATACATTTACTCTCCAAAGTACAATAAACGCGACTATTTAAGGCAGGTTGAAGCGATGATCTATTCCGTAAGTTTTCCTGATCAAAAATTAAACGATAAAATCAACGATATGTACCAGATTGGTGAACCTTTACCAAAAGATGCCGATACACTTATAAAATAATAGGTCTCAAAATACGTAATACACCGCTTATCTCGAAATATGGTAAGCGGTTTTTTTATATATAATTGTAACCTAAAAGTTACGAGAGGCGTCCAATGCTAAAAGGTATGTATTCTCAATCACTTTATTTTCAATAATTATGAAGAAAAACCTAATTCCTCTTTTAGTTGTCTCCTTAATGATTTCATTGCTCTTCACCTCTTGTTTTCCTGGAATAAGAGGGAACGGAAATGTAGTCAAAAATGAACGTCAGGTCGGAATGTTCGAGTCAATATCAGCTAGTGCAGGCATTGAAGTCGTATTAATACAGGATTCCGTTCTAAAAGTTGTCGTTGAGGCTGATGACAACCTTCAGGATAATATTAAAACGGAGGTTTCAAATGGAGAACTTAAGATTTATCCCGAAAAACGAATTCGTTCAAGTAAGGCGAAGAAAGTTTTTGTCACTTTTAAGACAATTCATTCACTCGATGCAAGTTCTGGCTCTGTAATAAAAACACAGTCAGATCTGAAGCTTTTATCATTTGATCTTTCTGCTTCAAGCGGAGCAAAAATCGATTTGGTGTTGGTTGTTAATGACCTAACTGTTGAAGGTAATAGTGGCGGAGACATTGACCTTTCTGGTTCAGCAGACAACCTGTCTGTGGATGGATCAAGTGGTGTTAACATTAAAGCGTCAGATTTGCAAAGCAAAACGTGTAATGCAGGAGCGTCAAGTGGTGCGACTTTAAAAATTTATGTATCCGAAAAGATTATTGCCAAGTCAAGCAGTGGGGGAAATATCAGGGTAGCCGGAAACCCCACAGAGCGGAATATTGAGAAATCGAGTGGTGGTGATGTTTCATTCCAATAAAAAAAATCAGGCCGAAATGGCCTGATTTTTTTAATCTCGTTTCATGATTCCATAGCATATTATTTTCACTATCGAATCGACACTTTTGCCAAGGTCGGTCGAGCGGTAAGGACCAGCAGAAAGCGGCATTTCCAGACCTCTGATTGCTGTTGTAATTCCGATCGCAACAAGCGCAAAATCTTTTACAATAAATTTTCGCTGACGAGCACCTTCCAATAAAATGCGCTTCATCATACGTATCTCTTCCTGATAGTATTGCGATTTAATCTTATCAATAAACTCTACCGCTGCAGTGTCGTTTTCAATTGCATTGTAAAAGTTGGCTAATTGCCTGTAGGTCGTAATTTTAGTCATTACGTAATCCCTCAGTTTTTCAGCCGGATCAATATCTTTTTGAAGCACTTTAGATAATTCTTCCCGAAGAATATCTGCCTCTTTTTGAATTACTTCCTGAAAAAGATCTTCTTTACTGCTAAAATAGTAGTAAAGTGAACTCTTGCCTTTTCGAACAGCATTGGCTATATCATCAAGTGTGGTTTTCTTATACCCATATTTGCTGAAGATTTCCTGTGCTATTTTAAGAATATTCTCTCTTACTGCATCCCTTTTAATGCTACTATTTTCGACACTCATATTTTTATGTTGATAAACTGTGGTGGCAAATATAATCCATTTAAATGAAGTGCCAAATATTTAGCTTACTCCGTCACGTAAAGGTATATAATCTACTTGATTAAATGAAACCAAATTTTAGTCTAAATCGGCCTAATATTACCAATAATTGAGATTCGATTGAATACAAGGGTGTTTTAAACAAAAATAAATTTCTACTCAAGGAACCGGTCCAAATATTCAGCAGCAGGAACAATACAATTTTCGCGCTTACCAAACCATCTATATCTCCATTTTGCAATGAAATCGTAACCTATATCGCGTAAAAACCGTGGGAATATGATGAAAAAGTACAATAAACTCCAGCCACCACCTAATTCGCGTAAAATCATAAAAACTGCAGTTGATTTTAAATAAACCTTGCTGTCGCTGATGTAGACAAGGGAATCGAAACGATCAAGCGGAAGATCCAGCTGTCTAAGAAGTAATTGCCCGCTTTCATTTTGCATAGAAGCAAATCTGAATTTTGCTTTTGCATCATTACGGATAATAAACTGTACCGTTCTATTACAAAGATTGCATACTCCATCAAATAATACAATATTTATTTTACTGTGGTTCATAGACAAAAGTCAGAATTAAATGACAAACTATCAACGGTTAAAATCTGACAGATTGTTTGGAATATAAAAGAATTGGGAGTGCTTGGGAGTGATATTTTTAAAATAATTAATAACTCTGACAGGATCTTATGTCCTGCCAGAGGGAATTGATTATATATGAACGATTAGGGTCTGAATAAAACTGCCGGTGCAAATGTCAATAAAAAAAACAAGCAGATTACGATACTTTATCATTATTCGTTGACAACTTGGCAACCGTAAATTTTATCCAAACAGTTGTAGTGCTTTTGCCAATAAGCGTAAAAAGAAATTGGAATCAGCTATTTTTTAGAAAATCAATAAAACTTTGATATTTCCGCTCTGATATTTTAAGTTGTGTCTTTTCTGCACCCGTAATATGATTCAAAACGCAAATCCTTTTTTGGTATTTGATATGGTCGATAAAATTGCAGTTTATGATATGAGCATCATGAATTCTGAAAAATATATTCTTCGGAAGTACCTCTTCAATTTTTTTCAAATGCGTTGTAACTAACTTGTATTCACCTTTATTATCATCAAGATATACTTTTGCATAAGCACCGTCTGCTTCACAAAAAATAATCTTTTCGGGTGAAAGAAAATGAATCTCATCATTGCTTTTAATCAAAATTTTTCCGCTCTTTTGAGCTGTAAAAGCCCCATATAAAGGGGTAGATTGATCTTTACTTTCAATACGCTCAATAGCTCTCCTTACTGAACGGATCAAATCTTCAGGGAGTATTGGCTTTAAAAGGTAGTCGATCGCATCTAATTTGAAGGCATTTAATGCAAATTCGTCATGTCCAGTAATAAAAATAATATGCTGGTTTGTATTTTCCAGTCGCTCAAAAAGGGAAAATGCATCCATATCCCCAAGTTGAATATCGGAAAATATCAGATCATACTGTATAACCGGCAAGATATCAAGCGCCATTTTTCCAGAATCAAGGAGTGCAACAACTTTGATATCAGGACAATATTCCCGTATCATCATAGCCAAATTTTTTCCCAGTAAAGGTTCATCTTCTATGATTACAGCATTAATCATTTTCAATCATTTTTAATTTTTAAAGGGATCCAGACTGTATTGGTTGTTCCGAATTCATCTTCATCAATTTGGTGATTCAATCTAAAACCAGAGCAATGCGTTCAAGTCAAAAAATTCAATCTTCAATAATTTAGTATTCTCAAACCGGTTTTAAGCTGGTTATCATGTGTAATTTCAAATACTCTGTCGGTAATAATTACATTCAATTAGTCTTCAAATATCAGTGCTAAGATATTAATTCTTTTGTCATTATTATGAACTCTTCCAAAACCATGTAAAATAGGGTTTCAGCAAAAAGTTTGACACTTGTTATCGATCGTTTGCGAATTTTCTTTCTCCCTGAATAAATTTATTGTCGATGGTTTTAATCCAACGGATCACAATTTTTATCCTTCGATTATTTCAATTTTTCTTTAAGATTTGTATAACCAGTTTTGCTCACCTTTAGCTTAGCACCCTGCTTGGTCAGAACAATCCAGGACTCTTTTTCATATTGCTGAATTTCTGAAATATACGACAAATTAAGTAAATAAGAGCGATGAATCCGAACAAATTGTTTCCCGTCAAGGTGTTGTTCGAAAAATTTCATTGTTTTTTGTTTCATAAAATGACCCTCAACACAATAGATCATTACAAAATCATCCTGCGATTCAATGTAATAGATAGATTCGACAGGAATCACCTGTATTTTGCGACCAGACTTCACGACAACCCGGTTCAGCATCCCTGAATCTTCATCATGCGTTTCGATCAATTTTTCAATTTCCGGAGAAGTAGTTTTACTTTTAAGCTTTTCAGCAGCCTTGTTTAATGCAGCCACAACTCTCTCAAAAGGATATGGTTTGAGCAGATAGTCTATTGCATTTGCTTCGAAAGCGCGTATAGCAAATTGATCATATGCCGTAGAGAATATAATGACCGGCGGATCAGGAACCAATTCAAGCATTTCAAACCCTGTTATTTTTGGCATCTGAATATCGAGAAAAACAAGATCCGGATTCAATTCCTGAATCGCCAAAACCCCTTCGAAGCCATTTGAACATTCACCCACCAACTCAACGCGCTCGTCTTTCGACAAATAATGACGGAGTAGATCTCTTGCCAGAGATTCATCATCAATAATTAATGTTCTTATTTTATTCATTGATTTCTGATTAAATCATTTTTCCTAACGAATACTTTCTGCGATATCCGGAATAACCAATGTTACTGAAAATTGGCTTTCTCCCCGAACAACAGTTAGAAGTCTTGAGCTTCCGTACAAAATCCGAAGCCGGTCATTAATATTTGCCAGTCCAACACCTTCACCTTTTAGGGGAACAGATTCAGGATCAAAATCATTGATTAGCTTAATTTCCATCAAACCTGGTAATTTTCTGGCCTCGACAATAACTTCCACAGGCTTCGATGCTTCATAAACTCCGTATTTTATTGCATTTTCGAACAATGGCTGAAGAATCAAATTGGGAATTAAATGATGATTACACGCTTCTTCAACATCGAACCGGTATAAAAGATTATTTCCGAACCTGATCTTTTCGATTTGTAAATACAACCCGATATTCCCTAATTCGACTTCAAGTGTCACCATGTCGTCCGGTTGTTTACGAAGCGAATAACGCATGAAATCGGATAATGCAATCACCATTCCATGCGCCTTTTCAGGATTGGTTAATGTAAGTGATGCAATAGAGTTCAGTGTATTAAAAAGAAAATGGGGATTAATCTGCGATTTCAAAGCACTCAGTTGCGTTTTTCGGATCTGATGTTGCCATTCGGTTTCCCTTAATTGTTTTTCGCGGTTATGCTGGCGGTAAACGTATACATAGTAAATACTCGCAAGCAGTGCATAAAATAAAAGCCCTCCAATTATCCGTACAGTAATGAGACCGTTTAGATATTGATCATACAAAGGATCGTTTATCAGAACCTTTGTAATAATACCGGAAGACAACATCCACAAGGATGTAAAAACAATTGCCGCAGCAACATGACTAGTTAGGATCTGTATGACAGCACTCTTCTCCGGATCATTGTATCTTACTACGTACCAGGTAGCGATTCCTAAAAGACCAAGCACCAAACTAAAAGTCAGACCATCTATAAAAGCAACAGTAACAGGCAGTATTTGATAATAGCTATTAAATACTGCCTGTGTAACTCCTATGGCTACCGGGAAAAACCAATATATCAGACCCGAAATTCTGTTTGCTGTTACAGGATGCTCCATATTTATCGGCTATGGCATCGTATTTATCTCTCCCCCGCCAAAGATGCAGGTTCCTTTAATCACAACAACCTTACCTGAACCTGTTCTCGAAATAACCGAAACACCTCGTTTATCATCGAATCCACCAAAAATCGAGACAACCTCAATTTTGACATTCCAATCTTCAGGGACAATGATTTTAGTACCTCCAAAAATATTTGCCACATCAATTGTACATCCGGGTACAGGTTTTGCATACCGAAGATTAATTTTTGACCCTCCAAATATGGCAGTGATTTTACCTCCCTGAAAATTTTCACTTACAACAGATATGTTTCTTCCTCCAAATATGGCGGTTTCGTCAATATAATCGGTTGAACTACTAAAATCTCCTCCAAAAGTATCACTATGCTTTTGGTGAGGAGTCTGCCTCCACTGAAGAATAAATGATACACCTACCAGAATAATTAAAACAGGCCAGAAATTTTCCCTGAAATTATCGGGGAAATCAATTAAAAAGAAAAGACCAATACCAATCAGAACGATGGCAGGAGTATAAGCTCTTCGGGCCAGCTGGAAAAGTCCGATAACGATCAGCAGCATCTGCCAGCTAATCAAATACCTTGAAAAATCATAATCAAGCCACCCATAATTACGGGCAATCAGAACTGAACCTACCAATACAAATATAATTCCCACAAATGTTCTGGAATCGTAATTCTTGTTTTTTTGCCGGACCGAAGATGGTTCATTCGGTTCCGGAGATTCGTCATACTTAATCATTGTGTTTGCTTTTAAATTGTTGACTAAAAATGTATTTTAAACTCACACAAATCTAAACCAGTAAGTGACTGATATAAATCAAGAATCGGCAAGTGTCGGTAAAATGTCGGCAAACGGCTGAAATCAGCTTTCAGAACCTCTTCCGGAGGCGCTGATCATTGAACGCAATTCGTTATTAATCTTCTTCTCATTAATTAAATCTTCCAGTTTAAGGTGCATTCTGTAGCGCCAGTAGTGCTGAGCAATCGCAGGAACATTGATTCTTTCCCCTTCCGTATTGTCCCACCGAAGCCTGCCATCCATTGCTAAAAGGTCCTGGATCGGGAATATGGCCCACATGGCCGGAGAGTAGAAGTGCATATTCAAAATATCACGCGCAACCCAGGGTTCCATATAGAAAGGAAAGTCCCCTTTTTGACCCATTACCAACCGGAAAAACCGCTCGCTGTGAATACGATCTTCTTCCCACCAACCTCTGAGCGTCGACATATCGTGTGTTGAAGTGGAGCAAACAGACAAATAAGGGGCATCAGCCGGATGTGCAAATTCAACCCGCGGATCTTTGGGCATTCGTTGTATTTCGAGACTTAGAATCCCCAGATCGCGCATTACACCCGGAACACAATCGGGTACCATCCCAAGATCTTCGCCACATATGAGCATATCGGTCGCATTCATAATCGCCGGCAACAGCTTTAATGCCTGATTTTTCCAAAAATCTTCATGCCTGTGATAGAAGAAATCAATATACAGATCGTCGAGTGCATACCGCGACTCTGCTTGCAGGTTCAGGTAGGAATTGGTATTGTGGAATGCCACCCGCGGATGAAATAAGGTTGGACGGTATGGGTCGCGGATAAAAATAACTTCTGAGATTAACGAACAAAGGCCATCGCGGATGCGTGTCTCTTTCCCGGTCAGTTCCTCCCCTTTCCT
>Ga0209512_1002122_pt1 | contig 22012 bp, 22 predicted proteins | sample frozenSSSSmetaG_FD_184142 | JGI IMG/M metagenome (GOLD analysis project Ga0209512, IMG submission 184142) | Glacier valley bacterial and archeal communities from Borup Fiord, Nunavut, Canada, to study Microbial Dark Matter (Phase II) -... | ecosystem: Environmental > Aquatic > Freshwater > Ice >...
CAAGAAGTAAACACTTGAGTGTTTACGGAGCCAGACAATAACATTACTGTAAGTAGAGCTTTGCCTATCAAAGCACCAATTGCATTAGTTCGTCCTTTCGCTCCCCAGTCATGAGTACCATAGCAACGCTTGCCTTTATCTGAGTAGCCATGAGTTCTTGGCATGTCATGCGCGAAGCCGCTCTCATCTATATAGGCTATTGTTCTTCCTTCATTCTTAAGTTCTTGAATCCTTTGGCAAAAGATAGATCTTCTTTCGTGACTTGCCTTCGGATGTTTTAGAGTTTTTTTTATAGGTAACACCTAAGCGATACTGAGCATCTCTTATTCCAGTGGCGCTAACCCCTAATCTTACTGCTCTCTCGTAGCAATAACTATCAGGATAGAGCTCTATATCATTCTTTAGGACCTCGTTATCAATTTTGTAGGCTTTTTTATTTCTATTCTTTTGTGGCTCAACTTTTTTACTCCAACGAAATATTGCTGCTTTTGATATCCCAAATCTTTTTGACGCTGCATCAAACGATAAGCTTTCCTTATCTTTTATTTTTAATATCTTCTTTCTAAAATCTACTGAGTATGTCATCTGGATGTTATTTATATTATTGTTATTACCCATTATCTCACAAATAATCTATAATCCGTAATCTTTTTATAACACTTTAGCTATATAAGTTCTCTAATAACTGAAGTAAAATCTTTTTGAGTTCCAACTAGTGTAGTCATATATATCTCCTTTAAATATTAAATTAACTTATGTAAGGTACTAAAAATCTATTAGCCTTACTTACAAGTATAATCACCTAAAATTATCAAATCAAGAGTCGAATACTAAATTTTAAGCTACATAATTAAAAACTTTATAAAATATATTATGTTAAAATTTTGATTTAGAAATAGACTTAAGTTATAGTCACAAAATTCAAGTTAGAGAGATTGTATATGTCTGATAATGACTACCACACCAGTCAAAAACCAAGTGAAGCCGCAAGCGAGCTATACTCCACTAAGCGAGCAACGGTTCCTGCGCTTGAAAAACTTTTATACGAACATTTACCGGTTTTAGATCATGGGTTCATACGGGTGATAGATTATATGGGTGATGATAGCGCAATTGTGCAAGCAGCCAGAGTCTCATACGGTAAAGGTACCAAAATGGTTAGTCAGGATAAGGGACTTATCAATTATCTTATGCGCCATCGTCATACAACGCCGTTTGAAATGTGTGATATAAAATTCCATATTAAATTACCAATTTTCATTGCAAGACAGTGGATCAGACATAGAACTGCAAGTGTGAATGAATATTCTGCCCGCTACTCAATACTTGGCAATGAATTTTATATACCTGAAAAATCTCATCTAACTCCTCAGTCAAAAATCAATAAACAAGGTAGGACTGTCGAAGAATTACCTGAACACATAGCAGACCGAGTACTTGATATTTTAAAAAACGATGCTACCAATTGTTATAGAAATTATGTCGAACTGCTCAATGAAGACGAACAGGGTAATGTTATTGATGAGTCAACAACAGGTATCGCGCGCGAGCTTGCTCGGATGAACTTAACTCTTAATCATTATACTGAGTGGTACTGGAAAATTAACTTACATAATTTATTGCATTTTTTATCTCTTAGAGCTGATAGTCACGCCCAATACGAGATAAGAGTATATGCTGAGAAAATGCTTGAAATTGTAAAGGGCTGGGTACCTCATACGTACGATGCTTTTGAAGAATATAGAGTTCACGCAGCACATATTTCAAGAAAAGGGATAATGGCAATTAAAAGAATGATCGCAGGTGAGCAAGTGAATCTTGAAAATAGTGGTATGACTAAAAGAGAATGGGAAGAGCTTGCAGGCGTTCTTAAATAAATCGTCATCCCTTGAAAGTCACATAATTATTCACTTTGAGATCTTCTATCTCCACTGGAGCCTCAAGAGGTTTTTTCAAGCCACAACCGCTTAAAATAATACAGGTTAGAAAAATAGCGAATTTAGATTTTACATTCATAGAACTTATTGAACAATTAAACTATTATAAGATACTATGTTATAATATATATTAGCAACTTCAAGCAATTATAATTTACCAAGAGTGCCCATGAAACTATTATCTAAATATATATTTACTTTATGTATATTATTGCATTTTAACTTTACCTGCCTTGCCGAGAAAATAACAACAATCGATAATCTGCAGACACCTGATGATATAGCTTTCTTTAATGAAAAAGGCGATAAATGTTTCCTTGATCAATATGAGGAAAAAACTATATTACTAGTTTTTTGGGCAACTTGGTGCTCCTCATGCGTTAAGGAAATGCCGGATCTTGACATATTACAAAAAGACTTTAGAAAACTACCATTTGAAGTTATTGCTGTTTCTCAAGATTTTCAAGGGATAAACGTTTTAAAAGATTTTTTTAAAGTGCACGAACTTAGACATTTGAAAATATACCATGATTATCAAAATGAACTTTTCAAGGCTTTTGCAGTCATTGGATTGCCAACAAGTTATTTAATTAACGCTGAGGGTAGAATTGCCAAAAGTTTTGCAGGAATTATCAATTGGCATGAGGCAGCCATTAGGGATATTATACTTCAGCATATCCCCGGCAACCCTGAAACGCCGAAAAATAGCTATAAAGTTCAAGATTTAAATAAACCGGTAAAGTCAATGACCTTCAAGAAAGACGGGCCGCAAGATTCAGGCGAAAAAGCACCTGTCAATAACGCACAAGCACCTGAGGTAAACAACCTTGAAAAAGATTTGCAATCTCAAAATTCTAAAGACGAAGTAAAGCAACAAACCAATGAAAATAAAGATGAACTCAAAAACAAGTAAACTAACGACAGAAAACACAATAGCTGAAGCTGGCTCTTTAAGAATGTTAAAGAAAAGAGAAGATAGTAAACTCGATCAAATACTTGCATACTTACCTTTTACTTCTAAAAGGCGTAAACCCGTTGTTGCTGTTTTGCGTTTAAGCGGAGCTATTGGCAAAGGAGGTGGACTTAAGTCCGGGTTAAACTTAGATAACTTAAATGAAATTATAGAGAAAGCTTTTAAAACTCCGAAGCTCTCTGCCTTATGTTTAAGCATTAATTCTCCAGGTGGGTCACCTGTACAGTCTGAGCTTATTGCTAAAAGAATCAGGAGCCTTGCTGATGAAAATAATATTCCAGTTTATAGTTTCATTGAAGATGTTGGAGCGTCAGGCGGTTACTGGTTAGCTTGCGCAGGCGATAGAATCTATGCTTCTAAAAGCTCGATAATAGGTAGTATCGGTGTTATCTCAAGCAGCTTCGGCTTTCAAGATGCTATTGAAAAATTAGGAGTTGAGCGACGCATCTATACTCAAGGCAAAAATAAATCGGTTTTAGATCCTTTCATGCCGACTAAACCTAATGATGTAAAGCTGATAAAACAATTACAAAAACAAATTCATGATCATTTCATCGACTATGTAAAAACCAGGCGGGCAGGAAAGCTTACTCAAAATGATGAAGTACTTTTCAACGGTGAATTTTGGGCCGGAGAAAGTGCGCTTGATTTTGGACTTATTGACGGTATCGATGACATGTATAGCTTCCTAACACAGCAATTCGGAACAGACGTCAAGATCGAGTATATGGCCGCAAAACAACCTTGGCTCAAGCGTAAACTCGGCATGGTTAGTCATAATCTTGCTGAAGATTTTACAGAAAGCCTGACCCATAAACTTGAAAATAAACTGGTTCAAAACAGATTTAATCTGGAGTGAGGGCTTACTTGATTTTCCAGCAGCTCTTTTGTAGTCTACCTGCTTATTGCTTGATCGATTAATTCTTGCGCTTCTTCATTTGTAGGCTTTCTACCATTGAGGTTTAGGCTTGATCCTTTGAGGTCATCACCTATTGCTTCAGCCTGCCCTTTAAGAACTTTACTTAAAAACTGTTCAACTAATGCGTAGTATGACAATCTATTTTCAGGACGTGCAAAACCATGTCCTTCATCATCGTACAGCGCGTATATCACCGGGATATTTTTAAGCTTCATCGCATCAACTATTTGGTCAGCTTCAGCTTGCTTCACTCTTGGGTCGTGAGCTCCTTGCGCTATAAAAAGCGGTTTGCTTATATTATTTACGTAAGTAAACGGAGAGCGTTCTGCAATTATCTTTAGTTCTTCCTCGGTATCCCAACCACCAACACGTTTTTTGAAATCACTTAAAATTGGCTCCCAATATGGCGGAATACTTTTTACAAGTGTTAGCAAGTTTGAAGGGCCAACAAGATCAACGCCACAAGCAAAAATATCAGGGGTCATGGTAAGACCCACTAAAGTTGCATACCCACCATAACTTCCACCCATTATAGCAATCTTAGCAGGATCTGCTACACCGGCTTTTACAGCCCAGTTTACAGCATCAATAAGATCATCATGCATCTTTCTACCCCACTGTAAATTTCCAGCATTAATGAAATTTTTACCAAATCCAGTTGAGCCCCTAAAGTTAACACTTAAAACTGCGTAACCGCGATTGCCAAGCCACTGATGCACCGGATTTAACCCCCAAGAGTCCCGCGCCCACGGTCCACCATGTACATAAAGTACCAACGGCAAAGACATATCTGAATGATTTTCTAACTTAAGACCTTCAGGCAAAGTCAGGTAACTCACTAAGTCAAGACCATCTCGAGACTTAATAACGACAGGGTTCATGGGTAGTAAGGTATATTGTTCTAAATCTTTCCGGTTGCTGAATAAATACTTAGCTTTTTTTGACTTACGATCATACACATAATATTTAACGGCTGATGCGTCACTCAAATATGTTACTAGCCAAGTTGCATCGTTAGTAGTGCGTGCATTGACATGAAGCTCACCTACTTCTAAATTGTTTAGATATTCGATATCACTTTTGATGGCATCATCTAAAACTTTTATCTTAACCCTATCGTAGTTAACTGCTACAGCTTGAATGTTTTTCTCAACCGGATGACGCATGAAAACGCTCACGTCAGCCCGAGCATCTTCAAAAATTAGATCAGATTTATTGGTTTCAATGTTCAAAGTTTTCAGCGCTCCCGTATTGCGCTCCCTACTGTCGATCATATAAAGAACTTTGCCGGTTCTATCGAATCCTGCAAAACCCGTAGTCATGCTGTCCTCCATGTCTACTTTCAAAAATTCAGACCATTTATTATCTTCAAAGCGGTAGTATTCTTCAGCTCCGTCCTTGTTAGTTAACGCACCAAAACGAATTTGAAATTCATCATCGATTGTGAAGCTTGTAAATTGATTGTTCTCAATTAATAGTTCTTTAGAATTACTGGCAAGATCGATTTTATAAACATCAAAATATCTCTTATCTCTTTCATTTAAACCTACCAAGATAGTGCCTGGGAATTTATAACTCATTTTATACACGAGTGCCTTGACATCGCGTTCAGGAGTTATAAGTTTAAGGCTGCTGTCCTTTAAGTTGTAGCTATAGAGTCTAAAGTTTTCATCACCCTTCTCATCTTGAGCGTATATCACGTGCTCGTTATCGTATGCCCAGTAATAACTTCTAATTCCTCTGCCTTTATCTTTAGTAATTGGTTTTGCATCACCTGGTGAGTCAATCGGTGCAGTAAATATATTAAGCACTCCTGCAAGTGGTGCGATGTAGCTTATATATTTGCCGTTAGGGCTGATCAAAACACTTGTTTTATCGGGATTGCCGAATAAAACGCCGCGTGGAATGATAGTTGATGCTTCAAGAGTTTGAGAGGTAAGAGTCATATATATAATTAGAATTAAAGAGTTTAAAAAATTGAGGTTGTAGCGCATATTAACATTGCATGTATTATGTATAATCTTAAGGACAATATGCAAAGTTTTTGTAAGCGTCAATAGGAACCCTTTAAAGATAAAACCTAAAGGTCCTGGATTTACTTTTCTGTTATCGTGTTTTTTATGAAAGTTGAACGCAAGTATGATCAATCGATCTCTAGCTTCAGCGAAAGCTAGAGATCGAAAATTTATTGATCAAATAATGATTAGAAATTTACTCTCATTTTTAAAGTACCTTGATGCCCAACATATTTTTTAGCCAGGTAATTATCATAGGTAAAGCCATAATCCATTTTACCTTTGGCAATGCTAACTCCGAAACCAAAATTAACAAAATATCTATTAGTTTCAACTGTTCTTGGAATCAATGGATTAGCCATTCCTTCTATTCTTACGTCCACCTTAGGTGAGCGGTTAAGAATGTCATACCTAAATAATCCATGAACCTCAGTGGTTACCGCAGAATCTTTCCACTCTCTAGCGAATGCTAATCTTGCACCTGCAATTGTCTCAAGTTTTTGGTCAGCCTTTTTTGTAATCAAGAAATTTTGATTGGTAGTTCCCGATTCCTGATACCAGCTATCACTGATTCTATTATAAGACAAACCAGCCATAGGTGTTAACATTGTAGAATTGTTGAGAGCATATTCGTAACCACCTAGTAATTCGGCACCATAGTTTGAAGCTGTATAGCTACCACGTGCTACTTCATATTTTGTGCCTTCAACACGGTTTTCTCTATTTTTGATCTTATTTGTTCCTACAGATAAAACACTTTGTACAAACCACTTTTCTCCAAGTTCTTTAAGCCCGTATACAGAAAATAAGTAACCATCTGCATGTGTTTTATCCCCTGCATTGCTATCACGATGATCAATCTTGAGTTTCATAAGGCTTATTGCAACACCAACCATTGTGGTATCATTAACTAAAGTATCAGCTCCAAATGTACCACCAAATGTTGTTGTTTTATAACCTGGAGCTTCTTTTCTACCTCTTTGTAAAGCTGTACTAAAGTATGTACTACCCCAAGCTCCATATTTCAAAGCTTCTTCTTCAATACCTGCAGATACACCATCTTGCTGCGCCATGTTAAAGCGTGCAGGAGCCGAGATAGAACTGATCCGCTCAGAAACAGTTCTTGTAGCTTCCCCAGCTGCGATATAAGAGGCCTCAGTAGCTTCAACTACAACTGGTTCAATTCTGTTAATTAAGTCAAGTAAGGTGCCGGAGTTCGCAGCAATTATCACACTATTACCTAAATTCGATGCTTGGCCGTTATTATTAGGATTTATTATGTTGATTATGTTAATTACTGTATTTGGGTTAACTCCTGCAGCCGTAGCTATGTCTTTAATGATTTGCTCACGTTCAGCCTGGGGCTTGGCCACCTCATAAATATAGCCATTACCGTATGACCAATTTACGAAGAGATTACCTCCTGGAAGCTTTATAAAGGTTACTGCAATATCATCAGGTAAGATTATTTCACCACCATTAGTTTCCTTTCCAATTATCTGATACTCTCGCCCACTCGGCGGCGGTAAGTCAAGAGTCATTCCTCTAAGGATCATATCTAAATTAGCTATAGTATTGTAATTTACTTCAGTATATGGTCCATCAACTATGATATTTCCAAAATTACTGCTATCATTTATAGTTGTATAAATTGTTGTATTACCATAGAAACCAGAATACCCACCTCCTTCCATACCATAAGGTGTAGAATATTGGAGTGTAAGAGTTTTATTATTGAGATCAAAGGTTGAACCATCTGCTATTAAGGTACCGTTCATGAGCAGGGAATTTTCAATAGAGATTGTAGGTTGCTGAATCCCTATTCCGTAAATAGCGTGTAGATCACCATACAAAGAAACTCTTTTAGATGGATCGCCACCGTTAAATTCAATCCAGTCTATTGGATCAAGATAGGTTCCTACACTTTGAAAAATCTTAGAACCACCATCAACAATAAGTCCGCCTCCACCATCATAAGATGATAGTAAATCTTGCTTTCTTGAGGTAACTTTTGCATCTAAAACAGTATTATCTTCAAGCCTAAGTGTACCAGTTAGTCCGTAACCTACGTATGACCGACCTCCTACGGTTGTTGGAGATAGCTGTATTTCATTAGCATATATTTTTTTTCCAGATTTCAGCGTAAGAGTCGGACCGGTGTAGTCATAAGCACTTGGATCAAGGAATGGCGTAGAACTAATTAATCCTATTTTATTAAGCTTTAAGCTAGGTGTCCCCATATCAAATGCTATATCTTGATTAGTACTAACAGGAAATGAGCTCTCACTGATTACAAAATTTACAACACCCTTCCCACTACCTAAAGATACGGTTGGGGCAATTAAGCCTATACCAGAATAGTCAACAGGATTAAAATTATTACCACCAACTAATAAAAGTTCAATATCATTTGTAAATTCTAAATGTGGAAGCTCCCCAGAATTACCAGGTAGCGTATTATTAATATCTGCAACATTTCCTAATCTAGTTGCGGCTTGTATATTAATCCCACTTGTATCTCTAAAGCCTTGGGTATCTATAAAACTCACAAAACAGTCTGGTTGGTTGAAAACTATTAAATGATCGGGACTTGCAATCTTTATATTGTCTCCATTTGCAAATGGTCCGTTACTCCAATCACTACTATTTGATAATAATGAAGTATTGTTCTGACTCGTTTGAGTCGCTGCTACAGCACTCGTAATATTTATAGTTGAAATCAAAGTTAAAAAACTTGTGCAAGCTAATAATTTTCTGAAGTATTTTTTGTTATCTGCCAAAGCCATAATCCATCATATGAGTTAAATTTTCAAAGAGTCTTTACCCTATAGATAATAAACTAACTAGATAAATAAAAATTTACTAGGCCACTTCAATCACAAGATGAAAAAACTATAAACTTTTGCTTTCTATGATGCATATAGAGCACATATTGGACTTAGCGCAAAAAATGGAAAACTATTATAAGTTATATTATCGTTTAATATATAACTTGAAATTTAAGACTGAAATATGGTGATAATTCTTTAACCGCTACCATGCTTACTGAAAAAATATACTCCAGCAAGTATCAGTATTGCTATGGCTTGAAACACTACTCTTAGAGACATTAATTTTGAAGAAAATTTTCGGTTTAGCTTTCCACCGCTGATCATAACAATAATACCAGCAATAAGTATTAATACAGTGAATCCCATAGCTATGAATGCGTATGTCATTATTTATCATCCTTTTCATTTAACTTTACGTTTACAACTTTTAAGTAATCCACCACAAACTCGTTACTCGGGATTTGTTTGAGCAAAGCCAAATTTAAAACTCCCTTTACATGTTCAAGATTGTGAAGATGCTCTAATTTGCAGTAAAAGCTTAATATAAATCCTAAACTAGCTGGTCCAATTGAAGTCAAGTTAACGCGAGGCTTATAGTTTTTAAGAACTACATCAAGGCTTACTAGTATTTGTTCAACTTCAAGAATGAACTGCTCAAGAATAATATCATTTTTTCTTGGAATATTTAGTTCAACTTGAAAGCGCACTGCACTATCATTAAGAGTCCAGTTCACCAAAGTATTTTGCATTAATTTGCTATTTGGCACCAAAACATCAACATTTGAGAAAGTGGTAAGTACTACGCATCTGGCACCAACTGAATTAACTGTTCCTATCACGCCTTCAATTTCGATAATATCACCTATTTTTAACGGCCTCTCCACCATAATAATTATGCTACCTATGAAATTACTGATCAGTGATTGCGCACCAAAACCTATACCGATCGCCAAAGCACCACCAACAAATGCAAAGGTACTTAGAGGAACATTTGCTATTTCTAAGATGGTGATGACAAATACGCTTAAAGCACCGTAAAATATTATCTTCTCAAGGGCATTTGCTGCATCTTTATCCGAATTAAGCTTGGTTCTGACATAGTATTTAACAACAGCAGAAAATTTCTTTGAATATCTAATCCCAGCTAGGAAAAGTACTATAGCGCAGATAATATTACTGACTTTTATATGGTTGCCCGCAACTGTGATTAAATCATAGCTCCAAATATTGTGAAGTGCCTTACCGGATATATCGATAATATTATGTAGTAGGTCCATTATTTGCCTCTGGCTTAGTATCATTATATTTTAAGTAATCTAAAATTAGCAGTAGGTCAATATTTGGATTGACATTTTAGATTATTTTAAATATAAATGTCTGCTGTTTAATTAGATGAATTTTATGAAACGTACATTTCAACCAAGTAATTTAGTGAGAAAAAGACGTCACGGCTTCAGAGCAAGAATGGAAACCGTAGGCGGTAGAGAAGTCTTGAGAAGACGCAGAGCAAAGGGAAGAAAAAGACTTTCAGCGTAAACTAGCTTGTTTATATCCTCACTTAAGAGTCAAAAATATTTTGACCTTGTTAACAAGAAAGGTGTTAAAATCCATAACCCCTCTTCAGTTTTAGTACTTGCCAAAAATTATCCTGACAGCACCAGCACGCTTCCGCGATTGACACTGGGAATGAAAGTAAATAAAAAACTCGGGAATGCTGTAATTCGCAATAAAATTAAGCGCCGGATCCGACATTTAATAACTATTATTAGTAAACAAATAGAGCCTAAATTGAATCTGGGGCTAATAGTTGTTCCGAGAAAAGGGTTTCAGAAAATTACATTTGCCACTCTAGAACTCGAGTTTTCCAAGTCATTACTGAAAAAATAAACACATTTGTAAACACAGCCTTAAGTATAGTTATATTTGACCTATCACTTACATTGAACTACAATCCTCCTTATAATTTATAAAGCTTAAACTACTATTTAAGCTGCAACTTTGAAAATTACTTAAAAAAATAAAAAATGTCTATACCAAGTAAAATTACTATTACTGGAACAATATATATCAAATATATCGATGATGTACCGAGCCCTCTCCTTGGGGATATTAGGCTCTTATTAAATAATGATGCTAAATCATTAATTACAGGAGACTATGAAAACTTGAAAATGAGCGGTTATATAAAAGCACAAATATATGATGGCCTTGTTTGGCAAAATCTTGACCTAGGCGAATTTTGCACTGATAGAGAAAATAAGTTTACAAAAAAACAAAGAGCAATTGACACCGCCTTGCTATGTAAAGATATAATCAAAGAATATAAAGGTCATATCATGCATAAGACATATCGTGGTCACTTTACTTTAGATGAATATGAGCCTGCCATCTATCAGCGAAAGGCAAACCGTGGAAGAAAATAACGACGATTCAAACAAGGATAAAGAAAATAGCAATGACAAGCTCGGTAGCATAGTCAAACAAATTATTGCTACTCTGGAGTCTGGAGGGTCTACAAATCAAATATTTGATCAGTTAGCTGAAAGCGATTCTTTTGACGCAGAAATTGAACAGATCCTAGCTAATTTCAATGAACAAACTATGGACTTGAGCAAGCTCCAGACCCAAATCATTATTTTAATAAAGAAATATTTAGGCAGCAAAAGATTTAGCAAGCTATCTTTAGGTAAAGAGATAAATATCGATGAAAAGCTGATCGCTGCAAATATTGCAGAAGCAAGTGAGTATTTAATTCAACAAAGGGCACAGCTTATCAAACAAACTGATAAGAGTTTAGAGAAGGATAAAGATAATTACCATGCAATAACCGGTAAATCTCGGGAGAATTTTAGAAAGATAATAAAGAATTTTGCCGTATACGAAATTTACAAGGTAATGAACCCAAAAAGAATTGCCGGAGAAACTCGAAAAGAAAATTTTGCTCACAATGTGATTGAGAGAGGTTTAGAAAGCGCTAAACATTATGCAGGGGGCACGGAGCATGAAATTGAAAAATATCCCCCTCAATTTGTAAAAAAACTCGAAAATGCTCATACTAGCTTCAAACGTGGTGGTTCAAAAATTGAGAGATAATATTTTATAATTTAAGGTATAGATAATTACCCGCTAGCCCTGCTTAAGCTTTGTCTAATAGCTCTGCTTTTATAAAATCCGCTACTTTCATAACTTCATTAAGAGGGGGGTATGAATAGTCCTCAAGTAAGGAAACATTGCTTTCAAGTTTCTTAGCTACTCCGATATCTACAAGTTGCTGAATAAAAAATCTATGTTTCTCAATTATTTTAAAGTCTTGTGGACAATATATATAAAAAGGCTTGCCTGTTGACGCGACTTCACTACACATAGACACCGAATCGCCTGTACAAATTATGAACTCTGCTCTGCCAAGCATTCCGTAGTAAGGGTTCGGCCGGTTCTCATCAGTAGTAGGATCATATATTATATGAGGCCATGGAAACATATTTCTAATTATACTCTTGGTAACTTCCGGTGTCCTTCTAGTGAAACTAAAAAATAGAGGACATGAGTGATTGTTTGTAATAGTTGATAAAGTGTTTGCAAGTAATGTTGAGTTAAATTCAGTGAATTTATGATTTTTAGTATCACCACCAACTAAGACCGCAATAAAATTCTTAGCTTCAGGGTAATTTTTATCAAGCTCAAGTGCACCATTTAAAATTTTCGTGCCTGAGTTACTTAGAGCACCAATTATTCTGATAATATTTGAATTTAACTGATTTACATTATCATGTTGAGGCAACACTAGCAGATCAAAGTTTTTCGAATCAATATCAGGGCGCATAATCTGAACGACTTTGAGCTTATTACCTGACTTCTCTTTTAGGTACAAAGCGAGAGGCGCCGTTCTTCTGCCAGATGAAATGATAATCTTTGGAAAAAGTGTATTTTTGAAAGTTTTCAGAACTTCATCTGTGATATGCAGCGGGTTAAACTGTAAAAAGAAATTCGGTAATTTACTTAGGAAATTATATTTTATATCCTTAACTTCATACTCAAGTCCTAATTCCTGTGCTAGCGCAATTGCCTGATTAGTATTGCCAACTCTGTGATCCCCTAATACCCAAATTTCTGCGGTCATAAAATTTTATTAAATATTTATTTGCTTTACAGTGCAATTATAACAAGTTTTGCTATAATTTAACATTGTTAATAATATAAAAATATCTTTATATACACTTAATCATCGTGTTATTTTTACAACGCAAAGAGTTTTGAAGATTTATTAGTCATTATTAAAGGCTTTTATATATTACTTTAATGTTATATGCTAATATCGTTATTAGGTTCGATAAATCTGTTAATTTTTAAGTTGTTCTTAAGGTTAGTCAGAATTATCCAACTAATAGATTTTTTATTATAAAACAAATAGGAGCTTACTACTATGAATATTAAAAATAAATCTACAGTTGCGCTTTTCTCGCTTTTACTTTTAGCAGGTTGTAGTACAGGTCATAATTTCAAACCAACTTCACATGTTGAGTCATCACTTATGAGTGAGTTTGAAAAAAATGTTGGTGATAGAGTATTCTTTGCTTATGATAGCTCAGAACTTAACCATGCATCAAAAGTACAACTTGACAAGCAAATTGCATGGTTAAAAGATCATCCTTCTGTTAAAGCTACAATCGAAGGACATGCTGATGAAAGAGGTACAAGGGAGTACAATCTGGCTCTAGGCGAAAGAAGAGCAGAAGCTGCTAAAAAATACTTGGGTCACCATGGTATCGAAGCAAGCAGATTAGATACAATTTCTTATGGTAAAGAAAGACCTGCTGCTATTGGTAACAACGAAGATGCATTCAAGCAAAATCGTAGATCTGTAACAACAGTAAGATAATTACTTGAAGTTACTTGATTACAATATTGAAAGGACCGGTAAAATCGCCGGTCCTTTTTTATTTAATATTTTCTTAAAAAAATATTAAATTTAAACTGAGTCCTTGAGTGTTTAAGAACTTGTGATCACTGAGGAGACTTTTACAATAGTAGAGCTTACTCTAGGATTGTAAATTTCCTTAAAATCACAAATATTTATCACTTAAATAATTTAAGAATATTCCAGGCTGTATTTCGCTGTTGCCGGTGGCTGCCAGCAGTAAATCACCCGATGTTTTAAGTGAGCCGAAGTTCCTCAAATTCTTATTTAAAAACTCATTTAGCTCTTTGAAACTGCCGGTTCTTAGACTTTCTTTGATATTGCAAGAGCTGCTGTTTGCCTTTGCCATCAACTGACTTGCAATAATTGCACCGTCCGTGTAGGACGGGAAATAACCAAAAGATCCACTGGGCCAGTGAATATCTTGCAGACAACCTTGTGCGTAGTTTGTGGGACGAATGCCTAAATATGACTCCATTTTATTGTTCCAGATTTCTGGTAAATCATCAATGTCTATTTCACCATTAATCAATGCCTCCTCCATCTCAAACCTTAAAATCACATGCAAGGGATAGGTGACTTCATCTGCATCAACTCGGATGAACCCAGGCTTTACTACAGTGACGACTTTAAAAAGATTTTCAGCCTCATATTCTTTGCCTTTAAAACCGAACTCATTTTTAAGAAGTCTACTTAAAAATTCCATGAATTCATGCGAGATTGTTGCTTGCATCTCCATGATTAATGACTGACTTTCATGAAAAGCCATACCTCTTGCCTTACCAACCGGCTGGTTTTTATATTTAGCCGGTAGGTTCATCTCGTACAAACCATGACCCGTTTCATGAATAACGCCCATAAGCCCTGTAATGAAATTACTCTCATCATAACGAGTGGTCATTCTCACGTCACTCGAAGTTCCTCCACAAAATGGATGGGTCGACTCATCAAGCCTGCCCATCCCGAAATCAAACCCCATCATCTCCATAATTTTTTTGCCGATAGCCTTTTGCTGCGCTACACTTACATGCTCGTTTAAAGGTAGGATTTTTTCACCTGATTGCTTATCGGTAATTCTTTGCAACAGCGCAGGCAACTCAGCTTTTAAAGTGTCATACACGGCCCTGATACTTTTGCTATTGCTGCCAGGCTGATAAATATTTATCAAAGCGTCATATTTTGAAGTTTTGAAATAGTCAGCTTTAGATGCTGCCACTTCACGAGTTAAATTAATTACCTCTTTGAAGTATGGTTTCAAACCTTTATAATCGTTATTTGCCCTTGCGTTTCTCCAAATAAATTCACATTCATTGGAAGCATTAGTATATTTTTGGTGCAATTCTTCACTAACTGAAATTGCCTGATCAAAATTTCTTTTAATTTCTCTGATATTTGCAAGCTGCCATTCATCAAGCTCAGCGCTCTCAAGCTCTGCTTTAACTATTAGTTCTTCGATTTCAGGTGAATTAGACATTTTGTGAATAATTGAAGATAATTCTCCAATTTCAGCCTGCCTGCTTGGAGCAGCAAGCGGTGGCATGAAGGCAGCATAATCCCATGAGATGATGCTAAGTAAATTGCTTAAATTATTGATTTGAGCAAAATATTTTTCAAGTTTAGAATAGTTAGGTACTTCTGGTAAGGTCATTTTTCTAGCCCTTTAAATATTTTAAATAGTGATTCTTTTCAAGCCTATACAATACTAGGCACTAACCAATATTTCAGACTATAGTTTTGAAGCTTACAAGACAAGACGTTTGTTTAGTTTTTTCTCTAAAATACTTAAAGGAGAAAGCTTTGAATCGTGCATTGCACCAGGCGATAAGTAAAATGTTTGCTCTAACAGAAATTGGCCAGAAAGTGCTGCGTGCGACACTTTATCGGTCATCACAACCCAGGTGCTTAAAGGGGGAAATGACATTTGCTTATGGGCTACCGTTCTTTGATAATCAGCATCTTGCTTCATTGAATCATGAATTTGTAACATCAAGTGATCATAATCCGAACGTAGGGTTTTAGTAATGCCTAGCATTCGCAATAAGCGTGGGCTAATCCATTGCTTGTGCGAAATGTGTGGCAAAAATTTGTCTGCTACATTTTCAAAAGGCTCTCCCAACTTCCAGACTCTTGGTAAAACAGGATTGATATTTGAGAATACGCGCAGCAACCGAGAGCCCTGAACAGGTTGCGATGCAAAAGAATCTATATGTAGTTTTGAGTCGTCCTTACGCACTGAGGAAGATTTTCTCTTCTCTGTCACTTTTGGTCTATAGCTTGTTCTACCCATTTGCAAGGCACCCTTATAAAGAGGAAAAAGAGAGTTGACAAGCTTATGTGATTGTTGTGCAAAACGTGAAATCATGGCGTTTAACTCTAGCAGATCTTCGCCTTCACAATTACTGCCGCGTAAAATATTTGATTTTAGATCGAAACTGATATTTTTTGATTTTTCATCAGCGCACTCGCTTTCAAGGAATTTTTGCTCGTTATTTGATAAATCAAACTTGAGATGAGGGAGAAAGATTACGCCCCCTACCTCAATGTCATTTAAAACTTTTGCTTGGAGACTTTTATCAAGCCTCACTTGCCAAGAATCATTCTCAATTTCTGTAATCATACTGCTACTTAAAATAATCTATGGCTTAGGCTTGATCCTTTTCTTGGTTGACTTTCTCAATTACCAGCTGCTTATATTTATCTTTAACATCTGGAAGAGAGTAATCGCCTTCGTAATTACTACCTAAATTGATAATCTTTTTTATGTATGAGTTAATTTCATCAACATCTTGCTCGAGTTCTTTATGCTCGATTTGCAATTCCTTATCAAAGTAATTAATGACCTCAGTTTTCAGATGAGCTATATATTTTCTAACGTATTTAAATTTTTTTATAATTACAGGCAAGTCTTCCGGCTTCACGATAATAATTGCAACTATAGCAACAACGCATAATTCACCGAAAGACATATATCAAGGCCCTATTTTTTATGATAGCAAACTGCTCATGAATTACACAAGTCTCTTGTGACGATATTTAGGATTAGACATATCTTGCCCCATATATGTTGCCATATAATCATGATAATCTTGGTAATTACCTTCAAACCATGTTGCATCACCTTCTTTATCAAAAGCAATAATATGAGTTGCAATACGGTCTAAAAACCAGCGATCATGGCTAATTACAAGTACGCAGCCTGCAAAATCTAGGATCGCATCTTCTAAAGCTCTTAAAGTATCGACGTCTAAATCATTCGACGGTTCATCGAGTAATATTACATTAGCACCCATTTTAAGTAACTTGGCTATGTGTACACGGTTACGCTCTCCACCTGAAAGCTGCCCAACTTTTTTCTGCTGATCAGGACCCTTGAAGTTGAAGGCTGAAACATACGCTCTACTTCTAACCGATCTATCACCTAGTTGCAGCTCTTCTAATCCTTCAGAAATTTCTTCCCAGACATTTTTCTTATCATCCAAATGATCTCTTGATTGATCAACATAACCGAGCTTGACTGTTTGACCGATTTTAACAGATCCCTTATCAGCTTCCGCTTTACCGGTTATCATATTAAATAAAGTTGTCTTACCTGCACCGTTAGGCCCTACAATTCCTACGATTGCACCTGGTGGGACTTTAAAGCTGAAATCTGTAAACAGGGTCTTACCGTTGAAATTCTTAGCTAAATGATCAACCTCAATAACTTGGTCGCCTAGGCGCGGGCCGTTAGGTATAATGATTTGAGCTTGACCGTTGCCTACTTCACGTTGTTTAGTGACAAGTTCTTGGTACGCGGTGATCCTTGCTTTACTTTTTGCTTGTCTAGCTTTTGGAGACTGCCTTATCCACTCAAGCTCGCTTTTCAGTTGCTTGTTACGATCGCTTTCTTCTTTTTCTTCCACATCTAGTTTAGCTTGTTTTTGCTCAAGCCACGCAGAATAGTTTGAATGCCACGGCACACAATTTCCTCTGTCAATCTCTAGGATCCACTGCGCTACATTATCAAGGAAATATCTATCATGCGTAATTGCAACTACAGTACCTTTATAGTTTTTCAAGAAATTCTCAAGCCATGATACTGATTCAGCATCTAAGTGGTTGGTAGGCTCGTCAAGCAGCAACATATCGGGTTTTTCAAGCAGCAACTTACATAAACCGACCCTGCGCTTTTCACCACCTGAAATTTTAGTCACGTCTGCATCTTTAGCAGGACATCTTAAAGCCTGCATCGCTATTTCAATTTCACGTTCTAAACTCCAAGCATCACATGCATCGATCTTTTCTTGAAGTTCAGCTTGCTTGTCAAGTAAAGTATTCATCTCATCATCAGTCATTTCTTCAGCAAATTTAGCTGATACTTCATTGAATGCATCAAGCAGTGCCTTTTTCTCTCCTAAACTATCCATGATATTTTCATAAACATTTTTTGTCGGATCAAGTTTTGGCTCTTGCGCAAGGTAACCAATTTTAACACCTTCGGCAATGAATGCTTCACCGTCATATTCTTTATCAATGCCTGCCATAATTTTAAGCAATGTAGATTTACCAGCACCGTTATGACCGATTATCCCAATTTTCGCCCCAGGTAAGAATGACAGCCAGGTTTCTTTTAAAATCTGTTTGCCGTTGATATTCTTACTTAAACCTTTCATTACATAAACATATTGATAGGACATAATATTTCTTCACTTTATTTTTAGTTTAATTACCTTAATATTTACAGCTAAACGGCAGAAATTACCACTGAAAATTACCAAAATTTTACATAAGTTTTGAATAATTAGAGTTTAATTATAAAAATTCTTGAGATACAGATTATTTTTGCTATGATTTATTTTGAATAATTATATTTGAAATAGTTTAATACTAGTATATGAAAATTTTAATCTCATTGGTTTTAACAATCTTATTTACTGCAAACTCTGCTTGGGGCATTGAATTGAAAGCTGTGGGTTCTGCGAAAAAAAAGGCTACGACCAATGATCTTGTCCGGTCGCATCTGAATCTCGTTTCATTTAGGCACAAAGTTTTATCTGAAAATCTTGCTAACCTCAATACCCCTGGCTACAAAGCTAACGAAGTTGCAATGCCTTCGACTGTTGAAGAATTAGCAGCAGGCAGCAAGGGGCATAAGAGGATTACACTAAAAACAACATCAGCACGTCATTTGAGAGGAAATCATTCATCAGATAGCAAATATACTGCGCATAAATTGCAAGATCCTTTAGAGGTAAAGCAAAACGGTAATAACGTGTCTTTGGCTCAGCAGGTAAATAAGCTTTCGCAAAACCAAACTGCTTATGATACAGGTCTTAAAATTTCAGCAAGCACTAATAGTTTAATTTCAACAATTTTAGGCAAATAAATGTGGGATTTTAAGTTTTCATCTTTAATCAAGCTATTGTTTGCATCATTTTTAATGTGCGCAAGTACAAGTTACGCGCTTGAAGATAATTTACAAAAAGCAGTAGAAATTGCCATTCACGGTGGGAATTTTCAAGCTGAGAGACTAAAAATTGCTACTGAAAATATGGCAAATGAGCATTCTACAAGCTTTCAACCTGGTGGAGATCCTTACAGAAGAAAAGTTGTGTTTGCGAAAAATAATTACAATAAAAGATTGAAAACTAACGTATTGAAAGTAAGAAAGTTTGACACTGATAAATCTCCTTTTATTATGAAGTATGATCCGAATCACCCGGCAGCTGACTTAAATGGCTATGTAAAACTCCCCAATATTCATAAAGAAATTGAGAGAGCAGATGCTAGTGAAGCACAAAGAAGTTATGAAGCAAATTTAAGCATTATTGAAATGTCTAAAGCAATGATGCAGAAGACCATTGAAGTAATAAAATAAAAATTTTGGAAGTTTTATGAGTATTGACAGTATTTCGCTAATAGCGCAAAACGCTTATACTAAAGTTAGCAGTCAGCCTTTAGCTGATGTTAAGGAAGCTGCAAATTTCCAGGATATGGTTAAAGTATCTTTCAATAGTTTTGCAAGCATGACGCCTGATCAAATATTAAATCATATTAACAGCGCTAAAGCTAATAGTGTAAATCAAACTGCCCCTCTAAGTAGCGGGCTTGCTGAAACTGCTTTTGGGGAACTGCGTAAAAAATTAAGTACTAACGAAGATACAATCAATAAATCTCTAATCAATGAAGCTTCACTTTTAGATGTAGTAAATACTACTAACGATGCTAGAAACGCGCTACAGGTAATGGTCACAGTAAGAGATAAAATGCTTGAGGCGTTTGAAAAAGTCATGGCAATGCAAATATAATTGGTTTTGAAAAAAATTTGAACAACTAAAAAAACAGATTAACATTTATTTTTAAAAGTTAGCTGTCCTTTAGGAGTCAATATTTAGCAAAAGAAATCTTCTAAAATCTCACTTTTAACTTTCAAACAATTCCTAAAAATATTAAAGTGCTAGCTTCAATTTAATTTGCTTGAGGCTATTTAATAATGCTACCAGTTTTCCTGATGAATTTCCTTTTTGCTATTTCAACTACAGTGGGCATGACTTTCATTCCCTTGCTTGTTACTGACAATTTGGGAATGTCGTTATTAGTACTTGGTTTAATTGAGGGAGGGTCAGAACTTGCTTCAAATATTTTAAGGCTTATAACTGGTAATGTATTTGATCGCGCTCGCAACAGACGATTACTATTTGTGACTCCTGCATTACTTGCTCTTATTTCAAAAGTAATTTTATCGTTTCCAAATCCGTGGACAATTATCACAGCCAAAGTAACTGAACGCATTGCAAATGGAGCTTTTGCAGCTCCAAGAGACGCATATGTTGGAGAAAATTCGAAAAATAAAGGGACTGCACTTGGGTTTTTAAGCTCAGCAAAAACTTTTGGATGTGTTCTTGGGCCAGTTATTGTTAGCGGATCAACTTTACTAATAGGGCCACTTCAAGAAAATATTATGACCATAATTTTTCTTGCGTGCTTCATTAATTTTATTGGTTTTATCATCTCATTTTTTGTAAGTACTACTAAAAGAATAACTATAAATCTTGGGACGGGATTTAATTTAGGCGAACTTAAAGAAACATGTAAGAACTTACGATTTTTATTTGTTTTATCTTTGTTGTTTTTCTTTGGCAGATTTAATGATGGAGTCATTATGTTATGTTTGAAGAAGAATGGTTTCCCTGAATGGTTTTACTTGGCTACAATTTCATTCTTTAATTTTGTGATGCTCTTGATCTCGCCGCTTATGGGTTACCAAATTGATAAAAAAAGAGAATACCAGATATTATTTATTACCATATTAGCACTGCTTGTTTTTAATATTTTCTTTCTGCAACTTGAGTCATTTGGGTGGATAAGCGCGTGTCTCGGCATTGTATGCTGGGGCATTCAGCGGGCAGGAGCACAAATTACATTTTCGTCTATGATATTTAGAAGAACACCGGTAAAATTCTACGGCACTGCCATTGGAATTTACTCGTTGCTTACTGGTATAGGTTTTTTTATTAGTTCAACTATTAGCGGCTATCTTGCTCAAACTTCTTTTAACTTAGCTTTCATTTTTAGCGGAGTTTTTGCATTTCTTGCCCTGATCTTAGCACTTTACATGTACTACAATGATAAAAGTCAGATTGTAGATTTATAAAAAGTTGCTTGAAACCTGCTAAGTACAGATGAGAAATTCTAAGCTTCAAGGTTCTTGATGACAAGATTATAGTATTTGCTATAATCTTACCTTATGAGCGAGAAAATTTTCAACAATCCTGTACCAAAAATTAAGCCAAAAGGCCTTCTTTGATATCATTAAATGGAAGTTACATTCAAAGCAGCCTAAATGGCCGAATGAAGTACCACTTATAACTAGTGACATTCCGCCTGCTCGCGTTGAAGGAGATAAGATAAGAGTTAGTTTTGTAGGGCATGTATCATTCCTAATCCAAACCCAGGCACTGAATATTCTAACTGACCCTGTATGGTCAAATGAGAGCAAGCCCATTTAGTTTTGCAGGGCCTAAAAGAGTTACACCGCCTGGTATCAAATTTGAAGATCCGCCGAAAATTGACGTAGTTTTAATAAGCCATAATCATTACGATCATATGGATATCAATACCATAAAAAAACTGTGGATAAGGGATAGACCGCATGTCATTACACCTTTGATGAATGATGCAGTTTTGAAGTCAAGTATTTCGGGAATAGAAGTTACGACTTTAGATTGGTCTGAAAAAATCTCTATTACAAATGACGTTGAGATTGCTCTAGAGCCTGCTCAACATTGGTCGGCACGTGGACTTTTTGATCAGAATAGAGCGCTTTGGGGAACTTTCTTAATTAACCTCAATTTGATGTAAGGAGCATAAAAGTTCTTGGTAACTTGTTATGCTTAATGGATGGCTTTCTTGGTTTAAAAGAGTAAGCGATCAAGCCTGA
>Ga0209512_1002123_pt1 | contig 22012 bp, 16 predicted proteins | sample frozenSSSSmetaG_FD_184142 | JGI IMG/M metagenome (GOLD analysis project Ga0209512, IMG submission 184142) | Glacier valley bacterial and archeal communities from Borup Fiord, Nunavut, Canada, to study Microbial Dark Matter (Phase II) -... | ecosystem: Environmental > Aquatic > Freshwater > Ice >...
GATGACCTCATTCATGAGTACTTGAAAGCAATTGTTGTAAATGGAAGAATAGGAGTTCTTTATAGCAATAAAGATTACGGCTGTGAATGGGATTATGATTTCAGAAACAAGCGATTCTTAAAGGTCGACAATACCAAGTTTGGTGTCAACATAGTGGTTTATGCATTAACACAATGATTTTGGAAAACACAGATTTAACAGCATATAAAGAGCTAGTGGATAAAATCCCTTTGCTCAAAAAAGAAATAGCAAAAGTCATCGTCGGTCAGGAATCTGTGATCGATGAAATCATCATAACCCTACTAGCTGGTGGACACTGCCTGTTGGAAGGAGTGCCGGGTTTGGCAAAAACGCTGATGGTCAATTCTCTTTCTCAAGGAATGGATATGAACTTTAAGCGAATCCAATTTACCCCTGATTTGATGCCTGGGGATATTCTTGGCACAGAGATTTTGGAGGAAGATCATGTGACCGGGAAAAAGTTTTTTCAGTTCAATAGAGGCCCGATCTTCGCAAATATGGTATTGGCAGATGAGATCAACAGAACTCCTTCCAAAACTCAAGCTGCCTTGCTGGAAGCGATGCAAGAGAAGGTAGTGACTTACGGAGGGCAACACCATCCGCTTCCAGATCCTTTTTTGATTATTGCTACGCAAAATCCAATTGAGCAGTCAGGAACCTATCCACTGCCAGAAGCGCAGCTTGATCGCTTTCTTTTGTATATCAAATTGGGATATCCGTCTGAGCAGGAAGAGTTGGAAGTACTGGAAAAAACTACTGGAACTTACAAAGGAAAACCTGATGTAGTCTTCACGGGAACGGATGTCAAGACACTTCAGAAGCTTACTAGAGAGGTGCATATTGATTCTAGTTTGCTCATTTATATCAATAAGCTGATTCGAGCTACACGACCTGATAATTCAGAAATACAGTCGGTTATAGATTATGTGGAGTGGGGTGCAGGTACACGAGCTGGACAGGCTTTGATTCTTTGTGCCAAAGCTAGAGCACTGGTCAAAGGTCGTTTTGCTGTTACACCTGATGACATCAAGACACTGGCTTATCCAGTCTTGAGACATAGGCTTTCCTTGCACTTCAGAGCAGAGGCAGAGAATATTCAGCCAGATGCTGTCATCACCAAAATCCTTGAAGCATTACCAATCCATGCAAGCAAGTAACCTGGAGATCATCAAACTCAATAACCTGAAGTTGGCTGCTAAAATCATCAGCGAGCAACTCAAGCATGGGGTGCACCTTGGCAAGCGCGTGGGAGTCGGTTCTGAGTTTGAGCAGTACAGGTATTATGAGCCAGGAGATGATCCAAAGAGGATTGACTGGAAGTACTTTTCCCGATCCGGTAAATACATGATCAAAGAATCGCAGACTGAGAGCCATTTGCATGTGCGTATGATGCTTGACCTCTCTGGGTCGATGAATTACGAGGAAGATGGAATCAAACGTCTTGATTACGCTAAAAACCTCATTGCATCACTTTCCTACTTAGCACATCAGCAAGGGGACTCCTTGACCTATTTTACTTTTCAGGATGGAAAGATAGAGCAGAAGGTGTCAGCATCCCCTAAGTCATTTCAGCGCATTTTATATTATTTGGAAACCGAAACAGCAGCTGGAAGCTGGCCTGTTATGAAGCATGAATTTCCGGTATTGAAAAGTAAGGAGAAGGAATTGATCATTGTGGTTTCCGATTTTTTGCAAAAAGACAACGAATGGCTGGACATAGTGGAGCAAATGAGGCATCCGAAAAAAGAGATTGTACTGTTTCAGATTCTGGGAAAGCAGGAGGAAAAGTTTGACTTAAAGGGTAATTTCAATTTTCAGGACCTGGAGTCAGATCGTTCAATTATTTTGGATGGAAAGGCGATAGAGAAAACCTATAACGAATCTATAAAGAATTATTTATCAGGTTTTAAGCAATCATTGATTCTACCTCAAGTTCATCTGTTTCAGGCACGATTGACAGATTCAATCGCTGGCGTAATCAGTCAGTTTCTCGCAGAAAGATCCTTATCCTGATGCAATTTCTTCAACCCATATTGCTCTGGGGTTTGCTGGGAATAAGCATCCCTATCCTTATTCATCTCTGGCGAGGAAAGAAAGGACAAGTGATCCATTGGGCTGCTATGCACTGGCTCGCCACACAGGAAAGCTCCGTGGCAAAAGGCTTTCGATTGGAGAATATCTTGGTTCTACTGCTTAGGATTCTACTGCTAGTTTTGTTGGTGCTATTGCTCGGTCAGGTCTTTATTCCATCGGTAAGCAAGGTTTCTGAGGAGAGAATTATTCATCTGATACAGCCAAGTAATCAGATCATCGATGAGTACAAATTTGAGTTTCAACAGGCATTGGAAAAGGGTGAAGAAGTATATTGGGCTGATGAGCATCTCACAGCAATAGAGGATTTGGAAGAGTTGAATCCAGATGGAAGAGCTGTAAATTTTCAAGCTTCACTTAATCAAGTTCCTGATGAGACTACCCAGCTCAATTTGTATTTGAGTAATTCCCTCAACAGCTTAGGATCGAATAATTACCTAAGTAAAATTAGACCGAGACTCTTTCTGGGAACCACCGACTTGGCAAATCCATCTCCTCAGATAATCTCAATTGAAGGAGGGAAAACCATGGAAGTGGGTAAAAATGGCTTATTGGACTCCATCGCAAACGATCAAAAGGAAACTGTTGGGATTACTTTAGAGAAGAGTTATTTCGCCTATTTTTTGGGTGAAATACCATCTTCAGAGCGTCTATTCATCAAGGCATCCCTTGAAGCTATACAAGATGTGTATGGATTTGACTTTGTCGAAAAGGAAGGAATTGAGGAAGCAAAGCTGATTTTTGACAACGAGCTACCAGAAGAAAAAGACAGCGAGAAACTTTACTTCATCTCGGATACTTTCTCTTTCTCTGAGCAATCGAATCTGATCAGTTTTTCAGATCAACTGGACTTCGATCATTCTGAATTGGTGCAAACAGGGAAGCTACCTGAAGTCATTTTAGAGAGATTCTTAGCCTATTCTGGGATAGAGCAGCAAGATGTGAAGTTGAGCCAAACTCAGCTTGAGAGTAGATTTTTGGTAGATTACCCAACAAGCCAAAATAAGAGAGCTAACCTTAATGTGATTCTTTTAGGTCTATTTCTGCTCTGTTTTGCCGCTGAGCGATACTTTGCAAATCAACAAGGGATATGAGCACTATAGAAAGCTATATCGCCAAAATTGAGCTGCACTTACGTGTGCAAACTGGTTTGAAGGCATTATTGATAAGTTTATCGCTGGTGTTATTTGGATTGGTTTTCACATCTGCCACTTCAGCTATCCTAGTGCTAGCTGTACTTGGTTTTTTAGTGGCAGGATACTATTTGGGGTTATTTGTAAGTCAGCGACAGCAAGCTATTCAGATACTTCATGATCGATTTCCAGACTTGGAATTCAGTTTGGAACTTCTTACCAAACCTTCAAAAAATATAGCAGAGCAACTGCAATGGGAGCGAGTGAATGCTACTTTTCAGGGGGGGGCTATTCAGATTTGGCATAAGAATACCTGGCCTTTTTTGATTGGGTTACTTCTTGTTTTCGGAGTTTATGGTCTATCTCTTTTGAGTCTTCCAGAAGAAAATTCATCCAACACTCAGGTTAAACTGAACGATAAATTGGAAGTGAATTCAGTAACAAATTCACCTGTGGAAATGAGTTCAGTAGAAATTTCCATCATTCCACCAGCCTACACAGGATTACCAAATACTACTCAATCAGAACTTTCGATCAAGACTATTATGAGCTCTGATATTAAGTGGATTGTGGATATGTTGAATACCAAAGATGTATCCTTAGAATTAATTAATTCGAATGGTAAAAGCCTGCCTTTTTCCCAATCCGGAGAAAAATTTATTCTCCAGGATAAGGTCATAGGATCTGGTATTTATGCTCTTCGAGCAAGGAGAGATGATAAGGTCGTGTACGAATCTGATTATTTCCCATTGGAGGCAATCGACGATTTTGCTCCTGTGATTCAGCCTAGTGAAAAAGAGCTTTACAAGTACCACTTCACCAAGGATCCACAGGTCATTCAGGTGAAAGCAAAGGTGTCTGATGATTTCAAAGTTAAGGAGGTTTACCTGGTGGCTACTTTGGCTAGAGGTTCTGGTGAAAATGTGAAGTTTAGAGAGAACCGGATAGCGATACCAAACAAGGATTTTAAGTCTGCGCATCTCAGTGTGAACCTAGATTTGAAGTCCTTCGATTTCAAGCCTGGCGATGAGTTGTATTACTATTGGGCCGCTATGGATAATCGGTCTCCCGAACCTAATTTTTCCCGTTCGGACACTTATTTTCTCAATTACGTGGATACTTCAGGGATTCAAGAGGAGGATTTAATTGGGATGGCGATCCATGTAATGCCGGAGTATTTCCGTAGCCAGCGGCAGATTATAATTGATACTGAAAATCTCCTTGCGACTCAGAAAAGTAAGTCTGAGAAAGAATTTAATGCAGCATCCAATCTAATTGGTAGCGATCAGAAGCTTCTTCGGATGCGATATGGTCAATACCTCGGTGAGGAAAATTCAGAAACTAGTAATGGCTCTGAACCGGTGGATTTCCTAGCCGGTCACGATCATGATCATGCCCACGAAGCCGGTGTTGTCAATTTAGTAGTAAAACCTAATGCGAATAAATCGGATAGCAGCTCTCAGAAGGTTGATCCAAACGACCTTGAGGATGGAATGGGAGGACTTATGAGTGCATTTCTAAATAAAAGCCAGTCCTCAACTCAAGCTAATCTTGATGAGAATTCCTCGATGAATCTCTTGAAACTCGCCTTAGAGCAGATGTGGGAATCTGAGTTGCATCTACGGCTTTTCGAACCGAAAAAAGCGCTACCCTTTCAAGAAAAAGCACTGGAATACCTGAAAACTGTTCAGCAAAAGTCAAGAGTTTACGTAAAGCGATCAGGATTTGATCCGCCACCAATAAAGGAAGGAGAAAAACGCTTGACGGGTGATCTGGATAAATTGAAAAATCAGATCGAAATCGAGCAAATAGCATTGACAAAGAGCTTGGCACCACTCGCTTCCCAGGTGTTGGGATTGCTTGCGAAGCCTCAACTTTCTGCTGTCGATAAAGTTGCAGTGCAGAAACTCGGAGAACTCTGGACTTCACGCATGAACTATTCCGGCATTGAGGATTGGTCAGTTTTGCTTAGACTTCAAGAGTTGAATGCGGGAAAAATTACTGAGGAGGGCAAGAAAGAGTTGTTTCAGAAACTATATCCTCTGACAGCCCAAAGTGAAGGTGTGAATGCATCTTCACTCAAACAAAAAGAATTAGAAAAAGCCTTTTGGAGCAAGTTGCAATGATTCATTTCGAACCTTTGATTTCCTGGACTTGGACATGGCTATTCGCTGCGGCGATTCTGATCATTTTAGGTTTTCAGCTTTTTTGGATATTAAAGTCTGATTTGAAAGCAGGTAGAAAGGCTATAAAAATCGCTTTGAATGCCCTGTTTTCACTTGTGCTGATTGGCTACCTATTTCAGCCTATTTGGACTTGGATCGGACAGGACGATGCAGTTTTGGTACATTCTTCATCAAGTACCAAAGAGAAAATTCGCTTCTGGAAAGATAGCTTGAGCGTCAAGAAATCTGTTGATGTCAAAAAATACCAAGGTGAGGGAAATCCTGTTTATTTGCTTGGATCTGACTTTTCAGAGGCTGAGTTATTGAAAATAGGAGATAGGGATATTAAATGGGTTTCGGATGTTGAAGAAGCTTCTATTTCCTTTCTGGATTGGAAAGGGATACTGCGAGAAGGAGAAATGCAGACGGTGAATGGCAGAATAGAATCCAGAGATTCCTTGAAATTATCACTTGCTCAACAAGGTAAAATACTAGCAGAAACCGGTTCTGGATTAAATGATGGTACTTTTAAACTTGAATTTCCAGCGAAAGTTGTGGGAAGAAATGAGCTTGACTTGATGGTGAATGATAGCCTATATGGAAGCATCAAGTTCTTTGCGCATCCAGCCAAGCCAATCCAATACAGTTTGCAATTTGCATTCCCAGATGCTGAAATCAGGGTTCTAACTCAATACTTGATCAATTCAGGTGAAAAGGTAAGTGAGCGAATTGACGTTTCGAAGAACTCAACGATTAGCTCTGGGAGCTCTGAATCCGACTCCCTTCAGTTTCTGATCATCGATCCAGCTCAGCTTATCAAGAAATCAACCCAAGATGCAATTGAGAATGGAGCGTCCGTTTTGGTGATTAATGTGGATGAGGTTGGAAGTGATATTTCTGCGATAAATAAGGCCTTTGAAACCAACTTCAAAGCAAAGCGAATTACAACAGAAGAAAGTAGGGAAGTTGAGGCTGATTTGGAAGCTTTACCTTACGGATTGGAGTCGGTGATTACTCAGAAACTGCTTTTTCAGAATGCATTTGCCGTGCAGCAAATTGGAAATGCCAAGGTTGGAGTGAGTTTGTTGGGTAAGACATTTCCAATCAAGCTAGCTGGTGATAGTTTGCACTATCAAGCGATTTGGCAGAAGATGCTAGGAGCAATGATTCCGCAGGAATCAGGGTCCGTTGAGCTTAAGCAGCCTATTTTCAGAGGAATGAGAACTGAAATTCAAGTGATTCAACAGGAGTTTAAGGAGGATTTTATAAGTATTGAATCAGATTCAGTTTACTTGCAAAAATCGCTTGTCAATCCATTTTCTAAATCCGGGAGCTTTATAAGTTTGGATTCGGGATGGGTTTCATTGGCTGATAGTTTAGAATTTTATAGCTATGCTGTCGATGAGTGGCCAAGTCTGAAAGGTTCGAAAATACGAGCTGATTTCTTGAAAGCACATTCGAAAAAGGAAACATCTTCAATAGGTTTTACTTCCCAGCGAAAGGTTCCTGATTGGATTTGGTATGGACTGTTTGTGCTGACTTTGACACTACTTTGGCTGGAACCTAAGCTTTTGAAGTAAAGCTGTAATCAGTTTTTTTGAGAAACGGTTACCTATTGAAAAGTTTTTTTCTCCAATTTGTCCTGTGTACGACACGAAAATCCAGCCTGATTGAACTGTTTTGAGTTTAAATGGGAGTTGTTGGCTTGAGAGTCAGCTTTATCCTAAACTTAAATATGCATGAATAAATACTTAAAAAGAGTGAGCCTCAGTATTGTGCTGCTTCTGTTGATTTTCACTTCATATGCGCAGAAAGCTGAGGTGTTTTCTCAGAAGGACAAAGCGATAAAGGGCTATGATCCAGTGGCGTATTTCACTGATTCCAAGCCTGTGGTTGGTGAGAAGGAATTTAAGCTTAGCCATGATGGAGCGAATTGGTATTTTTCTTCTCAGAAAAACTTAGATCTTTTTAAATCCAATCCATCTAAATACATGCCTCAATATGGTGGCTATTGTGCTTTCGGCTTGGCTGGAGGCTACAAGGCACCCATTTCCCCAGATGCTTGGACTATAGTGGATGATAAATTGTACCTGAATTACAACAAGAAAGTGCAGGTAGACTGGAATGCTGATCAGGCTGAGATGATCAAAAAAGCAGATAAAAACTGGCCGAACGTCAAGAAAGAAAAATAAAGTATGGAGGAAGAAGGCAAACAAAGTTTAGAGTCATCTGAGGTCTCGACTACCGATTGGGAAAAGTTGCAAGACCCCACGAGGATGCATAATTCCTTTGAGTTTGCACATGCTTGGTGGTTCCACATCCCGATGTTTGTATTGGGGGTTTCTTGGGCTATTCGACTCCGAAAAGCCAATTATTTTGCTGCTGCCAATCCAGCTTTAGAGAATGGTGGCCTTTATAATTACTCCAAATTTGCAGCTCAAAATCACTTTCCAGAGGTCAATTTACCAGCTACTTGTCTGATTCATTCTACTGAGGAGGTAGCGTTAATTTTGAATAAAACCAGTGCTCAGCAGATACTGTTTCCCTTTATTATTAAGCCTGATAAAGGCGAAAGAGGCAAAGGGGTGAAGCTGATCGGTAATCGCGATGAGTTGGAGAAATACCTGCTGGATCAACCCAAAGATGATTACTTGATACAGCAGTATATTGAAAAGTCGCAAGAATACGGCGTTTTTTTCCTTAAAAACCCTTTGACTGGAGAGTTTTTAATTCCTTCTCTTACTAGAAAAATTTCCCTACAGGTGGTTGGAGATGGTATTTCCAGCATTTCCGAATTGATACAAAATCATCCCCGAGCAAGCCGATATCAGTACCTAATCCAATCAGCAGATCCTAACTCTATCCCCTTGCAAGACGATGTGGTAAAGCTAAGTTCCATGGGAAACCACTGCAAAGGCGCAGTATTTCTGGATTACAGTGCTTATATCAGTTCTGAAATGGTAGCTGCTTTTGAAAGTGTTTTCGATGCTGTTAAAGGAATCAATTATGGTAGGCTGGATGTAAAAGTAGATCACTTAATGGATCTAACTGACCCGTGGAAAATCATTATTTTGGAAGTAAATGGTGCCAATGCTGAGCCTATTCATATGTACTCACCTGAGAAAAACTATCAGGATGGATTGAAAACGATCAACTCCTATTTCCAAAACATGGGAATGATGGCAAAGCATAACTTGGTCGGAAGAAGGAGTCAATTTAAAGAAAGAGATACCTTGAGAAGTTTAATTCAGTATTTGAAAAAGTGAATCTTCAATTCTCAAAAAGTATTCTTGTGGACAATTTGGGGCTTTGATAACCTCGATACTTAGGAGATGGCTGAGCACTATTCTCACTTGCCATCACATGTTTCTTGTCCTGCTTGATTCTTTGTGTTATTTTAAAAAACCAATTTTTAATCATTTTAAGAAGTGCCCATGTTAGCTAAGTTGAATTTGGAAGTCCTCGGCGAATTATCAGATTTTTTAAATCAATTGAAATCCGAAGATTTTGCCGATTGCTCTCCTGTTTTGAGGACTTCAAGTATAGGCCAGCATGTGCGCCATATTCTGGAATTGTATGACTGCCTGCTTTCTCAGTATGAGTTAGGGATTGTTTGCTACGATGATAGAAAGCGGGATAAAAGGTTGGAAACAGATATGGATTCAGCTTTAGCTAAAATCAAAGAAATCCGAGAAAATCTCAAATTAGAAGACAAGGAGATTATTCTTAAAATGGCTGTAGCAACCGATTTTGAAACGATCCGGAGCAGTTACAATCGCGAACTATGCTACAATCTAGAGCACTGCATTCATCATCAGGCGCTGATCAAAATTGCCTGTAATCAACTCGATTACCTTTCACTTCCATCTAGCTTTGGCGTAGCCAAATCAACAATAGACTATGTCAAAAGTATGGAGTTAAGTGCAAAGTGATATAGTAATTGGATAGTATTATTTTTTATAAAAATCACTCCCTTGATTTTAATTACCGACTCAGTTATAATCAAGGAAATAATAGTTTTTGGGAGGTTGAAACTGTACCAATACTTTTATGTTAATTTTCAATTCCCAAAAACTGGCGAAGATTGCTCTCATCGCTGGATTAACCATAAGCGATCAGATTTCTATCGCCCAAACAAGCGATAACATTCGCGCTACTTAGCTAGAAGAGGTAATGGAGACTGCTCAAGTTGTCCTGCTTCTCCAGAAGCAGGACTTATTTAGAAAATCATATAAAATCAAGCCTCTGAAATCAATCGATCTCAGAGGCTTGATTATGGAGGATAACCAACTTTTCTCAGGTGATAACAGCTATTCTATTTTCAGGAAATATTTGAAGTACTTCACCAAGTTCTTGTATTCATCTGAATCAATTTTGCCTTTTCCTATTGCCACTTCTACCACCTCATAGATTTCATTGAATGGATAGGTAGCACTCAAATGCTCATTTTCATCCATCCATTTCTTAAGCAGTTCGATTTCATATTTGTTAATATCTCCATCCGCCATGATACCGTAGCAAACTCCTTGGAGAAAGTGCAGGTCGGCTTTTGTTTTGTCTTTCTCTTCAAAATTCAGCGCATGTTTTTCTAGAATTTCCTTGAGTTCTATGATCTCTTCTGAGCCAATAGTGCCTGTCTTAACTTTGGTAGAGATTTCCTCGAAAAATGAATGGAAAGGTTCCTCAGAGCAAAGTCCTTCGTGCGTATTGCACCAGGCTTTTAGTGCTTCGTATTCACTGATGGTAATCCGGCCATCCATGGCGATACCATTTACCAAGCCATTTAAATTGTGAAAAGCTATTTGGGTTTGGGTCAAAAAATTATTTTTCATATCCTATACAGTTTTGTATAAGATACAAAGTCTTGATAAACAATGAAATGAAGATGATATAGTATTTTTTACCGGAGGATGAAAAGATGGTCAGAGGCGGTTAGGCGGTACTGTTCGCGATTTCATGAACTGGTGCAAGGGAGTCGAAAGGTCCTCGACTCCGCTCGGACTGACAAGCTTTCGGTTTCATTGAAAGAATCTGTCATTGGTAGCGAAGTCTAATTGTCAGCCTGAGCGAAGTCTAATTGTCAGCCTGAGCGAAGTCTAATTGTCAGCCTGAGCGAAGTAGAATTGTCAGCCTGAGCGAAGTAGAATTGTCTGCCTGAGCGAAGTCGAAGGCTCTCCCCAAAAGTTACCTGAAATTCATCGTGAATACAGTCCGCTCATTCGGGATAGAAGTCACTTGAAGACTACCATTATGTAGGTTCATAATCTGTCTGGAGATTGCCAGCCCTATGCCACTTCCAGTCTTTTTCGTAGAATAAAAAGGAACAAAGATCCGCTCCAATGCCTCAGGAATAATCCCGGGTCCAGAGTCTTCTACTTGTATCATCAAACCTAGATCTCCCTGTCCAATAGATGAAATCCATATCGTGCGGTCTGCCTGATTTTGCAAGGATTCAGAAGCATTTTTCACAAGATTAATCAAGATCATAGTGATCTGATCGGGGTCACAATGTATCTCCAAATCACTTGGATGGATCTTGGTTTCTATTTTGACCTCAGCCGATTTCAGGTCCTCTTTCATCAAATTGAGTACATTCTCGAAGAGTTGGCCTACTGGCATCGTTACTTTTTTCGGCGCAGGGATATTCGTGTAATCACGGTATGCATTCACGAAACTCACTAGACCTTTGCTCCGATTGGCAATGGTGTCCAAGCCTTCCTGCATATCCATGAAGCCATCTCTTTTGATCAAGATGCCTTCTTGCTGTACGTAGCTATCCTCATCCAAAATGGTACGAAGTGATTCCACCAAACTTGAAATCGGTGTAATGGAATTCATGATTTCGTGTCGAAGTACCTTAGTCAGGTTTTGCCAAGCTTCAAGCTCGTTTGACTGAAGTTCGGCATTGATGTTTTGTAGGGAAAGCAATGTCCAGCTATGTCCACCCATCTTCAGTGAAGTAGATTGTATGATCAGGTGGAGGGAAGGATTTACTTTTTTGGAAATGCGCTGCCCTGGCTTCATCTCCAATACATCTGCCAGAAGCTTTGGGGATAGCTTACTCAAATCAGTAATGTCCCGAAACTGTGGAATTTGAAGCAAATGCTTCGCAGCATTATTGATAACACCGATTTTCCCTTGGTCATTGAATGAGATAATTCCCGTGTTGATATGCTGAATGATGACCTGGAGAAAAAGCATTTGTTCTTCCTTTTCGGCACGGGTTTGCTTAAAAACATCCATTACCTCATTGAAAGAGGTGTTTACTTCCCGAAAGGAGCTTCCCATTTTGCTGTCGGAAGTGAAGGAACTTGAGAAATCAGCGTAACGAATAGAATCTAGAAAACGGGCAAGTTTGTGATTGATCGAGTTGACATAATAGATCATTTCTCCAATCTGGATCAGTGTAATTATGCCTAGAATAGCGGGCGCCAACCAAAGGTCCTGACTGTAATACAACCAAAGTCCTAGATAAAGGCTAATGATAATTCCAAAAATCCTTAGCCCAACACCAAGAGAAAAGCTCTTATAAACCATACTTCTCAAGTCTGCGATAAAGTGATGATCGAGTCAGCCCAAGTTCTTCAGCGGCTCTCGTGATATGCCCATTGTGTTTTTGTAATGCTTTGCGAATAAGGATTCGCTCTACATCTTCGATATTTAAATGCTCCAAACTTACCGATTCATCCTGACGCTCTGGTTGTGCCATTTTTTGCAAGAAGAGATCTTCAGGTTGTAGCACATTGTGATTAGACATGATCACGGCCCGCTCGATACTATGTTGTAGTTCACGGATATTACCAGGCCAGTGGTACTTGGACATGCGTTTGATGAGTGGTTCGGAAGCCTTGCGAATGTCTTTGTTGTATTTTTTGGAGTAAAAGGCAATGAAGTGATCCGCCAAAAGCGGAATGTCTTCAATACGCTCTCGCAGTGGCGGAAGCTGAATTTCTATGGTGTTGATGCGATAAAGTAAATCCTGACGGAAACCATTTTCATATACCATAGAATGAATAGGCATATTGGTTGCTGAAATCAACCTGATATTTACATCTACCGGCCGATTTGCTCCGACCCGTGTCACTTGACGATTTTGGAGTACTGCCAAAAGCTTTGATTGAAGTGGCATCGGAAGGTTTCCTATTTCATCCAAGAAAAGTGTCCCTTTATGTGCCTGCTCAAACCTACCTGCCCGATCTTCTTTCGCATCGGTAAATGATCCTTTTTTATGCCCAAAAAGCTCTGATTCAAAAAGCGTCTGCGTGATTGATCCTAAATCCACTCCTACAAAAGCTTCTCTATTTCTTCGTGAATGTCTGTGAATAGCACGAGCAATCAATTCTTTTCCAGTACCGTTTTCACCTAAAATCAGAACATTTGCATCTGTGACAGCGACACGTTCGATGGTTTCGAAGACCTTCTGCATAGATTCGCTTTGACCGATAATGTCCTTGAACTTATCATCCATGTCCTGATGCAAGGTTTGCTTCTGATCCCTTAGCAGATTCACTTCCATTTTCTTTTTGCGAAGCTGTAAGGCAGAATTTAGCGTAGCGAGTAAGCGTTCATTTTCCCAAGGCTTCAGTACAAAATCAGTCGCACCTTCTTTGATGGCTTTCACAGCAAGATTAACATCTCCATAGGCTGTGATCAAAACCACCACGGCAGAAGGGTCCAGTTCCAATATTCGGTCTAACCAATAGAAACCTTCCTGTCCAGAACTCACATCCTTCGTGAAATTCATATCCAGAAGAATCACATCGTAGGATTCATTGTGCGTGAGGATAGGAAGTAGATCAGGATTGGTCTCTGTGTCCACTTGAGAAAAATGTCGCTTGAGGAAAATTTTTGCTGCTTTTAAAAGGTCTTCATTGTCATCTACTATAAGAATCTTACCTGTACGTTGCTCGCTCATGATTAAAAGAATTAGGTATAGATCGGAAAAATATCCGTCGTGCTGTGCCCACTTGTTCCAAAAGTATACCGAAAAATAGGAGGCCGGTATTTTGGCTCAAAACGTTTGATTTCGGACAAGTTGAGCATGTTTTTGATTCGGTGGACGAGTTTATAAGTTAGGAAAAATATATTCGACTTTGAATGATTTTGTTCGCTTGCGGACGAAAATGTTCGCGAGTCTAGCTACTGATTTTTCATAAATCAATGAAAGAAGCTTGTAAGGGCAATTTTTTGCATGGCATACCATTTGGCATACTGGGGATAGCCCGGAAATGGCATTTACACACAATGGATAGAAAATTAGCAAAGAAAACCTGGACCCCTAAAAGAATTGCCTATATAGTAGGCGGAGTCATTTTAGTCGCCGGAATTATTTATCAGATAGGATACGCAGATCATAGATCTACAATGAATGTAGAGAAGGATAGATTGAGTATTGCAACAGTTACGAAAGGGGAGTTTACTGATTATATATTGGTGTCAGGGCAGATTGAACCTGCACAGACTTTTTTCCTAGATGCCGTAGAAGGTGGAATGGTAGCTCAGATCGTTCGGGAATCTGGAGCGGTAGTAGAAGTAGGAGATACGATTTTGATCATGGCCAATTCCAATTTGCAATTGGATGTGATGCAGCGGGAAACCATGCTTTATGAGCAAATCAATAACCTTAGGCAGACTCGATTATTCTTGGATCAAAATGATTTAAGTCAGCAGGGACAATTGGCAGAGATAGATTATCAGATCAGCTTACTTCAACCTCAGTATAAAAGATTCAAAGAGCTTCATGAGAAGAAACTGGTTTCAGATCGGGAATTCGAAGAAGTGGCCGAGCAATATGAGTACAATCTGAAAAGAAAGGAATTGACCTATAAGTCGTATAAAAGTGATTCCATCGCGAGATCGTATCAATTGGCGCAACTGCGACAGTCAGAAAACAGAATGAATGCTTCTTTAAATGGTGTTGGGCAGATTTTGAATAATCTGGTAATTAAAGCTCCAATAGCAGGTCAGTTGGCAATGGAGCAAATCGAAGTTGGTCAGGCGATCAATTCAGGTGAGCGATATGGTCAGATCGATGTGCAGGATGAATTCAAAGTAAGGGTGCCTATAGATGAATTGTATTTGCCACGAATCGGACGTGGTTTGAAAGGGAAGTTCACACTGAGCGGTGTGGATCATGAACTGGAAATCATGAAGATCTATCCAACCATCACCAATGGTCGATTTGAAGTGGATATGGCTTTCACAGGTGAAAGCCCGCAGGGAATCAGAAGAGGTCAGAGTGTAAGAATCAGATTGCAGCTCAGTGATAGCGAGCAAAGTCTACTTCTTCCTACAGGTGGATTCTTCAAGGACACCGGTGGAAACTGGGTATTTGTAATCAATTCTTCAGGTAATGCAGAGAAGAGAAATATCAGACTTGGAAACAAAAACCCTGAATTCTACGAAGTGCTGGAAGGTCTAGTAGAAGGAGAAAAAGTAATCATCTCTGGCTATGAGAACTTTGGGAAGAACGAGATTTTGGGCCTAAAGTGATTTTGGGTCTCGGAGACCGATGCCGGGTGTCCGATGTCCGGTGACCGATGCCGGATGACCGATGTGGGGTGCTTGATGTTGGATGTGGATTGAGTAATGATTTCAGGATTTAGACTATAAAGCTATGGATGAATATGTGCCTCATTTTAAATTCGAAAAGCTTCAAATATGGCAAAAGGCCATGGATTTTGGAGAGGATATATTTGGTGTTTCTAAGGGTTTCCCTAAGGATGAATTATTTAACTTGATTTCACAGGCAAGACGTGCTGCGGACTCAATTGCTTTAAATATTGCTGAAGGCTCTATCTCCCAAAGTAACCCTGAATACAAGAAGTTCTTGGGCTATGCAATTCGATCTTTAGCCGAAGTAGTCACTTGCTTGCATAAAGCCGTGAGAAGAAAATATATTGATCTAGAACAGTTTAACAAACTTTACGCCGAGGCTTTTCATCTTATGAATATGATGCAATCCTTCAAATCAAAGATTAATTAGGTAGAAATGAAATGACTTGGAATACATAGGTCATTAGATATCAAATTATAAAAAAAAATATAAATAATGATGGAGGTTCAACCCACATCGGGCACCCGACATCGAACATCATACAAAAAAAATATAACAAACGATTGAGGTTAAAACCACATCCGTCACCCGACATCCGACATCTAACAATAACAACCATGAACGTAATCAAAACCGTCGATCTCCGAAAGCTTTACTCCACTGAGGAGGTAGAAACTACAGCTTTGGACAATATCCAAATTGAAATCAAAAAAGGCGAATTCGTAGCCATTATGGGACCGTCAGGTTGTGGTAAATCCACACTCTTGAATATCCTTGGCCTGTTGGATAATCCAGATTCTGGCGAGTATCATTTCTTAGAAAATGAAGTCGCTAAATTCTCTGAAAGACAGCGTTCTTCCCTCAGAAAAGGAAACATCGGTTTCGTGTTTCAGAGCTTTAACCTGATCGACGAACTGACTGTATTTGAAAATGTAGAGCTACCCTTGCTTTACCTCAAAATCCCGACTGATGAGCGCAAAACTAGAGTAGAAGAGGTGCTTTCTCGCATGAATATCATGCACAGAAGAAATCACTTTCCACAGCAGCTTTCCGGCGGTCAGCAGCAGCGAGTGGCGATTGCCAGAGCAATTGTAGCAAAGCCTTCCGTGATCCTTGCCGATGAGCCTACAGGTAACTTGGATTCTACCAATGGCGAAGAAGTAATGCGCCTTTTGGAAGAACTCAATAATGAAGGAACTACCATCGTAATGGTAACTCACTCTCCGCATGATGCAAACTACGCTCACAGAATCATCAACCTATTTGATGGTAAAGTAGTGACTGAGAATATCAGGGAGCAGTTTCATGTGTAGAATGGATTGAAAGATTGGAAGATTCTAAATACTTGTCCGCCGTGGCGGATTGAAAAATTGGTCTTTACAAATCTTAGCCTAGGTCTGTGTCCTCACTGACCGAAATATTAATGGTCTGTGGAGACACAGACCATGGTAGCTGGCATAGTGATACCGACCACGTTGGCTATTTGATCTTTGTATATCATTTAAACCCTTGTAAAAGATCGCTTTTAATTCTTTCAATATAGAATCTAGTTTCATAATTGAAATTGCCCAGTTCTGATATTTATAAATCTTTCAATCTTTCAATTTTCCAATCTTTAAATCAATCTTCATGCTCCGTCACCAACTCACCCTCGCTTTTCGAAGTTTTATGAAGTTCAAGAAGATCTTTGCGATCAACCTGTTTGGGTTGGCGATAGGTCTGACGACGGTGGTGCTGATCATGATGTGGGTGAAGGATGAGCTAGGCATCAGTCGTAATCATGAGAAGATAGATCGGATCTATGCCGTGATGACTAATCATGACAATACAGGTGGTATTGTAACTATAGGTATAACTCCTGGTGATATGGCCGAAGCCATGAAGGCAGAGCTTTCACAAGTGGAGTTAGCGGCAGGCACATCGTCGTTTATTAATGGAGTTGCTTTTGAGAATGGGGATACCAAGATGACTGGAGCGGGTCTTTATGTAGATCAGACTTATTTTGATATTTTCTCAGTTGATTTTCTCGAGGGAAATCCAAGTCAGATCATGACTGGAATCAATAGCTTGGCGATATCTGAGACTATGGCTACCAAACTCTTTGGCTCACCAAAAGAGGCCATAGGCAAATCAGTGAAATGGCAAGTTTTTGATTTTCACAATGATGTGGAGGTAACTGGTGTTTATAAGGATTTCGGTTCTATGGAAGTGGACAAACCAGATTATTTCCTGTCTTTTTCTTACTTCAAACAGATGCTTGGCGAAGGCGTTCATTGGGGTAATTTCAATGCAAGCACTTATTTATTACTTAGACGAGATACAGATGTAGCGGCTTTTAATGAACAAATTGCTGGTTTCATTAAAGCCAAAGATGAAAGAAGTAATGTATCTGCTTTTGTTCAACCGTATGGTGATACCTATCTCTATGGTACCTATGAAGATGGAAAAGTAGCAGGTGGAAGGATCAGTTATGTGAAGCTTTTTTCAGCTATTGCAATCTTCATCTTGATTATCGCGTGCATCAATTTCATGAATCTAACTACGGCTAGATCGATGAGTCGATTGAAGGAAATAGGAGTGAAAAAGTCTATGGGAGCAAGCCGCGGGGGCCTTTTTGGACAATTTATGGTCGAATCCTTACTGTTGACATTTATGGCTTTGGTTCTGGCCATTCTCGCAACATTTATCCTGCAACCATTTTTCAATCAGGTGACATCCAAAACGCTAAGTATGTCTTTCCAGTCTGAGTTGATCCTTCTTTTATTGGGTATTTGGCTATTAACCAGTTTTTTGGCTGGGATATATCCTGCCGTTTACCTTTCTAGGTTTAAACCAGTGGAGGTGATGAAATCTAATATCAAGGGAAGCTTTGGGGAATTACTGGCTCGAAAAGGCTTGGTTGTTTTTCAGTTTGCAATTTCTCTTCTGCTGATCATAGGAATCTCCGTGATCGGCAAGCAAATGACTTTTATTCAAAACCAAAACCTGGGCTATAATCAAAGCCAGCTTCTACAGATTAATGCCTCTGGTGTCAATCCCAACCAGCTAGACTCATTTCTGGCTGAAATCAAAAAATCACCTGGAGTAGAGAATGCATCGAGTTTAAGTCATCCATTGGTTGGTTTAAGAAGCGCCACTATTGGTCTTACTTGGGAGGGAAAAAACCCTGAAGAGCAGGTGAAGTTTGAAAATGTATCAGTCAACATGGGCTTGATCGAAACCATGGGATTTGAATTGGTGGATGGAAGAGCTTTTTCTACGGAATTTGGAGAGGAAGAGTCCAAGATAATTTTGAATGAAGCTGCAGTTCGGACCATAGGTTTTGATGATCCAGTTGGACAAATTGTCAACCTGTGGGGTGATGACAAAGAGGTAGTAGGGGTGATCAAGGATTTCAATTTCGAGTCATTGAAAGAGACAGTTAAGCCAGCTTTCTTAAAATACGATCCGGGTTTTGCGCAAAAAATTATGATTAGAATAAATCCTCAAAATCAACAGGAGACTATTGCTGGAATAGAAGCGCTTTTCGTGAAGCAAACTGCTCAGCCTATGGATTATTCCTTCATGGATGAGGATTATCAGTCGCTTTATGCTTCCGAGCAGCGCGTGTCCAAGTTGGCAAAATATTTTGGAGTGATGGCGATTTTCTTGAGCTGTCTTGGCTTATTTGGCTTGGCCGCATTTACTGCGGAAAAGCGTAAGAAAGAGATAGGAGTGCGAAAGGTAATGGGAGCTTCCATGATGAGCGTGTTGACTTTGGTTTCCAAAGACTTCATCGCATTGATCCTGGTTTCGATCCTGATTGCCATTCCAATTGCCTGGTATTTCGCCAATAACTGGCTTCAAACCTATGCTTACCAGACCGATTTGAGTTGGTGGATCTTTGCAGGCTCTGGAGTTCTTTTGATTGTGATTTCACTGATTACAGTAGGTTATCAGGCTTATAAGGCAGCTTCGACGAATCCTGTTGAATCCCTTCGATCAGAGTGAGTAGGGAGGTTGGAAGCCGGGAAGTGGGAAGTTTGATTTCGTTATTGCGAGTAATGAAAATATAGAATTTACAAAAGAGAGATGGCGGTGTCAGCCTGAGCGAAGTCGAAGGATACGCGACTCCGCTCGGACTGATAGCAGTTTTGTTTCTAAATCTTCGTCGCGGTCAATGTCTTCACAAACCACGGCACAAAGAGCTAATAGCTTTGCCCGAAAGCGAACGTTACTGTACGAAGTTAGGTGCGTAAAAAATTGAAAATGAGCTTTCTGGCATCCAGAAGGCTTTTTTTAAATGGCATAAATCCTGAATAAGTTCTAATACACCTTGATAGTCAATCTTAAATTCTATTTGCTATGCTCAAGAATTACTTCAAAATCGCCCTAAGAAACTTAAAGAAGCATAAGTTCTATACTTTCATCAATATCCTTGGACTATCGGTAGGCGTGGCGGTCTGCATGATTATCTCACTTTTTGTGATCAATGAGCTTTCCTACGACAAGCATTTCAAGGATGCAGATCAGATTTATAGAATTCACGCAGATATCATTTTTGGAGGGAATCACTGGGATATGATCACAGCTCCGGCTCCTATGGCTGAGGCTCTTCCTGCCGAATTTCCCGAAGTGGAATATGCAGTTAATTTTAGACAACGTGGTTCCTATTTGGTCAAAAATATTGATCAGAACATCAAAGAAGATGGAGTAATCTGGGCGAGCAAGGACTTTTTCAATGTTTTCGGAACACCGCTTTTAGAGGGCAATCAGGATGGTGTTTTGACGGAACCCAATACTATGGCTATCAGCAAGAGCATAGCTGATAAGTATTTTCCAGGAGAAAGTGCCATCGGGAAAACCTTGATTCTGGATAATGATATGAATTTTAGGATCACTGGAGTATATGAGGATATACCTCAGAACAGCCATTTTCACTTTAATTTTTTACTGTCCATGGAAGGCTTAGAGGAAGCAAAAAGCGCTTCCTGGATGGGTAATAATTTCCAAACCTATTTGAAAATCAGGAAGGATGCAGATCCTGAAAATCTAAATCAAAAACTTAAATCCTTGGTCGAAAAGAATATAGAGCCAGAATTAGGGCGATTATTTGGTGAAGGAGCCACTTTGGACGGCATGCTTGCCGATGGAGGTAAGATGGAATATGCAGTTCAACCGCTTCTGGATATTCACTTGAAAAGTGATCTGATGGGGGAGTTTGAGCCTAATTTCAATGTTACCTACGTCTATCTTTTTGTGGCAATTGCCTTGTTTATTTTGGTCATCGCCTGTATCAATTTCATGAACTTGTCCACGGCCAGATCTTCTTCTCGTGCCAAAGAAGTGGGAATCCGAAAAGTGATGGGTTCATTCCGAACGCATTTGATTCGTCAGTTTTTGATGGAGTCTATACTGCTGAGCTTTATCTCATTTTTGATCGCTGTGCCTCTTGTCGCTGTTTTACTTCCTTTTTTCAATGATTTGGCTGCACGGGAACTTGTCATGCCATTTAGCTTCGGTTCATTTTATATGATTTTGATTTTAGGCGCCATTGGTACTGGCGTACTGGCAGGAATTTATCCCGCATTTTTTCTGTCAGGTTTCAAACCGATTAGCATTCTGAAAGGGAAAGTTTCCATGGGAATGAAAAGCGGGATGATTCGAAGCTCTTTGGTAGTTTTTCAATTTGCGATCTCTATCATATTAGTCATCGCCACGATCGCTGTTTTCAATCAGCTGAATTACATACAAAATAAGAAGATTGGCTTCAATAAAGAGCAGATCATAACGGTGGATGATGTCTATGCGCTAGGCGATCAAGTAGAGACATTCAAGCGGGAGATCCTGGCAAATAGTATGATGGAGTCGGGGACGATAACTGGGTATTTGCCGGTTTCGGGAACCTGGAGATCTGATACACCATGGTGGGCCGAAGGTAGGGATCCTAAGCAAACCGAGAATATGGTCAGCTTGCAAAACTGGGAGGTGGATTACGATTACGTGAAAACAATGGGGATGGAAATAGTGGAGGGAAGAGATTTCTCGATGGATTTCCCATCTGATTCTTCTGGGGTGATTCTTAACGAAACTGCAGCAAAACAATTCAACTTTTTGGGAGATCCTTTAGGTCAAAAAATCTACACCTTGGCTGGGAACAATGAGACGATGAACATGGAAGAGCTGGAAAATAGGACTGTAGTCGGCGTAGTGAAAAACTTCAATTTCGAATCGCTCAAAGAAAATATAGGTTCGGTGATGATTTTCTTAAGTGAAAGACCTCAGGGCATTGCCTCCTTCAAGTTCAACTCTACAAATACTGATGAAGTAGTCAATTTCATAGAATCTAAATGGAATGAAATGGCTCCGGGACAACCCTTTACTTATTCATTCTTGGATGATAGATTCGGTCAGATGTATGCTTCCGAAACCCGTCTGGGGAAAGTCTTTGGTATCTTTGCAGGATTTGCAATTGTCATCGCCTGTCTGGGCTTGTTTGCCTTGACCGCATTTACTGCAGAGCAGAGGACCAAGGAAATCGGGATACGAAAAGTGCTGGGTTCCAGCATAGGAAGCATCGTGGTATTACTATCTAAGGAATTTGCCAAGCTCGTGGTAATCGCATTTCTGATCGCTTCACCCATCGCTTGGTGGGCAATGACTAAATGGCTGGAAGACTACCAGTTTAAGCAGGAGCTAGGCTGGCAGGTATTCCTTGGCGCAGGATTCTTCGCCATTCTTATCGCTTTGCTGACAACCAGCTATCAATCTATCAAGGCTGCAACTTCAAATCCAGTCGATTCATTAAAGAGTGAGTAAAGAGTGAGTTACCGTCATTGCGAGTGAGGAACGAGCGAAGCAATCTTACCTAAGTGACAGTGCCTTAATAAAGTTGTCACATTTTGTTGGCGTTTACAAATCCAAACAAGATGAAAAATGGCTATGAAATTAAGCAAAAGCGTTCCTTCAGTGAAGCATTAAGAAAGCAGATCGTTGGACAAGTAGAACGAAAAGAATTGACGATTTCTCAGGTATCTCGGGAATACCAAGTTTCAAAAGCGGCGGTA
>Ga0209512_1002131_pt1 | contig 21947 bp, 22 predicted proteins | sample frozenSSSSmetaG_FD_184142 | JGI IMG/M metagenome (GOLD analysis project Ga0209512, IMG submission 184142) | Glacier valley bacterial and archeal communities from Borup Fiord, Nunavut, Canada, to study Microbial Dark Matter (Phase II) -... | ecosystem: Environmental > Aquatic > Freshwater > Ice >...
TTTTCCCTAAAATTGCTGCCGCCCGCTGACGGGTGTAGTTATCGACATCAGTTGAATTCAGCAGTTGCACTAAGGCAGCGATCACTTGTTCATTGCCCGCGCCGATTTTCTCTAAAATTTCTGCCGCCTGCCAACGGGTGACGTCATCGACATCAGTTGAATTCAGCAGTTGCACTAAAGCGGCGATCGCTTGTTCATTGCCCGCGCCGATTTTCCCTAAAATTGCTGCCGCCCGCTGACGGGTGTAGTTATCGACATCAGTTGAATTCAGCAGTTGCACTAAGGCAGCGATCACTTGTTCATTGCCCGCGCCGATTTTCTCTAAAATTTCTGCCGCCCGCTGACGGGTGACGTTATCGACATCAGTTGAATTCAGCAGTTGCGCTAAGGCAGCGATCGCTTTTTTGCGCTCTGTCTTTTCTAATGTTGCCTGAGCTTCGCTTGCAATTGGATCTAAAAATTTGACGCGAGCCTTTTTGCTTGCACGGAGGTAACCAAAGCCTAACTTGATAATCTGCGCTATTATTTCATCTGTTTGAGAAAAATCTCTAAACTCAGCGATACCTGCTGCGGCTAAAAAATACGCTCTATATTCGTAAAAACCTTTATCTACTTGCTTTTTACCCGACCATTTTCCACATCCATCATCAAATTGTATCAATGCCTCAATAAACCCTTGCTTCTGCTCCTTGGCTAAATCCTTACGTCCTAACCAGAGCAATATCGTCTGCCTCCATTGTGGTTCAAATATGCGATAATCTCCCTGACTAGGATTTTTGGATATATGGTTGAGAAAGAATTTCCAGTCATCAATTGCTTGGGCAGCAAAGTATTCCTGGAACGAGGCATGGAAGAAGGCGTAAACAGGTTTTCCCTCGTCTATTCCAACACGGTTCAGCCAGCCCAATTTTAGTGCCCATGTCAGCAGGGAATTTTTATCATCAGCCTCACCCAAGAAGTTGCTGATCAACTCCTGGCGCAAGCGAAAACGTGTAGCCTCTGTATCTATAGCTTCTTTAGCTAATTTACCTAGTTCTGAATAGAGTTGCTTCGGGTTAAGTTGTATGTCAAATATGTTTTTTTTCCAATCGTAAAAGCTATCAACGAATTGCTGATATAGTCCTGCCTGCGTATCTGGTAACTTGCCTTCTCTTAACTGCCAAGTTAAACAAAGCAACGTCAGGCGGAGAGGATTTTTCACTAAATCCTGAATTCGTTCTTTACCTGTTTGTTTCAAAGCTTGGCTCAAATCGCTGCCGCGTTGAGACTCTGATTTGACAAACCAACGAGTAATAAAATTCTCTACCTGCTCTGGGTAAGAAAAATCCAGGGTACGGTATGTATCAAAATCATTCAGTTCGTTAATGCTGCCATCCCACAGATTTACTCTACAAGTCAGCACAATTCGTGCTTGAGAGATTGACCCACCATTTTCAATTTGTAACGCAATATTTCTTAGAGGATTACCTGAAGCAGTAGACATTTCATCTAACCCATCTAGTAGCAGCCATACCCGACCCTGACTAAACTGGGTAGCAAAATCATCTTGAAGCTCTTCAGTAGTTTTAACCCGACCTTTTTTTCTAGCGACAGTAGTTAACCAGGTGTTAAATAGATACTGTTCTACTTCCTGTCCCTGCAAATCTGCTAAAGATACCCAAATGACTATCGCCTGATCGATCTCACGATGTACCCAATCAGCAATTGTTTGTAATAATGTAGTTTTACCTGCTCCTGGTTCGCCGATGATAGCAACACGTTTACCGCCACTTTTGGGGCTTTTGCTATTCCTTAGAACAACATTAAGAAATTCATCATGCTCAAATTTTGTGGTAATTTCTGTCTCTTTGTATATTTCTGAACCCTTTTCTGGCAAGACATCACCTTGACGCTGGGGTTGCTTTTTACGTTCTACTAACCCTAATGGCACATAAACGTCTTTGACTTGACGGATTTCTGATGTTAGAAGAGATGTAGTCAGCTTTTGCCGTTGTAACAGTTTGTCGCGGCTGACTTCGCGCCAGTCTATATTTTGGAAATCATACAACCTGCGTTTGCCATCAAAACTTCGACGCTCAAAATATGTTGGTAGTTGGTCTATGTCTAAGTCATCAACTTGCTGGATGACCTTCTCAGCAAAAGCACCCATATCTTCAGGAAAATGTGGCTCTTCTACTAAAAGATCTAAAACAATTTGAGAAAAGAAGCACGTCTCAGCAACAGCATTAACTTTTGCTTTCTTTCCCTCCCGAGACGCAAACAACACAAATTGTCTATTTTCTGTTACCACCGCACCGGGATAGAACTTTTCCGAATCCATTAGCGACTGAGGATTGTAATTAGCGCAAGCATCAATCAGACAAATCTGTTTGCGAATCTGAAATTTTGTGGAAGCGAGCAAGACCAGTAAAGAATTCACATCTATACTGCACATATATTCCCGCGTCGCGTCAGCGCAAATTAATCGGCGTTCTCGTCCTACGGTCAGCAACCCATGTCCCACCCAAAAAATATACAGTAAATCTCCTGACTTTGTAGATAGTTCATCAATGACATTAATCAAATCTTGCCTTTCTGCTAGTTGTGTATCAAACTGGCAGTCCTTGACCAATCGCTCATTCTTCTCTAAAGGCGACAAGCAAAGTTGAATATTTTCTGATGGTACACCTTGATCGCTCAACCATTGAGCAAACTTGAGTGCATTCTTCACGAGACCACCGTTTTTGACATTGAAACCTTCGTATTGGTACTTCTCTATACCTACGACTAAGGCATAAGTCTGCTTGGGCTTGGCAATTAACTTGCTCATGGCAAACGCTTCATAATAGCATCCCATGTTTCCTGGTTTTCCCAGTAAGCTTCATGCGATCGCATAAATGGTTGTTTGTTATCCACCTTTACATCTTCAACCTGATTAGGAAAGATATCAGCCCCGACATAACTGAGAAAATCACGCAAATCGTAGATATTCAACCATTTCGGAAAATGCTTTGGCAATGGGTCACCATGTTTTAAGCTGTGTAGGGAATTAATCTCATATAAAAATGGTGCTTGGGAACCAACTGTTACTAGTAACTCTACTTTTTCCAGTAGCTCTACTTTTTCCAAATGCTTTTCGACTAGTAAATCAATGCTGGCGACACCACCTAAACTATGAGTTAGCAAAACTACTGGCGGTTCAGCTTCCTCAATTGTTTGCTGGATAAGCTTTCTGATTTCTTCCCCTCGTGTCTGATAAAGCAAGATATCACCGGGCATTGTTAAATATTTCTCAGTCCATTCACGCCGCTTACTCATTCCTACAAAAGTTCCACTATGTTCTGCTAACAGTTGCAGTGGCTTGAGCAGCAAATCTCCAATTGCTAACTCTGAATTTCCTAAGTAAGGAGTTAGCAAATCTACTACTTCATCTCGAAGAAGCGAATTATTAAGTATTTCTACGTATTGATCTTTTTTTGAGCAGTCGAACATTGCCTGAGCAATGATCGCTTTTGCTATCGCATCATAATACTTATCTGATAATTCCGGTGCATTGTCTATGGCTCTTTTATAAGCGTTGCTACGAATCACCGTCTTTATTGCTTGATTAAAAACCTGTGCAATTCCCGCCTCTATCAATTTGTTTTGCAGTTTTGGTTCGACTGAATCTAGCTGTAAACCCCTCAATATTTTATTTAGTTCAGTAACAGATTTTGACTTTGCCTCTGTCGTACTACTCAGCTTTGGCAACAACGAGTACGATTTTAATTTAAATAAGGGGTCAATATATAAGTACTCCCAGAGCGAGATCTCCTCATCTTCATCAGTCAACTTCTGTGTCACCTTAGACTCTGGTATAGATGCGCCCCCTGCATTTAACTTCGCCCCCAGTCCACCCCAAAAACACTTGACAAGATTAATATCTGAGCGTTTTTCTAGCTGTTTCTGAATTATTTTAAACGTTCCCTCATACATAGATGGGGTAACTGCCGTTCCATGTATAAATATTATGGTTGTCATTTTGCCCTGCTATGGTGAGGTTGTTTAACTCTATTCAACCGCAAATACGTAATGAAGTTTGTATTTAATTATGCTAAAGTAAGGAGATTTCGTCTAAGTACTCCAAAAATTTTCTTTGCAGTGATTATCAATATAAATACTTGAATCCGACCTTACGGCTTTGCGTACAAATTAACAAGATTATCTCAAAAACGAGTAAGCAAATTAGCTCAGGAATCAATAGACATCTCCAGAAATTAATTATGCCCTGCCGAAAGCCTTGGTAGAGGCAAAGGGCACTGCGCCTTTACATCATTTTCGGAAAAGACATCTCCAGAAATTAATTATGCCCTGCCGAAAGCCTTGGTAGAGGCAAAGGGCACTGCGCCTTTACATCATTGCCGTAAATGTCTAGTAATCCTATTTGAAGGCACAATATAATATTTTGTATATATTACACAAGAGTCAATACGGTCGGCGTAGGGGCGCAACGCTTGCGCCCTTGTTCTGCGGGTAAGCGTAGAAGATAGTTAACCGAACCGTATTGAGCAAGAGTATGACACCTAAATGAAGCAATGGTGCGTTAAACACAGATTTTTAAGTTCATAAACTATTTAGGATTACTATATGTAAATTTGTAAACCTGTGGTAATTTTTATAATGTCGAATATTAGCGAAAATTCCCATATTAAACCCAATTTAAAATAATCACCCTAAGCTATCAGCTATTTTCAATGTCATTATTTTTACTCCAGTTACGAAGCAAAATTCTGGACGCGACCCTACAAATTTTTTGTCCGATAGTCTACAATATTATTACAATTGACCGCACCTGTAATTTCTCTGATTAATTAGTATAGATAAGTCGGTCGTAAGAATAAACAAAGGTTCGTAGTTGCGCTATGCCTGACGGCACGCTGTGCGAACAGCGCTTCAGATCTAGAGCGCTAAAGCGCAACTACAAACCAATACACATTCCCAAATCCGAAATCGTATGACACAAAACTTTTACCGAATTCCGCAAACAGATTTGCCTTTGTCTGCCAAACTTACGCTTCCGACGATGTACGATCTCAAAAGTGAAGATCCGGAGGAACCTGGTTTGCCTGACGAATACCATGACTTGCAACCCCAACTGCTAAGCCGTACTTTTCGTTGTATCTATTACTCACCTACGGAAATTTTTACGGGTTCGGACTTGAACCTTTACTATGATGTCCGTCATACTCAATGGTACAAGCGTCCCGACTGGTTTCTCGTCGTGGGAGTAGAGCGTTTGTATGAAGGGACTGATTTACGTTCGAGTTATGTAGTTTGGCAAGAAGGCGTTAACCCATTTGTGGTGGTAGAATTGCTTTCTCCAGGTACAGAGAACGAAGACTTGGGAAGATACGCTGATGTCGAGACTGTCTCAGATATTGAAATTATAGATGATACTTTAACTCCACAGATAAACGGTCTGACTGTCAAGCAAACACCCCTGCCAAAATGGGAAGTTTACGAGCAAAGTTTACGAGTACCATACTATATAGTATTCAGTCGGTACACCAACCAAGTGCGCTTCTTTAAGTTGACAGGTGGACATTATCAAGAGCAAACTCTCGATCCTGAAAATCCACGCCTTTGGATTACGGAATTAGAGGTGGGAGTTGGTTTATGGCTGGGAGAGTTTGAAGGGATTACTCGTCAATGGCTGCGTTGGTATGATGCTGAAGGAAATTGGATACCTACCGATACCGAACTCGCTCAACAACAGGCTCAACAAGCTCAGGCGCAGCTAAAGCAAGTTGCTCTCAACTTATTACAGTCTGGTATGTCAGTGGAGCAGGTGATGCAGTTGACGGGGTTGTCTGAGGAATACGTTCGGGAATAAGGGAAACGCAGAGGGACGCGGAGGTAACGCGGAGGTACGCGGAGTTACTCTGTGCTCCTCTGCGCCACCTCAGCGTTACTCTGCGTTTAATACTTTCCTCACTTCAGTCAGAAAAGCTAAAGAATTAAACTCTCCTTTACCTCTCATATGATTAAATAAGCACCGTCCACCTACTGAATTTTCTCCAATTAGATTTTCATAGGGGTCTAGTTTGAGATTAATTTCTTTCGCCTTTTCATAGCGGGAAAAGTGGAATAGAGTTAAGTATTGGAGGATGTCATCTTTCAGGTCGCCTTTGTAAATTAGTCCTCGCCGGATGTCTTCATCATCTAAGATGTCTTTGTAGATGTTTAATAAGGTAGAGTAGGATATGACACCGTTGTAGTTATGTTCTTTACCTACGTCTATGCCATTGAATAGGTTGAAGAACATCACGGATTTCTGGCTGGGGTCTTCGATGAGGTTGGTTAAGGCTGCGGTATCCTGGATATATAGGGAACTTACGCCAATCGGTGGGAGTTTTACCGCATAATATTTGTCGTAGAATATTGGGTAAATTTTGATGTCATTATGCTGTGCTTTTACAGACCTAATTACTTCTTTTGACATGAAAAATAGTCCGTCATCTTCGGCTTTCTGAGTCATGTGCAAGGTGCTGGAATAGGGTGCTTTGGCAATATAAACAAAGTGTCTATAACCTTTTTGGTAAAGTTTGGCAACTTCGTCGATAATTACTGTTGGCTGTCTAAACATTTGTTGATTTTCGTAGTTATCAGAAAATGTCTTTAACAACTGCACTCTAATCCCTTGGTCTTGACGTCTCAAACTTAAGATTTCTCCCATTAGATTGGATAGTTTTTGGTCACTACCCCAGCGACGATCGCTTTCCCGACTAGATACAACAATAATTGCTAATTTGTCTACCAATTCGGGATTTGCTGTTGCTGTAAACTTCTTCGGGAGTACTGAGTATAAGGAACTCATCACATTCGGAATTTTGTATTTACCTTTACTTTGCAAATCTCGAATGTCGATTCCTTGAGCATTAGCGCGGTGGAGTTCGTTGAGTAAATGAGATAATACACCTGATAAAGAGACGATGAATTTTTCAATCGGTGCATCGTCTTCTTTGTTGTGTAAGTGTAGGCGCAAAATTGGGATAAATAATCGGCTTTGTTTTTTAAAAAGTATCTGAAGACAGATATATGCTAGTAAAGAAAAGGTAAACCGATAAATAAATGCCTGTTGAGATTCTAGCTTGATATTTTCTAAGCGGTAGGGAAACAAGATGAGATGACGATCGCGGAAATATTTGTTGTAAACATCTTGGCATCTTTTATCTTGGAAAGGCAAAAATAATATAGGTAAAGTGCGAATACCTGTTAAATCATACTCCATCCCGAAACTTTGACGATCTTCGGTGGATATATACTGAATGTCGCTGATTGTAATCTTGGCGGGTAAAGTACAAACAGAATTTCGACTTGCGATCGCATCCCCAACTGATATATATTTTAATACTTCTTTGGGATTACCTCTCAACACAGGTTTAAAAAATGTATTCTGTTGATAAATCTGATTGATGTCCGTTTCGAGGATACCAGGACTAATCGAAATATGTAGAGGATATTCACGACTAGGAAAAGCTGTCTGATACTGAATTACTTTTTCGAGTAAGCTTTTTAGCTGGGTGATTTTATCCTGGATACGATATTTCGCAAACCCTTTAATTATGTTGCGGAATAGATCTTGTTTAGCTGCTTCATCATCGCCTTTAAGAATTGGGAGAATTTTTTGGTCAAATGCTGTTACTGGGTCATAGATTGGAGTGTCAGGACGACAAGCAAATAAGAAAAAGTACAAGAAAGCGATTTTTAATACCTTTCGCGCATAGATTTCTTTTTTCTGCGGATTTGCGAGTTCTGCTTGATGTTCCTGACTATCAGGATCAAGTAGCGAATGGTAATATTCAAATACAGTTTTATTGCCATATGCAGCAACTTTACCATCAAATTTCAACTTCAGACCGAAGGTAAAGTGGATTTCTCCTCGTGCTTCATCTTTGGTTTCTCCCAAATAACCTTCAATTTTAGGAATAATCGGTAGCATCTCAAAGGCTTCAGCACGAGAGAAAAGATCTCTGTAATTTACGGAGACGCCAGCATAATTGACGAGGTAATCACCGTCAGCTTGAGTCGGGTTATCAATATACTCTTCTAGCAGTCGCAAACGCCGGATTAAGTCTTGGAGATAACTCGCACCCTCAGCGTTAGCGGTGCTGGCGTCAATGTTAATATTTTCGTAGAGAAACTCTAAGTAACTTATCTGTGCTTGTTTCTTCAGCTTACCTAGGGTTTCGGTGTCGAAAATGCGTTGAAGTCGGTAAAAGTCAAATTCTGGATTTTCCTGTTCTTTATGTAGATCATCGAGAATATAACTTAAATCTTCACGTTCAGCTTCACTCTTGGATTTGAACTGGACTTGGATATAGTTTTCTAACCCTGCTTGTAATTGCTGATTAAACTGGTCTTTTTTGTAGACGGTGATCACTAGTTTATGAAATCGCAGCAGCTTCTGACCTTGTTCTTGAGAATTTGGAAAGGTTAATCGCTGTTTTTGTAAGCCAGAATATGGAGTGAAGGGATATGTAAAATCTAAGTTAGCTGTGTTGCCTTTGAAAGTCTGTAAATCTGTAACTAGACTTCTGACAAACTCGTGAATTGATCGGCTAACTACAGATTCTAGTTGCGTCTGCAACTGATGCGCGATCGCTTGAATTTGTCGCGGAAATTCTTTTTCAAATCCAGGACTAAAATTCACAGTAGCAGACTTAGCGCTATTCGCTGCTGCACCCAGCGGATTATCTACTCCGAGATTGGCGACATGACTCGCCACCGCATCAATATTAATACTTAAACGCTTAGTATCTTGAGAAACAGCAAATACGTTTTGTAAATGTTGAGTAATCTTATCCAGCAAATCGCCATAGTCTACATAAGCTAGCTCATTATCACCAGAGCCAATAAAATTCGCCATACTTGTCATCAACGGTGGGTGTTGACTACTTAGTATAAATAACAGTAACTAGCCTACCGCCACCGCGATTTAACGGAAATATTAAACTAAAGTTGCTACCTTGGCTAACAAGCCTTGAAATAACTGCAAACCATCTGTAGAGCCTAACATTGAATCAGCCGCTCTTTCTGGATGTGGCATCATCCCTAAAACATTACCCTCACGGTTGCAAATACCTGCAATGTCATTAGCCGACCCATTCGGATTATCGCCAACATACCGGAACAACACTTGATTGTGACTTTCAATCTCTGCTAAAGTCGCCGCATCAGCGTAAAATTGTCCTTCACCGTGAGCAATAGGTAAGGTGATGATTTGACCTGATGTATAAGCTTGCGTCCAAGGTAGATGATTGTGCTCAACTTTGAGACGAACGCGATCGCAGATAAAATGCAAGTCACGATTTCTGACTAAAGCACCCGGTAACAACCCTGCCTCAGTTAATACCTGAAAACCGTTGCAAATACCCAAGACAAACTTACCTTTTTGTGCGTGAGCAATCACCTGTGGCATCACTGGCGAAAACTGGGCAATTGCGCCACAACGGAGATAATCGCCGTAGCTAAAGCCACCAGGGAGGATTACCACATCCAAATCGGCAATATCTGTTTCTTGATGCCAAACCATGCGAGTTGGTTGTCCCAATAAATTAGTGACATAAGCAACATCGCGATCGCAATTAGAACCAGGAAAAACAACAACACCAAATTTTGTCATACTTCTTAACTTACGCCGCTGAAGGCTTCGACCTCAACTAAATCAAAGCGATAATTTTCAATTACAGGATTAGCCAACATGCGATCACAGATTTGATCAACTTGTTGACGCGCCGACTCACTATCTACAGCGGTGAGTGACAATTCCATATACTTACCAATCCGCAACTGCTCGATATTATCGTATCCTAGCTGCTTCAACCCTGATTGTACCGCTGTTCCGGCAGGGTCTAACACAGAAGGACGGAGAGTGACAAAAATTTTAGCTTGATACTTCTTTTTCACGCTGATTTTCAGAATGCTGCGATCGCTATCCTATAACTTTATGGCAGCGCAGAGCCAAATCAAAAATCACTCACCAATTTTAAGCTAACTTATAACTAAACCGAAAAAACCTGTTACACCGAATCGCTCAAGTATAAAATAACCATATATGACCGAACGTACCCGCAGTCAAGAGCGGATTTTAAACCTACTCAAAACCCTCAACCGAGGAGTTTCCGCGCAAGATATTTATGTAGAACTGCGTCACCACAACCAAAGTATGGGTTTAGCCACAGTTTACCGCTCTCTTGAAGCCTTAAAACTAGAAGGAGTAGTACAAGTGCGGACACTAGCCAGCGGCGAATCTCTTTATAACTCAGTACAGTCCGACAAACATCATCTTACTTGTCTTCAGTGTGGTAACTCCATTCCCATTAACGAGTGCCCAGTCCACGAACTCGAAACCCAACTGCACACCACCCACAAATTTAAAATCTTTTATCATACCTTAGAATTTTTTGGTTTGTGCAGCCAATGCCAAATCGAAGTTGCTAGCTAACACAAAACTCACCTTCTAGTTTTGTGACCGTATATTTTGGTAACTTGAAGCAACAACAAACAGATGAAGCTATTAGGTAGTTGACAAAGATGCAGTTGATTGGGACAAAGAGACTCTTTTTAACCAAAATTTTACCTGTATGAGTGATCACGAGCCGCTAATTTATTGCACGAATCCTGCCTGCGCCAACCCAATGAATGCTTTGGGGAAACGTATTTGTGATTGCCAAACTCCGCTGACCTATCGCTATTTGTGGGCAACGGGGGAAGCTGCCTCGCAGATCCCTATAGGCGAAAAAGTAGCAGAGAGATATCAAGTAACTGCCCCGCAAATATGGCTGGATACCCTGCCAGGGCTACCGCCAGAGATACCACAACAGTTACCAGAAGAAATTATTCCTTATCTCCGCCTATATCCTCAGCGGCTACATATCCCGGAAGTTTACGGGTTAGCGATTATACCGGATAAACCAGAAATTCTGTTACTAGAAAACGTCCCAATTCAGAATGGACAACTTTATCCGGCGATTCAAAATGCTTGGCATCAGGCAACCGCAGTTCGACAACTTTACTGGCTATGGCAAATTCTGGAATTGTGGGTACCCATGACCGAACTGGGTGTAGCCGCCAACTTACTAGTGCCAGATAATTTACGCGTCGAAGGCTGGCGCGTGCGATTACTAGAAGTCGAGGATTCGCGACATGAAGCTACACTCAAGCAATTAGGCGAGTGTTGGCAACCTTGGTTAGCTGACGCCCAATCATCAATAGTCCAGCCTTTGACAGCAATTATCACCCAAATGTGTGCTGACGATGTTGATTATCATGCCATAGCACCGCAACTCAATCAGCTATTACTTGCCACCGCCGCCGAATTACCCTTACGCTTAGAAGTAGCCGGGGCAACCGATACAGGTCCTGGTCGCACCCAAAATGAAGACAGTTGCTTTCCCGGTATTGGCGATGCAAACGAGCAATTTAAGCACTTAACAATTGTTTGTGATGGCATTGGCGGACACGAAGGCGGAGAAGTCGCAAGTCAATTAGCAGTCCAATCCCTCAAGCTGCAAATCCGGGCATTACTTACAGAAGTAGCAGCCCAAACCGAACTTGTACCCCCAGACTTATTACAAGACCAATTGGCGGCAAGCCTGCGGGTAGTTAATAATGTAATTTGTGCCTGCAACGACGAACAAAAACGCTCAGACCGCCAGCGGATGGGTACAACCTTGGTCATGGCAGTACAAGTAGCGCAGCGCGTCCGGACAACGGCTGGCTGGGAATCAGAAAATGGGCATGAACTTTACTTAGTCAATATTGGTGATAGTCGCGCTTACTGGATTACTCCTAACTACTGTCAACAGCTAACAGTCGATGATGATGTAGCAACGCGAGAAGTCAGCTTTGCCAGAAGTCTACACCGCGAAGCACTACAGCGACCCGACGCCGGTGCCTTAACCCAAGCCTTAGGAACTAAAGACGCCGAATTTCTCCGCCCAGTCATTCAGCGATTTATTATCGAAGAAGATGGGGTGTTATTACTGTGTTCTGATGGCTTAAGTGATAACAACTGGGTAGAACAATCCTGGCAAGATTACATTGCACCCGTCATCGCCGGAGAAATGCCTTTAGAAGATGCTGTACGCCACTGGCTCGATGTCGCCAACAACAAAAATGGTCATGATAATACATCGGTAGTGCTAAGTTACTGTCGTGTCTCTCCCGAATCTCCTATAGTATATGTTCCCAAGGCATTAGAAACCATCGAACCCGAGTTGCCTCAATCTCAAGCATTAGTGCCAGTCGAAGCACCCTTCATAGATTTAACTCCTGAACCCGTCATCGCCACCAAAGTTAAAGGCAAACGTCATCGCACCTGGTTATTCCTCGGATTACTAGCTTTGCTTTTAGGTGGTAGTGCAGGATTACTGGCTTGGCGACAAACCAACCCCAAAGGCTTTACACAAGTGTGCAAGCAACTTCCCAACCCCTTGCAGCGGATTTGTCCGTAGTCAGACCCACTTCCGTACTCCCCTAATATGTATAACTGGGGACAATCTTATGCAAAGATAGAAAGATCGTCCCACTCAGCAGTTAGGGGAGTAGTCGTGGAAGTACTTGTGGAAGAGAAAACAGTAGGTTTAAATGTTATGAAAATTGGCGATCGCGTCCGAGTTAAAGAGTCAACAGTTGTTTACCATCATCCCGAACACAGAGGTGTCGCCTTTGATATCATCGGTTTAGAAGGTGAATTGACCGGAATTCTCAAAGAGTGGCAAGGCAGACCCGTCAGCGCTAACCTGCCTATTATTGTGCAATTTACCAAAAAATTCAAAGCCCACTTGCGGGAGAACGAGCTAGAAGTTTTATCTTAGGAACTATCAGCGGCGACGAAAGATAGCGCAAATTCTGTTCGCCGCGCATCGGCTCAAGCTATGACTATTAAAATCACCGAAAATCATATTCTGCCGCAGGTTCCTGTTTCATTGAGGCACATAATTAGGCGCACAGCAGCATCACCAAATTTGTTACTAGCCTTTTGTTTGGCAAGCGTTTTATCTGCATCTATCACATAATCGCCACGATCTGGCTCGATGATAATAAACCAGTCGTAGTGGTCTTTAATTAGCTCCGGTTGAACTCGGTCAAAAACCACACGACAGCGCTGAACAAATACTTCATCTTCAGCTTTACGTTTAGCTTTATCTTCTGGAGATAATTGGCGATCGGGAAATACCCTTCCTTGACGCGGAGTGCGATTATTAGATAACTGAGTCATCAGATTAATGATTTATTTAAAATTGTCTACCACACGTTGAAACGCTTTGCGCTATCGCTCTTAACCGAGAGTTAATACCCCAGTAGAGAAATCGGCAACCAGGCGCTTGAGTTGCAACCAATTTACACCTAAAAGAATGCTTTCTAATTCTTCTCCACCCAAGACTTCAATAGTAAACTGCTGTTCATCTAGAAGCACATTTCCCTCATAAAGATCAAACCGTGCTTCGCCCCATGCTGTTTGCATATTTCGTTTTACGTCATTTTTTCGAGTCCATCCCAGACTAGAAATATCTTGATTATTCAGTGCTAACCAACCGGCAAAGCCAGTATCTAAAAGCACATCAACAGAAATGATATCACTGTCAGCGGTAATCAAACCGATTTCAAAAATTAGTTCCCCCTGACTATTAAAATCACCGAAAATCATATTCTGCCGCAGGTTCCTGTTTCATTAAGGCGCATAATTAATTTCATTTTCTCAGGATGTTTCTCGCCAGCATTAGCTCTAGCAACAGCTTCATCTGGATCTATAAAATAGTCACCACTATCAGGCTCGATCACAATAAACCAGTCGTAATGGTCTTTAATTAGCTCTGGTTTAACTCGGTCAAAAATTAGCCGACAGCGCTGAACAAATACTTCATCTTCAGCTTTGCGTCTAGCTTTCTCTTCTGGAGATAATTGGCGATCGGGAAATACCCTTCCTTGACGCGGAGTGCGATTAGATAGCTGAGGCATATAATTTTTATCAGAGACGTAAACCTATCTGATTTTTATATTAACTATATTTGATTGCCGAGACGCGATCACCTTTGAAACTGACAGTCAAACACCTGCCAGTATCTTCTCTGAAAATGGAGAGGGAGGGATTCGAACCCTCGTTAACATTGCTGCTAAACAGCATTTCCAGTGCTGCGCCTTCAACCACTCGGCCACCTCTCCAAGGGTGACGATTTTTAATCCTACAATGAAATTGCCCAAAGAGCAAACAATTAACTTAGGATCTAAATTTAAACCCTATCAAAATCCAGATGGTTCGTACATACACCATAAAAGTCCACGATCGCGCCAAAGGCAAAAACTACAGCCTACAAGTGCCAGATGACCGTTACATTTTGCAAAGTGCCGAAACCCAAGGAGTGGAACTACCATTTTCTTGTCGCAATGGCGCTTGTACCACTTGTGCAGTGCGGGTGTTGTCGGGAGAACTTTACCAACCAGAAGCGCTAGGACTATCACCAGACCTACAGCGACAAGGTTATGCTTTATTGTGTGTCAGTTACCCGCAGTGTGACCTAGAAGTAGAGACACAAGACGAAGATGAAGTTTACGAACTTCAGTTTGGACGCTATTTCGGCAAAGGAAAAGTTAGAGCCGGTCTGCCGATAGATGAAGAATAAGATCCTGAATTTAATGGCGCTGTGCTGCTTGTTACTTTTAGTCGGTTGTCAGTCGCCAGTCAAACCGCAAGGTATCCAAATCAAAATAGCCAGAGTCGTCAGCGGACAGAGTTTTGAGGTGATGGGGATGGGAGAACAATCAACTTTGGTTTCGCGAGTGCGGATGATTGGGATTGAAGCCCCAGATATGCAGCAGCAACCGTGGGGAGGCGCAGCCAAAGATTGGTTAGAAGCAACCGTAGGCGACCAGCCTGTGTTGTTAGAGTTTGATGTTGAAGGCAAAGATAAAATTGGACGAACTCTGGCTTATGTGTGGAAAAATGGAGACTTGTTGAATGAAAAGTTAGTCCAACAAGGATACGCGCTATTTGTCCCGCGATCGCCTAACTATAAATATGACAAGCGTTTAGAAAGTGCCCAAGAATGGGCTAGACTCATGGGCCAAGGAATCTGGAATCCAGACAAACCCTTGCGCCAGACTCCGGCTGAGTTTCGCCGTCAAAATCGTTAAAAGATCATGACTTATACCGACGAACAATTGCCGATTTTTTTAGACATTGCCACAGTTGCCGCCGAAAACGCAGGCGCAGTCCTGCAAAAATATTTTGGTAAATTAGAAACGATTGGCGAAAAAGGGCGTCCTGGCGATTTAGTCACTATCGCCGACAAAGCATCCGAAGCAGTGGTTTTAGAAGTTTTGCGCCGCCATTTTCCCACTCACGCCATCCTCGCGGAAGAATCAGGCAAATTAGGAGACGTGGAAAGTGAATATCTCTGGGTAATCGATCCTTTAGATGGCACAACTAACTACGCCCATAAATACCCCTGCTATGCCGTTTCGATTGGGCTGTTAATCGGCGGGATACCGCAAGTTGGGGTGATTTACGATCCTTATCATAATGAGCTATTTTGTGCCGCTCAAGGCATGGGAGCCACACTTAATCGTGTGCCAATTGCCGTTTCCCAAATTAGCGAACTCAGTAAAAGTTTGTTAGTTACAGGATTCGCTTATGATCGCCGTGAAACATCTGATAACAATTATGCCGAATTTTGTCACCTCACCCACCTGACCCAAGGAGTCCGACGCAGTGGTTCCGCCGCACTCGATTTAGCTTATGTTGCTTGTGGACGAGTTGAAGGCTACTGGGAAAGAGGAATTGCGCCTTGGGACATTGCTGCTGGCGTAATTTTATTACAAGAAGCCGGAGGTCAGGTAACAGCCTACGATGGCAGTCCTTTAAAAATCGATTCTGGGAGGATTTTGGCCACAAACGGTCAAATTCACACAGAGGTAAGTCGCGAACTCTTGCAGACGCCGCCAATGTCCGCCTGGGGGGCAAACTCATCTTCCTTACCTTAAAATCTGAGCAAAAAGTTCAGAACTAATGACTAATGACAGATGACTCAGTACACTAGAATGTATCTCATGGCACGCAACGGTAGGTCAGTTCTTTATGTCTTTCAAAATTGATCGTGGACTGTTCAAATATGATTTCACAGATCACCACGCAGTTTTGTGCGTTCCAGTTGATGCAGACGTCAAAGACATTCGCAAACGCTACTTGAAAATTGCCCGTTGTTTGCACCCTGATAGTTGTGGTGCTGCCAACGCGGAAGACAAACAGCGTGCAAGTCAATTGCTGTCGAAGTTGGTGAATCCAGCCTACGAAAAACTCTCTCAAGATCGTACTCGTGCTGAATATATTGTCCTATTATCACAAATGGGCAAACGCCTAGTCCAAGAGTCGGCTTCAATTGAACTCAAATCAGATTTAGCCAGACAGCTAGCTGGGGCACCGAATGTCGAGCATCTGTATAAAACTTCACTGCACAAAATCGCGGAAACTCAATACACATCCCTGGATGAAGTACTATCAGTCATCGCCGTAATCAGCGAATTGAATATGGTGTACTTGATCCGGACTGCTGGTAAAACACCGACTACTTCCCCGTCTGGGGGGGATAAAGCAACCAAAGCAACAAATGCACCCACATCTCCCCCGCCACCAACTGCACCACCGGAGGAATCGGTGGCAGAACAATATATCCGTCGCGCCCAAACCTTGATGACAAAAAATCAATTTGCACCCGCGCGGATCGAACTACAAGATGCGCTGAAATTAGAACCAAATAATGGTCGCTGTCATAGCATGATTGGAGTGGTCTATTATAAGCAAAATCAAATGACAATGGCTAAAGTTCACTTTGATCGGGCTTTGGCTTTGAATCCTCAAGACGAAATGGCACTTAAAGGTAAAAAGGCTATTGAAGCGATGGGCGCAAAACAAAGTACATCAACACCTGCCTCAAGCGCGACTAAGCCGGCAGATAAGTCTAGTGGCGGTTTATTTGGTGGTTTGTTTGGTGGGAAGAAAAAATAATGGTGTATCAACCGCCATCAGGGGCAAGAGATTTATTACCTCTCGATGTGGCGCAAAAGCGCTGGATTGAAGACAGGTTAGAACAGGTATTTCATGGTTGGGGATATCACCGAATTATCACCTCTACTTTAGAGCGATTAGATACCCTCTTTGCCGGAGGAGCGATCGCACGGTCAACGGTGATTGAACTCCAAGCTGAAGAAGGCTTGGGATTACGACCAGAATTGACGGCGTCGATTGCCCGCACAGCAGTTACACGCATGGCAGGAGCAACCTATCCTCAACGTCTTTGTTACAATGCCAATGTCTTTTTAAGAACACAGGGGCATAATCGCCAGCAAGAATTTTATCAAGCTGGGGTGGAATTGTTGGGTGGTAGCGGTGTTGTCGCTGATGCGGAAGTGCTGCTATTACTAGCTGATTGTCTTGCGGAAATTAGTTTAGGCAATTGGCATTTAATTCTTGGCGAAGCCGGGATTACGCGATCGCTACTCCATGCCTTTCCCACAAATTTACAACCAGAAGTGCGGCGGGCAATAGCCCATCTTGATCGCATTGCTTTAGACAATCTTCCTCTAAGTGATGAATTGCGCCAACGTGCCCGGATCATCATGGATTTACGCGGTCGTCCGGCTGATGTTTTGCAACAAGTTAGCAAGTTAGATTTAGACGAATCACAACAAACGAGTGTGAGTCAACTCAAATCGCTGGTGGAGTTATTACCACCTAGCATACCGTTGATTCTCGACCTGAGCCTTCTGCAAACCATAGACTACTACACAGGAATCGTCTTTGAAGTTGTCGCGGCTTCTCAAGGACAAAATGCCCAAGTTTTTGGTCGGGGTGGTCGTTATGACCAATTATTAGGGTTATATCATCCTCAAGGCGAAAACATTCCCGGTATCGGTTTCGCCCTCAACGTTGAAGACTTACAACAAGTACTGTTGTCTGGTAATCAGTTGCCACAAACGACTCCCGCCAGCACTTGGCTAGTAGTCGCCGCCACAACCCAAGCCGCCGCTGCTGCCTTTGCTTATGCTGCTAAATTGCGAGATTCTCAGCATCTGGTACGAGTGGAAATGGATTTAGGTGGACGCGATGTAGAAGCTGTTCGGCAATACGCACAAGCGCGGGGGATTTCGCAAATTGCTTGGTTATCAGCCGATGGTACTCCCATGATTGAATCGGTGGTCTAAAATCGCTATTCGTCAATAAATAAAAGGTAAAAAATAAATGTCACACACAATTGTTACTAACACCTGTGAAGGCGTTGCCGATTGCGTCGATGCTTGTCCTGTAGCCTGCATTCATCCAGGACCAGGTAAAAATACGATTGGTACTGACTGGTACTGGATTGATTTTGCTACTTGTATTGATTGTGGAATTTGCTTACAAGTTTGTCCCGTAGAAGGGGCTATTATTCCGGAAGAGCGACCTGAACTGCAGAAGACACCATAAGCAAACCCTTTTGGCGGTTAACCTATTTGTCAACCGCCAACAGCTAACTGCCTTTTGGCATCACTCTGTAACAATTTGCTAAAATTATGATTAAAATTAGACAAAGACAAGTATAGAGAATGTTAACTTACAGTCACACTGGGGAGGGTGTATAAGTAATAATTACGATAATTTTTGCAGATAATGAATAGTCTCCGTGTCTTCCTCATCACTACAGCAGCATTAATGTCTGTAACTAGTGCTAACGCCACCACGATAAATGCCAACTTTGTGCAGTTGACAGGAGAAACTGGTGGGACACCAGCCCTGACAGGAGTTTTTCGCTCTGACCTATCCAACCTCAATTTTGAGATTAATTCTATTACCTTGGCTGATAGTAACAGTGGTGTTGGCGGCTCGCCCGGTCAATTTAGCGGCTTTGATTTGGATGGAATTAAACTCAGTACTTCCTTAATTACCGATGCATCACAAATAAACGACTTACCGAGTTTAGATGTATTTGACTTCAGCCTCAACAGCACTTTTTTCACTCTCGGACAAGAGCGGAATCCGATTGATGCACCTTTATTTGGTAGCCTTCTTGGTAATATTAATAACTCAGTTGCGACTTTAGGCAGCTTTGACGCCAATTCGTCACCAGATAATCCTTTTGGGTTCGTCAGTTTGGGTGATGGCGGTAAAGTCAGTTTTAACCTGAAAAAGCCGGTGCATTTGGGTTCCTTATACCTTTACATTGGCGAAGCTGGGAACAATGGCGAGTTAGCATCTGCTCAAATCGTAGTCTCCAATACACCTGTAGATGTACCCGAACCAGCTAATATAGCTGCATTAAGTTTAATCGCTATCTACTTTCGACTGCGCCGTAGTAAAAACCCAAATATCGTAAATTAATTTATTAATCGTGAATGATTCTCTCTTACTCGAAGTTGAAAATGTCCATGCTGGATATATCAAAGACGTAGATATCCTCCAAGGTGTAAACTTCCGGGTAGCACCGGGAGAATTGGTAGCGGTGATTGGTCCTAATGGTGCAGGTAAATCTACCTTAGCAAAAACTATTTTTGGGTTATTAACCCCGCACACAGGCAGAATTACCTTTAAAGGTGAGAGCATCGTTGGGTTAAAATCAAATCAAATCGTCCGCCAAGGAATGTGTTACGTTCCGCAAATCGCCAATGTCTTCCCGAACCTAACAGTGGAAGAAAATTTGGAAATGGGGGCTTTTGTCCGTAACGTTCCCACCAAACCACTGAAAGATAAAATATTTACCATGTTCCCCAAACTAGCTGACCGCCGTCGCCAACGCGCCGGGACATTATCAGGTGGGGAACGGCAAATGTTGGCAATGGGTAAAGCTTTGATGTTAGAACCCGACCTGTTACTGTTAGATGAACCTTCAGCCGCACTCTCACCGATTCTGGTGGCTAATGTGTTTGAGCAAATTAAAGCCGTCAATGCCGCTGGATGTGCGATTGTATTAGTAGAACAAAATGCCCGCAAAGCTTTAGAAATGGCTGATCGAGGTTATGTGTTGGAATCGGGACGCGATCGCTTCTCAGGTCCTGGTATGGAGCTATTAAATGATCCAAAAGTGGGAGAATTATATCTAGGCGCAGGTAAAATGCATTAACTGCCAACAAGGATGATCCAACTTACTCCCGAGCACCAACAAACAATCATAGCCCATGCTGAAAGCACTTACCCTGAAGAGTGCTGTGGGATTATGCTAGGTTATTTAGTCGGCAGTGACAAAACAGTAGTCACAGTCATCGCCACAGAAAATGCTTGGAATGAGCAAGAAAATAATCGCTCTTCAAGATATGCTGTAGCACCGTCGGCAATGTTGCAAGCACAAAAAGCCGCCCGCGACCAATCTATTGATATAATAGGTATTTACCACTCCCATCCCGATCATCCAGCCAGACCCTCAGAATGTGATCGCGTATCTGCTTGGCAAACTTATTCATACGCGATCGTTTCTGTAGAACAAGGAAAAGCTGGGGAGATGAGAAGTTGGTGCTTAGACGATGACCATCAATTCCAGTCAGAAGAAATTCAAATAAAATCCGTATCTCTACACACCATTATCCGATAGGATCAATAATCCGTTCCTTAGCAAACTGTGATGCTTAATCCCAATCTGGATGAAATCCAGCTCACCAAAGACGATTACGAACGTTACTCCCGCCACCTAATCTTGCCAGAAGTCGGGATGGAGGGACAAAAACGCTTAAAAGCCGCGAGTGTATTATGTATTGGCACAGGTGGACTCGGTTCCCCACTATTATTATTTCTCGCAGCAGCCGGTGTCGGACGCATCGGAATTGTTGATTTCGATATAGTTGACACTTCTAACTTACAACGGCAAGTGATCCACGGGACATCTTGGGTTGGTAAACCAAAAATCGAATCCGCCAAAAACCGGATTTTAGAAATTAACCCCGCATGTCAGGTTGACTTGTACGAAACACGCATCAGTTCCGAAAGCCCTGGAAATCATGCAGCCTTACGATATCGTAGTCGATGGGACAGACAACTTCCCCACACGCTACCTAGTCAATGATGCCTGCGTATTGTTGAATAAACCAAACGTCTACGGTTCCATCTTCCGTTTTGAAGGACAAGCAACCGTATTCAACTACGAAGGCGGACCAAACTACCGCGACCTATACCCGGAACCACCACCACCAGGAATGGTACCCTCCTGCGCCGAAGGCGGTGTTCTTGGTGTATTGTGTGGCATTATCGGCACCATTCAAGCCACAGAAACAATCAAAATAATTATTGGCAAAGGCAACACATTAAGTGGGCGCTTGCTATTGTATAATGCTCTGGAAATGACATTCCGAGAATTGAAATTACGCCCTAACCCCGTGCGTCCAGTCATTGAGAAACTCATCGACTACGAACAATTCTGCGGTATCCCCCAAGCCAAAGCAGAGGAAGCAAAACAGCAGATGGAAATCCTAGAAATGACAGTGCAGGAATTGCAGCAATTGCTAGCTAGCGGTGCTGATGACTTTGTCTTGCTAGATGTCCGCGAAGAGCATGAATACGAAATTGCCAAGATTCCTGGTTCAATATTAGTACCTTTACCAGAAATTGAAAATGGGCAAGGAGTGGCGAAAGTCAAAGAAATGCTCAATGGTCATCGCTTAATTGCTCATTGTAAACTAGGCGGGCGATCGGCGAAGGCTCTGGGTATTCTTAAGGAAGCGGGAATATCGGGGACGAATGTTAAAGGTGGGATTACTGCTTGGAGTCGAGAGGTGGATTCGACTGTACCGCAGTATTAGGAGGAAACGCGGAGAGACGCGGAGGTAACGCGGAGTTACGCGGAGTTACTTTGCGTCCCTCTGCGTGACCTCAGCGGTGACTCCGCGTTTCAAAACCTCCCCTAAACAGCGCAGTCCAAATCCCCAAATTTCTTACTAAAGCGATAATTTTCCCGATAGTCTACAGG
>Ga0209512_1002132_pt1 | contig 21934 bp, 21 predicted proteins | sample frozenSSSSmetaG_FD_184142 | JGI IMG/M metagenome (GOLD analysis project Ga0209512, IMG submission 184142) | Glacier valley bacterial and archeal communities from Borup Fiord, Nunavut, Canada, to study Microbial Dark Matter (Phase II) -... | ecosystem: Environmental > Aquatic > Freshwater > Ice >...
GGAGCGCACGCAAGGTCGCCTGCCCCCTGGCGCTGATCATGAGCTGCAGGTCGCCCGCGGGGTCGTGCAGCGTGGCGTGCGCGAACGAGGGCGTGCCGTGCACGTCGAGCCAAGCCGCGACGGCGGCAATGCCTTCTTCGAGGCCGAAGTTCTGCGTCACATCGCGCGTTGCGTGCGTCTCGGTGACGCTCAGCGCGGGCGTGCCGCGCAGCACGATGCGGCGCATTCGCAGGCTGATGGGCGCGTCTTTGCTCCGGCGTGGTTTCGACAGCACGAGCGACTCGAACGAAAGCCTTTCGAGCGCGCCCTTCAGAGCGGCCAGAAAGCGATCGAGCGGGTTCGGTGCGTTCACGGTGCTGCGGCGGGGCGAAGCGCGAATTGTCCGTGAGCCGCTGGTGGCGACAATCGAATCCCACTCGCATCGTTCGCCATGTTCGGAATCGCCGACTACCCGTCTTTCGTCATCGCCGTGATCGTCTTCCTGCTGATCCCGGGCCCGGGCAACCTCGCGCTCGTCACCTCCACGAGCAAGGGCCGCATCGCCGGCGGCCTGGCCGCCACGCTGGGCCTGATCGCGGGCGACCAGGTGCTGATGTGGCTGGCGGTCGCCGGCGTGGCCGCATTGCTCGCCGCATGGCCGCCGGCGTTTCGCGCGGTGCAGTGGCTGGGCGCGGGCTATCTCGCGTGGCTCGGGCTGCGCATGCTGCTGGCGAAGGCCGGCGATGCGCCGGTGCTGAACATCCGGGCCGGCCACTACTTCCGCCAGGCGTTCGGCATCACGCTGCTCAACCCGAAGGCGATCGTGTTCTACATGGCCTTCTTCCCGCTGTTCGTCGACCCGGCGCAGCACGCCGGCATCGCGACCTTCGGCGTGATGGCCGCGACGATCGCGGTGCTGACCTTCCTCTACGGCCTCATCGTCACGCTGCTCACGCACCACCTGGCCGAGCGGCTGCGCGCCGACCCGCGCATCGGCCGGCTGCTCGGCAAGGCGGCCGGCGTGTTCATGATCGGCTTCGGTGTGAAGCTCGCGCTCTCGCGCTGAACCGTCGCGCCGAACGCTCGCGACGCTCCCTCGCGGGCTTCGCGCCTCAGGCGGCCAGCGGCTCGCTGCGGCCGCGCATCACCCGGGCCAGAGTGGCCTCGAGATCCAGCTTGCGGGTAAGCACGTCGGCCAGCTTGGGTGTGCAGTGCCGGCCCACGCGCGAGAACTCGAACCAGCCGAAGTCGTCCATCTCGGGCCGCGACCGGCCGCTGCCACGCTCGACGTAGCAGCTCTCGCAATGCAGGCGCGCCGGGTCGATGCGCTCGGAGAGCACGGCGAACAGATGCAGGTCTTTCTTGGCGGTGTAGACGTGGCGGCCGAGGTCGTGCGCGGCTTGCGCCTCAAGGCACAGGCCGGTCTCTTCGCAGGTCTCGCGCAAGGCGGCCTCGAGCGGCGTCTCGCCGTCGTGGATGCCGCCCTTGGGCAGGTCCCAGTGGCTCTGCCCGGTGACGTGACAGAGCAGCAACTCGCGGCTGGGCGCGAGCAGCAGCACGCCGCAGCTCAGCCGGGCGGGGCGCAGGGAAGCGAGATTGAACACGCCTGTGATTGTCGTGGCGGCACATGTCGCGCGCACGTCGTTGGCCGAGCAACCCTGCCAACTCCTGACGCCTCAGGCAGCCCGCGAGGGCGATGCATTCAGGCGGCCAGCGGCGGTGTGGTGAACACGCCTGCGGCGGCCGCTTGGTCGGCTAGCGTCGTGATCGATGTGTCGGGCCGCTCGTAGGTGCCGATCAGGCAGCCGCTGGCCAGGCCGCGCTCACGGATCGCGTTTTTCACCGCTTCGCGTCCGGGTGTCTCGTCGAAAGGTTCGCCGCCGGCCTCGAGCGCGAACACCTGGAACACGTAGCGGTGCACGCCATGCCCAGGCGGCGGGTCGGGTGGCAGCCAGCTCGCCTGCAGATAGGAATTGCGCCCGGTCTTCACGCCGCTGCCCGCGTGGTCGCTGCTCGGCAGCGTGCCCTCGGCCAGCGCACCCGCGTCGCCGGCGGGCAGGTCGACCACGATGGCGTGCACCAGCGGTTGCGGCGTCGGCGCGTCGGCGTCTTCGACGACGAGCAGCACACAAGCCGCAGCGGGCGGCACGCCGCTCCACTGCAGCGGTGGCGAGCATCCCGGCCCGTCGGCCGTGTAGCGCTCGGGGATGGGCGCGTGGTCGGCAAACGCCAAGCTCGTGACGGCCATCTTCGCCATGCCGTTGCGCAGGTCGACGGCATGGAACACGGTCTTGTCGAGGCCGGCGCGCTGGTCGCGCAGCGCGTGGCCGATGGCGTCGGGAAGTTTTTCGAGCATGGCGTGGACTCGCGAAGGTTCGAAACGCTCACGAGCATTCCGCATGCCGACCGGATCACGCGTCTGTCTTTTCTGCCTTGACAGAAAATACAGACAAGTCCAGAGTGCTCGGCATGGACCTCAGCCCGTGCCTCTCGCGATTCGTCCTGCACTGGGGCGAGATGGGGGCCCGATGGGGCGTCAACCGCTCCGTCGCCCAGATCCACGCCTTGCTCTACGTGACCGGCCGGCCGATGCACGCAGACGAGATCTGCGAGACGCTGGTCGTCGCCCGGTCCAACGTCAGCACGAGCCTGCGCGAACTCCAGAACTGGAACCTGGTGCGGCTGGTGCATCTCAGCGACGACCGGCGCGATCACTACGAGACCTCGACCCACGTGTGGGAGCTCATGCGCACGATCGCCCGCGAGCGGCAGCGCCGGGAGATCGCGCCGACGATGAAGGTCTTGCGCGAGCTGCTCGACGACGCCGCCATGCGCACCGAACCCGCCGCCGTCCAGCGCCGGATCGGCGAGACGCTCGAACTTCTCACGACCCTCACCGCCTGGGGCGAAGAGATGTTGAAGCTGGACACCGAGACCTTGACGAAGGTGCTCAAGCTCGGTGCACGCATCCAGAAGTTGCTGGGCCGCGACGCCGCGCGGCCCGCCGCACATACACCGAGGAGCCGCACATGACCTGCCGCGAGAACGTCACCGTCTTCTTCGATGGGCAGTGCCCCGTCTGCTCGCTCGAGATGGGCCATCTCGCTGCGCGCGACACCGCCGGAGCACTCACGCTGGTCGACATCGCCGCACCCGGCTTCGACGCAAACGCCCACGGCTTCGACCACGACGCGCTCGACGCCGAAATCCATGCCGTCAAGAGCGACGGCTCGGTGCTTCGCGGCATGGCGGCGCTCCGCATCGCCTACGGCACGGTCGGTCTCGGCTGGCTGTTGCGACCGACCGGCGTGGCCGTACTGCGACCGGTATTCGACGCGGCGTATCGCGTGTTCGCGCGCCATCGCCGGCCGATCTCCCGAACACTGTCGCCGCTGATCCGATGGGCGACGGCAGCGCGAGCACGCCGCGCGGCACCATGAACATCCTCGTCTGCGGGTCCAGCGGCTGCATCGGCAGCGCGGTCACGCGCAACCTTCGCTGGCGCGGCCACCGCGTCGTCGAGAGCATGCGCCGCGCCGATGCCGCGCGGCCCGAAGCGATGACACTCGACTTCGCCGAGCAGGTCTCGCCGATGCAGTGGGCCGAGCGGCTGCGGGCCGCGCGCATCGACGTGGTCGTCAACTGCGTCGGCGTCCTCATGCCGGCGCCGGGCTGCACTTTCGAGCAGGCCCACACGGAGGGGCCGATCGCCCTCTTTCGCGGTGCCGTCATGGCGGGCGCGAGCCGGGTGATCCAGGTTTCGGCACTGGGTGTCGGCAAGGCTTCGCCGGGCAAGGGCGAGCCGGCCTATTTGCGCAGCAAGCGCCTCGCCGACGAGGCGCTGATGGCGCTCGACATCGACGCCGCGGTGCTTCGACCGTCGTTGGTCTACGGCCCGCGCAGCCAGAGCGGTGCGATGTTCGCCACGCTGGCGAGCCTGCCCGTCATCGGCCTGCCGGGCCCCGGCGCGCAACGCATGCAGCCGATCCACGTGTACGAGCTCGCGGAGTCGGTGGCCACGCTCGTCGAGCGAACCGGCTGCGCGCGCGGCATCTACGAGATCGGCGGCAGCGAGGTCGTCAGTTATCGCGAGATGCTCGGGCGGTACCGCGACGCGCTCGGCCTGGGCGAGGCGATCTGGCTGCCGATCCCGGTGGCACTGATGCGCGCTGGCGCCCTGCTGGCCGAGCGGCTGCCGCAGAAGGTGTTCTCCCGCGACACGGTGCGGCTGCTCGAGCAGGGCAGCGTCACGTCGTGCAACGCCGCACCCGTGTTGCTCGGTCGCACGCCCTCTACGCTCGCAGCCGGCCTGGCGACCACCGCCCCGACCCCGGCGTTCGATCTGGGGGTGCGACTCGGCCTGCCGATGGAGCGCGTCCTGCGCGGCTCGCTCGCTTTCCTGTGGATTGCCATCGCGGTGATCAGCGCAGCGTTGCCCGAGCGCTCCGGTGTGCTCGACCTGCTCGCCCGCTGCGGCTTCACCGGTGATGCCGGCCGCTGGGCGCTGGCACTTTCGTGTGCACTGAACCTCGGCCTCGGCTTGTGGACGCTCGCCAAGCCCGGAGTGCATCTCTACGCGTTGCAAGCCGTGGCGATCACGGGCTATACGGTGACCGCGGCGATCGGCGTTCCGGGTCTGCTCATCGACCACTGTGGCCCGCTGGTGAAGAACGCGCCGGTCCTGATGCTCGTCGTCGCGCTGTGGCTCGCCGAGGCAGGGCAGGCTCGACCGGCCAGGCGAGCACGGCGCGAGCACGGCCGCGCTCAGAGCCCCAGTTCGGCGTCGCTCGCTGCGTGGCGATATTTGTCTTTCGGCGGCCAGGGCCGATCGCGCCACGGTGGATCGAAGCTGAACGACGACCGCGCCCGGCCGGGCGGCAACGCGCCGTTGCCTGCGCCCTGGGTGTAGTCGTAGTACAGCTTGACGATCTCTTCCCGGCACACCTGCTGCGCTGCGGGATGAGCGAGGCACGCGTCGCGCCAGCGGCGCACGCGCGTGTAGCGCGAGTCGTCGGGCAGCTCGAAGTCCTCGTAGTAGGCGAGGAACAAGAAGCGCATGAAAAACGGCGTGAACACGGCCTCGGCCCAGCCGAATTCCTCGAACAGGAAAGTGCCGTCGGGCGCCTGCGCCATCAGGAAGTCGTCGAGCCGGCGGTATTGCCTGAGCAAGGTCTCGTGCTGCGCCTTGCGCCGCGCCGGGTCGCGGTTTTTCAGCAAGGCGTAGCCGCTGTTGCCGAAATCACCCTCCACGCGCACGAGCATGTTCTCGATCGCACGCCGGTACGGATCGCGCTGCGCAACCGTTCGGCCGGGCACCGTGTCGTCGAGGTACTGCAGGATGACGAGACTTTCCTTCAGCACCCGGTGCGCGTCGATCTCGAGCGCGGGCAGCGCCGTCGTGCCGGCCGTCTTCTTCAGCAGCCAATCGGGCCGCGGCTTCGTGATGTCGATCACCTCGAAGCGCACCGCGTCGGGCCGGCACTTCAGCGCGAGCAGGATCTCGAGCCGCTGGCTGAAGGGGCAGGCGTGGATCTGGTAGACGGTGGGCTGGGTCATCGGCGTTGCCGACATCATGCCAAGGGCGGCCGCCTGGGCGTTGCGCACAGGCGCTCCACGCCGGCCGCGCAGCGCAGCACCATCGGCTCGTCGAAGGGCCGGCCCGCGATCTGCAGGCCGATCGGCATGCCGTCGTCGTCGAAGCCGCAGGGCACCGAGATCGCCGGCAGGCCGGTCAGGTTGAACGGATAGGTCAGCCGCCACGACGCAGCGAGCACGCTCTCGTCGATGCCGTTGATGGCCACGGTGTCGCAGTCGCGCTTCCAGGCGGTCAGCGGCTCGGTCGGCGTGACGATCACGTCGACCTCATCGAAGAGGCGCCGGAATTCGGCCGCCATCACGGCCCGCACCTGCTCGGCCTTCAGGTAGTCCACCGCCGAGACCAGCCGCCCCATTTCCACCAGCGCACGCACGTCGGGCTGGTACTGGGTCGAGCGGCCTTCGGCGATCCAGCGGTCGTGGTACGCGCCCGACGATGCGAGCTCGATGGCATAGATCGCCGCCAGGCCGTACGCCAGGATCGGCATCGAGAAGTGCGTGACCGAAGCGCCTTCCCGTTGCAGCTCGTGCAGCCGGCCCTCGACGCACTGCTGCACCGCCGGCGCATTGCGGTCCATGAAGTGGTTGTCGATGACGCCGATGCGCAGGCCGCGCGCGCCGCGCCCCAGGTCGGCGGTGTGGTCGGGCACCGGCTGATCCTGGCAGGCCGGGTCGCGCGCGTCGTAGCCGGCGAGCACGTTCATGACGAGCGCCGCGTCTTCGACCGTGCGCGTCAGCGGGCCCGGGTGGTCGAGCGACCAGCTGTGCGGCACGATGCCGAAGCGGCTGACGCGGCCGAAGGTCGGCTTCAGCCCGACCACGCCGCAGAAGCTGGCCGGGATGCGAATCGAGCCGCCAGTGTCCGAACCCATGCCCATGGGCACGAAGCCGGCCGCCACGGCTGCGCCCGAGCCGCCGCTGGAGCCGCCCGGGATGCGTTCGAGGTCCCATGGGTTCGCGACCGGCGGCGTCAGCGTGCCCCACGCGAACTCGTGCGTGCGCGTCTTGCCCAGCAGCACGGCGCCGGCGGCGCGCAGACGTTCGGCGCAAGCCGAGTCAACCTCGTGGCTGAACTCGATCCCGGTGGCGCGGGTGCCCGCCGTGGTCGGCATGCCGCGGCTCTGGTAGTTGTCTTTCAGCGCGATGGGTATGCCGCCGAGCGGCAGGGGCGCGCCGCCGCGGTGGCGCCTGCGATCGGCAGCGCGAGCCTGCGCCAGTGCGTCGTCGGCCAGATGGATGAAGCTCTGGACCCGTTCGTCGTGGACCGCGATGCGATCGAGCAGGTGCTGCGTCAGTTCCAAGCTGCTGAAGTCGCGCGCGTCGAGACCGCGCTTCAGTTGCGCGAGCGTGGCCCAGTGCAAGGCATCCATCGTCACTTCGGCGACCGGTAGGAAGCAGTCGGTTCGTAGACCACAGCCGGATGCACATCGCGCAGGTCCAGCGTGCGCAGCTTGCCGATCTCTTCGAGGATCGGCGCGTAGGCGGCCAGCACGGCCTGCAGCCGCTCGCTGTCGAGCGGCGTGCCCAAGAGCCGCGCCAGCACGGCTTGAACGGCCTGGTCGTTGGAGGGCGAGGCAGCGGGCATGGGCATTCCTGGTGGCAGCGCACGGACTTCAAGCAAAGGTGAGGCCACGCCGGCCGATGCGGCGGCTCGCGAATTGCAAGTGAGCCGCCAAGATTTGCCAACCGCGGCACCGGCACTTCGCGCTGGTGCATCGATGCAAACCATTGGTGCCCGAAGGCGCGAAACGGTGCAAGTCGATTGCACTATATTCAACTCGGTTGAACATAAAGAAAGTCAGCGCGAAAAAGCGGCCTGCCGCCAAATCCGCTCCGCCGGTTCGCCGAACGGTGTCGAAGCCCCGCGGCGTGGTGCCGGCGCCGGCGGTCGCCATCGGCCCCCGTTTGCGCCATGCCCGGTTGGTCAAGGGCCTGCTCATCAAGGATCTGGCGGCACTCGTGGGCGTGTCGATCAGCCTGATCTCGAAATACGAGAACGACCGTGCCCTGCCACCGCTGACGGTGCTGCACAGCCTGGTGACGGCGCTCGGCACCAACATCGGCGCGCTGTTCGAAGCCAACTGGACCGCCGTCGACTACGTGGCCCGCGCCGGCACGCGGCCGCTGCTGGCCGCAGCGGGAATCGGCGAATCGGCCGGCGTCACCCTCGAGCGTCTGGTGCCGAACGGTCGCGGCCATTTGCTGCAGGGAAACGTCCACATCGTCGCGCCCGGTGGCGGCAGCATGGGCCCGATGCTTCACGAAGGCGACGAGATGGGCTATGTGCTCGAAGGCCGGCTGACGCTGAGCATCGAAGACGTGACTCACGAGTTGCAGCCCGGCGACTCGTTCTCGTTCCCGTCGAACCTGGCGCACACCTACCGCAACCCGGGCCTTAAGGTCACTCGGGTGCTCTGGGTGAACACACCTCCGACGTTCTAGACCCACAACCGCCTTGGCATATGACTTGCAAACCGGTTTCGTTCTGTTCAACTCAGGCGAAGGAATGAACGCTGCCGCCGATCGCCCCGCCATCGCTCCGGTGCGTGTGGCCTGCTGCCAGATGGCACCCGTGGTCGGGCGCAAGGCGGAGAACCTCGCGCGCAGTGCCGGCTTCATCGAGCGCGCCGCTGCCGGCGGTGCCAACGTGATCGTGCTCCCGGAGCTCTGCAGCTCGGGCTACGTCTTCGAGAGCCGTGCCGAAGCACTCGCGCTGGCCGACGCGTACGAAGACGGCGACAGCACCGCGCAGTGGGCGGCGCTGGCACAGCGGCTGGGCGTGTACGTGGTCGCCGGCTTCGCCGAACGCGCCGGCGAGCGGCTGTTCAACGCCGCTGCGGTGCTGGGCCCCAAAGGACGCGTCGGCCTGTTCCGCAAGGTCCACCTGTGGGGCGACGAGAACCTCTTCTTCACCCCCGGCGACCTGGGCTTCCCGGTCTTCGCCACCGAGCACGGCACGCTGGCCGTGGGCATCTGCTACGACGGCTGGTTTCCCGAGTTCTATCGCGCGGTGGCGCTCAAGGGTGCCGAGCTCGTGTGCGTGCCGACCAACTGGGTGCCGATTCCCGGCCAGGACCCGCAGCGCGAAGCCATGGCCAACATCCTCACGATGGCGGCGGCGCACACCAACTCGATCTGCATCGCCGCCGCAGACCGCGTCGGCACCGAGCGCGGCCAGCCCTTCATCGGCCAGAGCCTGATCGTGAGCCACACCGGCTGGCCGGTGGCCGGGCCGGCATCGGCCAGCGAAGAGCAGATCCTCTACGCCGACCTCGATCTCGCAGAGGCCCGGCGAGCACGCCGATGGAACGATTTCAACCAGGTGCTCCGGGATCGCCGCCCGGACGCCTATGCATGACGGCGCAGGGTTCCCCTTCTTCTTTGACCATCCAGCGGAGGTATTCATGAACACGAACAAATGGACGCGGCGGGCAGTGGCCGCAGCAGCGAGTTTCGCGGCATTGCAGGCACTCGCCGCCAACCCGATCAAGATCGGCGTGCCGGTCGGTCTCAGCGGCGCCAACAGCGTCGTCGCGCCGTCGGTGGTGCAGGCGGCCGAACTCGCCGTCGAGGAGATCAACGCCAAGGGCGGCGTGCTTGGCCGCATGCTCGAGCTGGAAGTGGCCGACGACGCCAGCGGCGCCGCCGGCGCGCAGAAGGCCTTCGACTCGCTTATCTTCCAGAAGAAGGTCAACGTGCTGATCTCGATGGAAACCAGCGCCGCGCGCAATGCCGGCCTGCCCATCGTCACCCGCGGCAAGACGCCCTACATCTACACCTCGTTCTACGAGGGCCGCTCCTGCAACAAGTACATGTTCGTCAACGCCTGGGTGCCTGACCAGCAGGTCGCACCCATCGTCGACTACTTCATGAAGACCAACAAGGCGAAGAACTTCTTCCTCGTCGGCAGCGACTACGCGTTCGGCCGCGGCATGCTCGAGTTCACCAAGGCCTACATCGGCAAGAAGGGCGGCAAGGTCGTCGGCGAGGAATACCTGCCGATGGACGGCTCCGACTGGACCGCCGTGATCAACAAGCTGAAGACCGCCAAGCCGGACGCGATCATCACCTCGACGGCCGGCGGCGCGCCGAACGTCACGCTGACGAAGCAGCTGCGCGCGGCCGGCATCACGCTGCCCTACGGCAACCTCGCGGTCGACGAAGGCACGGCCAAGGACATGGGCGCCGACGCCGAAGGCATCGTCATCTCGGGCTCGTACCTCACCAACATCGACAGCCCGAAGAACAAGGCCTTCATGGCCGCGATGCAGAAGAAGTTCGGCGACAAGCTGAAGACGCCCAACGACCTCTCGGTGCCGCAGTACGAGGCGGTCTACCTCTACAAGGCCGCGGTGGAAAAGGCCGGCTCGACCGACGCGGAAAAGGTGGTCACGGCGCTCGCCACCGTGAAGACAGAGGGACCGCGCGGCACGATCCAGATGAACAAGCAGCGCCACGCACCGCTCACGATGTATCTGGGCCAGGTGCAGAAAGACGGCGGCATCAAGCTGCTCGAGACCTTCAAGGACGTGGATCCGGGCGCACAGTGCCCGAACCTGAAGTAAGCACCGTGCCACGCTGAAGCTCGTTCCCGCAGCGGCCCGTCATTGCCGCTGCGGGCCAGTTTCCTTTCTCCGAGCCACGCATGTCGCTGCTGCTGGACATCCTGAGCACCGCGGCGATCCTGTTCATCGTGTCGTGCGGCCTGCTGCTGATCTTCGGCGTGATGAAGATCATCAACTTCGCGCACGGCGGCTTCCTCACGCTGGGCGGTTACGCGCCGCTGCTCGTCACGCAGTGGGGCTGGAGCCCGTGGGCCGGCGGCGCCGTCGCCTTCGTGATCGGCATCGGCTGCGGTGCCCTGGTCGAACGATTCATCGTGCGGCCGCTGCACTCGCGCCCGCTCGACGCCATCCTCGCGACGTGGGGCCTCGGCATCGTCATCGGGCAGCTCATCACGCTGGCCTTCGGCCGCGGCGTGCAGTTCGCGGCGAGCCCGCTGTCGGGCACGGTGCATCTGTTCGGCACCGAGTACTCGGTCTACCGGCTGGCGCTCATCGGCATGTCGCTGGCCGTGGCGGCGGCCATCGCCGGCGTGCTGAACGGCACGCGCCTCGGCCTGATCACGCGCGCCGTGACGATGAACGAGACGCTGGCACGCGGTCTCGGCGTCAACAGCGCGCGCGTGCGCCTGTCGACCTTCGCCTTCGGCGCCGGCCTCGCCTGCCTGGCCGGCGCGCTGATCACGCCGCTGTCGAGCGTCGACCCGAACATGGGCGTTCCCTGGCTGACCAACGCCTTCATGCTGGCGATGATCTCGGGCACGTCGCTGCTGAGCCTCGGCGTCGCCTGCCTGCTGCTCGGCGGCGCGCAGGTGCTGGTGAGCGTGTTCGGCAGCCCGGTGCTGGGCGCGCTGACGATCGTCGTGCTCGGCGCGCTGGTGCTGCGCATCCGGCCCGGCGGCTTTGCCCGTGGCTAGTTCGCCCCTGGCTGGTTCGCCCATGGCTGAGGCGCGCATGAAGAAGCCGCTGAACCGGCAGCACCTCGCGCTGCTCGCGGTGGCCATCGCTCTGTTGATCGTCGGCCCCTGGGTCTTGCCGCAGTTTGCGCAGAACACACTGGTGCGCTCCTGCCTCTACGCGGTGGTGGCGATCACGGTCGACCTGCTCTGGGGCTATGCCGGCATTCTCACGTTCGGCCAGGCCACCTTCTTCGGCATCGGCGCCTATTCGGCCGGGCTGGTGTTCACGCACCTGGGCTTCTCGGCCGGCACGGCGGTGCTGGCACTGGTGGGCGGCATCGCGGCCAGCATGGCGGTGGCAGCACTCGTCGGCTGGCTCTCGTTCTACCCGGGTGCGACGCCACTCTACGCGTCGGTGGTGTCGCTGGTGCTGCCCATCGTAGCGACGCAGATCATCTTTTCCGGCGGCAACTTCACCGGCTCGAGCAGCGGCCTGTCCGGCTTCGAGAGCTTCGAGATCGAGACCTCCACCTGGCTCTGGCTGAGCGGCGGTCTGCTGCTGCTCACGACGCTGGCGGCACTGCGCTTCGTGCGCAGCGACGTCGGCCGCCTGCTTGCCGCCGTGCGCGAGAACGAGGCCCGCTGCGACTACCTCGGCCTGAACACGTCGCGGCTGAAGATGCTGCTGCTGGTCGGCCTATCGGGCGTGTGCGCGCTCGCCGGCTTTCTCTACGCCACCTACGGCATGGTCGTCGCGCCAGAGATGGCCGGCTTCCAATTCGGCACCGAGCTCGTCATCTGGGTCGCGCTCGGCGGTCGCGGCACCGTACTCGGGCCGGTCTTCGGCACGCTGTTCATCGACCTCGGCTCGGCCTACCTCAGCGGCGACCTGCCCTTCGTCTGGAAGCTGGTGCTCGGGGTGGCCTTCGTGTTCGTCATCGTCGTCATGCCGAAGGGCTTGTTGCCGGCACTGGTGGGTCGGTTCACGCGCAGGACCGACGCATCCACCGCACCCGCGGGGAAACTGGTCGATGCCGAGCCGCAGCCGCTGGCCGGGCTGGCTGCGCGCGGCCGGCTCGCGCTCCACGTCGACGCCGTGGCCAAGCACTTCGGCAGCCTCACCGTGCTGCGCGACGTGAGCTTCGACGCCCGCCACGGCGAGCTGCTGTCGCTCGTGGGGCCCAACGGCGCCGGCAAGACCACGCTCATGCGCTGCATCAGCGATGGTCGCGAGCGATCGTCGGGAACGATCGCCTTGAACGACCACGACATCGGCCGCCTGCCGCCCTTCGAGTGCGTGCGGCTCGGCATCGGCCGCAAGTTCCAGACCGCCAACGTCTTCGACGGCCTGACCGTGCTCGACGCGCTCGCCGTCGCGCGCACGCGGCTCGACCGGCCGCGGATGTGGCGGCGCAGCGAAAGCGTGGCCCTGCCGGCGGCCGCCATGGCCATCGTGAGGACCACCGGCCTCGACCAGCTGCTTGCCACGCCCTGCCGCGTGCTCTCGCACGGCCAGAAGCAGGCGCTCGAGCTGGCGATGGTGCTGGCGCTCGAGCCGAACATCCTGCTGCTCGACGAGCCCACCGCGGGCCTGAGCAAGCCCGAGCGCACGCAGATCGGCGACACGCTGGTGCGGCTAGCCGCCGAGCACCAGATGTGCGTGGTGCTGATCGAGCACGACCTCGACTTCGTCTGCGAGATCAGCTCGCGCGTCATCGTGCTGCACCAGGGTGAGATCGTGCTCGACGGCTCGGTCGACGAGGTCGTGCACTCGACGCTCGTGCGCGACATCTATGCCGGCGCCGCCGCCCTGCCGCATGCGGCAGCCGAGCGCACCGCATGAGCGTGCTCGCGCTCGAGGCGCTGCGCTGCGGTTACGGCGAGGCCATGGTGATCCGCGATGTCTCGCTGGCCGTCGGGCCCGGCGAGGCGCTCGCGCTGCTGGGCAAGAACGGCATGGGCAAGTCGACCCTGCTCAAGGGCATCATGGGTTTCCTGCCGCGCCAGGCCGGCACGGTGGCTTTCGACGGCCGGGTGCTGGCTGCCGGCGAACCGCACCGATTGGCAGAACTCGGCATCGCCTACGCGCCGCAGGAACAGGCCGTGTTCCAGGACCTCAGCGTCGAGGAAAACCTGCGCGTCGCGGTGCCCGATCGCCAGCGCCTGCGCGACGGCATCGAACGCATCGCCGGCTACTTTCCGTTCATCGGCCAGCGGCTGCGGCAGAAGGCCGGCACGCTCTCCGGCGGCGAGCAGAAGATGTTGATCCTCGGTCGCGCGTTGATGGCCGGGCCGCGCCTGCTGCTGCTCGACGAGATCACCGAAGGGCTGCAGCCGTCGGTCATCGAGCGCATCTCCGGCGTGCTGCAGGCCGAGCGCCGCACGGCTCGCATCGCGATGCTCATCGTCGAGCAGAACGTGGCCTTCGCCCTGAAGACGGCCGATCGCTACGCCCTGCTCGAACGCGGCGAACTGGCCGAGCAGGGCCGCACCGACGAGGCCGGCGCGCAGGCGCGCATCATCGGCCGGCTGGGGGTCTGACCGAACATGCTGGAGCTGAACACGTTCTCGATCGTGGCGCGCTGCGAGCGCAGCGGCGAGCTCGGCGTGGCCGTTGCCAGTGCCGTGCCGGCCGTCGGCTCGATGTGCCCCTACCTCGAAGCCGGCGTCGGCGCGGTGTCGACGCAGTCGTGGGTCAATCCGTACCTGGCCCTCGGCGTGCTGGCGTCGCTTCGTGGCGGTGCCGGCGCACGGCAGGCGCTCGACGCTGTGCTCGCTGTCGACGCAGACGCCGCATTGCGCCAGATCGGCGTCATCGGCACGAGCGGGCCGGGGGTGGCTTGGACCGGCACGGCTTGCACCGCGTGGCAGGGCCAGATCGTCGGCGCCGACTTCGCCATCCAGGGCAACATGCTGGCGGGCGAGTCCACGCTGCAGGCGATGCTCACTGCCTGGCAACGCGATCCGGCTGCCGACCTCTCGGAACGGCTGATGGCCGCGCTCGCAGCCGGCGACGCAGCCGGCGGCGACTTCCGCGGCAAGCAGTCGGCCGCGCTGAAGATCGTCGGCGACGAGGCCTATGCCAGCGTCGATCTGCGCGTCGACGAGCACATCGAACCGGTGACCGAACTGCGTCGCGTGCTCGGCGTCGCCCGCGTGCAGCTGCTGCCGTTCGTGAGCGGCATGCCGCGCCGGAAGGGGGTGCCGCGTGCACTGCCCGAAGCCGTCACCCGGATGCTGCTGCGGCCGCCTTCGCAACGATGACGACGCGCCCGTCGCCACACGCACTGCAATCGCTCTCCGCATGGCAGGCGGCCGCGCTGCTAGCGCGCCGCGAGCTGAGCGCCGAAGACCTGATGCGCGCGTGCCTTGACCGCGCCGCCGAACGCGACGGCGATGTGCACGCTTTCGCGTACCTCGATCCCGACACCGCTCTTGCCCAAGCCCGCGCACTCGACGCCGGCGCCGTGCGCGGGCCTTTGCACGGCCTGCCGCTCGGCGTTAAAGACCTGTTCGACACCTTCGACCTGCCGACGTCCTACGGCTCGCCCCTCTACGCCGGCCATCGCCCCGCCGCCGATGCCGCCGCCGTGGCGCTGTGCCGCGAAGCCGGTGCCGTGGTGATGGGCAAGACGGTGACGACCGAGTTCGCCTACTTCCATCCCGGGCCGACGCGCAATCCTCGCGATCTCGCCCGCACGCCGGGCGGCTCGTCGAGCGGGTCGGCCGCTGCCGTAGCCGACGGCATGCTCCCGTTGGCGCTGGGCACGCAGACGGCCGGCTCGATCATTCGGCCGGCCGCGTACTGCGGCGTCGTCGGTTACAAGCCGACGACCGGTCGGGTGCCGCGCGCCGGCGTGAAGAGCCTGTCCGACACGCTGGACGTCGTCGGCGGCTTCGGCCGCAGCGTCAAAGACGTGGCGCTGCTCGGCGCGGTCCTGACCGGCGATGGGCGGCTGCTGGCATTGCCCGAAATCGACGCGCCGCGCATCGGCATGTGCCGCACACCGGCATGGCCTCTGGCCGATGCCGACACGCGGGCGGCGTGGGATCGGGCGACGACGGTGCTGGCAACAGGGGGCACTTCGCTGGTCGAGGTCGAGCTGCAGGAGTCGCTGCCCGACCTCGTGTCACTTCACAAGAGCGTGATGGCCTTCGAGATGACGCGTGCCTTGAGCCACGAGCGGGTCCACCACTCCGAGCACCTGAGCGAAGCGCTGCGTCTGCTGTTCCGTGAAGGTGGCGTCATCGGCGGCGATGCCCACGCGGCGAACCTGTTGGCCACCACGGCTGCAGCAGGGTCGATCGACGCCCTGTTCGAACGTTTCGACATGCTGATCGCGCCCAGCACCACGGGCGAGGCACCGGCCGGCACCGACGCGACCGGTGACCCGGTGTTCTGCCGCGGCTGGACCCTGCTCGGGCTGCCGTGCGTGCACCTGCCATTCGCACAAGGAAGCCATGGCCTGCCGATCGGACTGCAATGCATCGGCCGCAACGGTGACGACCAGCGTTTGTTGGCCGCCGCGCACTGGGTCTTCGAGCGGCTGAAGCGCTAGGGCGTCGTTCGCCCCGCGCTCGTTGTCGCCGCCGTCGTCGTCAGACGTCGATGTTCGCCACCCGCAACGCGTTGGTCTCGATGAACTGGCGGCGCGGCTCGACCTCGTCGCCCATCAGCATCGTGAAGACGCGGTCAGCTTCGATGGCGTCGTCGAGCTGCACGCGCAGGAGGCGGCGCACGGTGGGATCCATGGTCGTTTCCCAAAGTTGCGAGGGGTTCATTTCCCCGAGGCCCTTGTAGCGCTGGCGCGCGACGGCCGACTCGGCCTGCGTGACGAGCCATGCCATGGCTTCACGGAAATCGCCCACGCGCGCCTCCTTCTGGCGGTCGCCTTCGCCGCGCTTGACGATCGCGTCTTTGCCGACGAGGCCCTTGAAGGTGAGTCCGGCCGTGCTCAGCGCTTCGTAGTCGGCACCGTGAACGAAGTCGGCGGTGATCACGCTCGACTTGACGTTGCCATGATGCAACCGGCTGATGCGAAGGATGTGCTTGTCGCTGCGCGCATCGAACTCGGCCGCCACCTCGGCGTCGACCAGGCCCGACTGCATCGCCGCCGCCGAAGCCTCGGCGGCCTCCAGCGTATCGAGGTCGAGCGCCAGGCCGTTGGCGATCGCGCGCAGCGCATCCACGTCCATCCAGTTCGAAAGCCGCTCGACCACGTTCTTCGCCACCACGTACTTCTGCGCCAGCGCTTCGAGCGTCTCGCCCTGCAGCACCGCGGGCACGTTGCCGACGCTCGAGGTCCCGGTCTCGAGGCGCGCGTCCTTGAGCGCCACGCGCATGAGGTAGGCGTCGAGCTCGTGGCCGTCTTTGAGGTACTGCTCGTCCTTGCCGAACTTCACCTTGTAGAGCGGCGGCTGTGCGATGTAGATGTGGCCGCGCTCCACGAGCTCGGGCATCTGCCGGAACAGGAAGGTGAGCAGCAGCGTGCGGATGTGGGCGCCGTCCACGTCGGCGTCGGTCATGATGATGATGCGGTGGTAGCGCAGCTTGGCGACGTCGAAGTCGTCACCGCCACCCGCCCCCTTGCCGATGCCGGTGCCGAGTGCCGTGATCAGCGTCAGGATCTCGTTGCTGGTCAGCAGCTTTTCGTAGCGCGCTTTTTCGACGTTAAGGATCTTGCCGCGCAGCGGCAGGATCGCCTGGAACTTGCGATCGCGGCCCTGCTTGGCCGAGCCTCCGGCGGAATCGCCCTCCACGATGTAGATCTCGCAAAGCGCCGGATCCTTCTCCTGGCAGTCGGCCAGCTTGCCCGGCAGGCCCATGCCGTCGAGCACGCCTTTGCGCCGCGTCATTTCGCGCGCCTTGCGTGCCGCCTCGCGGGCTCGCGCCGCGTCGACGATCTTGCCGCAGATGATCTTGGCGTCGTTCGGGTTCTCAGCGAGGTAGTCGGCCAGGGAACGGCCGACCACGTCTTCCACCGGCGCGCGCACTTCGCTCGAAACCAGTTTGTCCTTGGTCTGGCTCGAAAACTTGGGTTCCGGCACCTTCACCGAAAGGACACAGGTCAGGCCCTCGCGCATGTCGTCGCCGGTGATCTCGACCTTGGCCTTCTTGGCGAGCTCGTTGTCTTCGATGTACTTGTTGATCACCCGCGTCATCGCGGCGCGCAGGCCGGTGAGGTGGGTGCCGCCGTCGCGCTGCGGAATGTTGTTGGTAAAGCACAGCACGTTCTCGCTGTAGCCGTCGTTCCACTGCATCGCCACCTCGGCAGTGATCATGCTGCCCTGGTCGCTGCCCTTCTGGCCGGTGGCATAGAACACGTTAGGGTGCAGCACCTTCTTGCCGGTATTGATGAACTCGACGAAGCCCTTCACGCCGCCGGCGTAAGCGAAGTCGTCGCTCTTGTTGTTGCGCTCGTCGACCAGACGTATGCGCACGCCGTTGTTGAGGAAGCTCAGCTCTCGCAGCCGCTTGCTGAGGATGTCGTAGTGGAAGTCGATGTTCGAGAAGATCTCGAGGTCGGGCAGGAAGTGCACCTCGGTTCCGCGCTTCTCCGTTTCGCCGGTGATCTTCATCGGCGAGATCTCGAAACCGTTGCGCTGCACGATCTCGCGGTCTTGCGGAATGCCCTGGCGGAATTCCATGAAGTGGGCCTTGCCATCGCGCCGCACCGTCAGCCTCAACCACTTCGAAAGGCCGTTGACGCACGAGACGCCCACGCCGTGCAGCCCGCCCGAGACCTTGTAGCTGTTCTGGTTGAACTTGCCACCGGCATGCAGTTCGGTGAGAGCGATCTCGGCAGCTGAGCGCTTCGGCTCGTGCTTGTCGTCCATCTTCACGCCGGTCGGGATGCCACGGCCGTTATCGGTGACCGAGATCGAGTTGTCGGTGTGGATGGTGACGACGATGTCGTCGCAAAAGCCCGCGAGCGCTTCATCGATCGAGTTGTCGACCACCTCGAACACGAGGTGGTGAAGGCCGGTTCCGTCGGAGGTGTCGCCGATGTACATGCCCGGGCGCTTGCGAACCGCCTCCAGACCTTCGAGGATCTGGATCGACCCCTCTCCATAGGTGTCCTGGCTGCCGTCGCCGTTGGCGCCGACGCGCAAGGGCGACCCGGCCACAGATGGCGTCGAGCCTTCGATCGGCAGCGGGCTGTTGGTGGCCTTGCCCGCCATGTCGCCGTGCGTGCCGGCTACCTCGGGCTTCTTGTCGGGATCGTTCGCGGGGACAGTCGGTTTGGCACTCATCGGTTGTTCTTGTTCTCGCTCAGATCCGCATCGGCATGACGACGTACTTGAAGCCGGCCTGTTCGGGCACGGTGATCAAAGCACTCGAATTCGTGTCTTGCAGCTCCATCGTGACCATTTCCTGCCCCATGTTGGTGAGCGCATCGATCAGGTAAGTGACGTTGAAGCCGATCTCGATCGAGTCGCCGCCGTAGTCGATCTCGAGCTCTTCCATCGCCTCTTCCTGCTCGGCGTTGCTCGAAGCGATGCGCAGAGTTCCCGGCTCGATGTTCACCCTCACACCCTTGAACTTTTCGCTGGTGAGGATGGCTGCCCGTTGCAAGCTCTGCAAGAAAGGCGAGCGTCCGAGCGTGACCTTGTTCTTGTGGTTTTTCGGGATCACGCGGTTGTAGTCGGGGAACTTGCCTTCCACGAGCTTAGAGACGAATTCCATGCCGCCGAAGGAGAACTTGGCTTGGTTTTGAGCGAAGCGCATCTCGATCGGTGTGTCTTCGTCTTTCAGCAGGCGCTGCAACTCGAGTACGGTCTTCCTCGGCAGGATGACTTCCTGCTTCGGGATATCGGTTTCCAGATTGGCCTGCGCGAGCGCCAGGCGGTGCCCGTCGGTAGCCACCAGCGTCAGGCTCTTGCCTTCGGCCACGAACAAGATGCCGTTCAGGTAGTAGCGGATGTCGTGCACCGCCATGGCGAAGTGCACCTGGGCCACCAGGCTTTTCAGCGTCTTCTGCGGCACGCTGAACATCGTCCCGAAGTCGGCCGATTCCTGCACCAGCGGAAAGTCGTCGGCCGGCATCGTCTGCAACGTGAAGCGGCTCTTGCCACCGGCCAGCGTGAGTTTGCTCTGCGTGGCTGAGAGCGTGACGACCTGGTCGCTCGGCATCGAGCGCAGGATGTCGATCAGCTTCCTTGCTCCGACCGTGGTCGAGAACGTGGAAGCGTCGCCGCCCAGTTCTGCCGAGGTGCGCACCTGGATCTCGAGGTCGCTCGTCGTGAACTCGATCTGGCCCGCGTTCTTGCGGATCAGCACGTTGGCAAGGATGGGCAAGGTATGCCTTCGCTCGACGATGCCGGCGACAGCCTGCAGGGCGCTCAGAAACTTTTCTTGTGCGGCTTTAAGAACAATCATTTCAGCCTCTGAAAATAGTCGCAGTAGTAGAGGAACGTGTTTTGTGTGGACAAGGCGATTTTTTTCGTTTCCGACAAGACTTTAAGACGCCGTAAACCCTGTCGACGAAGGCCTGTCGCCGAACGCGCTAAAAGAGAATAACTTTGGTTGCGACCCTCCCGCTGTGGACAACCATGAGTTCGCAAGCAAGTTGTCCCCAGCCTTGTTCCTTGACACGCCGTGCTCGCGCGTGGTGGTCATCGCGATCATCCTTTCAGCGTCTGCTCGAGCACGTGCAGCTGGTGGTTGAGGTCGGTGTTCTTCTGCCGCTCCGCGCTGATCTTGCGCACCGCGTGCAAAACGGTCGTGTGGTCGCGGCCGCCGAAGAGCTCGCCGATCTCGGGCAGGCTCTTTTGCGTCATTTCCTTGGCGATGTACATCGCGATCTGGCGTGGTCGGGCGATCGATGCCGGGCGCTTCTTCGAATACATGTCGGCGACCTTGATCTTGTAGAAGTCGGCCACCGTCTTCTGAATGTTCTCGACGCCCACCTGGCGGTTCTGGATCGACAGCAGGTCCTTCAATGCCTCGCGCGCAAGGCCGATGTTGATTTCCTTGTGACTGAAGCGCGAGTAGGCGAGGATCTTCCTCAGCGCCCCCTCGAGCTCGCGCACGTTGGCGCGCACGTTCTTGGCCACGAAGAAAGCCACGTCTTCGGGCATCGGCGTGGCTTCCTGATCCGCCTTCTTCATCAGGATGGCCACACGCATCTCGAGCTCCGGTGGCTCGATGGCCACCGTGAGCCCGGCATCGAAGCGTGAGGTCAGCCGTTCATCGATGTCGACCAGACCTTTCGGATAGGTGTCGCTGGTCATGATGATGTGCGCGCGCTTGGCGAGAAGTGCTTCGAAGGCGTTGAAGAACTCCTCCTGCGTGCGCTCCTTGCCGGCGAAGAACTGCACGTCGTCGATCAGCAACAGGTCGAGCGAGTGGTACTTGGCCTTGAGTTCGTCGAAAGTCTTTCTCTGGTAGTTTTTCACCACGTCGGTGATGAACTGCTCCGCATGCAGGTAGAGGATGCGTGCGTCGGGTCGATCGGCGAGTAGCGCATTGCCTACCGCGTGGATCAGGTGCGTCTTGCCGAGACCGACACCGCCGTAGATGAAGAGCGGGTTGTACATCTGCCCCGGGGCCCCCGCGACGTGCAGCGCGGCAGTACGAGCCATCTGGTTGGCACGACCCGGCACGAGCGTATCGAACGTGAGCGCTGGGTTGAGGCGGCTGCGCGAGGGCAGTGGCGGAAGACCTGCCCCGCCGCTCGGCCGCTCGGCACCGTTCGGCGCCTGGTGTGCGTCTCTCCCGGCACTTGGCACTCCGACCACCGGGCCGGCAGGCCAAGGCGGTGCATCACGCAAGGCGAGCATGATGTCGAGGCGCACCGGTTTGCCTGCCAGTTCCGCCAAGACAGACTCGATTCGACCTGCGTACTGATTGCGGATCCAGTCGAGCTTGAACCGATTCGGCACGCGAACGGTCACCACCGTAGCCTCGCCCTGGTCGTTCACCTCGGCCTCGGGGAGCGGCCGGATCCAGGTGTTGAATTGCTGGTCGGGCAACTCGGACGCCAAGCGTTCGCAGCCACGTTGCCAGAGGTCGGCTCGCATGTGTGGAAAAGTGCCTCTCGAAAGCACGTGATTGTAGACTTCAAACCCCCGCCGAGGCCAGTTATCCACAGGGGGAAACGAGGATCGTCGACGCCATCACGGAAGTGCTGTCCGAGTCGTGGGTTGACGGATGGTGGTGGCTTTGGTGTAATCACGGGTTGCCCTTTCAGACCTGCGCCAACGGCAACATGTCCGCGGCCACTTCTACGCTTCATCATGAAACGCACCTACCAAGCATCGAAAATCCGCCGCGCCCGCACCCATGGCTTTCTGGTGCGCATGAAGACGCGTGGCGGCCGGGCGGTGATCAACGCCCGCCGCGCCAAAGGCCGCAAGCGCCTCGCCGTCTGACCGTCTGATCGGTCCCTCGCATGCCTCGGCGGCCCGGTTCCCGCGGACCGCTGGACCGGCTCGTTCAGTCTTCCGAATTCGAGCGTGCCCTGCGCTCGCGCAGCCGTGCGACGACGATTCACTTCGCTGTGCATCACGTTCAGCGCCAGCCGCCCGAAGCTCCCAGCGAAATCGAGCTTCCGACGCATCGAGAGTTATCAACAGACCCGTTGATAACGTCTGAGCATCCTGTGGATGACTGCTTCGAGATCGCTGCAAACGCCCCGTGGCGACAGCTGGGGGCCGTGGTCCCGAAGCGGCATGCCAGACGCTCGGTCACTCGCAGCCTGTTGAAGCGCCAGATTTATGGCGTTGCCGAGCGTCACCGGGATCACATGGCCGAAGGCGTGTGGGTGGTTCGTCTTCGCGCGCCCTTCGACCGCGAGCTCTTTCCCAGTGCCGCGTCCGACGCCCTCAAGGCAACGGCTCGGAGTGAACTGGAGGCGTTGTTCGGCGCCGCGACGACGCCGGACAGTCGCGCATGAT
>Ga0209512_1002133_pt1 | contig 21912 bp, 23 predicted proteins | sample frozenSSSSmetaG_FD_184142 | JGI IMG/M metagenome (GOLD analysis project Ga0209512, IMG submission 184142) | Glacier valley bacterial and archeal communities from Borup Fiord, Nunavut, Canada, to study Microbial Dark Matter (Phase II) -... | ecosystem: Environmental > Aquatic > Freshwater > Ice >...
GGTGGGAGGAGGTGGCAGGAGGTGGCAGGAGGTGGCAGGAGGTGGCAGGAGGTGGCAGGAGGTGGCAGGAGGTGGCAGGAGGTGGCAGGTGGCAGATGGTGATTGATTCCAGCGATTCCAACAACAACGACTGGCTGAGAAGGCTGAGGGCCGTGGGTAGTGGGCAGTGGGTAGTGGACAGTGGGCAGTGGGCAGTGCAGTGGGCAGTGGGCAGTGGGCAGTGGGCAGTGGGCAGTGAGTGGGCAGCCAGTGGACAGTTGGCAGTGGACAGCGGACAGTGGAGTGGAGGCACAGGTACAAATACAGGTACAGGCACAGGCACAGCACAGGAGTCGCCAGGCTGAGTGGGGTCCGTGGGTGTGTGGGAGTACACGTGAGTACAGAGTGAGTACACGTGAGTACAGAGTATGTATGTACGTATTATGTATGTATGATGTATGCATTATGTCTGCATTTTCCTGCTCCCTTCTCGAATATGCTTGCTGTGGCGGTGGGCCTCAGCGGCCTCAAGATGTCATTGGGTACCCCCAGCCCAGGCCTCGGGTCTGTCTGACTGGCTTGAGGCGGCCATGACATGACACGAGAGGAATTTGCAGGAATTGCGACGATGACCTGTTCATGAGTTATTGTACTGTATTGCATTATTATACTTACTATACGGAAGAGTCCAGAGCATCAAATCATGGCTCGTCACGGAGCATTCTCATTGTCGACGACGGCCACAATGACATCCAAAGCACGGCTTTGCACGACCGTAGGTGCCCGACGAGGCAGCGATGCTTTATCAAGCTGCGTCGTGCGTTGGTGCCCGATCAGCCCGATCAACCCAAACAGCCCAAACAGCCCAGACAGCCCAATGTCATAATGTCATCTCGTCCTCGAGTGCAGCTGCAGCTTTCCGCGCACCACAATGTGAATATGTGAATATGGATAGCGTCTGTCTCTTGCATTCCAAATTGCTAAGAGTATGTGTATATCAAATCAAATCAAATCACATCACATCAAATCAAACCAAACCCCTCAGGGACGGAGCGGAGCTTCAGAGGCTTCGTGAGGAGTGAGGAGTGAGGATCGCAGAGAGACTAGCTGGCTCGCTGCCTTGGATGTAATCGTTGCTTTCGACGACAAACTGTACTCGGGTACAGTTGCTCCAAGCAAGTCGAAACGTCCAAGCAAGTTGAAACAGGTCGGAAGTAACCGCACACTAAAAATATGTACTATTACTTAAGTAAATAAGTAGTCCTTAATTAAATAGATCTGGATCTATAAGATCTCTAAATGGATCTTCATCTTCATCATCTTCTTCTTCTTCAACTTCTTCCAAGTATCAAATCTAATGAAGCCGTGCTTGATTTTAATCATGTCATCCCTTTCTCTGTCCCTTTCTTACTCTACTGAAGCCTCTCTTCTACGCTTAATATCTAGGTCTACTATTAAGGTGAGCAGCTTAATAGGTACATAAGCACCTCTCTTCTAAAGGTCTAATATAGCCTGCTTTCTCTCTCTCTCTCTACGCGTCTTACATTAATCCCTTTACGCTGTTGCATCTTACGCTCTATATTCCATAGAGTTAGAATTATCACCTTTCTATAGTAGAGTTCCCTTGACTAAAGCTTTTTAAATGCCTATGCTTCCTTTTCTACCCTCTTTTTCTCTTCTTTTCTGTCATAGTCACATAGAGCAAGTCATCTGGATCTAAAGTGCTAGATTCAATCTAAAGAGAAAAGAAGGAAAAGGGAAAAGAAGAGAGACAAGAGAAAAGATCTATATATAGGTAGAGATACCATAATACATCTCTTGGGCTTGTAAATATCCCATTCCACTGGCTCTACATCGCCGGTTACCTTTAAATCTCCTACGAAGACAAGCAGAAGAAGAACGGCTGCGGCGACGTAGTTAGTGTTGATCGCTATCGGACGCGAAGATACACCGCCTGGTCTTTGACTTGACCACCATACATATACAGTCGGGAGGCACAAGCATGTGCTCGCTCGATCGCACTGCCTGGCTCGCAATGGGATCTCGCTGCGCAGCTGCATACCAGTATCTGAGTCAGATCAAGCCTGGATATACCGAGGACTCGATCATGACTCTGGCGCAACAAGAGCTGAAGAACATGGGCGCATACAGTGTCTTCAACAATAACTGCAACACGTTTGTGGACCAGATTGCGGCGAAGATGAACGCGTTCTGAGAAGGCATCATTAAAACAATCAAATGGCGATTTAGGCTTGGGAATTTAGTATATCTAGATATGTATCGGAAGGTCTTTTGAATTCTTAGTGTAGCATTGCAGCGCATTCGAAACGATGACATAGCAAGTTAGCAACTATTTGTCCCGTCATTGTTCTCAGCCTGTGTGTCCAGATGGTGCTGGCCGGAGAATTTGGACCCTAATAGTGGATCGAATTTCTGCGCATCGCCTTGGTGAAAATATACATAAGTAAAAGTGTTCAATTCTCCATCGTCTGCATATGCATAAACCTATTCGTGCAATAGTAAGTCTAAGCCTTCAAATTCGTAAAATAGATAACGTGGCATGTACAAACCAGTGATTGTGCGAGGACACCTGGTTTTATGTTGTGGTCTGGCTCGCGCGTCACATCGTAGAAACTCATTCCGTGTAGTATTACCTGCTCCGATGTCAACCGCTTCCACTGTGTGAGTGCTCTTTCATAGAGCATGCATTCTTCAACCACGACAGTTTTGCCATCGATAGACTTCCGGCTGAATAGTAGCTATATGTGCACCCCGTTGGCCGACCTCAATCTGCTCCCGACCTGAGTGTGGTCGACTCCGCTCTCTCGTCCGCTCGCTCAAGGTCCACCTCTCGAGAGAAGCGGACCAGTCTTGTATTCCCTTTCAGATTACGTCTATATGACTTTGCCCGGCATACGATAGCACTGGAGGCCTTGGAGCTTCATTTGTAGTGACCATATTTGCCCGTCGCCCTTCACATCTCCGCCTTTTCTCTCTTTCGCCGCTTTTGCATCAGCCAGCAAGCGTGTCGCAGCCTCTGTACTTCCATCTGAAGCAACTGATGCATCCTCTTCGACTGTTCCTACCATCACGGCAGATCTCTTCTCCAGGTCTAGTCGGAGGCCTGCGGCATCGTTGCTCTTATCGTCGGAAGCTAAGAAGGTCGCAACTTCATCGCTCAATCTGAAAACCATACCTCTTGCGCGCGAAATCCTCAATTCCGGCTCCAGCTGCAAGATAGATACGCGCCATGTGTACTCTATCCTACTCCTCACGCCTTCACGCCGTATTTGTTTACCTGGCTGGCTGAGGAATGCCGCAAGGAGCACATTTCCAGCATCGTCATCACTCTTGCACACCTCTTTCTGTCCCGATAGAAGAAGGAAGTGGAATCCATCTTCCTTGTTTAGTTCTTCTAGCAATGCCTGGCCGTCAAATTCGGCCTCCGCGCTGAGATCCGCTACAAGTGAGGCAGCCTGTAGGTCCAATTGAAGCTGGAGCTCATTGTACCGGGGACCGGACACGTGACCATGGTTGAACGCCGCAAGTTCGATGAGGGAAAGAAACTGGACAATGCTGTTGGGGCTATTAGCTTCAGGCTGCTCGTGCGTGTCTGAAGATTTGTGCGGGGCGAAAATGGCGGTCCATAGTCGGGAGAAGCTAAAAACGAGGAAAGGCTGGATTGGAAAAGTGGTAAGTGACTAAAAATACCCGACGCATGCGATCGTCGACTTACAAAGGAAGATGTGCATATATTGCGGAAATAAGGCCAGTCAACTCCATTATCCCCGTTCCCTGGCAAGTGCTCTATCAGGACCGATGCAAGCTTCGCCGCACGAGCAACCTCTGCCGAATCGGACACCAAGTGTGCATAATGAACATCTTCGCATGGCGGGTACGTATCATGTGCCCACAGTTGCTTTGTTACCCGCACCAGTAAAAGAAGCTGCATCACAGCTTTTAGGTCATTTCTTTGAAGAATACGACAAGGCTCGGACATAGTATGGGGATCAGTATCTAGCTCAAGGAGCCGCTGTGCATGAACACGGGTCTGTGCATCTGATGATGGGTGCACAGCATCGCATGGCTGGATGGAGATGAGCGTGTCGAAGATTTCCTGCTCTGGACGGGCATATAGGTCCGGTGAGGCGTCGGGGGAGGTTTCCTCTCCCAATTGGACTTCCTCTGTAGGGACACTCAAGCCGTTAAACATGAGCTTTGCGAGTCGCGGTCGCTCATCTTGGTATCTGCTATATTGAGACTGAGGTAAGATCCTGTCCCCATGTTTGCTGGTCCCCAAAAGATCGACACCCTTGAGCACAAGTAAGGTCGTAGCGCGCTGAAACGCCTTCAGGTCGATGCTGGAATGATCACTCTCCCCAGCTGCCTTTGTTGAGGACCGCTGTTGTGAGAAGGGAAGATATGCATGGTATGAGAAGCAGCGCCAAAGGAGTGGCGCACATGACTCTAGAGCAGGGTTGTCCGGATGTTTGGCTTTAAGATATTTGGCGAAGCTCGCTTGATCCCAATATTTCGATCCCGTCGAAGCAGTGGCAGAAAACATGTCGAAGATATCCTCAAGATGCTCAAACTTGTCGGTCTTTACTGAAAGGGCCTCGTTGAGATCCTCGAGACAGGATTCTGGCGTCACATCTTGTAGGTATTGGGCTACTCGATAGGAGTTTCCAAAGCTCGTGAAGATTCGGAAACCACTGCCTAGAGCAGAAAGAACTTGATTCCCAGCCATGTCAGGTTGTGGGACGTGAGCAAGGACCAGGAGACGTTGAATGGATGTGTACGAGAAGCCGTGGGAAGGGTTGTGGGAAGGAAGAGAAAGAGAGAGACGTGAGGTGATGCGATGCGATGCGATGTGATGCGAGGTAAGCCAAGGTAGTCGTCTATATAAGGCTATATATGGCTTTGGCTGATTGGGATGATTGGCTGTGAGCGTTTCCGAAAATGTCGCATTCGAGCGGCCACCACAAGGGAGGTGGGTAGTTCACGGCGAGCTTTTAAAGTTGTTCTCCTATGTAGTAATTAAAATTCGACCTGAGAGAACGAAGAAGCGATAACGCACATTCAGTCGCGCATGACGGCCGTGTAAAAGTAGCGAGAAGCCTGTGGAGCTCGAGTCGCAACAACTTTTGGGGCCGCGATCAACCATTCAGCGCCATCGTTATTGGAGTCTTGCAGCTCCAAGAAGAGACCTGAGAATATACGGCTGCCGACTGTGAGTACAAACCATGGCATGCCGCCCCCATGACATAACTTCACCTGTCGAGGTTGAGCCGCATGCGGGCGCGCGGGATTCGACATTTTCATGTTTCATGCCAATACACGACAGCTTGCAGGCGGCATATCATATCATGGCACGGCATAGCATGGTTCTGAGAGATAATACAGCGTCTCTTCATCCAAAGCTCAGGTTGCTCTGCCCCTTCTCTGCTTTGCCAGAGCCTCCGGTTCCACCCTTCCTGTCCACACCCTTCTTCCTCTTTGCTGCCGCAGGCGAAGGCCGAGCATGCGACGTATTCGACACCTTCCTATCTTCTTTCTGCAAATCTTTCGCATAATGCCAGTCATTGTGGCTCTGAAACAACTCGTCAGAATCAAAAGATTCGTTACACCGCTTGCACATATGCGAAATTATTGACGACTGCACCGAGTGTTTCGATGCAGGCGGGGAGCCTGATGCGGACACTCTATGCATTCCTCGAGAGGACACGTCCTCGTCGCTGCCCTCCTCAGGAAATGCCCGCTCATCAGTGGATTGCTCAGCACCAGAACGCACGTCGTGTTCCTCAGTATCCCCACGTTTGGTGAAGAAGTTCTGAATGCTGCCGCCGCCCTTTTGCGTCCTCTGCCGCTTTTCTGGACGAGCTAAGGATTCGTCTTCTGTCCTCTCCTCGTTCGCTCTCGTTGATTTGGCCTCATCTCCTCTTACCAGGAAACCACCAATGTCCATGTTGCCTGTAATGCCATCCTCAAACCCGCCCACACTGAGACTTAGATTCCCACAGGGCCAAACGTTTCCTTCCATAATTATCTGATCGAGAAGCTTATTTGCCAAGTCGGACAGCATGGGCTCATCCAGGGCTTTGCCTGTCGGAATAGGTGCTTGCCGAGACCTCATCTGCCCACTTTGACGATGATGAAGACTCATTGTTTTTGGCCTGCGCTTGCTTTCAAGCACAGCTTCTTCGGCCAACCGAGAATAAATATCAGCCACAAATATCCTAATCCACCGAGTGGCTTGTTCCTGGGTATTGATACTGGGCCGGAACGATTTGGCCGACAGCATCGACTTTATCTGTGTGCGTGGATTGACCTCGCTGTGATCTATGCCTCTGATGATTTCATAAACCCAAGTGCCAGTCTCATCGCCCAACTTCTGCTTCAGCTGCTCTATGGGTTTCTCAAGCAATTCCTTCACGGTGTCTGTGTTGAAAGTAGCCACAACCTGATCACCCAGCTTGCCGCCCAAATTTCTGATCTTGGTAAATTTAAAATCTGACAGAAATTGCTGCACTGCTCTGTTTCTGATGACGGTCTGCTGGTTGGGCTTCCGATGCGCGGAGCCAAGCTTGGACAGCACCTTGTTGCGAGCAATCCCAGCAGAACATGTGTATTTGAGTTGTTCTCGTATGGCATCGCGTACGTTCCTGACGATCTCGGAGCCAATGAGCATCGTGACATCATCCCAGTCCGGATCATCATCTTCGCTTTCCTCCGTGTCGAGGTCCACTAACGCATCTGCTTGCCAATCGAGGGCAGTAGTTGGCGGCAGAGGAAGGTTCTCGGATGGATTCTCATGCAGTGCCGGTAAAGAGAGTTCAGGATACCGTTCAAGCAATATGGTATGAATTTGAGCAGACAGGTCAAGGAAGACTTCGTCGATGCTCGCCTTTTCGACTTTTTGCGTGGTCGCTGGGAGACTTTGTTTGATACAAGCCAAAATCCTCCGAGATTCCAACCGATATGGGTCAAGAGACACCTTGTGCGTTCCGATATGCGCGGCTGCATCTTCGTGATATGCCCATTTCTCATCTCCCTCCTTCCAGGTTGCCACATGTTGCATGATCAATTGCGGGCATAGCTTCTTCGCTTCCGTTACAGTGACGTGCCGACTCAAACCGAACTTTCGTGCTGGATAATTGATCGCGATGAGGCCTTGCCTGTTATATGGATATAGATCAGCATTGATACTATAGTATGCTCCAAAGAATCGTTTCGGATCAATCTTACCATTGCTGCACAGCAAGAGGTTGGTCCTCTGGCACACCCAAGCGGACCATCTCACACTGAGCGTAGAAGGCATCCAGGTCAATGTGGGCAACAACTCGGAGAGGACAAGTTGTCGCAGAGAGAGCTAGCTGCGCCAACTGCTTGTAGGTAAATCTCGACCGTTTGCGTATGTGAGCTTCAGCACTCGAAGAAGGCTCGAATGGTGGTGGGGAAGACATTGCTACTCCGACAGTTCACACTCTGTCCTGGACATAGCTTTCCAGAGCTAGAGATAACCTCGATGCGCTGCCAATGGTGAAAGGGTATCCTCATCGGCTTAAAGGCTCATGGAAGACTGAAAACACAGAGATGGAAGCTGCAACCAAGATCTCGCGTCAAAGTGTTGGCTGACGCGCCTTGTAAGTGCATCACGATGGTGGTGGACTTCAAAGTAATCGGTAAAGGCCGACGGTTAAAATATAGGCATTCTACTTTAAAGACAATACAAAGCTTTGAAGCTTCGACAGAGTGTCAGAGTCGCAAAGCTCTTGTCTCGGCCATGATAATATGAGATGTCTACGTGACTTTATGGTGTGGTCTTGGTGAAGAAACGGACCTCGTCATTGCAATCTTATCGCAAGAATCTTATCTAATCTAATGATCTAAGACATCCACTTTGAGGTTTTGCTTTGACACAAATTAAGAATGTTCATTAATATTCAATACGCCTCGCAGCAAACACCAAGTTGTATTTCCTATAGTTTTATACTACAAAAGCCGCTGTATATCGACTCATTGAGGAATGGTCAGATGGATTTTCCCATCTGCGTCATAGAAAATCTCTCTCATCTTGACGCTCCTCAAATGGTCAACACCACCCGAAAGCGAGCAATCATGATAAAACAGATACCACTTCCCCTCAAACTCAACAATAGAATGGTGAGTCGTCCACCCGAGGACCGGTTCCAAGATCCGTCCTTGATAGGTAAATGGCCCCAGAGGACTGTCGCTCATGGCATATACCACGTAATGCGTATCGCCTGTCGAGTACGAGAAGTAGTATTTCCCGTTGTACTTATGCATCCACGGCGCCTCGAAGAAGCGGCGGCCATGATCATCGGCCGCGATCGGCTTCCCCTCCTCGTCAACTATCGACAGCTCTTTAATATCGTCCGCGAACGAAAGCATATCCTGGCTCAGCCGCGCCGCACGTGGCAGAAGTGCGGCGCAATCGCCCGTCGGCTCCTGCGGCCCAGACTTTGCCGCATCGAATTTCCCCTCGGTCCAGCATTGCAGCTGTCCGCCCCAGAGGCCGCCGAAGTACAAGTAGGCCTCGCCGTCCTCGTCGACGAAGCTCGCCGGATCAATGCTGTAGCTCCCGGCTATTGGCTCGGGCTCCGGCTTGAACGGTCCTTGTGGGACATCGCTCACTGCGACGCCGATGCGAAAGATGCCCTCCTTATCCCGCGCGGGGAAGTACAAGTAGTATTTCCCGTTCTTGGTGGCTGCGTCGGGAGCCCAGAGCTGTTTTGATACCCAGGGGATGTCCTCCATCTTCAACGCCACGCCGTGGTCTGTCACAGGGCCGCCGACTGAGTCGAGTGAGAGGACATGGTAATCTACCATGTCGTACTGGTCGCCATTGTCGTTGAACTTGATGTCAGTTTCGCGATCGTGCGAGGGGTAGACGTATATCTTGCCCTCGAATGCATGTGCGGACGGGTCCGCCGTGTACATAGAGGTGATGAGCGGTTGGGGTTGGTCAGTCATGATGTGTGAGATTTCTGGAGAGCGCGATACAATTTTTGGTAATGTACTAACAATATGGAATAGAGGTCTAACTGTCTTATTTAACCATTTCTGAATTCCTCAGATATATATATCATCGGTATAGAAGAATTATTATACATGAGGGGTCGTCCTCATTCAATTTAGCCGATATTCCTCCGGGCCTCAATATCATCTGGTATACAGGCTAAATAGGGACATCGATGTTGATTGGCCGGGACTCACAACAACAGATGTTTCTTGATTGCTTCATGTATACATAGTCTTTGGACATCGAATATACCCATTCTAGTTTGACTGTTGGATTTGAATTGACGCGTCACATATCGGTAACCGGTTGAAAGTAGTCGGCCGAGCGCCCCTTGGCATGGGAAAGTAAGGCTTTCAGCGGCCCAAAACGTATGGGAGAAAGACATATGATAGTTGAGCTTCACCACGTGAGTTGGTGGTTTGGCGTCCATTTTTGTGTTCTTGGTTGCTTCCTGTCTAATATTCGAGTTTTATTGTTTTGATGTTTTGGTTTTGAGTATTGGCTTTGTGGCTTTTGAGATTTGTTACGAGGTGGAGTGATTGACCAAAGGTGTCTCCCTGAGTACTTTTCTACGCTACTTTGTCTTTGCTTACCCCATCTCATCAAGTCTCATCTTCTCTATGGTCTCTGCTCCTGAAATTCCATTTCCTACCACTATTCAAAGCGAGTACAATGATCAGTCATCACAACAATTCTTCTCCTTCCCGTCATCTTCAATCCGAGAGTGATTCCGCAAAAGACCATGCATATTCTCTTTCTCTCTCTTTATCTCTACAAACGGGACGGGCATCCACACTGGCATCCACACTGGCATCTGTACATACACTATTCCCTTTCTCTTCCTCTTCCGCAACTCCATTCTTCCACACCCGATCTTTCCATTTCCTGCAATACAGCTCCATTCTTTCGTCTCCCTTCCTTCCATCGCCTCATACCCTCTACAGTATACCCCTTGCCAACCATCCCCTCAGCGCCCCAACCATAGGAACATCAAAACAACACCCTGGCTCCCCTCTACCCCTCCCGCCTCTCATCCTTACTGTCCTTCTTTCTCCGTAATCTTTTTTTTCCCGAAGTCCATGGGCCGCCATGCGATCTGTGCTGAGATGGGGGGTAAATCACCGTTTTGGGCTTGCTGGATGAGCGCATCCCAGCTGGTCGTTGATATGCGCGACGTAGGCGGCGGAGGGGAGGTTGCGCGGAGGCGAGGCGTGGGTGGGACGGGGAAGTTGGGAGGGGTGGGGTTGGAAGAGTGGATGGAAGACGAGGAGCGGATGGGAAGGGTGGTCTTGAAGGTTGGAATGGGGCCAGTGAGCCCAGAGGAGAAGAGCATGGCTTGGAGTCCGAGCTGCGGCTCTGAATGTGCAAGGTTTGCCATGGAATGTTGATTGAAAATGCAAAATGCGGAACGAATAGCTTCCCCGAAGAGAGATGAGAGCCTAAGACTGCGAAGATTGATAGCCTTGTTGGGATACACAAAACAGGACAGAGGAAACAACGAAAGCAAAGAATGATGATGCATTATCAGAGAAGATTCCTGAATCTGTGATTACGAGGAGGAAAATCGCCATGATTCCGAGGCCTCACAATCATCAATCCCTGTATTTCGGAATAGGACGATGACAACATGCATTCATCACTTCACTGATTCCCTCACCGACCTCCTCCTACTCATCAACATCTTCGTTGGTGTGGACGTTGGAGTAGGGGGATGGAGAGGACGTAGTTCATGTATTCGCCCTGTTGGTGTCAGTGCATTTGTCGGAAACAAGGAGCAGAGAATGCGACGGACGAATGTGCACCGCAGCTTTTTGAGAATTTGAAGAGAAACGGAGGGACGGTGGCGAAAAACAAGGAAGGCAAACCCGCCCTCTTAAAATAAGTGTCAGCCCCATAAAGCTCATGATGCTTCCCCTCCTCTATCAAGCCCCCATAAAGTTTAACCACCCTCTTCAGACTCCCCCCACTCTGCCATCCCGAGCACCTCCCATTGGCCCAGGGCTCATTGGTCATCTCATCAGTATAAACATCTTCAAGAGCATAACTGTCACATACGATCACAGACCGGAGAGAATTGGGCCCTGAATGAGACAGCTTTGTGAAATCCATTGCTGCTTTCTAGATATCCTGCTACCGAATCTTATAGGTGGTTGAACGGCTAATGCTGCTTTTATTTACTAACAACACTATTGCAAAACTAGAGAACATATATACAATCTGTGAGTTGGACTAACATTTCGTAAGGCAACTGGCACATTAGTGAGCGAAACGAATAGATAACTCCTTGAATTTGTAGAAGTGTCGCGAAGAGAATTGTCCCTGGGATGAAACCACCCTCGCATGCACCAATGACTGCACAAGACAGATAGAACGAGGTTCGATTGCACATCTAGGCTTACATGCTGCGTAATGTTAGTATTGACACGTTAGAGGGCATTAATTTAAAATTCTTTATAAACTGTGCTCCAAAGCATCATCATCGTAGGTAGGGTACATTTGAACTCATATCTCTTGGTTAGGATTAGGAATTGAACAGGGAATTCGGCAGTCATGAAGGCAAGAAGCTGAAGTGTGGCTCCCTATGATGTTATGAGCATTCTATATTTCTTTCATTCTTCCAAGCCAGCTCACATTATTGTAATCATCAGTGGTAAGGCTCAAATCTGTGAGGAGATTTTTTTCCTGTTGCATTGGATAGATTGTCATGATCAAGTTGAAGACCGAAGAACTAGGAGAGTCAGCTCTCTATGTGGCATTCAACGGCTGGATATTATCCTACCATGACATAAACCCAAGTCAGAAGACAAAGATCTGTCTTGCGGGCTACCTTTCTTTCTTCTGTCTCCATCATGTCACTTCAAGCTCAAATCTGTGACGGCCCTCGTAGTCTTCATGAAGAGATAGGGCATCAGAAAGGTTCTCGCCCCCAACTTGCGTCACTGATACCTGGGATGCCGACGGCTCTCCATTAATCTTCTGTACAGCGTCTAAATCCTTTTCCATTTGAAAATCGACAATAACAACAACGCTTGAGGAGTGACATCAAAGATACCTAATTATATCTTAACATATGGGCTTCGAGATGTCAGGGCCTGGGAGGTGAATGAGAACCCCTCGCAGAAAAACTTTGAGGCTTTGATGCCAGAAACCTACATCAGCGATGGTCACCCCATTATATACCTTTCTGTGGTTTCTTTGATGATTTGAGCCTTCTGAAAGATGAACCCATAAGATCGTCAATAATACCAGGGAAAATCAGCTGATGTTATCGGAGGCTGGCAAAAGCACCAAATTGCAAACCAGATGTAAAGTGTCTGCGCGTCAATGGCCGTTGCTTCGGTGAAAATTGCGGCGAGTAGAGGCGCAGCAGCTTGTGATTTCATTAGCTGAATATGCCCATTTTATCTATGTGATTCAAAGCGAAGTCCTGGTGTTCGTGCCGCCAAACCTGACCAGGGCTTAACCATCTACCTACACGAAACGGAAACACTGTTATACCAGATACTACAATATAACTAATCATACACGCCAGTCATCTTACTAAGGTGGTGATCAACGATTGACTTGCTGGAGGCACTCTAGAAGGGCCCGTGGAGAGGACACGGAGTTCTGAGAATAGTTGACTATTACCAGACCATACTCCATAACAGACAATCGATACGACGCTCGCAAGAGGGAGATAGGGTACATATTTGTGGAACATAGCCATGGCAACGGCACGGCACGCAACGGCACGGCCCGCTGGGCCTTGGCTAGTGTTGAGGGTAGAGTTTGTTTCCGACCAGAACCACTTCCTCGGGTCGCCATCACTTAAATGAAATGACCTTGGCTTTTGATGGGGAATTTAATGCGGGATCACTGCTTGCCGACAGTTGGCACGGCATCGTGATAAGGACGATGCCATGGAAGTTACGGTGGCGAGAGGGGTAAGTTACCGTAAAGAGCAGTCAAGAATCGTCTTTACAGTGCGATCAATATTCTCAATCACTTTTGTAATGGCTTTCAGAGACGGTTCGTCGAGGATTTTGTTGATGAGAGATGGAGCACTTTTGCACAACTCTCGGAAGGTCCATGTGGAATTAGCTTGAATTTGGACTTTTCTCCCTCCTTGGTAGATTCTGTCCTTAGCATCAGCTCATGGATCTTTGTCTTGAGTGCACATGGATGTGCTGGGATTGCCAAAGGTGATTCGATGATGATTGGCTAATTTGTATGATTCTGTTTTACTATGTCCCACCGGCCTGAAATGTTTAGTTGTGATATTCAATGCAGAATGAAGATCTAATATAACGATATTTAGGCTTTCTTTGGCCTCATGTTGTGCTTTACTTTACGGTTTTTTACGGTTTTTGGCTTCTACCAAATTGGGAGTCATGTGATGTGATTGCTGTCCTATCTCGACAAGCATATCTTCAGCTGTGAGGCTTTGACACGTTTCAAAGGAAAAGTGCGTCAGAGGCATTATTGGAGACAGCCAATATGAGTGAATTATAGAAATCATTGGCTATGACACTGTGAAGAATACGTCTAAATATAGGAAGTATAAGAATTGCCAATTATAGCCAGGAATATGTATGGCCCGTGAACCTAAGGACTTAGTAAAAATGCTCTGATGCTTTTGTTTCTTCTCTGATCCTGCGATATTTATGCTACATCTTTCTTTCGCTAATTTAGCTCTCCCTTCCTTCCTCATGTCGTTCATACACTGCCATCGCATCTCTGACAGATTTCTCATTTTCATTCCTGTCTCCGCTTTGCTGTGTATGTATCTTCACAGCATTGCTCTCAACAGTATTCTCATTTGCCGCCTTACTCTAAGCAGCTACCACAAACACTTTTACTCGACTACGGAAACTGAGAATTCTTGTCTGATCCTTGATTATCCAGCCTTGTAGAAATAACCCACCCATAAAATCTACGTCCAGTAGTGCACTAAAGTAGTCTATTAGTGACTGATCCTCATTCAGTGGCGTGAGATAGAGCAGGATTAGGAAGATTTCGAGCGCAGTATTGCAGCTCTCCTTGATGGTATCGAATATCAGGCCAAGATTCATTAAGAGACTCCATTCTTCGTCAGAAAAAAGATATGTGTCGTGTAAACGGTCAAATGAGACGCGGCTCATATCTGATCGGTCCTCCTTCAACTGAGAACAGTGCATAGCGACAAGAGAAAGGTCCGGTAAAGGAGTGCTCCCACTAATGGTACAGAGAACGGCCTTCAGGTCATTTGTTGCAGCCTCTTTGTTTTCGATGAAGCACCGATGGTGATTCTCGGCTAGGAGGTGCAGCAATCGCTGGAAAAAAAATGCTTTGACGCGCATTAAGCCAGGGTCCCGAATTGACCTCAACTAGACACTGCATCATGACGATGAATCCACCGAGTGGGTACTGGAGGAGTGCCAAACTGATTGCAAGCGGCCGTTTAATATTGTTAGACACAGCCATAAAAAGCGGGGTGATAAACGAACTTCCGAGCATCAGATTTAGGAAAACCTGGCGTTGTGTAGCCTTGAGGCGGACTTTTTAACAATAGAGCCAGTAGAGAATCCTCTTCGTCACATAGAGGACATCTGCCAAGATGTCCGGCACCGCAAGCAGCTTTTGATCATAGCTGTACCCTGGAATACATAAGAGATCGGTTTCAATTGGTTTTGAAATGATCTCTAGCTTTTCGTAGCTAGCCGCAACGCGATTGGGGTTCATATTGCAGCCTCCACGAGTATCTGGATAAAAGGTGGGGCTCTGATACTTGTCGGTGTCGGTGGTGCTGAGTTAATCGAGGAATGACGTGCCGGAGCGTAAGGGGTATGAGTAGATAAATTATACATACTAGATGATACAGAAGATAGCATCATGGGTGATCGGGGTGGCCCAGCCATCCCACTTTCGGTGTATTTAATCCGGCTCATAGCATCCTCTACCACTTCTGCACGACGCATGACCTTTTTGGTTTGAACAAGTTTACTGCTGGTAAATGATAGCCAATTCTCCTTGTATGCTAGTCGAAGTGATGATTGGAGAGTTGCTTCCTCACCGGAGCCGATTTCTCCCCGAAGTATTGGAAGCAATTTCAAAAAAAGCTGAGAAGCAGCATCATTGATATCAGGTCGATCTACCCAAAGAAGGTTGATATCCTTTAGCTTCTGCTTAGCAATCCAGTTCTTCACTTCTTCATTCTTGCCATGCAACTGAGTTGTAAGCGGCATGATTTTGAGGTTATCAAGGTTGTGGAGGATCTCTGTTGCTGTGTCCTCATTTAGCGTGTCGTTATAAATGTCCTAAAGATTTATCGTTTGTTTACTTGAAGAAGAATCTCATTAGGGCCAAGTTTGCATGGGGTTGGTGTCTGGATTGTGGCGAGGCCGGAATAGGCTATTGTAGGAAGGTCGTTCCCTCTCCTACTCGGACCGAGTATGAGTTCTGTGTGTCCAGTTGGTAAAAGCTTGCTAAAAGCTCCATTCGATTGTAAAATATAGACCCTGCTGTCATCGACATCGTGGAAAAGAAACAGACAATCGGGTGCTGAGCCAAATACGGATAAGCCCACTGAGATATTGCAGTGACGTGGCGTTGAAGCGCGATATCCAACGACAACAACTATACAGGCCGTTCCGTGGAGGCCGTGCCCACAGATCTCAGATGAAAACTTCTGAGCACAGTGCTCATCAATTTCACCATCTGTAAACAAAAGCCATGCAGAGGACTTCGAGAGTAATGCAGTAGATTTGCCAGTGGACAACAAAACATCTGGTGGGGGTGGCACCTCCTTGTGATTTAAGAGATCTGAGTTTTGAAAAGTCAAGGGCACTGTGTACACGATGATCCCAAGGTAGAATTCTCATTTTAGGTTGTGCACTGTTCGATAGGATCCCACTTATTCTGTTCACGGCTAGAGTCCCTTGCTCGATGACTGCGCCCAAAGCACTGCCTGATACGTCAACCGCAAAGGTAGTTGTAATGTCCGAGAAGTTGATTCCAGGATTGACCTCTTCCGGCCGCCGTAATGGTGGCTCAGTGTAAGTATTGTGATTTCTTTTATCGTCTGGTCTTCGCATTGGCGGTTCAGTTTCTTGGGGGAGAGTGCCTGGTGCCAAGCTGGGTATTCTCCCGGTGTCTGTGCCTCTACTCTTGAATGGTGATCGGAAAGATGACGCTGTTGGAGAGTTTTTGTCTGACGTGGATCGACTCTGAAAGAAGCTCGAAAGATTCCTAGGAAAACATAAATCAGCTTTCAGATGTCTGATATAATTTTCTCAATTTCACGAACCTCGTCGAAGTTTCTTCGTTGGTTGAATAGGTGCGCCAGGCGCAACTTGGTGTAGAGAGCCATTGGAATCATGCGGGTTAGCGTGCACCGTCAACGGGGCTTCCTCCATTCTGATGAACGATTCTCAGAAGAATACTTAATGGCAATGACCAGAGCATGAAACAACAAGAAGCTACGCGAGTAAAAGCAGGCCTCGGGGGGTGCATGATTAGGTAGATTAGCATTGTCCCACCGCTCTCTATCTCTATCTTTATCCCGACATAAAAACGCGCTCGCTCGCGCTGTTGTACAACACATGCCCGTCTATGCTATGTGCCTTACTCCATATCCTCTTTCTTTCCAAAGTAAACAAGAAAAAAAAAAGAGAAGGTTCGCCGATCCCATATATGCAGCTCCTGCCGTGTGTACATATCTCATCCTATCCCTCCCCCCCTCCTTGGCATTATACTCCAACAAACATTACATCCACATTCTCCCCTCACAGATCAAACAACCTCCTCAAAAACCCCTTCTTCTCCTTCCCCTTCCTCTCCCCCGTCACCCCCGCAAAATCAACATCCGTCGTGCTCCGCCTCAATACCCCGGGCCTGCCCGCACCCATCATCGGCGCGCCTACATCACTCCCCTGTCCAATCGCCACCCCAATCGCATTGGCATCGCCCCCACCAAGCATCGCATTCGCCCTGGTATTCGCCTCTGTCTCCGCAAACCCATCACTCGTCGCCGGCCTCTCCATTCCCCTTCCCCCATCCCCCTCCGCATCCCTCACCCCCTCCCTAACCCCCCACACCCCCCTCTTCCTCAGTTTCGGCGACTGGACCCGCTTCACCATCTCCAAGTCCTTCCTGCTGCGCTCAAGCGGCGTATCCCTCCTCGCCCCCGACTCCCCAAAATCCTTCCTCTGCACCTTCCCCCCAGGATCGCGCCTCTTGCGCCGCAGGATCCCCATCAGGCCTCCTCTCTTGGGCTCCTCGGCGTGGAAACCCTGCATTCCGTCATATGTTGGCCCAGTCGAGATATCCGGCATCTGCCCCGTCGCCGCGTACGCCCTCGCCATTCTCACAGCCTCTGCACTCGGCGCCCCCACCCCCGCCGCCCTCAGCATCTCATCCTCGCTATCAGGCAGATCACTCGAGTCCTCCTCCATCCCTCTCCCCCTCCCACTCCCATGAAACGCCGTCGTCGACAACGGCCCCGCAATCAGCGCCGCCACCGCCGTCGCATCCTCCTCCTCTTCCTCCTCATCGCTCGAATCCGCAAAGCGGCTCTGAAACCTCCTCATCGGGCGTACATCCCCCTCCTCATCGCTCGAGTCCACAAACCGACTCTGCGGCCTCGCCTTCTGCAAATTCTGCGCTGCCGCGCCTTTGGATCGTCCAAATAGCCCTCCCCGCCTCGTCGACTTCGGACTCCCCCCCGCCGCCGATACCGACGCCCTACGCACTACGGATGGATGATTCCGAGACACGGGCGAGAGAGCGCGCATGCTGAACCTATTCCCCGATCCCGCCCCCGTTCCCGCCACTGGCAATAACGCACGCATCGAGTTCCGCATGTGATAGCCGTCTTTGTCTTTGGTGGGGTGCTCGCGCTTGAAGCTGCTGGACGAGTCGGCGGAGGTCGTGCGGCGGAGTGGAGGCCCTGACGCTGACCTTAACGTGGTGTTGGTTTTCATCGCACTGGCGGCACCGCTGGAGGCGGCGCGCAGAGACCTGCGCATATGGCCGTCTTCGCGGCGCAGGGATGCGGGGAGGGGGGGCGCGCCGTTGGGGCCGGCTTTGGCGCCGGCGTGGATCTGGTACGTGCGATTGAAATTATTTGGCGCGTCATGGTTTCTGGTCTTGGCGGTTTGTGTTGCCTTTCTGGGAGGTTTCTTTTGAGGCTTATAAACGGGTTCTTCGTCTGAAGTCTCGTCGCTCTCCTGCAGCGCTTCCTGCTCCATCTCCCTCCGCTTATCCTCCGTCAACCCACTCCAATACCGCTGCGTCTTTGCCCAGCCCTCGCTGGGATCGGGCTCCTTCGCCATCTCAGCGGGTTTTCCATTATCGTTCCCCGCGCTGCCCGGATAGGGCGGACTCAGCGGTTGTGCGGGAGCGGCGAATGCCGGGACTATTTTGTCAACTGGACTCTCCACAACCGCGTCCAGAGACATAAACCCGTCGCATTCAACATCCGTCAATTGCTCAGCCGCATCACAGTAAACACTGCTTCCATCTGAGGAGTCTACTTCGAGAGACTTGGGACGTGCTTGATGCAGATTCTCGGAGGCGATTTCGCCAATAACTGGTGATTCCGGGGGACAGACGACGGGTTTGGGTTCGGCGATGCCTACAGAAGCTGGCGTCTCTGTCTCCGCTATATTATCGCTCGAGCGGGTCTCCCGTCCTTGATTGTCAGATTCCCAAGTGTTTTCAGGCAGGCCACCGGGCACCTTCGGTTGCCATTCCTCTTGTTCCAATATAGGTGTTGGATGGGTTAGAGTAAGTGTTGGAGGATTGGCATTCCCATTAGCCTTGGCCGTTGAATTGAGCTCGTTGACATGATCTTCGGGAGATGAGGATTGTAGCTTATCAGAAGTTTCAGATTTCAACTCCTCTGCAGCACTGACATCTTCAATAACTCGTAACTTCTCGGTGTTCTCCGGCGTCTTCAACGATTCTCGTTCTTCAACAGGTATCGGAATCGCCATCGCCTGCGCCATTTCGATACTTTGCACACTACTATCGCTGTCGGAAACATAACCGCCCCCCTCAACCGAAGTCACCTGCGGCGGCAACGGTTCTCGAGACTTTGAGATATTCGCCGCATTTCTCATAGCCTGCTCTTGGCTCAAGACCGCTCCCACTGCATGATCAGAAGACGGTCCCATGGCATAATCACGTGGGGAGGACACAGGAGGAGAAGCCGCGCGAGTTTCCAACGGTTTCACCAAAGGCCGATCCTCAGGCTCCCTGTGCTCCTTCTTCCGTACACTGCCAAATGAGGGCAACACGGGTCTCGGGCCCATAATCTTATCCGGCTCATTCTCATCAACGGCCGACCTCGATTTATTGCCCCAAAACGGGCTTCCGGACCACACACGTCTCGCTTCCGTAGGCTCAGCATCCTCACCAACGATAACATTACTCCCCTCGTCGAAACTAACACGAACGGACCTTTTTCTCGGCAGCAGCCGATCTTCCGACGGATTCGTAGATTCATCGGAAAGCTCGCCAGATCCATGACACATGGTCCAGCCCGCAGGATCCTCGCCTAATGGAGACGGTCCGCGTGGTGAGGAGTTGTGTTTTAGCGCGGATTTCCGCGGCGATATTGAGCGGGCAGGCGGTTCATGTCGGACTGACAATTGACCGATAGCAACAGATGGATCGAGAAAGTGTGCGTTGCGGTTAGGACTGAGTGACGATCCACGCCGGACAACTTCCTTCGCGGTCGCGGGAGCTTGCGAACTCTGCATTTGGGTATCGAGATGCAAGGGTTTCGGCATTTCGATAACTGGTGCACTTTCGGCTTCCGTGGATGCCTGAGACTGTTCGCCCCTGGACCGGATGTTCCCATCAAGATTTTTCGCTCTCCCCGAGCGCGTCCGAGGTAAAGGACTAGGCGAAATGCCACGATCGTCACGATGGGTACCTTCTAACTGTCTTAAGGCAGCTTGACGACCCAGGACCTTCGCAGAGTCATCCTCCGCTTCTTCTCGCTGTCTGTCTTCCGTCACAACCGAGGGCCTCTTTCCTAATTGCATCCCACTCCGACTACCGTATTTCGGAGTACGTTCTGATGTCTCGCTCTCATTGTCCGATGCCGTAGACACACTAGATCCCCGTATGCTGTTTCGTGGACTGGCTACCCTCTGACTTTTCGGCGACGGTTCATTCTGTATATCCCCCGCAGGCTCCTGTGTCTGTGGTTCCTGTAACTTTTGGTTCCCTTCGACAGCCCTCCCCTTCATCCGGCCTGCAACTGTCCCCTCTGCGAGATGTGACCCCTGTCCCACTCGCACGCTCTTCTTCCTCCTAACAGGTTTTTCCGCAATATCCCTCAGACTCTGCTCATAGAACAGCATATCCGCCCTCGTGCGAAACGTCCTCGTATTCGGATCGTAAACCATCTCATCCCTATTCAGCGCATTCTGACTTGAACTTCGCGATCGTGTTAGCGTCCACTGTGCATCCGAGTTTCTTCTCTGCAGACTAGTAGGTAAAGAAAAATTGACCGACCCTCTGCTACCCGGCCGATCTGTACCTGTTAGCTCATGGACACTCGACATACTGACAACCCTGGGTGCCCTCCTGGGCGTTTGTGTCCTAAGAGGTGGTTGTAGACTCGTCCCCCGGCCGGTCGTCTGGTTCGGCGGCGGCGACGAGATCCGTATCGCCGGCTGCGCACTGGACGCTCTCCTCCCCACCGCCGGCGTGTCGATCAGCTGCGCCGGAATCGCAGGTACAGGCGGTGCATCCCGCGCGCTCGGTCGTGCCACTCCTCGATTCGGCGACGGCTCGCGGAACGTCCTCTCCGACATCGAGCCTGAGCTGAGTCGTCGCTCCAGCTGCGGGCTCGGGCGTCCTGTGACGGACCCAGCCACAGAACTGGCGCGAGAGGAGGTCGAGGCACTCCTGCGCAGAGTCCGCTTCGTCTGGACCTCGGCGACGTTGGTGGGGGTTGTCGGGCGCGAGCGCAGCGCCGTCGCCGCGGCGGCCGCAGAAAGGTTCGCATTGGATCTGTTCTGGGCCAGGAAGGCCTGCGCAGCAGCCGTCGTGGCCGAAGGGTCGACGACGGTCGATGCGTTGATGTTGGAATGCTAATGGGCAAAACGTTAGTATTCTGGTGCCTGGTTGCGCTCAAGATGTCGCGAATCTTCAAAGGATTGGAGTGGGAACTCAGACGTACCGGATTCGAGGCAGCTCTTCTCCTGCGGCCAAACATACTGGCTGATATGGGGCGCAAGGCCAGAAAAGCTCTGCCGACTAAGGGCTGATGAGCAGTTTCTGTAAGGGCATCTGGGGATTCTGGATTCTGGATTTTGTGAAGTCGTTTCCAGCGAGGGAGATATGACGATGAGTGCTGCGGCAGAGTGGATGCGCTGGAGCTCAAGCAGGGCAGATTGGGCGAATGAGCAGCCGAGCGAGGATTTGGTTGTGCCCCGTGACTGGGAACGATGTGGGCCAAGCCGGTTTTGGGCGACAGATGACAGGCAGGGATGCTTTTGTGGTGGACGCGGGAGGTAGACGAGAGTGTTTGGAGTTCAAATGGGGCAGTTTTGAGGTTATTGATAAGTTCAGGTCAACTATGTCTGGCTGTCTGCTGTCTCGCTGTCTGCGAGGGGAACAGTAGTAGTGTAGGTTATCTGATGGCTGACGTCAGTCGTTCGTTTTCGTTCATTCTTGTTCCTGCGCTTGCAAAGTCACGTGTCTATGGGCTGTAGGTACCGACTATGCAGTACACGTGATTCAAGCTGTGATGTCATCTTAATAAATTGAAGAAGACAAGAACACGTAAGAGTTGGGGCCATTACTCTCCGCCCACCTAAGCGAGACCACGATTTTCAACACTCCCATTTTAATGAACTATTATAATTTAAATATCAATTATTTTAAACTAAAATCAAAAATAGAAGTCAATT
>Ga0209512_1002136_pt1 | contig 21900 bp, 21 predicted proteins | sample frozenSSSSmetaG_FD_184142 | JGI IMG/M metagenome (GOLD analysis project Ga0209512, IMG submission 184142) | Glacier valley bacterial and archeal communities from Borup Fiord, Nunavut, Canada, to study Microbial Dark Matter (Phase II) -... | ecosystem: Environmental > Aquatic > Freshwater > Ice >...
AGATTATTTGGCTACATGAAGGGGGCGTTCACCGATGCCAGGGAAGACCGGAAAGGTTATTTTGAGGAAACGGATGGTGGCACATTATTCCTGGATGAAATCGGAGATATCTCCGCCTATATGCAGCAACTCCTCTTGCGCGTTTTGCAGGAAGGAGAAATCATTCCGGTTGGTGCTACTAAACCCAGAAAAGTAAATGTACGCGTACTAGCCGCTACCCATCGCAATTTGGAAGCCCTGTGCGAAGCCGGGTCTTTCCGCTGGGATTTATATTACCGGCTGGCGGTAGTTGAGCTATCCCTCGAATCCTTACAGCAGCGGGGAGAAAAAGAGAAAAAAGCCTTGCTCGAATTTTTCCTGAAAAAAGCCCGAAAAGAGTTTGGCAAACCAAAGCTCAGTCTGGACCCAGCGGTGCTGAGTGCGCTACTTAACTACTCCTTTCCAGGCAATATAAGAGAGTTGGAAAACCTGATTAAGAACTTCGCTGTCTTTTCGGACGGAGAGGTTAATATAGCTAATCTTCCAGATCGCGTAAGCCGCCCTGCGATCCGAACGAGTGAGTCGTTGAATTGGGAAGCGGTAGAGAAGGATTTGTTAATTCGCGCCCTGCAGCAATACAAAGGCAATCAACGTAAAGCCTGGCAGGCAGTGGGATACAAGTCGTTAACTACGTTTCGAAGTAAACTAAAAGAATATGGGATTGAACCCTAGTGAGCGTTCCTCACCTCTTGTTTCGTTCAGAAAAGCCATCGCACGTAGAAAAATCGTGAACTACTAAACTGAACGGATTTATTGTACGCGAATAGGTGGGTTTCCCGTTACTTCACTCCTATCCGGTCGGCGTTCATTTAAACCTCCGAATGATTTTAGGACTAAACATTGCCCTCCACAAGGTACTTGCTATTGAGGTTACGAACTTCAACTTGTCTTCATACTGTTAAATAGTACGGTGCTTCGATAAGCACGCAAATAAAAGCAGAGCAGACAGGGTCTAGTATAATCGATCGGTGGAAAACATCGGGGGCGTAACCCGGTTGACTGAATACGAGTCATTCCATTCATTCCCTAAACCTATTTAGCCATCGATGCGTCGCTTCACGTTGTCCGTCTTGCTGGCGGTGCTGGCAACACTACCCGGTTTCTTCCTCCGCCTGACTCATACCCGGGTAGCTCCCCTTTGGAAGCCGGTGTGTTTTTTATCGCCATTTTAGGGGCTGGTTTCCTGTTGTCCTGGGGAGCTGAAGCGGCCGAGGAGCACCTATCCCAGGGCCTAGCCATCGGCGTGCTGGCCCTAATCACGGTCCTGCCCGAATATGCCATCGATTTGTACTATACCTTCCAGGCGGGCCAGCATCCCCAGGCAGCCTCCGCCAGCTTTGCCGCAGCAAACATGACAGGCGCCAACCGGCTACTGATCGGTGTGGGCTGGCCGCTGATTGTCTTGCTGCACTGGTGGCGCAGTGGTCGGCGGGCTGTCGATTTGAGCTGGGACAATGCCGCTGAGATTGCCTATCTCGCCCTTGCTGGTTTGTACTCGTTCATCATTGTCGCCAAAGGACGCATTGACTGGCTGGATTTTTTCGTCTTGCTGGCCATCTTTGCGGTTTATCTGTGGCGGCTAAGCCGGCTGCCTAAAGACGAGGATGACGATGAGCAGGAGGTTGGCCAGGCAGCTGCCTTAGCGGATCTGCCCAGAGCCCAGCAGTGGCTGATTATGGGCGGAGTAACGCTGGTGGCAGTTGTAATCATTCTGATGGCGGCCGAGCCATTTGCTGAATCCATGGTCGCCTCGGGCCGGGTGCTGGGCATTAATCCATTTTTGCTCGTGCAGTGGGTAGCTCCCCTGGCCAGTGAAATGCCCGAAGTAGTGCTGGTAGTACTTTTCGTCTTCCACGGTCGACCCACTGCCGCCCTGGGTGCGCTGGTGAGCGATAAAATCAACCAGTGGACCTTGCTGGTGGGCATGATTCCAATGGCCTACGCGCTGGGAGCGGGTCATCTTACCCCTTTTAGCCTCGATGCCCGCCAGCAGGAAGAATTTTTCCTGACGGCGGCCCAGTCGCTGTTTGCCGTAGCCCTGTTGCTGCGGCTGCGGTTGAGCCTGCTGAGTGCCCTGATTTTGCTGAGCTTGTTTGCCCTTCAGTTTACGCTGGCGTTTATCTTTGAGCAGGATGAGGGACGCACGATTCAAGTGTTGACTACCCTGAGCTGGCTATACCTGGCGGGGGCGGCCGGCTTGCTGGTATGGAACCGCAAGGGGTTAGGTCAGTACATCCGTGTGGGCCTTCTGGCCGGTCCTATCCCGCCAACCGAGTAAAATTCGTAATTACAAGCCCAATTGATACCAGGCAAAAATCAATTTCTCATTACTGGCGAGTGTAGTCATCCCGTAAGTAACCTGCGCTGGTTATACCTAATGACTTACAACGTATTATCCTTGTTCCCTTTACTGGACATCAGAGCACACGCTCTTAACGGAGTGTCCTCTAAAAGGTAGCAAGTCCAGGGTGGGATGTTAAGGGAGTATAAGACAGATAAGGCTGTTTCAGAAGAAAAATTTGTATGCCTTCTTCTGAAACAGCCTTATCTACCACTCATTTGCAATCCATTAGTTGTGCCTGATGGCAAATTATGATTAGCGGGGTGGCGATAAACGACCTCTGCCATTACCACTGCGTAACATCTATCCTCAAATGATGTTGAGATTATTTGTAATTTTGTCAGTTAACAAATAACCTCATTTATGAATAACCGTCCATTGGTCTTAAAACCTTTTCTGCTTTCTCTGCTTTTTGTCCTCGTAACACTAGGGTTTGTACAAGCCGCCAAAAGAGAATTTTACGAGATAAAAATTTATACCATCAGTAACCTTGCCCAGGAACAAGTCTTGGATGCCTATTTGAGGGACGCTTACATTCCGGCCATGCACAGGCAGGGCATTAAAACTATCGGGGTTTTTAAACCGAGATCAACGACAGAGGACGCCGGCAAAAAAGTATATGTTTTCACGCCACTGAAGTCGCAAAGCCATGTATTGGCTATTACCAAAAGACTGGATGCCGATGCGACGTATCAAAATGCAGGTAGTGCTTATATCAACGCAAAATTTGATAATAAGCCTTACGACCGTTTTGAGTCTATTATTTTACTTGCTTTTAGCGAAGCTCCGCAGATGATGCTGCCCAATCTCAATGGCCCGAAAAGCGATCGTGTTTATGAGTTACGGAGCTACGAAGGACCCACAGAAAAATATTACCTGAATAAGGTAAAAATGTTCAATACGGGTGGTGAAGTAGCCCTTTTCAAAAGGCTAAATTTCAATGCGGTATTTTATGGCGAAGTGATTACGGGCAGCCACATGCCCAACCTGATGTATATGACTACCTTCGCAAACCAGGCTGACCGCGATGCCCACTGGAAAGCCTTTGTAGATTCACCCGAATGGAAAACCCTGGTAGCCGACGAACAATACAAAAACAACACGTCTAAAAATACGCAGTACTTCCTGTATCCTACCGAGTATTCGGACATTTGAGTAAGGTTATTTAAAATGGAGTTTAGGTAAGTTCACTATTGAAAATTTAACAGGAGTCCCTAACTTTTGACCGCTCTTAACAGCCGCTTATATACGAAAGCCCTCAAATTTGATCAATTTGAGGGCTTTGAATTTTAGACTACGTGTCTCTGTAGGAAATAGTGGTGTTAATTATACCTGTGCAAAAAGTTGATAACCAGCAATGAGATCGGATTAAGTGCCAACTTGTGTTCATAGATAATAGAAATGTCTATATGCCACTAAGTTGATCTTACTCTTATTTTTCCATCAGCAGAACCATCACTCATTATACCCATATCGATTGCCATTATTGACCCGTGAGTAAGTCTGTAAAGTCGAAGTCGGCTATTGAAGCGTTGCTAAGTTGACTGCATATACTATTACTCAAATACTATGGACTGAAAGTCCATAGGTTGAAGGGCGAATAAAATTCGCTGTTTCGGCTGAAGCCGATGGAACCATCGATTCATCTCGACTGGTTTTTCGTTACAAGGACAGATAGCCATTGCATTATTTGTGAACATACTCAACGTATTGAATGGATCCTGGGGGTCCTGGGGTCAATTATTGGCTATTGGCCGTGTGGTCCCTGGGGCTCAGCTGGTAACTTACTATGCTTAGCCGTATACCGGACCACAAAAAAGGTGAGGGTATCCATACCGGTATTGACCAGCCCGTGAAACTTCCACGGGTCAATGTACAAAACATCCCCTGCTTTGGCCGTTGATTTCTTGCCATCAAGTCGCCATTCCCCTTCTCCCCGTACCAAATACAAGTATTCTTCCATCGCATGACGATGCTCAGGGTGTGCACTTTTTCCGGGCAGCACGTGAGCTAGTGCCACCAGACCATCCTTGGTGCCGTAGCTTTCGGCATTATTAGTATAGAGTAACATTTGTCCCCAACTGTTATGGAGCACTTTGGCATCGCTTTGGTGCATTATCTGCGTTTGCAGTGTTGCTGATTGTGGCTGCGCAGGGCTATCAGTGGAAAATAAAAGAGAAATGCACCCAATCAGGTAAAATACCTCAGTAATCTTAAATCGAAATTTCATAAAACAGACGTGGGGGTTAAGGGCGAACACATTCATTAAATCAACTTATAAAATAGAGAAAAACACGCTGACGCCGATTTATACATCAGGATTAGCCCCGTTTTTTAGACTGTGCGAAGTAGTCTAATGAACACTCCGCATAGTCTAACTCTCTGTCTTATACGCCCTTCACTTCCCAACCCTTACGGTAAGCACGACGCAGGTACTTATCAGCCGCCGGATCGTTGGAAAACTTCATCTGGGCGGAATCCCATTTCAGCAGTTGGCCCGGTACCCGTATCGCCACGGTACCCAGCAAAACGGCCTCTGTCATCGGACCCGATTGAGCAAAATGAGAGTCTGTTTTTTCACCGCCCAGGCAGGCATCCACAAAATGATGGTAATGGTTTCGCGCTTCTAACACAGGGGTAGTATACGCTTTCACGTTACCCGTCGGGATGATCACCGGCATCTTTTGATGGGGAACCAGCAACGCCCCTTCGGTACCAACCAGCATGGCCGATTCAGCCGGGTATTCCCCTCCGGTAAATAAATTCCTGATTTCCTGGGGCGGATAAAATTCCCCGTCGAACCACTCTACCGGTAAGGTATCGGACTCGGTTAGGCTGTTTCCCGGAAATACCCAGCTTATATGGTTCCCTTGTGGCCAGGTATCCGCCCGGCGTTCAGCAGACTCTTCCCATGACTTTTGTACTTCGGCCTGTACCGACAGCGGAGCTTTCATGCCCAGGCCTTTCCAGACGGCGTCAAAAATATGGCAGCCAATATCCCCCGACCAGCCCGTACCGAAGTCCTGCCAGGTGCGCCAGACGGTAGGATGATAGATGTCGGGTGCATAGGGCCGGACAGGGGCTGTGCCAATCCACTGATCCCAGTGCAGATGCGCCGGAACCTCCTGACCCTGAGCCGGTCGAGGCCCCACGAGCCTATACTTTGCCACCGCTCCGGGTCGGTTTGAACATAAATAGGCGTGCTTTACTTTACCGATAATACCCTGTCTGATCCATTGTACGGCGGTTCTGTCGCCAAGGGTAGACGCTACCTGCGTACCCAGTTGCGTGGTGACGCCGGCTTTGACGGCCGCTTTGGTAAGCTCCCGCACTTCGGCCACATCATGGCACATTGGTTTTTGACAGTACACATGCTTTTTAAGCCGAATAGCCTGATACGCAATAGGAAAGTGATTGTGATCGGGTACGGTTACATTTACCGAATCAATGTTGTCAGCTTCTAGCCGGAGCATTTCCCGCCAGTCGGTATAGGTCCTGGCGGTGGGTACGAGCTCGGCTGCCCGTTTGAGGTTATTTTCATCCACGTCGCAGAGTGCCACAATGTCTACCTGCGGATGTTTTTTAAACTGGTTCAGGTCGCCCCATCCCATACCGCCTACGCCGATACAGGCATGCCTGAGTTTGGCGGTACGGCCCGAAGCCTGTGCTGATGCACTTAGTAAAATGGGAGCAGCCACTGCAGCCGTGGCGGCCTTGACCAGAAATTTGCGGCGAGAATCCTGACTGGAGTTGTTTTTCATTAACCGACAAGGTTTAGATAACAGAAGATTTACCACAAAGGAAAAACGTCCGGCTTTATCCTTGCCCCGTCTTGATAATCAGTGAATTTTGGTTTTTTAGACATCGTCTAAAGCGAGTCTCTTATACGAACATAGTGGCTGGATCGTATTTCCCAAGAAAAGCTGGTTACGTGTTTTTGGTTTATGCAGGATTACGATACCAAATCCCAATAGCGCGTGTTCGAGGTATTACGGTTGCAAGTCCAGTATTCATCCCGAAGCCGACTCCGGAGAACGGTTAAGGAATCGGTTATGGGTCCGGATTCAATTTCCCACTGGTACATTATGGGCATCCAAGTCTAATTGTCGGTCTTCCCATCGTCATTTGTGATTCGTTTTTGGGGCCGGGCTGGTTTGGAGTCCAGTCGACCAAAGCGCCAGTTGGCCGACAGACGCATCGTTCGGTAAGCATTGTAGTTGCTGCCATCGGTGACGAACGTGACGGTCCGGAACTGAGTGGTAATCGTATTGTAGCGCGAAAATAGATTTTCCAGATTTAACGTCAACACCAGCTTACTAGGCTTAAACTCTTTTCGGACCGACAGCCCGTAATTGACAAAACCGGATGACTGACTCTGTAGCTGAATACGGGCTGAGTTGTAAGAAGCCTGCGCCTGCAGACTGTAGTCACTCGGTAGCGAAAGAGAGGTGTTCAGCGAGATCCGGTAGTTCAGGTTTGTGTTTCGGATGTTCAGCGCTATACTATTCAGTACGTTGTAATTCAGGCCAACCGACCCATTGAGCTGCCAGTTTTTATACGGTTGACCCCCCATATATAGATTAAAGCCATACGTGGCATTGCGGGCAATATTCTGATACGTATTGGACGCCACATTGGCCATATCAACGGTGGTGACCCGCTCAATGGCATTATTGGTAAGCCGACTAAAAACGGATCCGTTAACGGCCATCCCTTTTCTGGAGAATGTACTGTACGTTATTTCGACCGAATGCGCCAATTCGGGGTTGAGGTAGGGATTGCCGAAAGAAATATTTTTGGGATCTGTTGAATTGGTGTAGGGATTGAGGAAGAAGATAGAGGGTCGCTGGATGCGCTGGTTGTAGCTTAGCCGTAACCGCCTGTTATCAGTCAGCCGTTTTGAGATGGCTACGTTAGGGAGTAAATTCTGGTAATGCTGGGCAAACAGGGTGCGGGTGGATACGAAATTAGCGTCGATGCGCGTGGCTTCGTAGCGGAGACCCATCGTGTAGCTCCACTTTCTGGGTGTCGAGATGCGAAAGGATACGTACGAAGAAACAATCCACTGCTGATAGTCGAACTGATTGGCCCGGCGGGGATCGTTCATAAAGTCCGTACTATCGGTGGCACTTTCCAGCCGGTAGTCACTACCCACATGCCGACTAATACTTTTTGCGCCTGCTTCCAGCTTTTTATTACCCGTCTTAAACGGATGGTCGTAATCGAGCTGGAGAGTGAACTCACCCGTTCGGTTCTGATTGCTATTGTGCTCCCGGTAATTAATCCGCTCGTTTTGGGGAAGTAGGAACTGGCTGAGTTCGTACCGGCTATCGTTGGCAGACCGATTGTACTGGGTCAGGAACGTGAGCGTCTGTTCGGGCCGTTTAAACAGGTGCGTATAGTTTACATTACCATCCAGATTCAGGTCGCCCGATGCGTTGTCCGTGTACCGGCTGAAAGGCACTGGCAGGTGACTCTGACTGGTGTCGGAGGCTCCGTACCGGGTGTCACGAATAGAATTACTCAGGCGATTTCCCGTCGAAAAACTTCCGTCGATACCGAACTGGTTGGTCGAATCCAGGTCGTAATCCAGATTGAACGAGCCGAACCCTGAGCGGCCCCGGTTGCTGAATGTGTTGGTTTGCCGAAGCTCGCTCCCTGACTGACCCACCACTGAAGTGCGCCTGACCGATTCTGAACCGCCATCGTTCCGGAACATGTTTGCCCCACCGTAAGCCGTAAGTCCTACTTTATACCGCCGTATATTTATATTTCCGCCAACATTATTGGTTCGGTTACCAGTAGTGGCGTTCAGCCCGCCGGTTAGTCCCTGGAGCCGACTTTTTGTGATAATATTGATAACCCCTGCCGTACCCTCCGCGTCGTACCGGGCCGAGGGGGATGTGATCACTTCTACGGATTTAATAATATCCGCTGGAATCATCTGCAGGGCTTCACTGATGCTGCGGGCCATGATGCTCGATGGCTTATTGTTCACCAGTACCTTGATACTGGTGCTGCCTTTGAGCTGGATCGTTCCATCGGGGTCGACCGTCAGCAACGGTGTTTTTTTCAATACGTCGATAGCGGTGCCGCCCGCGTTGGAGAGGTCGCTACCCGCGTTGTACACCAGCCGATCCTCTTTATCCTCAATCAACTCGCGCCGGGCCGTCACGGTTACTTCGCCCAGCATCTGGTTACTATTTTTCAGCAGCAGTGGCGGTAAAGCTATAGTTGGCTGAGCAGTACTGACAACGATAAGCGTGCTCGTCCGGTTCTCATACCCGACAAAGCTAAGCTGTAGCCGGTACATGCCGGACTCAATTTGGAGAAACGAAAACTGACCATTGCTATCGGTGGTCGTTCCTCGGATTGGCGTATCGGTAGTGGAATTGAGCAGGGCTATGGTGGCAAATTCAACTGGTTTTCGTAAGGCAGAGTCCAGCACGGTTCCACGAATACTGGCGTTATTGACCACCTGACCAGCAGGTTTCTCCCCCGGCTCTACCACTTGGGCATGGGCTGATAGACTCATCCCCATGCACAGAATCAATAAAAGTTGTTTCATCCGTTGTTGTACCCCAAAGCGTGCCTTTGTTTTTGTAAAGCTGGTTACCTTTTTTTGTTCCCGAGTTGGTTTTAGATCAAGCTGTTTTTTTATATGACTTGTCCGGAAAAATGTTGACCATAAACTGGTTAACTTATGGATCTACTTAGTCAATCACCCATGCAACAGCATGAACTCACCATGCGCCAACTGGTGTCGGGCCGCCGTCGCGGAACAAATTCACCTTGGCAAGCTCAACCTGGATCAGGCCGCTGTCCGGTTTAACGTCAATCGCAAGACTGAACTTACTACCTTTATCTGGACAAATGTTGCTTAACTTTTGTCCAGAAAAAGGTAGTAAGTCCAGGATTACACCATCCTCAATAAAAAGACAAAGTAGCCCGCACCCAGCAAGCCAAGCCCTAAAACAAGGGCTCCCCAACCAAACTCCCGGCGCACTTTGTACCACATCACCCAGCTACTAACGCACAGAAATAAAAGGCCCAGGGCAATGCCATCCATAGCCAGAACCCAGGTTGTGGTGACCCACCAGTTAGGACCTGATTCAGGGTGGGTTTTGTTGGCTCCGTTGAAGGTATGCAGGGTACGTAGCTTCCCCCACAGGTTAAACCTAAACGCTTTCTGGGTACAAAGACCGTTTCTGAAATCGACGTGTAGATTCCGGCCATAACCTGGCACCGTGACCCGAAAATCCACGCTATCAAGCGTCATTTTTATCTCACTGACCTCCCCGGCAATACCCAGCTGTCGAACCACCTGACGGATCACGAGCGCACTATCCAGCGGGGCAGGCAGTTGAATCCGGGTTAGAGTCGTTGTTTGTTCTCGTTCTTCCCAGAAACTGGCAAACTTCCAGGAGCTGTGATTTAGCAGTAAACCCGAGCAAGCAAAGAGCCAGATGAAGAACAGTAAGAATAGCCCGATATGGATGTGCAGTTTACGATTCCAGTAATTAAGTGCTTTAGCCAAGGGGGTGGTGGGCATACCAGTAGAAATAAATATTAAAAAATGAGTAGCAGCAGAGCCGAGAATAAAAGCACGCCCAGAGCCATAGCCGCCAGGCCCAGCCGCCGTTCTACTTTTAAGCACCACCATAAAAAGATACCACTGGCGGTAAGCAGCAAGAGCAGATAAACCACCCCATCGGCCAACAGCTTCCAAATTTTCAGGAATATCGAATTACCCCGCAACCGGGCATTGTGTTGACCAGGCATGGTGTGCAGGTAACTGGTGGCCCGTAAGGTGCCTTCCTCTTGCCGGCTAATCCGTACGCTATCCGTGCGGGTATCGACCTCGATTTTGGTTCGTAGCCCTGGTTTTAGTACGGGGAAGGAAATATGATCCTCTTTGATGGATATGAAGTCAATCTCTCCCTCAATGCCCAACTTAGCGATAATGGCTTTGGCCGTTAACAAGTCGCTGGTGTCCCTGGGAATGCCGTCCAGTTTGATTCTTTCCACGGGTATTGCTTTCACCGGCGTTAGGCGGTCGAAAAAGCCGGCATGGTTAAATACCAGGACGCTGACACTGAAAATCAGCACGAAGGGGCTGATAAATAGACCAAAGTACAGGTGTAAAGTTCGGACGAGGGGATAATATTTCTTCATTTAGTAAGCCTTGAACCCCTATCATCCATGGGCAGCCTTTGCGATAAGGCGTTGTAGCCAATTGAGACCTTATGAAAAAGGGAGGGTTAGGCCAGGAAAAGAAATGTAGTTATTTATTCTACCCGGCTCTGGTAGCAAGTTCTAAAACGTCGATCTATTTTTACTACAGCATTGATTATAAAATGTTTACAATAAGAAATGAAATTTTAGAATCCGATGATTATCAATGGTTTGTCTTTTTAAATAAAAAATTGATCAGAGTCGTGTAAAATTATTTTTGTATGCTACGGATTGTAGTTGACAGTTTTTGTAAATAATTTATGTAACTAAATTTATAATTATTTATATATTAGTTCACATATACCTCCGATTTACTATACACAGAAATCAGTGCATACAGGGACTAACAAAACGGGTGAATAGTACGGTTCATGAACGTCCGCTCAAGAACTGTACTATCGCATAAACTCCTTTTGTCAGTGAGAAAAACTCGATCACAGCAAAGCCAAATCACATGTGTTTAGTCAGGTGTGGCAGCTTGCCCTCTTGGACTTGATGTGGGCAGAACTTCAAATCACTCATTGTCCCGACGAAGCTTACTCTTCTGAGTTACTATTCATCTGAACGCCCATGTCTTTTGAGCAAGGGCCGGAGTTGAGCCAGGCTGAAAAAGCGGCTCTTCAGCGTGTAGCCCTGAGTGTAGCGCTTGACGGTACGGGAAAGTAGCTTTACATCACCTCGTGATGTAAAGCGGTAGAAACGGCCCTTGTTGTCGAAGAAGTAATCGGGGTACCCATTAATGTCCCACAACCGTTCAACTGCTTGATAGACATACCGTGTAGTATATTTTGGCGACATAAAGTTGGATATGCTGCAGTATATTCTGTCATTTGTGTCAATAGAGACACTAAGGTATGTATTCATAGGTTGAAGAACGATAAAATTCTGATAATCAGGAATAAATGGTTCTGCAACTTTTCGCACAATGATATGTTGGGTGTAGCCTATGCTTTGCTACGCAGTCACGGGTCCATGTAACGCCAGATACAGGGAGGATTACGCGCCCTTTGCGTGAGTTGTGGGCTGGCTTAGACCGCGCCAGTACGAGACGCCATTGCCGACGCACCGCGTGGTGGAGTAACGGGGGATATTTAATACTAATATGGGAGACAGAGAGAGGTTCAGCAGCCTACCAGAACTTAAAAATGACGACCAGATCATTGACATGATTCTGTCAGCATTAATCCATTGCAGGGAAAGCGCAGGATACCCGTTTGAGATGCACCGGGATAAATTCAGCGTTGAAGATGTATGCAGAATTGTTGGCATTATGCAGTCTAAAGGGCTCGTTTCTGTCACTTCTGATGAGTTCGGCGATAAATACGATGACAAATTAACGATAGAGTCTGAAGGATCGTTGATCGCTGGATCGGGTGGATGGGTTGCTTACTTGAAGAGCCAGAAGACCGAAGCTGATTGGATTGATGAGGTGCTTAGGAATGCAAAAGAATCTAACATTTCACTTTGCCAAGATATGCCAGAAGAATATCACCGCGCAGTTGAACGGGCAGACACGGTATTTAAACTTATAGAAGAAGTTGCCGTTAATTCCTACTCGCTAACAGATAAAGGAGACTATGCATTAGAGTTAGGCGGGTTCATTGAATGGAAGAAAGTAATAAGACAAGAGAGGGAACGTCAAAATAATAAGTCAAATAACTTAACTTTCAATGGACCTGTTACTGGCTCAACAATCAATCAGGACTCTTTATCCGATAATTTTTCAAACCACAACCTAACTAATACACAAAGCCCCGCAGCAGCAAGTACCCCCAAGAAAGCTGACCAAAATACATCTTCATTAAACATATGGAAACGGATTTATAATTGGACAAATCACAACGCCATTAGTGCAATCATAGTAGCTATCATTATTGGCTTGTTTGGCCTATTAATTAAATGGCTTGGTTGGTTATGAATTTATGAACAAAAATGAACAACATCAAACAAATTTAAACATTTTTCTCAATACCCCCTCTGCAATAGCCATATTTGCCCCCGTTTCCCCCTCCGGCAACGGGGGCAAATTCTGACAATACTTAACAAGGTCACGGTTCCGGCTACAATAGCGGGCCATGAGGTAGGTATAGATTCGTTGGTTGTGCATAGTGTTGGTCCATTAGATCGTAGGGGCAAGGATGCCGGATGCTTAATTTCAGGATTTACGTCGGCCCCCCTCCGTCAGGCGCGGGACACAGGATACAGGGAGGTTAGGGTAAGGTTCAGGTTTGTACCCAACAAAACGAGGCTGAACACTCCCTACGGTCGTGTCAGGCCGTCGTTTGCGTTGGGTGTTCCATACAAGTAGTGCTTACGGGGCGGGTCTCAGTCGACAGGCAGCGGGCCGCAAGGTCAACATTTTCAGCCCAACCAGACAGATGTGTAAATATTTCTTCAGTAGGGGGCTGCCAACATTCGTACGAAATGTTCCATGGAATGAAGTTGAATCATTCTTGGGCAGATATAAAAGTAAATGAGGAGCTGTTTCATGCATCAACCGGCTGGTTATCAGTCATTCGCAGGTAAAGCCGTTGCACCTGCACGGCGGAGTATTCACCGCCACGCGGAGCCCGAAAGCCATCGGCATTGAGTCGCCGGGCGATTTCCTGAAAACTGTTCCCGTCCGTCATCAGGTGACGGATCTGCGCGATCGCCTGCCGACTATTCGTATTCTGCCGTGCAGTTTGCTGAATAACAGCCGTCCCCTGCCGACTGGCCTGGCCACTGCGGAAGGGCGCACTGCCCTTTCGCCACTGGCCGACGCGGTGAACCTTCTGGATCAGAGCCACGCGGGTACGGATGCTGGCCAGTTCGCGCTCCCGGTCGGCGATGGCCATGAACAGCGTCAGCGAGAACTTATCCAGGTTGGGAATGTCACAACTTTCTAACCGTTCCTCCAACTCCCGAAAGATCAGCAGGGCCTGCTCGGTGTCGCGGCTTAGCCGGTCTACCTTAGCGATCACCAGCGTTGCCTTACGCTGCTTACAGAGTTGCAGCGCGGCCTGAAGCTGCGGGCGGTTATGCATGTTCTTACCACTACGCACATCGGTGTACTCGGCAATGATCCGACGATCCTGGTAGTAATGGTTGATGTAGGTATGTTGGGCTTCCAGACCCAGCCCGCTGTCGCCCTGGCGTTTGGTCGAGACCCGGTAGTAGGCTACGTATTCTTTGTCGGTACTGGAGTGCATATTCTGAACGGACTTTTCTGATTTAGGCTACATCAAAAATGGTAGCATTTCGCGGGCTACATCAGTATGCAATTCAATCCATTCTGGGTTGGCAAACCCGGTTTCATGATGCTCAAACTGAATTAGCTTAAACGTCTCCTTACTGTTTTGCCAAAGGCCTTCGGGGTAGTGTTCAATGAACAGCAACCGGCTCGCTTTCAACCCGTGTCGGGCTACTACTTCCCTGGCAATTGATTCGCATTCATTGGTGACACTCCCTCCCTCCCCCCAGTAGGTTGCGACAACTAATGAGTGAACTGGCGAGACCATTACGTGGCAGGCGCTGGGACAACCCGTAGTAGATATGAACTCAAAACGGTAGACTTCCATCGGTAGACACGATTTTTGCCGGTGCAGCTAACGTATAGCCGTCACTCAGCAGGCCAATAAAAAAAGCCCATCTGCATTTTTTGACAGATGTAAACGGAGTACATTAATGCTGCGAACAACACATAGACCAACAGTTTGGACATTTCGTAATAGGCTTTAGCCACCTCTGCCGGTGTTTGCTCTGCGGGGGTGGGCATCTTCTGTTTAGCTGCTTCTTTCCCTTTGCGATTTTTCATTGGTCGTCTATTTACAGGTCTATTGATCGAACATTACGTGCAACATCATTACCAAGGTACACTCACATAGAACGGCGATGCATCCGGCTGGTCATTTTGTCAGGCTAAAGTAGGGGTTTTGGGGTGTTGTTACAAATCTTTGATGACCGTCATAGGTTTGTAACAGACAACGCTGATTCATCCTATTTTTACATACTGTGTAAGTTAATATTTGTTTATGTAAGTCCAGGGTCGTATCTTTATTCCAGTAACCAGCCCAGCGGAAGTGGTCATCATTACCAAGTCAACCCTTAACGAGTTCGCCCAGCAGCACCCCGACGCTGCGACCGCCCTCAACGACTGGTACGCCCTGGTGAAAGCCGCCGACTGGAACAACCTGGCTGCGGTGAAGCAGACGGTCAACTCCGTCGATTACGTAGCCAACGACCGCTACGTGTTCAACATCAAAGGCAACCAGTATCGCATTGTCACAATGATCTTTTTCGACAAACGCACCGTGTTCATCCGCTTTGTTGGTACCCACGCCCAATACGACAAAATTGATTGCGCCACTGTCTAATAACGCTACTCTATGAACGCCCCAACAAACCGAGTTGAATACGACGAGCTAATGGCTCACATTGAAATCTTCCTCCAGAAAGCCACGGCGGGCGGGGGGTTCGATGCGCTCACCATCCAAGAAGGGGACGAGCTGGCCCGGCTCTCGCTGTTGGCCGAAGCCTACGAGGACAGCATCCCTCTGATGCCCGTTCTAATCGAGACGCCCAAAGACCTGCCCGAAATGATCGGCCTGCGGATGTACCAGCGCAAGCTGAACCAGCGTGAAACGGCCCAACTCCTGGAAATACCCGAAACACGCCTGTCGGAGGTCTTACGGGGCAAGCGTCGGGTGTCGCTGGCGATGGCCAAGCAACTGCGCCAAAAGCTGGCCATCGACGCCGACTTTATTCTCGACCATGCATAAGTTAGTTTGTTCTGGTGGTAACACCTTCTCCCTTTTCAATAAAGTTATGGTCTCTTCTCAGCAATACCCTTTTATAGATTCGGCATCCATCACGGTAGAACAGTTAGGCGCCGAAATCCTCCGCGTTCTTGACGTGAAGGCCCGGCAGGATTTGCGCCATCCCCAGGAAGCTTGGACTCGTTTTGAGAATGGCAACGGTGTGGAGATCGGTCAGGACGTTGAAGGGCTTATTCAACTGGCAAAAGTTGCGTTGCAGGAGTCAGCCTAACCGAAGAATTACTTGTCACGTGATTCAGCAAAACAGATTAACAATGGCTAAATTACTCCAGACTGACCTGCCCGACTGCTGGATACTCGACCGGGCCACCGTCAAATGGCATCGCCGGAAGTTTGTAGTGGTTGGCATCATGGACCTGCAAAGCCGAAAGTTGCTGGCCTGGGAAATTGTCAAACCGCTTCAACCAAAGCCGGTTGCCGCTTTACTCACCGCAACCGTGGCTCGTTACGGTATCCCGCCCGCGTTGGTGTTTGGCGTGGATAAAGTCTTCCGCAGCCCGGAGGTGCAGGACATTTGTACGCAACTTGAACGCTGGCCGCTCGATCTGCGACATGGCAAGGTATCCATTACAATCTTCATGCGCAGCCTGTGGCGTAACCTGGAATGGGAAGGTTTGAGCTGGCGCGATCCCAGTGACGAAGCCGAATTTCGCCGGCTGATAGCCGACTGGTTCGTCTTGTATAACAGTAAGCGGCCCCATCAGGCCTTGGGCTACGATACCCCGGATCAACGCTGGCAGTCGACGCATACCCAACCTTCCTAATCGTACCCGTTTCCACGACTCCCCGGAGGCATTGGTATAGATCCTTCTTTTTAATAAGCCGAGGTAGCGTAGCGGCTCTACTCAAAACGTGTTATTTACTTTACGTAATCTATCTTTCGATAGGTGTACTGGCGAATCCGTTACCAAACCTGGTCACTGTACCGACTCAGCGCAATGCACCTCTTTCTTCATCTGTTTGGGTGTGCTGAAATAATCAACACGCGAAAAAGCCGCGCTCAGACCTTCTGGGCGCGGCTTTTTTGTGCGGGTGGGTGTACTGACGGAATCACCCAATTTACCCATCGATTGACGGACTGCCTTGTAGAATCTCATATTCGCTGATAAGACTAACGAAGGTGCGCTACAGCGAAGTCATGGCGAATTGTGTACGATTCGGAAGAACTACCCAAGAAACTGCCCTTAATGGCAGGATGAGGATTTGTGCGGTCCGCCGCGCGGTACGATTCTGCAAAGAGACCCCCGATCTAAAAAAGGGATTACCCGACACCATTGCTATTGAAAAAGCGGCTAATCGGATCACGCAGACCGCCGACAAAGCAGCTAAGACTATTAACCAGGCCGCGCAGGGGGCTCCCCGTCAGATCCGAGTGACGGGTGATATTTATGGTTTTACTACGTTCTATGCAGCTTTAGCCTATGGATTGGTATTTTTGGTGGTGGTCTTTGGAGCTTGGTTACTGTATAACCACTACCGGGAACAGGCCCAAGAAACGGTTATTTATAAACAAGCTCAAGAGGTAATTAGAGAACGGGATTATTATTATAGCCAAATCCAAGATTACAAGCGCAACAACTCAAAATATGCCCGGCTGTTCCCAGCCTGTGACGACAAAGGATTTTAGGATCAGTTCAATAAACCCTGATTTACGGTAACAGATTCACGGTAAAACTAAAACGGCTCAATCTGCATAGATTGAGCCGTTTTGCTGTATTTCTTTGCCAATTAGGCAGGCATCAGCACCGCGTTGATGGCATGAATAACACCGTTGTCAGTGTCCACATCGGCAATAATTACCTCGGCATCGTTTACCATCACTTTGCCACCCGTCAGCTTGAACGTAACGGTTTGGCCGTTTACGGTAGTGGCCGTCATGCCATCGGTCAAATCAGACGACATTACCTTCCCGGCTACCACGTGGTAAGTGAGGATACCCGTCAGTTGGGCTTTGTTTTCGGGCTTCACCAGCGTGTCAACCGTACCGGCAGGCAGGGCATCAAACGCAGCATCAACAGGAGCAAATACGGTGAATGGGCCAGTGCCGCTCAGCGTTTCCACTAATCCAGCCGCTTTTACAGCCGCAACAAGAGTGTTAAATGAGCCATTGGCAACGGCTGTTTCTACGATATTCATAATACGTGAGTTTTGCTGTACGCAGATTGTCATACCCGAATATAACATATCGTTTATCAATATTGTTTATCGGAATAATAGACGCGGAATCTCAGTACTGGACATTGAAGAAGAATAGGCGGATTGGGACTTTGAATGGCTTGCTGATTTGGGCCAGTAACCAATCTACAAATTGTGCAATACTGACCAACTCATTCACAACCACCGAATAGCCCTTGCGAAAGACCGCTTCCCGTAGCTTTAGCGGCTCATGTTGAGTGTTTTTCTTAGCCTGGATGCGATGAAACTGGCGAAGACCTTCGGCCACACAGATCACGTACAGTACCACGACAATAGATACCAGCAACCGAATCTTTTTAGGGCACTGAAACCCTAATGCCTCCAGCCGCGACGGCGGACCGTTCAAACCCATTGCTCTTCAGATGCTTAAAGAAACAGACCGTCGTCCAGCGAATGCGGTATCGCTGGGTAATGGTCTGTTTCGACCAACTCAAGTTACTCACCAGCAGCACCAGCGGATCCCCACTCTGAGGGCCATCCTGATGGCATAACGCCACAAACTGATAGCGGCAACCCTCCAGAGTAAACCACTAGCTGACGGTACACCCTTTCAAGGCTCAATTCAAAAGCGCACTGTAGGCCTTGCCGCCTGCGCTGATGTCGGCCTTGTAGGATGCCTTAGGCAGGCGAATTATAAAGTTTATCTTGTTGTCAGTCAGGAACCGCTCGGGCGGCCCCGTTGAACCACTCTTTGCCTTCATATTCTCGGTCAGCTAACAAACAGAAGCCCTTCAGGGGATAAAGCTTCATGACTTGTTGGAGGAGTCGTTTCCGTTTCTGCTGAGAGGAGTGTCCCTTTTTGCCCAGATCACACCAAAATAAGGGTAGGCTCACTCCCCGGTAAACCAAGCACAAGACCAGCAGTTGAATCTGATGGCTGCCTAATTGCCAGCAGGTTCCATCCAAAGTCAAATAGGCACTGCGGGAGCGGCCGTCCCATCGTTTGATATAGAAGCTGTTCATACCTTTCGGCAGATGAACAGCTTCGTCGTTTGGGGAAGCAGCATTAACAGTATGGCCTCAAATTCGCTCGTCAGCGAAGCGGTATCTGCACATTGAACGAACGCGTTTGGTCGACGGTGGCGGCCAGCAGAAGCACCGCCGGTTTACCCTTGTCGAACCAGAGCTGAGGGCGTTCCAGATAACCAACAGGTTGTACCCTTCCGTCGGCCCAACGAATCTGTAGGGTCGATACCAGCGCGTATTTGGCCAGATTCCAGTCGAACCCATCTCTGGACTCAAACAGCACCAGCGACCGACCGGCTGACGTAAATGCCCCGTGCATGTCTTTCACAATGGCCCAGTACCGATCTCCCTGATACCAGATGAACGGATCTTCGGCAGGGAAGTCGGTTCCTTTGGCGTTGAACACTGTGTTGGGCGATTTAACAAACGGCCCCGTCGGGCTGTCTGCCGTGGCAACCATATGAACAACCGGGCCACCAAACACACCGGGCCGCTTTTTGCCGACGGCTTTATACACCATCAGATACCCACCATCGGGTCGTTGCGCAACGGATGGGTTGCTGGTCAGTAAAGCATCGGGTGCTGTTGAGTCCGGACTTACGTCGATGAGCGGGGTGTCGGTTCGTTTCCAGGGGCCACCGGGCGTATCAGCCACGGCTACGCCAATACGCTGGTTGTTGCGGTGGGTAAAGTTGAGGGACTTCATGTTCTTTCCGTCGCCGGAGTTGCCCATGTAGTACAGGTAGTATTTCCCGTTGAATTCATGAACGGTCGGGTTATGCGTGCAGAGCCCATCCCAGAACTGCGCTCCACGAGCCGATAGGGCCACATTCTGAAATGTGTAGGGGCCAAGCGGATCTTTGGCGGTGGCATGAGCCACTTCCGAATGCGTGACCCAGGCATTGAACCCCAGCTCACGTTTCCAGCGCGAATAGTATAAATGGCAGGTGCCATCGGTACCGCGCACCATCGTTCCGCACCAGATGAAGTAGGCCGAATCGCTCATGACAGCCGTGGCAGGCACTGGCTTCAGCAGGGCATTCAGATTCAGGTCGGCCCCGTCTCCCGATTGCGTGGGGGATACGGTCCGGCAACCTGACAGAGCGAGAATTCCTACGAAAAACACCGCAATATTTCGATAAATAACGTTCATTATCAATGGATTACCGAAGTTGAAGGGTTGTATTGACGCCCAGTCCCCAATAGCCGTAGGAGGCTGTAAGTTGTTTCGAGCCGTTCGCAGGCAACCGATAACGCGCCGTGAAAACACCCGAATCGGGCGCGGTTTCCTGCACGGCAACTTTTGTGGATTCGTTTTCATCGAGACTCACCAGCACCCAACCGGCCTCTACTTTTGTGGGGTCCAGATTGAGAGCCGCCGTCAATTCCAGGCGTACCGTCTGGCCCCGTTTCGCCGTTTTCCCAATTGGTTTGCCAAGTTGGTCCAGCACCCGAATTCGATACGTACCCAGCGGAGCGAAGGTGAGCGTGGCCATCCAGCCCCGGTTCGAGATAGCCCAGCCTTCGGTGGCGTAGGCATTTTGGCCAATGTGATCGCCTTTTCCGGCTGTCGAATCGGCGCTTGCCGACAACGTACCGGGCCGGGGAAACTGTGCGTCGAGCGGGCTGCCGTCGAGGGTGCCGCGAACCTTACCGAGCATACCGTACCCGTTGGGATGCGCTTTCGGCCAGCCGTTTTCTACGCCTTCCCAGTAGCCATTCATCGCCAGCCGTTCGGCACTTTTGTTGCTCAGGTGCGCCCCAACGGGGTTTATTCCAAAGACAAAATTGACCTGCGACCAGCCAATGTCACGTAGTTCGCGGTCGTTCAGCAAATGCGCTACGGCAAACATGGAACCGCCCAGCGCGGGTGCTCCGCCCAGTTCTTTCGTTTTTGGGTGCGCCCATTCGGTATCACTATGCACCCGATAGTGCCAGAAATTGGTCGTTTGCTGCTTCATGTGATCGCGCCAGGCCATGAGCTTTTCGCGGGTGCCTTTGGGTGCTTTGTCGGGGGCCACGAGCATGAAAAACGCAAGTGCCTGCGGGGTGATGTGTTCAGCGTTGCGAATCCACCACATATGCCGGGGGTTGTTGAAATCCCAATTTTTGATGATGTCTTCGGCACTTTCCTGCGCCCAGCGGAGGTACTGATCCGGCTTCCCGTCGGCTTCTTCTTTTTCCGAAAGGTACATGAACAGGTTACTGAACACCGACTGTCCGAAGGCATTACCCATCTCGTTAAACTCCTGAAAACCCTCATCCACCCATTTAGTGCTCAGCGTCCAGTGCCGAACTACCTTGTGCCGGTCGTAAGACTGCCAGCGTTTGCGGCACTCGTCGCGGTAGGCCAAGTACGTTGCTCTGGGTAGATACGGCTTCAAAAACGTATGATAGCCCGCGCAAACGGCTGCCAGTTGGTCGAGCGTATTCCAGTAATCGTAGGTCATGCGCGGCTGGCCTTCGTAACCCAGTGTGCCATGCCGATTCGCCACCGGGCCGTTATACTCGATGTGGTGATATGCAAACTCCCCATGCCAGAGAATCAGATCGATGAGGTCAGCCGTTTTTTTATCGCCCAGTTCACTCGTCCAGCGATCAAACAAGGCGGGGTTAGACGCGTAGTACAGGGTTTCAAACGTTGTTTCCAGACCATATGCCCCTTGATCACGGGAGGGGCCACCGCCATACACTTTCACTTCGTTTGAATGAACCGGGTCTTCCGAGCCGCGCACATCGGCAAAAAAGTCGTAGGCCAATTTGGACGAAATCCCTTCAATCAGGTGGTCGGCAATGCGGAACGGCACCGAGGGCTGCCGGCCCTTAATCGACACAACGTACTCACTCGTAGACCCCTTTGGGTTAAATGGGCTAAAGTCACCCGCTCTGTTGCTGACGACCCCCGAATAGACGATGGTTTTATCTGTTTGCCGGACGATCTGAAACGGGGTACTATCGGCGGCTTCGTAGCAAACAAACCGTTTGGCCTCACCCCGGTTATAACCCGCCTGATTAACCAACGGCACCGCCAGCGGGTTGACCTGAGCATAACTGCTGAAACACAAAGCCAGGCAGATCGAAATAAATATGTTTTTCATGGGTTTTTAAACGATAGGGGCACAAAAACATTCATGGAATGGGTACGTTTGCTGATGCCCATGGCACCAAAAAGCAGCTTGGGAACCCCCTTCTCCGTATACAGACAGGGGCGTTCGAGTTGATCGTCAAATGGCTGTCCACTGGCCTGATAAATGACCCGATTCAGTACCTTCGGAAAAGCGGTCGGTTGCCAGTCGTAGCCGTTGG
>Ga0209512_1002137_pt1 | contig 21899 bp, 15 predicted proteins | sample frozenSSSSmetaG_FD_184142 | JGI IMG/M metagenome (GOLD analysis project Ga0209512, IMG submission 184142) | Glacier valley bacterial and archeal communities from Borup Fiord, Nunavut, Canada, to study Microbial Dark Matter (Phase II) -... | ecosystem: Environmental > Aquatic > Freshwater > Ice >...
CGGCTTCGGCAAAACTGATTTGGGTCGATGTCCGTAATTTCATTTTTTTTCGCTTAATAAAAAGATGCGGAAATATAGCGTATCTGCTTAATTAAATGAACTTACTAAGGAATAAATCTGCGTTTCCTTAACGCGCCTACGGCGCGTTTTAATTACTGATACCTGTCCTCTGATATCTGGCATTTGATTTCTGAGAGGCACAAAAGCACGCTTCCATTACTTTTTTCAGCAAAGCAGCTATTCGATTAACGTTAAACCTTCCGTATCGGCCCCGCATATTGCGCAACTAATGGATCAGCAGTTAATAACGCAATTCCTTCGACAATCGATTGCGCAACGAGAATCCGGTCGAATGGATCTTTGTGGATCGAAGGTAATCCATGCACCGCAACAGCATGCTCACTGGTAATGGGCAATTCGTTGTATCCGTTATCTAGTAACCCGCGTCGCAGAATACGAGGATCAACCTTGAAATCATCTCTTCCTAAGCCGCGTTTAATGGTAATTTCCCAAAGACTGGCCGCGCTAAATAACAATTCATTTTGCATATCGTCCAAAAGCGAACGCGCAGAAGCGGATAATTTTTCAGGTTGGCCAGCTGCCCAAAGTAATAGATGCGTGTCCAGAAGTAACTTCATGCATCGCCTCCGAACAAGCGTTCGATTTCTTTTTTGCCCATTTCGTCGAAGTCGGCCGGGATCGAAATTTCTCCCTTAAGGAAGCCTGTGCGGCGAATTTGTCCTGCTTCAGGAACGTCCAATGCCGTGACTTTGACCAGCGGCTTTCCCGCTTTTGCAATGACAAACGACACCCCTTTCGCGGCCTGTTCGACAAGTCGGGAGAGATGTGTTTTTGCTTCATGGATATTGACTGTGTACATCATTTTTCCTTTTATTGACTAAACTAAGCTAGTTTAGTTTATTTTTTAAGTATGTCAATGGCTTTGCTATGTAGCTCACACAGCAGGACCCTGCATTTATTAGCAATAAAAGTTATAGCAACCACCGTTACGGTAACGATGGTTGCTATATGAAATTTTATGGATGCGAATCTGAACAGACATGGTTGAATCGCTTAAGCAGTCAAGCTTCTGACGCGCTCTACACGCGAATGCTATTAGCTTTAGATATACCCCTCGCCATCCAAGATTACGGAATAGAAATTGGCTATTTTTCCATCTGGACTGCGTTGCTCGTCGTTGCGCGGGAACGCCACGCCGCCTCCTCGCGCCTTGCCAGACGAAAAAATAGCCAATTTCTATTCCGTAATCTTGAATGGCGAGGGGTATAGAAGACATCCCTGTTATCGGGAATATCTTAGGGGACTAGCAGAAAAAATGAAGCAAGCCGATAGGCCGGATTTTGTTACGACACTTAGCGCTTATTGCTAATCGCTTCGTGTTATGACAGCCATTCCTCTAGGCCCTGAATTACTCCAGGGCTCAAGCTTTCTACCCGCACGCTCCGCGAGCAGCATCAATGCGTGCCTATTTGAAATTGCTCCGGGTGGAGGTTACCGCGTTTCACCGTAACTAAATACGCTCGTCTCTGTGGCCCTGTTCCTCGCCTTATACCAAACTTCGGATTTCAGCGGACGGCCGTTAACCGTCACCCTGCTCTATGGAGTCCGGACCTTCCTCCCGTTTCGCTGCAAGAGCAACGAAACCAGCGGCTGTCTGGCTTGCTTCGGGCGTGATTCTATCGCAGATTGCCTTAATTTGGCTTCAGACAAATTTCATTTTCAAAAAAACTCTCAATTCATAGAAAAAGCGATAAAAGTAAATTTAGATATAATTTTTAGGCTAAAATTGTCAAAAACATCGTTATAACAGGAAATTATTATCATGTTGATTGAATTTAGCGTAACCAACTGGAGATCTATCAAGGAATGCCAGACCTTCAGCATGGTTCATGACAGTGGAAATGAACTGGAAGATACAAACTGCTTTACTCCGACTGCACCCGCCACTACCGGTTTGCTTCACTCTGCAGCCATTTATGGCGCCAATGCTTCAGGAAAATCAAATCTGGTGCGTGCAATAAAGGTCATGAAAACAATAGTGATCGGTTCAGCTAAAGAACAGAGGGGCGACGCCATTCCGGTTGTGCCTTTTATGCTAGACAGCCAAACAGAAAAATTGCCATCCGAATTTGAAGTCATCTTTGTTGCAGATGGGGTTCGTTACCAATATGGATTCTCTGCAACGGTAGAGCGCATTCACGAAGAATGGTTGTTTGCCTATCCTCTTGGGCGGGCCCAACAATGGTTAGGGCGAACATGGGATGCTAAGAAGAAAACCTACACGTGGGAAAACTGCCGCTACCTGACGGGGCCAAAACAACTATGGCAAAAATCCACCCGACCAAATGCACTTTTTCTCTCAACCGCTGTACAACTAAATAACAAACAATTGCAGCCAATTTATGACTGGTTTAAGAACACTCTTCGACTGGCCAATGTATCGGGTTGGAGTTCAAATTTTACCGCCTCGCGATGCAACGATATGGATCAAAAGGAGAAAGTATTGGAATTTTTAAAGGCAGCTGATTTGGATATTCAAGATATTCGCGTCGAGTCAGAAAAAATATCAGCCAGCCATTTCCCCGATGACATGCCGGACAAATTAAAAACGGCTCTTCTTACGAAATTGCAGGAAAAAGAAGTAGAAATCTTTGACATCAAGACCATACATCAAACATCGGAAGGCCACTTGATCCCGTTCGATCTGAAAAATGAATCAGATGGTACACAGAAGCTCTTTGCTTTTGCAGGTCCATGGCTTGACGTGTTAAGAAACGGATTTGTTCTGGTTATTGACGAATTGCACGATAATCTGCATCCCAAGATGGTTCAATTCCTGATACAACTATTCCACAACAAAAAAACAAATCCAAAGAATGCTCAATTGGTATTCACCACTCACGAAACCTCCATATTGAACCAGGAAGTTTTCCGCCGCGATCAAATCTGGTTTTGTGAAAAAGACGGTAACAAAGCAACCCGGCTTTATCCGCTTACCGATTTTAGCCCTAGAAAGAATCGGGAAAATCTGGAGGCCAGCTACCTGGCCGGGCGTTACGGTGCGCTGCCTTATCTCAGAAACATAGAGGGGATATAGATTGGGCACCAATGATCTATCTCATAAACGACGTACAGCCAGGAAAGATTTAAGCCGTTCAAAGTCAACTCGCAAGCCCTACGACAAAATATTGATCGTCTGTGAAGGGGAGAAAACGGAACCATCCTATTTTAAGGATGCTGTTGACTACTACCAAATACACACTGCCAAAGTCACTGGTAATTGTGATTCTGATCCGGTAAGCGTAGTCAATTACGGAATTAAATTATATGAACTTGAAGAACAAGAGGGAAGCGGGCCATTCGATAGGGTTTATTGCGTTTTTGACCGTGATGCGCATACAAATTACCAAGAAGCCCTTGATAAATTAAAGAACCAACAACCCAAAAATGTTTTTTATGATTTCATCTATTCCCTGTTTTGAATACTGGCTACTTTTGCATTTCACTCGTACTACCAAATCCTTTTCAAATGCTGCTGCGGTGCGCAAAGAATTGAAATCGGAAAAGTACTGGCCCAAATATAGTAAAGCACATAAAGGAACTTTTTTAACCAGGCTTTCGCAGCTTGAAACTGCTATAAAAAATGCAGAATATGCACTCAACGAAATCAGTAATACAAATAATCCTAATCCTTCTACCAGGGTCCACGAGTTAGTGACGTATTTAAAAGAGATCAAGGTCTGAGCTCCTTTACATACACGGGATGCTCTATAGATTTTTTCTGGTAGCAATGTTTTCCTAAAACGGCGAATCAACATGTCTACTTCCAATACCCGCTCCGGCGGTCAATTAATCGTCGATGCCTTACACATTCACGGAGTCGACACAATTTTTGGTGTGCCCGGTGAAAGCTATTTGCCCGTGTTAGATGCACTGCACGACAAAAAAGAGGTGATGCGCTTCATCATCAACCGGCAAGAAGGCGGCGCCGCTTTTATGGCGGAAGCGTATGGAAAATTAACCGGCAAACCCGGCATTTGTTTTGTCACACGTGGACCAGGCGCCACCAATGCTGCCATCGGCATACACACTGCTTATCAGGATTCCACGCCGATGATTTTATTTATCGGTCAGGTCGGTAATAATTTTGTCGAACGTGAAGCGTTTCAGGAAATGGATTACCGGCACATGTATAAGCCGATGTCCAAATGGGTTGCGCAAATTGATCGCGCAGATCGCGTACATGAATATGTTGCGCGCGCATTTCAGATTGCCACCAGCGGCCGTCCCGGCCCGGTTGTTTTAGCGTTACCGGAAGACATGCTCACCCAATGCGTTGATGCGAACACTCTTCCTCAACTGCGCCATTACCAGGCTGTACAAGCGTCACCCAGTCCTGCGCAATTACAAGAATTAACGCGCCGCTTATCGCAAGCAAAACGGCCTGTCGTCATTCTCGGTGGGGGCGGTTGGAACAGAGCGGCATGCGATCACATTCAACACTTTGCTGAACAACAAAAATTACCCGTCGCCTGCGCATTTCGTCGCCAGGATTTATTTGATAATCACCATCCCAATTACATCGGCGATGTTGGCATCGGCATTAATCCCAAATTAGCAGAGCGTATAAAACACGCTGATTTAGTCATCGCCATCGGTCCGCGTTTGGATGAAGTGACGACGAGTGGCTACACCATTTTTGAAGTACCGGTACCAAAGCAAAGTCTGATTCATATTCATGCAGATGCACTCGAATTGGGGCGTGTTTATCAGGCCGATATGTTCATCAATAGCGGCATGCCGCAAATTGCTGAAAGCCTGGCCGCTATGCCACCATTAGGTACAAGTGCATGGCGAGCCAGTGTTAAACAAGCACATGCTGAATTTGATATGCATCAAGAAGAAGCGCCGATTTTTCAAGATGGAAAACAGCCGCTGAATCTTTGGAAAGCTGTGCAAGAACTGCGCAACCAGATTCCGGCCGACAGCATCATCACCAACGGTGCCGGTAACCATACAACCTGGGCGCATCGTTATTATCGTTACGGAAAAATGCGTACGCAATTAGCGCCCGCTTCCGGCACGATGGGTTACGGTGTTCCTTCCGGCATCGTGGCAAAACTCATGCATCCGGATCGCACCGTCATCACTTTTTCAGGTGACGGTGAATTTATGATGACCGGTCAGGAACTCGCCACGGCGGCACAATATCGCACAGGACTCGTCATCCTTCTGTTCAACAACAACATGTACGGCACGATTCGCATGCATCAGGAACGCGAATTCCCTAACCGCGTAGAAGGAACTACTCTTCACAACCCCGATTTCGCCTCCCTCGCCCGTGCTTACGGTGGTTTGGGCGAAGTAGTAACGCTCACCGAAGAGTTCGGTCCGGCATTAAAACGCGCATTAGCGTTTAGCAGCGAACACAATTTGCCGGCGTTGATTGAATTGCGTTATAAGGGCAATTTGATTACGCCGGGAGCGACGTTGGAGACTATCCGGCAAACGACTTTAGAGACGACCAGTTATCCTGACCAGAAAACGAACAGCCAAACTTAACATCGAGGACTCATTCTAAAAATAAGCCATATGGGCTATACGGGGTCCAGTCCACTAGGAGCTCATCCAAAATTTTTCGACTTGGTTTTGCTTGTAAGAGAGGGTAATTGAGCGCGGGTGATCCATCATTATTATGAATCACCACGTTAAATTCAGAATAAGCGAATTGGATATCTGTTACCTCATCGTTGTTATTGAAAAAAACCTCATAAGTACCAACGACATCCTGATGTGCAGCAATAATTTTCGTCTCTATAGGAAAAAGATCGTAAGTGGGACAAAAATCCACATGGGTCGAGACTCTGATTTGAACAGCATTCCTATTCGACGATGCTACTGTTTGAAAACGATACGGAGAGTCTCCGTCTCCGGATAACCCTTTGCTCTTATCATTATCGGTTAAATTTAAATTACTCTCTTCATCCCGGAACAGGCAATTTGAACTAACGAGAGTTCTCATGCCTTCTATCGGTGTTTTTAAGTCTTGGTTAATCACAATTAATAAAAATGCTTTGTCTCCGACAGGCAGTTTATTAAACACGCCATTGAACTGTTCCTCTGTGCACTTAAGAGGATGGAGCACGTCCTCATCTATCTGGACCAAATCGCCAAAGATGTTACTAAGTCGTTTAAGGTATTCATTTTTCGTTAAAGCAACATCAACGTCCTCATCAGGGAGAGCATTCACGGCCCTATGAAGATCTTGAATAAACCGCGCATAAATTGCACTTGAACCGCCTTCCAGTAGTGCGCGTATCTTATTTCTTACTGTCGTCATTTGGTCTGTTTTTAAAATATCCACAAACCTTAGATTGCCCACCAACTTGTTAAATTCAGCTGGAATGTCTAGCAACTTATAAGTACCTTTTTCGTCGCTCTTTTCCTCAAATAACCGGTCGCAGAAGGTAAAATCACCCTGAAACTTTATCTCTGTCAATTTCAGTTTACCAAGGGAAGCAGCGACAGTAGAATTTCCATCAGCATCCTTAGTTAATTTCAAGCCCAACGCATTTCTAAAGTTCGTTTTCTCGCCCACTTGAACAAAACTATCCAAGGTCAAAATACCATTTTCGAACGTATTACTATCTTTTGGCTTGACGATATCAAACATTGCGCCAATGACCTTACCGTGATTAGTCCACCCAATGAAATCAGTCAACGTATCCAAACAACCCCGTTGGTCATCAATGGCCTGTTCTTTATTATGAGCTCCCTTTAATAAATCCATATAAACCACGGTCTTATTAAAGTACAACTCCGTCCCTACAATGCCAATTGCCATAACAATTCCTCATCCAATACATTTCAATATAGGAATTATGGGCGATACGGCATATCAAAACCATACGTGATTTCCCTAAGAAGAATGACTCTGCTTTATCTTCTGGTGACCAAAAACCCGTACTTTCTGGCCAATAGCCACATCAAAATCAGACCAGCTTTGTCGGCGTTGATTGAATTACGTTATGACGGGAATTTGATTACGCCGGGAATGACGTTGGAGACTATCCGGAAAGCCGCTTTAAAGAATTGAACCGATGAACCGTAATCTCGTAGGGTGGGCACGTTTTTTTGCCCACGCGGTTGGTTGATCAATCAAATTCTGTGGTGTGTCCCGGTTTATCCACGACCGCGTGGGCACAAAAACGTGCCCACCCTACTTCACATCTTCAAATCAAAATCCACTCGCGTTAATACACCTTTGTCCGCATTTTTATCATTCGTGTCGCCTCCACTTATTTTCGGCGCAATCGTATACATACGCTCCGGCGGCACATACGCAGTCTCCGTTAAATAAGTTCGCACTGCTGATGCCCGGCGGGTGGCCAGTGCGGTCAAATCATCATCGCTGACCGGCGTATTTTCCATAATGCTTTTTTCCATTTCTGCCACCGGTTGAACTTTAGTTAAGCCAATCAGATTGCGTGGTTTATCAAACTTAGCATTGGAATATATTTTCCAAACTGCGCTTTCCCTGTCCCTGTCAGAAATTAGCGCATTGTTGTCTTCCACCTCATTCCGTTCATGCATTTTTTTAATTTGTCGGTTTAATTTACGTTCACGAAAACCGGGTGCATCACCATTCAAATCAGCACGGCCAATAATGTCCAGCTTCAAATTGGGATGTTCTTCTAATGCTTTAGCCAGGCTGTCTAATTTCACTTTGATCGCGTCCGTTAATTTCGCTGAGCCGGAAGCAAATTCAACATAAGATAATTCACCAGCGCCCGAAACCGAATGCGCCAATAAAGAAAAAGGCGAGGTAATTACTTTACCAATCAAATTCAAAATTACTTTCATAATTACGCTACCGACTGAAAATTCCGGATCATCCAAGGTACCGGAAACAGGCACCTCTAAATTAATTCGGCCATTCCTGTCAGACAATAAATCGACCACTAAAAGAATCGGCAGCCTGGTGGCATTTGGGCTATCGACTTTTTTACCGAAAGTAAGCTGATCGATTTTGAGCGTGTTATTGGCGGTTAATTTATTGTCCTTAATGTGGTATTCCACATCCAGAGACAACTTACCTTTTTCAATCGGATAACCAGCATATTTAGCTGAATATGCTGTTAAGCGCGGCAGATCAATACCAGTCGCCGTCATTTTAATATCCAGCAGCATCGGGTTAAATAACGGATTTAATGAACCCGAAATCACGATAGGCGCATCGTTATCTATTTTTCCGTGGAGATTAACCGGCGCCGCTTTGGCCTCGGTAGACTGGATCGTACCAATAGTTCCTTTCATCCCGGTCATGCGCATGGAAAAATGCGGTTTGATAAAGTTATCGGTGTAATTAACGATGCCGTTATTTAAATTAATTTGTCCGATGTTGATCACAGGCACAGGTGGATTTTCCGTATTTTTTTGTGCCCCTGCAATCGCACTTTGTACGGCGTTTTTGCTAGCGCTTAATTGCGCTGCTTCCTTATTTGTTGTCACATTGGTTCCCGGAGTAACCGGGCTTCCTGCATGCTCATGCACGATAATATTTTCTAAATTTAATTTACCTTGTTCAGATAAAATCGCACGCGCATAAAAGTCGCTGACGTCAATTTTCCCCAACGTTACTTTTTGTTGCTTAGCTCCGAAACCAACATCAACTCCGGCGATGTTTACTGTTTTCCATCTCAAAAACGAGTCGGACGTTTCTTTGTCCGACGAAGAAAAATTGACCAGCTGAAGCACGCCCTTATAACTAATTTCTTTAGGCGCAATCCAATCCAATTGTCCCTTGACACTGACCGCACCTTTTTCCAGAGTGATATTCAATAAATCGGTAAAGTAAGGCTGCAAAACGACCACTGAAAAATTCTGCAAATCCACTTTTAACTGCGCGTTTTTTTCTGCTACAACGCCTTCCACTGCAATCTTCCCTTTGCTATTTAAGTTAGCGCTCATCGTCATTTTGAACGGATGATCAAAATTACTGGACACTTGTTCCAACTTCGCATCCATGCCATCTGCGCGAATATTCACCTCAGGTTTTTTTGATTTATCGCTAAACACAAAATTACTGTTAGTGAGCGCTATTTGATCTATCTCTGCATGCCATGCTGGCGCTTTGGTTGGCGCACTTACTACTTTTCCGTCACTTACTTTTGCGTTGCCGGCATAAGCAGTATTGGCGTTTTTCTTCAAGAAATGAATCAGGTTAACTGCACCATCGGCGTCACGATATACATCGCCTTGCACCCGATCCAAAACGACCTGTTCAACCTTCGCTTGTTTCAATTCACTATCCACCGACGCATTTTCAATAGCGATTCTTTTTGCCACGATTTCACTGGAACCACCACTGGCTTGCTTAGATTCGTCCCTGGTCGCTTTTAATTTCAACTCCTCTATTGCACCAGCAAATTCGTTCAATTTGATATTGCCGTTCAACACAGCTAACTGCGTTTTTAATGCTAATTTTCCCGATGCGTTCGCCGTCAGGTAGCGATTGAAATACGGTTGATAATCCGCCAAAGCGAAATCAGATAAAGTAAGTTGGCCTGAAACAGCCTGGTGTGCCGGATCAACCACGCCAACAAAACTGGCTTGTGGTTGATGCTCGTTACCAAATTCTATTTTTAGTTTGCCCGGCGCTGCTTTTTCATTCGTTGAGATTTTTTGCGCATCGACATTCAACTTATTCAGCGTCATCTCCATTGTGGGCGTTGCGTTTGCTGCATCGGACCAATGTACTGTGCCATTTTTTAGTTTGAAGTGGGCGAGATCAAGAATTGGTTTGACCGCTGCAATTGCTTTTTCAGGGGACGATTTTTCTTCCGTGTCGGAATGCAAAGCAGCCAGCCAATTCAACTGACCTTGCTGATTTAATCCAGCCCATAGTTGTGGTTCAACAATTTCCAACAAATTCAGCGCAACCTTTTTCGTCGTCAGATTAGCTTCCTGAAGGCTGACATGGATCGATTTTGTTTTAAGCAAAGGCGCATCAGCAAAATCAGACAGCACCACATCATTCAACGTTGCTCCTCCTGAAAGCGTCACGTTGGCGGCATTTTTTTTCATGACAAAATTTAACGATAACTGCGAAGAAAGTTTGGCGGAATTCACCTTAAACGGAAGTGGTTTCGGTGAAAACGCGAGCAGCGGAACTAAATCAATATGGTTGAAGTTAATTGCCAGACTGGTTTCATAGCTATCTGAAAAAGGTTTGCTACGCCCGCGTAATTCCACTAAATTTCCATCCACATTAGCGGACAAGCCAGGTTCGACAAACGTGTCTACTGCGCTGGAAAAATTGGATAAAAAGGGTAAACCGATATTGATCGCTTCAATATGAATTTTTTTCCCGACCACCTGGTCATCGAACTGAATGGCACCATCAATTAACTGAATATTGGAAATCGAAAACCGCAGTGGCTCACCTTTATCAGGATGCGCAGCAAGGTGCGTGATGACATCGCTAAAATTGTTTTCTTCTTTGCCCTCACGTTGCTTGCGCACCAACTTCAGGACTGGATGCTTCAACACGACTTCGCGTATCACCGGAGCGAGCCGAAATAGGGAGGATGGAGAAATTTTTAGGATTAATTCATCGGCGGAAAAATCTCGCGTCTTATTATCTGCCTCGTATAAAACCAGGCCAGACAGCCAGACAGTGAGGGTGAACGGATTGAAATCAACATCGCTTATCGTCAAGGGACGACCAATCTGCGCAGCTACTTGCTGCCCGACTGTTTTTTTAATATAGGAAGGAAGAATAACCTGGCTAATAAATACCGCAAATAAAACAACGCAAATCCCATAAAACGTCCAACGTACCAAACGTATAGCTTGAGCAGTAGTGAGTGTATTTTTCATTTTTCGTTTTGAACTGACTGCTTCCGTTGTCTTACAAATTATTCCTATGAACCGTCACGTTGGATGGGCACGCTTTTGTGTTTATGTGGGCGGCTGATCAATCCGATTCGTCATGTACGTTCCGGTTATCAACGACCGCGTGGGCACAAAAATGTGCCCACCCTACGAAAACTTAGGAACAGATCTGACCATGTCGTGCATCTAAGCTTTAAATTAGCAACCTTGGTCTGCACAATCAATAACAATGTATCAACAACTTTAAATATATAGTTGCGGCTTCAAATTTTCCGGGATAGTTACCTTTTAGCGAGGTACTGTTATTAAGTACCGCTGGCATTCTTTTGTAGGATACTGTTTAGCCGCGGTAGTTGTGACGTTGATAGTTGGTTAAAAATTCGCTTTCAATAATAGGAACCAGCATGCACATGCAAAAAATTAATACAGCGTTACACCATATTGTGATCGTCGGAGGGGGCGCCGGCGGGTTAGAACTTGCGGTTCGATTAGGCAAGAAGTTAGGAAAATCCAAAAAAGCGTTGATCACTTTAGTCGATGCGTCACCTACGCATTTATGGAAACCATTATTGCATCAGATCGCAGCCGGAACCATGGACAGCCATGCTCATGCGCGCGAGTATTTTGCGTTAGCACACAGCCACCATTTTGATTTTCGGTTAGGGCGCATGGAAGGGTTAAACCGGGCTGACAAACAACTATTTTTAGCCGCCGTTATGGATGAAAACGGCGAAGAAATATTGCCCCGTTCCACGCTCAGCTATGACACCTTGGTCATTGCGGTAGGAAGTCAGTCCAATGATTTCAATACGCCGGGAGCTGCTGAGCATTGCATTATGTTGGACACACCTGAAATGGCGGAACGTTTTCATCAATGTTTAATTAATCAATGCTTACATGCGCAAGCTAAAACACCAACTTCGGGTGAGGAAAGGTTTACCGTAACGATTATTGGCGGCGGTGCGACCGGTGTTGAACTCGCTGCCGAATTACGCATGACTTCGCAAATTTTATCCAGCTATGGTTTAGTCAATTTTCCACCGGAAAAAGAAGTAAACATTGCCATTGTTGATTTAGCCGATCGTGTTTTATCCAACTTGCCGGTACGCGTTTCTAAAGCAGTTGAACAAGAATTAGCTCATATTGATGTGCAGATTTTTCCTAATGAACAGGTTGTTGAAGTGTCAAAGGAAAGCGTCAAAATGGCTAGTGGCACAGTTATCCCCAACGGAATTGTGGTTTGGGCAGCTGGAATTAAGGCGCCTGATTTCTTAAAAAATTTGGATGGATTAGAAACGAACCGGATCAATCAACTCGTCGTCGGACCAACCTTACAAACCACCCGAGATCCTGCTATTTTTTCTATGGGAGATTGTGCTGCGTGTCCACAAGGCCCGGGAGAACCGAATGTACCGGCACGTGCTCAGGCAGCGCATCAACAGGCAGACCTGCTGGCTAAATCGTTAATCCGGCAGTTACAAGGTAAGCCATTATTGACTTTTCACTATAAAGATCACGGTTCTTTAATTTCATTAGGTGATTACAGCGCCGTTGGCAATTTAATGGGCTCCCTTGTCAGCGGGCATGTATTTGTTGAGGGAACGATTGCTAAATTAATGTACTGGTCATTACATAAACAGCACCAGGTGACTGTCAATGGTTGGTTTCATACCTGGCTCACCACCCTGGTTGAGCTGATTGACCGGGTAAAAAATCCACGGATTAAATTGCATTAATCGCGCAGGAGGACGGCGGATTTGAGTAAATGCGGTCTTAGCCCGTATGCATCAAGTTAAAGCCCGGATCCGCCATCGAGGCAACAACTCGCATAGCCCTATAACCCTCCCTCTTTCCCGCGATTAATGTCCTGGTGGATTTTTGGGGGGCTAATTTTCTGAACTTCCGGATTTTCTTCAGTTTCTGCATGCGGCAAAGGAGTTACAGAATGCACTGGAGAAGGAGCAGAAGAAAACCGGCGTTTCCCGGACAAACTTTCTCTCTCATCCGGTTTCTTTGGAATTTCAGCTAAAGGGGGCTTTCTTTACTTCGTACCCTGCAGCTCGTGCAATTCTTTTTTTGCTTCTTGATGCGCCTCCCCGGCCATTTCAAAATATTTTATGGCATTTGACCGGTCTTCAGGATTTTTGAACAAACCCAAAAGATCCCAGGGTTTGTTTGTCTCTGTATACTTTTTATACATCATCCCTACTCTGAATGCCGCCTCGCTATGGCCCATATGAGCCGCCTCTTTATGGTAATACAAGGCACTTTCTTCATCAGAAAGAGCATCGTAAGCTTTACCCATTATGTATGTCTGTTCCGGCGTGATTAAAAAAGGCCGATTGACGAAGAAAGGGACGAGTTTATTTAAGAAAGTTTCCAACCAGCGTGTCTGAGCAGCATCCCGTTTCTCTAAATTAGCAAGCTCACTAAGCATGCCGCACTGAGCCTGAATGAGTTTACGATTGGTTTCGTCAGGGTCAGCATACATTCCGGGTTCAGGATTGGGTTTGTCAAGGGCAGCATACATTCTTGATTCAAACAAAGCTTGCTTATGCCCTGCTTTGGCAGCTTCTTTATAAAAAAATGCCAGGAAAACATCGTCAGGTTTAGTCTTAGAACGCTCGCCGTTAGCGAATTTGAACATAGTATTCGCATAACTCTCTATTTGAAGAGAATCAAAAAACTTGTCCAGTCCATTGAGAAAGCCAGAGTCTGACACTATTACTTTCCCTTCTTCTATCAGCAAGAACAAATCACACGGCAAGATGATGGCAGGATGGGATGTTTGAACTGACAACGTCTCTAACCCAGATAAACCGGCTGGCACAAAGATGTACGAGTTTACATCTGGCTTCCCGTCAATAATTAATGAACGCAACTTGGGAAGAGCCAGATGGCATGGCCTGGACAAAGCGGCACAGTCTAATGTCAATGTTCTCAGATTGGATAATCCCATCAAACAAGGTGTGACACTATTTATTAGTTTCAACGAAACCAACTGTTTAGCAACCGATAAATCTGGCTGGTTTTGCAGATTAGAAAAGTTAATTAATACCAACTCCGTGATCTCGGGCGGTATGGGAGGTAGCGTTGTACAATTTTCACCAAAAATGACTAATATTGTCTTTCCCTCATTCAGGGTAGCTCTGATTTCATCAGCAACACGCTTTCGACCGGACTCGCTGGAAGAGGCGCGACCTTGCCATTCAGAAAGGCGTTCATCAAAAAACTTTTGAAAACCATCTTCATCTGTGCTTTCCTTTAGCCCAGTTAGAGATGGCAGGCTATTTTTTAATTTAAAAATTTCTGTACCTTCAAACGGTAACAAATACTTACTAAACTCTAGTTTCCGGAGATTCGTAAGACAAGTCAGGTAACCTATGCCTCTTTCTGACATGCTATTGTCGAAAATTTGTAAGTCGGTGAGATTTGTTAAGGTGGTGGTAATCACTTTTACGCCAGAGTCGGCCAAGCTATTACTATTGATATTTAACGTCTTGAGTTTTGTTAGTTTGCCCAAACTGGCTGCATCGGAAGAGTTTAGGCCACAGCCGGGGAGACTTAAGAGGGCAAGGTTTGTCATCTTTGTTAAAAGGTCAATATCTGGCGCGCCTCCTAAATCAGGATTAAACCACAATCTAATTTCTCGATTTGCTAAAGACAAATGATTAATTAATGTCCCGAAGTTGAGACAGTTTGCTCCCCTAATCGCAAGAGCCAGAGGCAGTGGATTCAATAATAAAGAAAAGCGTCCTGTAAAATCGTCCGGAACTCCTTTGTCAAGGTTTATCAACCAGCAATTCCATTCCATTAAGGTCACTTCATTATCTCCTTTTGATACCTGCAACATGGTGCTTATCATCCCGTCGCATTTGAGAAGTTTGAGCAATGTGCTTTGTATCTCTTTCGGGAATTGCGGCAGTAAGGAAGTATTAGGCACGATAGGTAACATGATCAGACTCCAGGTAAAATTGCTTTTTATAAAAAATAAAAAATGGTATTTTTAAGACCATTTTTTTTTGAGAACGAATGTCCTTAAACCATCATTTTCAAAACCAACCGAGTTTCACTTATCTCAACATCTATTTCAATTAGTAAAAACCCTCATCAAAGAGTTGAGACTGATTAGGTCACCCATCACCACCACACCTGCACCAATGTACCTCTCGCTACTCAAGATACCGGATTCTTTTTTTCGTCTGGGCGACCCCGTCGCCCAGACGTGAAACGAAAATCCGATATCTTCAATGGCGATGGGTGTATTTCCCCAACGCAATAAATGCCCGGTGCTACAGGAAAATACAGCGACCAAATCAAACCCAAACTCATCCTGATCTGTATAAAAACACAGTCATTATTCACAAATGTGGTAACTTAGCGCGTCGCTGAATTTCCACTCACTTTCCCTATGGCAACCGATTCACCCAAATCCAAACTCACCACCAATTTAGCCAGACTAGGTCTCTACACGGATATCGATCTGGTGCTGCATTTACCGATGCGTTATGTCGATGAAACGCAGCTAACGGCCATCCGGCAAGCTTGTATGTCAGGTGGAACCATGGTGCAAGTGGAAGGCGTCGTTACTTCATGTGAAGTGCAATACAAACCGCGCCGCCAGTTACTGGTGACAATTGCCGATAATTCCGATCAGCTCGTCCTACGGTTTTTAAATTTTTATGGCAGCCAGCTAACGCAATTAGCGGTAGGCAAACGCGTCCGGGCACGTGCAGAAATTCGCCATGGTTTTTTTGGGCCGGAAATGGTGCATCCGGAATATAAAGTGGTGAATGAAAATACGCCGTTACCGACGCAACTTACACCTGTTTATCCTTCTGGCGTTGGCGTTTCACAAGCCACCTTGCGTCGTGAAATTGGCGAGGCGATGCAACGTCTTAGTGCACAAAATGATAGTCAGGCGAATTTGGGTGCGAATTTACAAGATACATTGCCAGAAAAATTACGCACCGAATTTGATTTAATCGAATTTTCCAACGCCCTCCATTTACTTCACAACCCGCCAGCCTGCATCGATGAAAGTAGCCTGGAAGACCGGTCACATCCGGCCTGGCGACGTATGAAGTTTGATGAATTATTAGCACAACAATTGTCTTTGCAACGCGCGCAATTCTCCCGGCGTCGAAAATTGGCGCCTAGTCTGGCTTGCGTCGGGAAATGCTCAAACGCCTTTTTAACGGGCCTGCCGTTTGCGCTAACAGCAGCACAACAACGTGTGTTAAGCGAAATTCGCAGCGATATTTCCGCCACTTATCCCATGCAACGTTTATTGCAAGGTGATGTCGGTTGTGGCAAAACGATTGTTGCTGCGTTAGCTGCCGCCCAGGCGATTGATAGCGGTTATCAGGCAGCTTTGATGGCGCCGACGGAAATTCTGGCCGATCAACATTTTCGCAAAATCGCCGGTTGGTTAGAACCGTCAGGTATTTCCGTAGTCTGGCTAACCGGCAGTCTGAAGAAAAAAGAAAAACAAAGCGCAAGGGATCAAATTGAATCAGGCACAGCGCAATTAATCATCGGTACGCATGCATTACTGCAAGATGACGTTAAGTTTGCGCAGTTAGGATTAGTCATCGTAGATGAACAACATCGTTTTGGTGTTAATCAGCGGCTGACTTTGCGTAACAAAGGTAGCGACAATCTCATTCCGCATCAACTGATGATGTCCGCTACGCCTATCCCACGCACGCTGGCAATGACGTATTACGCTGACCTGGAAATCTCCGTTATTGATGAATTACCACCCGGTCGCAGTCCCATCATGACACGTGTTATTGACCAGGAACGGCGCAGTGAAGTAATTGAACGTGTAGGTGCAGCAGCGGCAGATGGACGTCAGATTTATTGGGTTTGTCCACTGATTGAAGAATCAGAAGCACTGCAATTACAAACTGCCACCGACACGCATTTGATGTTGCAGGCCGCATTGCCCAATCTGAATATTGGGCTGGTGCACGGACGGATGAAACCGGTTGAAAAACAAGCTGTGATGTCTGATTTTATTGCCGGCACCACGCAGTTATTAGTTGCTACAACAGTGATCGAAGTCGGTGTTGACGTGCCAAACGCGTCGTTAATGGTGATTGAACATGCCGAGCGTTTCGGCTTATCGCAACTACATCAGTTACGTGGTCGCGTCGGACGCGGTACAGCAGCATCGGTGTGTTTATTGTTATATCAGGCGCCGTTGGGTGGCATTGCCAGGCAACGCTTAATGACTATGCGTGCCAGCACGGATGGTTTTGAAATTGCCCGCAAAGATTTAGAAATTCGCGGGCCTGGTGAATTCTTAGGTGCGCGTCAGGCAGGTCAGGCAATGTTGCGTTTTGCTGATTTAGAAACCGATCAGGAACTGGTCGAACAAGCTCGCGGGCTGGCGCAAACTTTATTAAAAAACGCATTACACAATTTGCCGGAAGCATCAGAAATTGTAGAAGCGCATTTGCTGCGCTGGATGAACCGCAAAGAAGAGTATTTACGGGTGTAATTAATTATTAAATCATCTTCGCACTAAACTGTCAGAGGCCCTGCCAACCCGCGTAATGACTCCGGAAAATTCACAGTAGCTGTGGTAATTTTTCTTGGGCAGATATATAAGTCATGGTTGAATGCAAGGTGTTTACAGCTGAGCCAAGATTTGTAAAGAAGAGCCCGCGCTCGTCATTATCGTTTTCATATGCATTTTTCCCAGTCACACTGCAACTATCTAGATAGTTCTTCAGTTTTTCATCTGAACCAACAGCAGAAAACATACTCTTTAATACGTCTAAATTTTCAGGATTTTTATTTAAATAATTTATGCAGGAATCTAGTCGCTCATCTGTGCCAAACGTATCGTCCGAACACAATGTCGCTTTGAAATCAGCACAAATACAATGTATTTCAGCGAGTTCTTTCTTCTTTATGTCTGCCTTAGGGCGGCTGGTATCGCCCAACATAACAAGTACCTCTTCTTTTGCATTTGCCGCCGCTGCTGCCCGCACCATCACTTCAGCACGGGATTTAATTTCATCCAGGAACATATTGCCTTTTATCTGAACATCTGGATTAAGTCCTAACAACATTGACACCCAATCCGCTGCTTCCCACCATAAACTTCGTTCTTTCTCCGATCCCATCGTTTCATCCTGGCTATCTTTTTGATCTGACTCCTGCGTCATATCGCGCACCTGTGCCACTAAATCATCCTCTAACTTCAGCGTTTTATTTGTCCTGATGTCTTTTACAGTTATTACAGGTTCACCCTGCATCATCGTTTCGCAATAAACCTTCTCTCCAACTTTAAGCTCCCGATATCCGCTACCCATATTTTCAATAGTTGCATGCATGGTTTTTTTCGCGAAAGGCAGAGCCTGCTCATTCATTATTTTGGAATTAAACCAATGATAGAGTTTATAAACTATTGGGGTAATAATGATTCCTGTCAAAAGACAGAGAGCGGCGGCAAGAGTAAACGAGGCAGTTTTGTCGTAATTAGAAACGGATGCGGTTGTTTTTGCAGCTGGGTCTGCATATAGTCTCGCTGCCGTAGTTGTATGTAATCCAAGCATGTTATTCAGCTCCAATTTACAAGTGTTCGTTTTAACTTATCTTGCCCGGATGTTTTATGATGAGTTGGTATTATTTAACAGAAATAAACATAAGACTATTAGGGCTATCCCCTAGAAAAAGTTAAGTTGACTTTAGGCGTATGAATACCACCTGATATAACAATGACGACTTTTATCAGCATATCGGCCAGTTTAACTTTGAACTTTTACAAATAAAGATAGCCAGACCAGGATGAGCTTACTAAACTGAACAATAAACCCTATCAAAATCCTGACACAACATATAAAGATTTATGACACTCACCGAACTCAAATACATCGTGGCAGTTGCTCGCCACAAACATTTTGGCCGTGCCGCCGATGCTTGCTTTGTTGCGCAACCTACTCTTTCCGTTGCAATCAGAAAGTTAGAAGAAGAACTGGGCATTACTATGTTTGAACGTGGCGGAACCGATATCACCACCACACCAATTGGCGCACAAATCGTCGCGCAAGCGGAACATGTTTTAGATCAGACTGCTGCCATCAAAGAAATTGCCAAACAGAATAATGATCCGCTCATTGGCGCAATCCGTTTAGGTTTGATATACACCATCGGTCCCTATTTATTACCGACATTAGTCAAAGGCATGATCGCGCAAGCACCAAAAATGCCGCTTGTGTTGCAGGAAAATTTCACCGCCCGCTTGTTGGAATTGCTGCGTCAGGGAGAGTTGGATGCTGCCATTGTCGCCCTGCCTTTACCAGAACGGGGCTTTATGACACTGCCCATTTACGACGAGCCATTTGTGGTCGCTGTTCCTAATCAACACCCGTGGATTAATCGAAAAAGTATCAGCGCTAAAGAATTAAAATTGGAAACCATGCTATTGCTGGGCAACGGCCATTGTTTTCGTGATCAGGTTTTAGAAGTGTGTCCGGAGATGGCGCGTTTTTCAACCAGCGACGGCGGTATTGCACGCACCTTTGAAGGTTCTTCGTTGGAAACCATCCGTCACATGGTTGCCTCCGGAATTGGTATTACTGTTTTACCTAAAGCATCCGCTCCCAATCCAACCAGCGCCGACGGCATGCTGCATCATTTGCCGTTTAGCGCCCCTGTTCCCAGCCGCAGAGTGGCGTTAGTGTGGCGCAAAAGTTTTACCCGAAGCGCAGCGATTGTCGCAATTCAGCAAGTTATTTTGAATTGTGATTTGCCTGGTGTGACTATGTTGCCGCACGCGGTTGTGAGTTAAAACCAGATTTTTAGTAGGGTGGATCAGGCGAAGCCGTAATCCACCATCCCGACTTGTGCTGCAATGGTGGATTACGGCTTCGCCTGATCCACCCAACGACCTAAAGCATCCGCTCCCAATCCAACCAACGCCGACGGCATGTTGAATTGCGATTTGCCCAGTGTGACTGTGTTGCCGCACGCGGTTGTCAGTCAGGAGCAAAATTCGCTAATTGCCCAGTGGCCGGATCAACGACTAATTGATCAATATGAAGTTCATATGGATCATGACCCTGATATTTACTGTACTCACACCGTGTCTCAGGTTTTGGCTCTAACGTTTTTCTTTCCGATGCAGCAGCATAAGCATAATGTCTGGACGGGTCTGAATCAAAGACAAGACTGCGTACTATAGAACAAGTTATAAAGGCTGCCGGATTAAGTGCAATCAACTTTCCGGTTTTGGATTCGACGCGATATTGGTAGATTAAATTGTTTAGTCTGTCGAGAACATAAGCGTAATTACCAGCTGGCGCGAACTGAATGTACGTTGCATGTGTTCTGGCACGCACTTTGATCTGCGCATCTGTTTTGGGAATAGTCACACTATTTAATTTCTCTAACTTTCCTGACGACTGATCAAACTTATACTGCACAATGATTGAACCACCTGCGCTGTCACGCGCAACAACGTAAACATTTTCCCCGGACGGATCAAACGTCATTGATTCTATTTTTGTTATTTCTGTTTTAAAACTCTCACCAGTCAGCTCGAAGTGTCCGTTCTGACTTAATTTATATTGATGCCATACATTGTTGTGGTCGATAGCATAAAGGTATCTACCCAATGGTCCCATCAATATGGCTAAAGGATTAGCAACTTCGACTAAATTTTGTCCTGCCATTTCTGGCATTTTCGCCTTTACTTTCGTGCTTTCCCCGGCACCTTGCTTATCCTCTTTCGCTAACGAAATATCAGGAATTTTTAATGCCCCGGTTTTGGAATCAAACTGATATCCGACCACGTAAAGCTTGCTGCTTTTATCTTCACAAGTTATATAAGCTTTGTTCTCGGAAGGAAAAAATTGTATGGTTCTGTAGTAATCAAATAAGAAAAAATAATTATCACGACATGCTGTTTGAAAAGCGGTATTTATTAATTTTGTGCTTTTACTTTCATCACTAGATACATATTTTTTTCTAACCGGATCGAAAGTATATTGAGTGACAAAATTCCTCGTACTGCTAACGCCGTAAAGATGCAAACCAGAGGGATCAAATGTGATGTAAAACGGAGCATGGAGATTCTCTGTAAAGGTGGCAGACTCAGTTAATTTATTAGTCGACGGATTAACTTCGTAGACAACTATTTCCTTAGAACCGACATCCGGAATCAAAGCAATAAACTTTTTAGTTTCGTTATTGACCTTAATTTCACTAAACGCAATCAAGTGATTATTAAGAAATTCTGTTTTTTTATCCAGAGGGTTCACACCACTAGCTTCAATGCCTGGAATATCCGCAAATGCAGGCGTAGACAATAACAGGAGCAAAGATATAAACAACGAGTTGAGCTTGAAATTCATGTTGGATTCTCCTAATCTTTTCTGAATAATCAAAGCGGCAGTGTGTCAATTTGAGTTGATGCATTGGTTACTACAGCCTAGTTGCGTTCAAGCTTGAATTCAAGTTGTTGTCGCATTAATTTCGCAGAAAAGACTTAGCTGCTCGCTGTTCAGCCGGATTGAACCCGCGGAGCGGGCTCCTTGTTGCTGCGGATTCCAGATTCCACACGGCTTAAGTTTTTATTGAGATGCATAAGTAAATTTATTAAAAACACCGGTGTTGGGTTTGTATGGCGGTAAAGACGCCAGCATTCCGCTGGAATCTGTTGAAAAAATGCAAGCGGCTTTGGCTAAAGGTAAGAGCAAATCGGAGATTGTGGTTTATCCAAATTCCGGTCACGCATTCAACGCAGACTACCGCCCTTCTTATGTTGCCGTCGATGCTAAAGATAGTTGGACACGTTGTATTGATTGGCTGCGTGTGCATGGTGTTAAGTAGGGTCGTAGTAACACCTCAATAACCCGAGGCAGCCATCGATCTGGCTGTACTAATTTAACGCATCTTGCTACGCGGTAGCCCTGATGTTCTCCAAATACATTTTCTCGATATAAATCAAAATAGTGATTGTAAAC